>Ga0105245_10000114_pt1 | contig 78195 bp, 66 predicted proteins | sample KBSM54metaG_FD_81523 | JGI IMG/M metagenome (GOLD analysis project Ga0105245, IMG submission 81523) | Miscanthus rhizosphere microbial communities from Kellogg Biological Station, Michigan, USA - KBS M5-4 metaG | ecosystem: Host-associated > Plants > Roots > Rhizosphere > Soil | place... | reverse complement strand
TCACATCGGCGCGTATCGCATCACCGGCACGCTGCCGAACGGCGCGTATGCGGCCGTCCATCGCCATCAAGCGCGCAAGGTCCAGCTCGTCGTCGCGACCGCGCGCGATCTCGTCGAGTATGCGCGCACGATCCAGGCGCTGCCGCATCCCGGCATCGCGACGATCGTCGATCGCGGCGCGCTTGCCGACGGCCGGCCGTGGCTCGCGATCGACGTGCCGAGTGGGCTCGCGCTGTTCGAGTTGATCGCGCGCCGGCCGATGCCCAGCATCGAGGTCGCGGCACTGATCTACAACGTCGCGGGCGTACTCGCGTTCGCACACGACCGCGGCGTCGCGCACGGCAACCTCACGCTCCACAGCATCGCGCTCGTCACCGGCCGCCGCGATCTACCGGTGTGCATCACCGACCTCGGCCGCCGCGAGCTCGGCGACATGCGCGACGACATCCACGCGCTCGGTACGATCGCGTATCGCGCGGTCACCCAGCTATTTCCGACGGCGGTCATCGACAGCGTTCCGGCCGCCGAGCCCGCGCTCGCCGAGTTGATCGTGCGGATGCTCGCGGTGGATCCTACCGAGCGGCCGACCGCCGCCGAGGTTCGCGCCGCGGCGGCAGAGTTGATCGACGTCGACGATCGCGTCCACGTCACCGCGCGGTTCGCCGCGCCGAAGTGGACGCCCGCACCGGTGATCACGTCGGACGTCGCGACGACCGCCGCCGGCGAATTTGCGGCGAAGCCGGCCAAACCTACTGGTTGAGTGCCGACAGCGCCGCTGCGCTGATCGCTTGGCCGTCGCACTCGCACACGGCTTGATACTGGTACGTACCGTTGACGTCGTTCATGAGGCCGGTCGAATCGTCGACGGCCGCGAAGTTCTGCGCGTTGGTCTCGCTGCTGCCGCCGTTGTCGTTCGGCTGGAACTGCTGCCACAACGTGCTCGGCACCGCAGCACCGGTGAGCTGCAACCAGCCGGCATCCGGCGCCGCCTGGTTCGCGGGTTGGACGGCGCCGACGTAATAGAAGTTGCCGCCCATGTGCGAGTGGATCTGCTGAGCCTCTTGGACGGTGTCGAGCACGATCAGGTGCGTCCACCCCGGATGATCGGCGTTGCACTCGTCGCTGTGCGACTTCACCGTCGTCATATCCGTGACGATCTTGTAGCGGCTGTTCGGCGATGCCGTGATCGTGTTGTTCGAGTAGTCGCTCGGGCAATTCGCCGGGTCGAACGGCGTCACCGTCGGACCGTCCATGAACACCTTCGCGTCGTGAAACTCGCGCGCGTCCATGACCGTGCCCGCATCGGAGCCGCTGGAATGTCCCGACGCGGCATCGCTCGTTCCCGGGTTCGGCGAGAAGCCGCAGCCGGCGAGCGCTATCAGCGCGAGCGCTTTCATTTGTTCTGCGGGAACCCCAGGTCGACGCCGCGGTGGCTCGGATCGGGCCAGCGCGAGGTCACGGCCTTCGTCCGCGTGTAGAACTTCACACCGTCTGGACCGTAGATATGGAGGTCGCCGAACAGCGACGCCTTCCATCCGCCGAACGAGTAGTACGCCATCGGCACCGGAATCGGCACGTTGATGCCGACCATGCCGACCTCGACGTCGTGCTGGAACTTGCGCGCCGCGCCGCCGTCGTTCGTGAAGATCGCGACGCCGTTCGCGTACGGGTTCTTGTTCACGAGGCCGATCGCTTCGTCGTAGCTCGCGACGCGCGTCATCGACAGCACCGGGCCGAAGATCTCGTCCTTGTAGATCGTCATCGACGGCTTCACGTTGTCGAACAAGCAGGGGCCCAGGAAGAAGCCGTTGTCGATCTTGAGGCCGCGGCCGTCGGCGACGAGCGTCGCGCCTTCGCTGACGCCGGTGTCGACGTAGCCGCGAACCTTGTCGAGGTGCTGCTTGGTGACGAGCGGGCCCATCTCCGACTTCGGATCCGTGCCGTTGCCGACCTTCAGCTTGCCGATCCGCTCCTTCAACAGCGGCACGAGCTTGTCGGCTGCGTTGCCGACAGCGACGAGCATCGAGATCGCCATGCAGCGCTCGCCCGCCGAGCCGTAGCCCGCCGACACCGCCGCGTCTGCCGCGAGCTCCATGTCGGCATCGGGCAGTACGATCATGTGGTTCTTCGCACCGCCGAGCGCCTGGACGCGCTTGCCGTGCTGGCTACCGGTCTCGTAGATGTACTTCGCGATCGGCGTCGAGCCGACGAACGACACCGCCGAGACCTTCGGATGCTCGAGCAGGCGATCGACCGCGACCTTGTCGCCGTGGACGACGTTGAACACGCCCGGCGGCAGGCCGGCATCGGCGAGCAGCTGCGCCATGAAGTTCGCAGCCGAAGGATCGCGCTCGCTCGGCTTCAACACGAACGTGTTGCCGCACGCGATCGCGATCGGGAACATCCACATCGGCACCATCGCCGGGAAGTTGAACGGCGTGATGCCGGCGACCACTCCGAGCGGCTGGCGGATCGAGTACGTGTCGACCTCGGTCGAGACGTTCTCGCTGAACTCGCCCTTCTGGAGGTCCGCGATGCCGCACGCGAATTCGATCACCTCGAGGCCGCGCTGGACCTCGCCGTTCGCATCGGCGGTGACCTTGCCGTGCTCGCGCGTCAGGATCGAAGCGAGCTCGGTCGCGTGCTTGTCGACCAGCTGGCGAAACGCGAACATGATCTTCGTCCGCTTCGCGATCGAGGCGTGGCGCCACGTCTGCGAGGCCTTCCATGCGGACTCGACGGCCTCGTCGACGACCGCGGGCGTCGCGAACGCGACCTTCGCCTGGACCTCGCCCGTCGCCGGGTTGAACACGTCTCCGCTGCGCTCGGGCGCGCGCTCGTAGTTCTTGCCGTCGATCCAGTGCGGGATGAGCTTGCCAGCCATGGGACCGTCCCTACCACGGCCGAGAACGACGTTGAAGTCGAATCGGACCCGCGGTAGGACAGCTGTTTCCCCAAACCCGTGTGAGGCGCCCGTGGCTGACCTATCGATCACCGTCAACGGCATGAAGTTCGAGAATCCCTTCCTCTTGGGCTCGGGCCCGCCAGGAACGAACGGCAAGGTCATCGCGCGCAGCTATGACCTCGGCTGGGGCGGCATGGTCTGCAAGACGTTCTCGCTCGACGCGAGCAAGGTCATCAACACGGCCCCGCGCTACGCGAAGCTCCGCGGTCGCACGAGCGAGGAAGTCATCGGCTTCCAGAACATCGAGCTGATCAGCGATCGCCCGTACGCCGACTGGCTCGATGATCTGCGCCAGCTCAAGAAGAACTATCCGCACAAGATCCTGATCGCCTCGATCATGGAGGAGTACCGCAAGGAAGCGTGGCAGCAGATCGTCCGCGAGGTCCAAGAGACCGGCGTCGACGGCTTCGAGCTGAACCTGTCGTGCCCGCACGGCTTGCCCGAGCGCAAGATGGGCATGGCGATGGGCGAGAACCCCGACATCGTCGAAGAGGTCTGCGGCTGGGTGAAGCAGGTCGCGAAGCTCCCGGTGTGGGCGAAGATGACGCCGAACGTCGGTAACCCGACGGTGCCGGCCGCGAGCGCGCTCAAAGGCGGCGCCGACGGCATCGCGATGATCAACACGATCCTGTCGGTGTCGGGCATCGACCTCAAGACGCTGCGGCCGATGCCGACCGTCGAGGGTCACTCGGTTCCGGGCGGTTACTCCGGCCAGTCCGTGCGCCCGATCGCGCTTCGCCAGGTGATGGAAGTCGCACGCGCGAACCCCGGCGTCCAGATCAGCGGCATCGGTGGCATCGAGACCGGCTTCGATGCGGCCCAGTTCTTCCTGCTCGGCGCATCGACCGTTCAGGTCTGCACCGGCGCGATGCTCCGCGGCTACGAGATCATCACGGAGCTCAAGGAAGAGCTCTCGAAGTTCATGACCGATCACGAGTTCACGAACCTCCGCGAGTTCATCGGCAAGTCGCTGCCGTACTTCACGACGCACCACGATCTCGTCGATCGCCAGAAGGCGTCGCGCGAGGCAAAGGAAGCAAAGCGCACGGGCAAGGATGTCGAGACCTGGAAGGGCGACATCGCGAAGGAAACCTCGACGCTGGTGACGAACTAATGGGCCGGCAGGTTCTCTCGGGGTTGATCCAGGCCTCGAACCCGATCAACGACGAGACCAAGTCGGTCGCCGAGATCCAGGCGGCGATGCTCGAGAAGCACCTGCCGATGATCCACGACGCCGGTAAGAAGGGCGTCCAGATCCTCTGCCTCCAGGAGATCTTCAACGGGCCGTACTTCTGCCCGGGTCAAGACAAGCGCTGGTACGACGCAGCGGAAGCCGTTCCCGGTCCCACCGTCGAGAAGCTCGCGCCGCTCGCGAAGCAGTACAAGATGGTGATCGTCGTCCCGATCTACGAACGCGAGATGGCGGGCGTCTACTACAACACCGCCGCCGTGATCGATGCCGACGGTACGTACCTCGGCAAGTACCGCAAGAACCACATCCCGCAGACGAGCGGGTTCTGGGAGAAGTACTTCTTCCGCCCGGGCAACCTCGGTTATCCGACGTTCCAGACCCGCTACGCGCGGATCGGCGTCTACATCTGTTACGACCGCCACTTCCCCGAGGGTGCGCGCGCGCTCGGCCTCAACGGCGCCGAGATCGTCTACAACCCGTCGGCGACGGTCGCCGGGCTCTCGCAGTACCTGTGGAAGCTCGAGCAACCCGCGCACGCCGTCGCGAACGGCTACTTCGTCGGCGCGATCAATCGCGTCGGCACCGAAGCGCCGTGGAACATCGGCAAGTTCTACGGCAACTCGTACTTCTGCGATCCGCGCGGTCAGATCCTCGCGTGCGCGTCGGAGGACAAGGACGAGCTCGTCACCGCGACGCTCGAGATGGACATGATCGAAGAAGTCCGCCGGACCTGGCAGTTCTTCCGCGATCGCCGTCCCGACTCGTACGGCATCCTCACCGAGGACCGCTGATGGCGAAGACCATCCAGATCCACGGCGGCACGGTCGTGACCGCGTCGGATACGTTTAAGGCCGACGTGTTCATCGAGAACGGCAAGATCACCGCGCTCACCGAGCCGGCGATTTCGCCGTCGGGACCGAGCATCGACGTGATCGACGCGACCGGCAAGTACGTCATCCCCGGTGGCATCGATTGCCACACGCACATGGAGATGCCGTTCGGCGGCACGACCGCGTCGGATGACTTCGAGACCGGCACGATCGCAGCGGCGCACGGCGGCACGACGACGATCGTCGACTTCGCGATCCAAGCGAAGGGCTCTTCGCTGCGCGCCGGCCTCGATGCCTGGCATCAGAAGGCCGAGGGCAAGGCGGCGATCGACTACGGCTTCCACATGATCATGACGGAGGCGAACGCCGGCACCCTCGAAGAGATGGGCCAGCTCGTTCGCGAGGGCGTGACGTCGTTCAAGATGTTCATGGCCTACCCGGGCGTGTTCCTCGTCGACGACGAGCAGATCTTCAAGGCGATGCTGCGCGCGGGCGAGCTCGGTGCGTTGATCACCATGCACGCGGAGATCGGGCTGCCGCTCGACATCTTGATCAAGCGCGCGCTGGCCGAAGGCCACACCGCGCCGGTCTATCACGCGCTGACGCGGCCAGAAATCGCCGAAGCGACCGGCACCGAGCGCGCGATCGCACTCGCCGAGATGGCGAAGGTGCCGGTGTACATGGTGCACCTGTCGGCGCAGCGCGCTCTCGAGCGCGTCATGGAAGCGCGCGATCGCGGCTTGCCGGCGTATGCCGAGACCTGCCCGCAGTACCTGTTCCTCGACGAGGATCACCTGCGCGGCGAGCCCGGCAACGAGTTCAAAGGCGCGGGCTATGTCGCGACGCCAGCGCTCCGCCAGAAGCATCACCAGGAACACCTGTGGCGCGGCCTTCGCAACTACGACCTCTCGGTCGTCGCCACCGATCACTGCCCGTTCTGCATGAAGGATCAGAAGGAACTCGGCAAGAACGACTTCTCGAAGATCCCGAACGGCATGCCGGGCGTCGAGACCCGCCTGCACCTCCTGTGGGAGGGCGTGACGAAGCAGAAGATCTCGATGAATCGCTTCGTCGAGATCACGTCGACGGCTCCGGCGAAGATCTTCGGCATGTACGGCAAGAAGGGCACGCTGTCTCCGGGTGCGGATGCCGATGTCGTCGTGTGGGATCCGAACAAGCCGAAGACGCTCGGCGTGAAGTCGCTGCACATGCGGATCGATTACTCGCCGTTCGAAGGGCGCACCGTGCCCGGCTCGCCGTCGCACGTGTTCTCGCGCGGCGAGCTCGTCGTCGAGAATGACCAGTGGGTCGGCAAGACCAAGAAAGGCCGCGGCCAGTTCGTGCGCCGCGGGACGTTCAATCTATGAAGGAACCCATGAAGGTGAACAGCGAAGCCGCGTGGCTCGACGCGCACTGGATGCCGTTTACCGGCAACCGCCAGTTCAAGGCAAACCCGCGCTTGTTCGTCGCGGCCGAGGGCGCGTACTACATCGATCCGAACGGCAAGAAAGTGTTCGATGGCCTCTCGGGCCTGTGGTGCTGTGGCCTCGGCCACGGCCGCAAGGAGATCGTCGAGGCCGTCCAGAGGCAGGTCGCGACGCTCGACTACGCGCCCGCGTTCCAGTTCGGTCACCCGGCATCGTTCGCGCTCGCGAACAAGATCAAGGAGCTCACGCCCGCCGGTCTCGACTACGTGTTCTTCTGCGGCTCCGGCTCGGAAGCCGCCGACACGTCGCTCAAGATCGCGCGCGCGTACTGGCGCGCGAAGGGGCAGGGCACCAAGACCCGCCTGATCGGCCGCGAGAAGGGCTATCACGGCGTCAACTTCGGCGGGATCTCCGTCGGTGGCATCGGTGGTAACCGCAAGGTCTACGGCCAGGCCGTCGACGCCGATCACTTGCCGCACACCCAGAAGACCGGCTCGTTCATCCGCGGGATGAACCCCGACGAAGCGTGGGGCGCCGAGCTCGCGAACAGGCTCAACGACCTGATCGCGCTCCACGACGCGTCGAACATCGCCGCCGTGATCGTCGAGCCGATGGCTGGCTCCGCCGGTGTCATCCCGCCGCCGAAGGGCTACCTCCAGAAGCTGCGCGACATCTGCACCGCGAACAACATCCTCCTGATCTTCGACGAGGTCATCACCGGGTTCGGCCGGATGGGCGCGTACACCGGCGCCGAGGCGTTCGGCGTGAAGCCCGACCTCCTCAACTTCGCGAAGCAGGTCACGAACGGCGTCCAGCCGCTCGGTGGCGTCGTCGCAACAAAGGAGATCTACGACGCGTTCATGGCGGCCGGCGGTCCCGACTACATGCTCGAGCTCGCGCACGGCTACACGTACTCGGCCCACCCGGTCGCGTGCGCCGCCGGTGTCGCCGCGCTCGATGCGCTGGTCGCCGACAACGCGGTCGCGCGCGTGAAGGAGCTCGCGCCGCACTTCGAGACGCTCGTCCACGGCCTCAAGGGGCGCAAGCACGTGCTCGACATCCGCAACTACGGCCTCGCCGCCGGCTTCACGATCGAAGCCGTCAAGGGCGAGCCCGCGAAGCGACCGTTCGAGATCGCGATGAAGTGCCTCGACAAGGGCATCTACGTCCGCTACGGCGGCGACACGATCCAGCTCGCGCCTCCGTTCATCTCGACGAAGGAAGAGCTCGACCGCCTCGTGTCGGTGCTCGCCGACGCGATCGACGCGACCGCTTGATCTGCGCTGCGACCCGATGCACGTCCGCGAGCTGACCGAAGCGGACCTCCAGGCGACGATTGTCGCGCCCGTGCACCGGCTCGCGCTGGGTGAGGTTCCGCCGATAAGGCTGAATCTCCTTACGTGGCTGAAGTGATCGCAGTGAAGCAGCTCGCCACTGCGTACGACGCCATGGCGGTTCACCACGTGTACGTGCCATACGGAAAGAACCACACGCACGTGCTGTTCTACTTCGGCGTGCCGAACGTGTATCTCGTCATCGTTGTCGACAACGTCAGCGCGAGTGTTCACGGCTATCGTGTCATGAACTTCGTGCAGATCTACGGACTGACGAGCTGACCGTCGATGCGCGCGAGGTACTGCTCGCGCGTGAGCCGGTACAGGACATGTGGGGTGCCAGCGTGACTGATCTCGCGCTCGAAGACACAACCGACCTTCTCCATCACCCCGATCGATCGGTCGTTGGGTTTCAGGGTGAAGGCCACTATCTGCGGAAGCTCTAGTTTGCAGAACCCGATCGCGAGAATGGCGCGAGCCATCTCGGTCGCCAGCCCTTTGCCCCAGGCCTCGGACCGGAGCGCATAAGCGAGCTCGACTTCGTCGCAGCCACCGACGCGTACATGTCGCAACCCGCCGCGGCCAACGAAGGCTCCGTCCTCCGTTCGAAACGTCCAGAGCCCGAAGCCGTGCTCGTTCCAATGCTCGAGATTCGTCTTCAGGAATTGCTGTGTTCTCTCGTACGTGCGGACGCCCCCGAGCGTCGCCATGACACGAGGGTCCTGATGCAGCGAGTGCAACGCGTCCAGATCGTCAGCACGCAACGCGAGCGCTTCCAATCTGTCGGTGTAAAAGCGGTCGAGCGTGGTCATCGTGGCGCGCGCGCCGATCGATCATGCCATAGCTACTCGGCGCCGCCGCCGGGAACCTCGAACGCACTGATCAGTCCGTACTTTCTCCATCCAACCTTCAACAGCCATGTCGATGGCTCCCACACGAGTGGCGCGACGAACGTCGGTGGCTGGATGAACCGCCCGCCTTCAGCCTCGCGCTCCTTCCAACCCTCGAACGTGATCGCGCTCGAGAACGGATCGATCTTCCAGTGCCGCGAATGCGAGCCCTTGTCCTCGTCGTGGTGGCGCCAGTTGTTCAGTACGTAGGCCACGCAGTTTCGAACCTGCCGCGGCGTCTTCAGCATCCGCACGTGATAACGGTCCGGGAACACCGCGCCGCAGCGACGCTTGCCATCCTTGTCGCGAATCAGCGCGTTGATGTGCTTTGCGGCCGAGATGCCGAATACCTGCATGCCCTTGCCTAGCGCTTCGCGCCCCGAGGCTTCGACGAGCAAGTGGATGTGCGTGCGCTGCACGCTGAACTGGACGACGCGGAAATCGTCGAGCTTGAACACCGTGATCAGCGCCTCGCGAATCGCATGAAGGATCGCCGCGGTGCGTAGCGATCCGATGCCCGGATGCGCGCGCATGATCACGTGAAGCGGGACGCTCGGGCGAAACGCCTTCCGCGCCTCGTGGCGCTCGCCGGGGCGATCGCCTTTGCACGGACGACCGACGCCTTTGCGCTTCTCGCCCTTACGCGCACCGCGCAACTGACCATTCTTGTCGAGAGGCTTCGAGTACCTCGTGAAGCTCTGCTGGAGGTGCCTCTTTCGCGCCCGGCGGCTCACGAAACCACCGTGGCATCGGACGGTTGCGTCGTCAATCAATATTGCGGATATTTTGCAAAAGACGACCTAGGCGGTCCAATCAGGATAGTTGGCTAACGAAGAAGAACGCACACGGTCTCCTTACTGACGGTCCGGTAGTGAGCTCCGACTCGGACCTGTGAGGCGCTGCGCGTTCTAGATCCGTACAAGGAGAATGGGCACGCCGGCGGTGCAAGCACCGCCTCGTGCATCTACTGGAGCGGTGTTGCAGGCACCGCCGTCGAGCGCGCGGAGCGTGCGAGCACAGCGCCGGAGGGCGCCTGCGTCACACAGGCGCGCGACGTTCGATTCGTGCCGGCGTCCGCGCTCTCGTGGTCGCACGATTCGGCGCGACCACCATCGGTCTGCACGCGCGCGCCGCGCGCTCGGCACCGCGCACGCGCCACCGGCCGCCGGAGATGCACGAGGTCGTTCTCGCGCCAACGCACTGCCATTTTCCTGGTTGCAGATCCAGAACGCGCGACGTTCCGCCGGTCCGAGATATCGATCTAGATCCGCACCTACGCGGCGCGATCTGGATCCGGACTAGGAGCGTGGCAGAGCGGCGGTGCGTACGCGGCCTGGTGCGTCTCTCCGGCTGGTGTAGCGACCTGAGCGTCGAGCGAAGCTGAACGCTTACCGACTCCTTACGTCGGATCGGCACGTCACGCGGCATCGTGCAGTCGGAGGCAATCATGACCCGACTACTGTTCGTACTCGCACTCGCCGCGTGCTCGGCCACTCCGAAGGCGGTCGCCGCACCGACCACTTCATCGAGCGAGACTTCTTCGAGCGAGCTCGCCGTGCGCCGCGCGCGCCTGATCGGCTGGCTGCACGACTATCGCGTCGCCGGCGTGTTCCCGAGCGACGGCACGCGGCCGATCAGCGTGTTCGTCGATGCGCGCGGCGTGCGTTGCCCGATGGCGGAGATGATCCACCTGAGCGGCCGCGACGATCTGGTCGAGGCGGTCCGGCGCGAGAACAACACGCTGCGTCTCGCCAGCGTTCACAGCGGACCGATCTACGACTGGATCCTCAGCTCGGGCATCACCCAGGAGGAAGCCGTGCTCGTACAAGGCGCGCTGACGATCGACGAGGAGCGTTGGATGCGTAAGGTGGAGAACGCACAGCAACTCGCGATCGCGAAGGTGTCGGGAAAGCTCGAAATGGCTGAGGCCGCGCTGCGCAGCGCGACGCCGGCCAGCCTCGCGCTCGCTGCGAAGCGCCTTCCCGGGATACCGGTGGCCGTGCTCGCGAGGTCGCCGGTCGCTCGCGGCGGTGTGTTGGCGTCAGCGCGGTAGCGCGGCCTCGATCGTCGCAGCGAGCTGCTTCATCACCTCGATCTTCGACGCGGGTCCGGCCGCTGCCGGGCCCGTGAGCTTCAGGTGGACGAAGTATCTCGCGTCGTGCCGCCAGTGAACGGCGACACCATCCGAGTTGCTCGCATCGAGGGAACCGCGCTTCGTGCCGACCAGGAGATCCTCGACGATCGGTGCGTCGGGCTCGGGAACCCCGTCTATCGTGATCGTCGGCTTCGTCACGACGATATCGGGCACGCGCGCGGTTGTGAGGTCGTGCAGGCGCAGCTGCAGCGACCACTTCGTGTGATCCGCCGCCTCGTAGCTCCACACGCATTCGGCGCCGCCGGAGGGTTGCTCGACCGCAGTGTTGCCGAAGAAGCTGTTCGCCACGCTCTGCGTGAGGACGCTGCAGGCATCGATCGGCTTCGCGGGCGGTCCGGCATCGCAGGCGAAGGCGACCACCGCAAACCCGATCCACCACGCTCGCCTCATCCTCGCAGTCTACCCCTTCGGCAGGTCGGTGATGTCGCTCGCCCACGGCAGCGCGGAGTCGCACCAGACCTGGAGCTTCGGCGGCAGCTGCGCGCGCTCCGCGACCGCGCCGAGGCGAAACGCGTAGAGCTTGCGGTCGTCGGGCGTCGTCGAGAACAGCGCCGAGCCGCAGGTGTCGCAGAAGCCTTGCGCGCGAGGGCGGCCACTCGCGGCGGTCTTGACGAAGATCTTCGGCTCGCCCGTGATCGTCACGGTCGCGGCGTCGGCGAACGCCGAGGCGCGCCACGGCGAGCCAGAGAACGCCTGGCAGTCGGTGCAGTGGCAGACCTGCACCTTGTTCGGATCGACCTCGGCCTCGAAGCGGATGCGACCGCAGAAGCATTGCCCGTGGATCTTCATTGCCGAAGCGTAACAGCGCGTGGCGGTGGACATTCGTCCTTCGCGTAGCCGTAGATCGCACTCGCGACGTAGGGCTGGGCGAGCGTCGTCACGATCGCGCCGTCGGCGACGAGCTTCACGCAGCCGAACGCGCCGCTGCACTCGTTCGAGTTGGTGCTCGCAGCGACGAGTGCAAGATCGACGAGCCCCGCGAGGACGACGACCGCCGTGTCGGAGTGCGCCGGGCCTCGATCGGGCATGCAGCTGTGCGTCGCGCCAGGCGGCGTCGTCGAGGCCATGAACGAACACCCGCTCAGCGCGACCAGCACGAGCAACGCCACGAACCTCATCTGCTAACCGTACGCGAGGCATATCGCGCGCGGCGTCAGCCTCACTACCGGTTCACGCGGAGCTCGCCGAGCGTTCGGCGACGGCGTAGTGCGCGCGTTCTGTGGTGGGTTTGCGTTATCTTCGAGCCCGTGGCGATCCGCGAGCTCGATGATGTGGAGTTCAAGTCCACGCTTACTCGTTCCATGCGCAAGCTCGCGATCGGGGACATACCTCCCGTACGGCTTGACCTAAGGGATGATGTAGCCGCGGCGGTGGCAGCGAAGAACATCTCACTCCCACCAGCCGAGCTGACAATCGCCCATGTCTACGTGTCGGACGGAGACAAGCACACCCACGTGAGCTTCTACTTTGGCAGGCCGAATACATACCTAGTCATCATCGTCGACAACATCGCAGCGCGTGTCCTCGGCTTCCACCTTCTCGACATCGGCAAGCTCTACGGCCTCGACTAGCTATGCGTGTTTGCCGAGCGGCACGCTGGTGATGTCGCTCGCCCATGGCAGCTTCGAGCGCGTCCAGTCCTGCATCTTCGGCGCGAGCTGCGCACGCTGGACGATCGCGCCGATCCGCAGGTTGAAGGTCTGCGGGTCCTGCTCGGTCGACGAGTAGATCGGCGTGCCACACGTACCGCAGAATGCCTGGCGCCGGCGCCGTCCCGATTCGGCGGTCTTGATGTAGATCGCGGGCTCGGCACCGGTGAACTGCAACGATCCAGTCTGGACCGATGCGCGCCACGGCGAGCCACACAGGACCTGGCAGTCGGTGCAGTGGCAGAGCGTGACGCCGGCCGGATCGATCTCGGCGACGTAGGTGATGTTGCCGCAGTGACAGCGCCCGTCGACTTGCATGCGAGCAGCGTAGCAAGCGTTGTCGCGCGCGCCCGCGCCGTTCAAAGATTTCAGCGCGCGCGTCGATCGCAACGCGACAGCGCGTCGAGGGTCCGAGATGCATGATGCGCGTGCTCTTCGCAATTCTCGTCCTCGCATCGACCGCAGCGGCCGAACCCGAGTGGCCGATCTTCGTCGAGGATCGGCCCCCTCCACCGGATCCGACGGACTCGGGCAGCGAGCGGTATCTCGAGCTCGGCCCGATCCTCGAGCCGGGTTGGGCCGGTGTTCGGGCGCAGCTCGACTTGATCAGCTTTGGCGGGCTGTCTCTCGGAGCGGCGGGAACCCTCGTCGGAAATGGCTGGCGCAGCGATGCGGGCGTCCATGCCTCTGGCGTCGCGTACCTCGCGTACGTCGGAACGCTCACCGAGCGGTTCAGGCTGCGCGGCCAACTCGGGTTCGGCGCGGCGTACGACGCGGACCTCGATACGTCGCGCGCGATGGTCGTGACGACCACGCCGGAGCTGGTCGAGGCGTCGCTCGCGCTCGTCGTGCGAGGGAATCACGACTGGTCCGCGGTCGCGGGCCCGGTCATCCAGCGACGCGAGACCGGTGACACGACGGCGCTGATGTACTTCGCGATCTCGAGGCGGTTCTGAAATATTTCTGAGTTGAACGCGCGCAGCACCGCTGCCACTAGCGGACATGAGCACACCAGATCAACGGCTGGGCTCCCTCGTCGGCGGCCGATACCGGATCGCGGCGACGATCGCTCGCGGCTCGATGGGCGCGGTGTATCGCGCCGAGCGCACCGGGATCGGGCGCACCGTCGCGATCAAGTTTCTCGTCGCCGGAAGCGCACCCGAAGACGAGCTCAGGAGGCGCTTCGAGATCGAGGCAAAGGCCGCGAGTCGACTCGGACACCCGAACTGCGTCGGCATCATCGACTACGGCCTCGACGACGACACGCCGTTCGTCGTCATGGAGTTCGTGGACGGGACGACGTTGCGCGCCGTCCTCCGGCGTTCGCTTCCTTCGGTGGCGCGGGCGTTGCGGCTGTCGCGCCAGCTCCTTGCGGGGCTCGCACATGCGCACGCACGAGGCGTCGTCCACCGCGACATCAAGCCGGAGAACGTGCTCGTCCTCGCAGACGCGTTGGGCGAGCACCTGAAGCTCACGGATTTCGGGCTCGCGAAGATCGAGACCTGGGTCACCCAGCAGCGCTTCGCGATCGGGACCCCGAGCTACATGTCGCCCGAGCAGACGCTCGGCGATCCGGTCGACGTCCGTGCGGACGTCTATGCGATGGGCGTGGTCCTGTTCGAGCTGCTCACCGGCCACAAGCCGTTCTGCGCCGACTCGCCGTTCGAGACGATGCGCCTCCAGCGCGAGGCGGCCGTGCCGGCGTTCGAAGACGTCGCCCCCGACCGGCCAGTCTCGCCGGCGGTCGAAGGCGTGGTGCGCCGCGCACTCGCGAAGCGGCGCGAGGATCGCTACGCATCGGCGATCGAGCTCGCGAATGCACTCGATCGCGCGGTGACCGAGGACGATCCGACCGCCGACCAAGGGATCGCCGACCTCATCGCCGAAGCGAGTGGCTCCCGGCGCCTCGTCGCGGGCGTCGCGCTCTGCATCGTCATGGCCTCGATCGCGCTGATCGCGCTGTTCGCGTGAAGGTCATGCCGCGTCGAGCTGGCGGCGAGCGGCGGCGAGCGAACGCGTATCGTAGTCGGAGAGCGCGACGGTGCGCGTGCGCCACCAGTAGTCGACGGTCGCGGCGGGCCACAGGAACACCTCGCCGTTCTCGGTCTGGTACCAGCTCTGGCAGCCGGTCATCCACACCGTGCCCTTCATCTTCTCGGCGAGCTGATCGCGGAACTTGGCTTCGACCTCGGGTCGGACGTCGAGGAACGCGATCTTGTCGCGCCGCATCGCCGAGAGCGCTTGTACCGCGTAGCGGGCCTGCGCCTCGATCATGAAGATCATCGAGTTGTGACCGAGGCCGGTGTTCGGGCCCATCAAGAGGAACAGGTTCGGGAAGCCGCTGACGGTGATGCCGAGGTAGTTGCGAAGCGACGTCCGCCACGCTTCGTTGAGCTCGGTGCCGCCACGGCCGACGACGCGGATCGACGACAGGTATTCGGTGACGCGAAAGCCGGTGCCGCACACGATCGCGTCGACGGGACGCTCGACCCCGTCTTTCGTGCGTACGCCGGTCGCGGTGACCTCGGCGATGCCGTCGGTCACGAGCTCCACGTTCGGACGCTGCATCGCGGGGTAATACTCGTTCGAGATCAGGACCCGCTTGCAGCCGAACCGGTAGTTCGGAGTCAGCTTCGCGCGAAGCTCGGGATCGCGGACCTGCTGCGCGATGAAGCGCTTCACGACCTTCTCGGCGTACGTCAGCAGCGAGGGCGCGTACGCGAAGCCGAGCACGCGGCTCTCCATCGCCCAGTACAGCGCGGTGCGGCGCAGCGTGTGGGCGCCGGGGACGTGCTCAAGCGCCCAGCGTTCGCGCGCGCCGATCTTACGGTCGCGCTTCGGCACGATCCACGGCGGCGTGCGCTGGAACACGTGCAGCTGATCGACCTGGCGAGCGATCTTCGGTACGAACTGGATCGCGCTCGCGCCCGTTCCGATCACCGCGACCCGCTTGCCCTTGAAGTCGTAAGTGTGGTCCCAGCGCGCGGAATGAAACTTCGCGCCGGTGAAGCGATCGAGACCGGGGACATCGGGCAGCTGCGGGATGTGGAGCGCACCGTTGCCGAGCATCAGCGCACGGGCCGTGAAGTCACCGCGATCGGTGCGGACGTGCCAGACGCCGGAGAGCTCGTCGAACCGTGCCTCGGTCACGGCATGGTTGAACCGGAGATGCGGGCGGAGGCCGAACGTATCGGCGACGCGCTCGAGGTACGCGAGGATCTCGGCCTGTTTGCCGTACGCGCGCGACCACGTGGCGTTGGGCGCGAACGAGTACGAGTAGAGGTGCGAGGGCACGTCGCAGGCCGCGCCGGGATAGGTGTTCTCGCGCCACGTGCCACCGACGCGCGCGGCCTTCTCGAGGATGAGGAAGTCGTGAAAGCCCGCCTCGCGAAGCTGGACACCCGCGCACAGTCCGGAGAATCCAGCGCCGACGACGATCGCATCGAGGATGGCCATGGATCGAACGATAGTCGTTATTAAACCAAAGTCAATAGCAGCGGAAGGGCGTCAAAAATGCTCGGTGTGCGTGAGTGCTCGCGGTGCGCTTCGCGAAATCGCGTAGTTATCGCTGGTATCGATCTTGGACTACGCGAACGACGTGTCCTGGTCGCGCTCCACGTGCCTCGCGCTCGCCGTGACGTTGATCGCGAGCTGCGCGAGCGCGCCACCGCCCCGTAAGCCGGGCCAGGAGTACCTGGCGGCCGTGAAGTTCGAGGGCAACAAGAAGCTCGAGAACAAGGATCTCCTGAACGGCCTCGTCCTCCATCGCGTCGAGAAGGCCGGGCGCGCGCCGGATCCGTTCCAGGTCTCCAGCGATGCGGATCGCTTGCGCGGCCAGTACGAGCGCGAGGGCTATTTCGGGATCGACGTCCAGTCGCGGATCGAGCGCGACAAGGATGCGACGACCGTCGTCTACAAGATCGAAGAGGGCGATCGCGCGACCGTCCACGTCCGGATCTTCGGGCTCCCGCAGGATCCCGCGCTCCCGGAGGCGAAGGTGCGCGCCGCGATGCCGCTCGCGGAGGGCGCGCCGTTCGTGTACTCGACGTACGACGACGCGAAGATCAAGGTGCTCGGCGTGATCCAGGATGCGGGCTACGCGCACGCGAAGCTCGACGCGACCGTCGACGGCGATCTCCCGACCCACACCGCGATCATCACGCTCGCGATCACGCCCGGTCCCAAATGCGTATTCGGTGTGGTCAAGATCGACGGCGTCGACGGCGACTTGAAAGAGGCGATCCAGGACCGCCTCCACTTCGCCGCGGGCCAGCCGTACTCGAACGCCGCCGTCACGCGGACCCAGCGCGACATCTACGGCATGAACCGGTTCTCTGCGGTCCAGGTCGGGATGGAACCGGGCGAGAGCCAGGTCGTCGACATGCACGTCGCCGTGTCGGAGAGCGCGGCGCACGCCGTAACGTTCGGCGGTGGCTTCGGCATCGATCCGATCAGCTACGAAGTGCGTGGACGTGCGGGCTACCAGATCATCGGCTGGCCGTTCCCGCTCGACACGACGACGCTCGACTTCCGTCCCGCGTACGCGTACCTCCGCGATGGCACCGGGTTCGAGCCGCGGATCCGTGCACTCGCGAAGATCGAGCGCGAGGATCTGTTCTTCACGCACTCCGTCGCGTCGGTCGAGGTTGGCTATACGTACCTCGCGTACGAGGCGTTCACCGAGTACGGCCCCGAGGGCCAGCTCGGCTACGCGATTCCGCTCGGTACCGATCGGTTGAAGCTCAACGTCGGCTACCTGATCCAGCAGTACTCGTTCAGCCATCCGAGCGTGTTGCTCGATCCGGCCACGCAGCAGATGCTGCACATCGACAAGGCGGAGCTGCTCGGCGCGTACAAGCAGGGCCTCGTCCTCGACCTGCGCGATCATCCGATCGAGCCGCGCTACGGCCTCTACGCCGAGCTCCAGCTCGCGGAAGGCGGCGCATACGCCGGCGGCCAGTATCAATACGAGCAGTTCACCCCCGAGATCCGCGGCTACTTGCCGGCCGGCCCGGTCGTGTTCGCCGCGCGCGCTCGCTACGGCGCGATCTACGGCGACGTCCCGCCGACCGAGCGGTTCTACGCCGGTGGCGCCGCGAGCAACCGCGGGTTCTCGGAGCGCATGCTGTCGCCGTCGGTGACCGGCCCCGTGATGGGCACGACGATCACCGTGCCGTACGGCGGCGCTGGGATGATCGATTCGAGCGTCGAGATGCGGTTCCCGATCATGTCGATCCGGAAGATGCCGCTGAACGGCGTCACGTTCCTCGACAGCGGCGACGTCACGAACACGCCGTCGGAGCTCAGCCTCGGCAACCTCAACTACGCGGTCGGCTTCGGCCTTCGCCTCCTGACGATCGTCGGGCCGATCCGCGCGGACTTCGGCTACCGGTTGAACCGCAAGGGGCCGATGGATCCTGAGCCAAACACGCCGTACGCGTTCCACATCAGCCTCGGAGAGGCGTTCTGAGATGGCGGCCTTCGCTGCACACGAGCATCACGAGGTCCACGGCTGGCGGCGCGTCGGCCGCTGGGTCGGGCGCATCTTGCTCGTCCTCGTGGGACTCGTCGCGCTCGCGATCGTCGGCGCGATCGTGTTCTTCCACACCGACTACGGCCGCGACGAGATCCGCGGAATTGCCAACCAGCAGCTCGCGAACATCTTCACCGGCGGCGGTTCGGTCGGTCGCGTCGACGGTTCGCCGTTCGGCGACCTCGTGTTCCGAGATGTCGTGATCAACGGCCCCGACGGCAAGCCCGCCATCACGGTCAAGACGCTGCGCGCGTCGGCTTCGATCTTCGATCTGCTGCACCACGACGTGAACCTGAAGGAAGTGATCGCCGAGGACGTCGACGTCCAGGTCAAGCGCGACAAGGACGGCTACGAGCTGACCCGGCTGCTGAAGCCGGCGAAGAAGGAGCCGGCGAAGGAGAACATCAAGAACCCCCAGCAGTCGCCCTGGAACATCGATCTCGCCGACGTCGACGTCGTTCGCGGCCACGTGATGTTCGATACCGGTTCGCCGGACCTCGGCGTGATGAACCTCGACGACGTCGTGGTCGAGGCGAATGCTCAGCTCCACGGCAGCGGTACCCGCACCGCCGGTCTGCGCCTCGGCGCGACGTGGCGCGAGCGCAAGGCACCGATCGCGATCCTCGGCGCGGTCCGCGACGATACCGAGCACACGATCGCGCCGCACCTCGCGGTCAAGATCGGCGGTGTCACCATCGCGGCTGCGAACCTGTCGCTCGTCAAAGCGCTGCCCGGCAAGCTGCCGGGATTCGCCGGCACCGTCGTCGTCGGCGCACCGCGCGCAGCGGTCGCGGCGCTCGTGCCGCGGATCGATCTCCCCGGCGATGTCGCGTTCAGCGTCGTCGCGAAGACCGCCGCGGCGTCGATCATTCCCGTCGAGATCGCCGGCAGCGTCGGCGAGGCGTCCCTCAAGTCGACTGCCTCGATCGATCTCGAGCACACGCGCGTGACCGGCAAGCTCGCCACGAACGAGCTCGACGCGGCGAAGCTGACCCACGGCAAGGTGATCGCGACCGGCGCGATCACCGCGACGTTCGATGTCGCGAAGGGTTCGCCGGGCGAGCTGCCGACCGCGACCGCGACGATCACCGGTCACGGCACGTATCAGACGATCCCGCGCGCCGAGCTCACGGCGAGCCTCGAGACCCGCGGCCAGAAGCTGGTGACGAAGGCGGCAATCACCGGCCCGGCGAAGGCGAACCTCGAGGCCGCGATCACGCGTGCCGGCGCAGCGCTGCACCTCGACAAGCTCAGCCTCGGCGCGCAGATCGCGGATGCGGCGCGCGCGACCGGTGGCAAGGCCCCGGTGCACGGCATGCTCGACGTCGTGCTGTCGGCGAGCGGCGAGCTCAGCCCGCGCGCGGACCTCGCGGTCAAGGCTGCGATCGGCGGCAAGCAGCTGCGGATGAATCAGCTGTCGGCGGCGACGCTGTCGCTCGCGATCGACGGGCGCCACTTGCCGAGCGAGCCACGCGGCAGCGTCGCGCTGAGCATGACCGACGTCGTCGACGGAGAGATGCAGCTCGGTCAGGTCGACCTCGGCGCGAAGGATCGCGCGGACGGCAAGATCGTCGTCAACCTGACGTCGAAGCCGAAGCGCGACCCGTGGCTGATCGAGCTCGCCGCGCTGGTCACGCCACCGGGGCGGGGCGACACCACGACGATCGATCTCACGCGACATCGCGTGCGCGCGGGCAACGGCGCCGAATGGACCGGCACGACTGGCCGGTTCGTGATCACGCCGCGGCAATTCGCGATCACGAACCTCGATAGCAAGAGCCGCGATGGTCACATCGCCGCGAGCGCGACGGTCGAGCGCGGCGGCTACGGCGACCTCACCGCGAAGCTCGATGTCGAGCGCTTCGCGCTCGAAGCGATCGGCCAGCGCTACCGCGGCGCGCTCGACGTTCACGCGAACGTCCAGCGCCGGGCGATGCGCTACACCGGGACGATCGATCTCGCCGGCACCGGCCTGTCGCCCGACCCGACGAAGGCGACGATCGATCTGACGGCCAAGGTCGTCGCGAAACCCAGCGAGGTCACGGTCGCCGGTCAGGCCTCCGGCAAGAATGTCGGCAAGGCGACGATCGCGCTCGACCTCGCCGCACCGCGCGATGTCACGGACGTCGTCGCATGGAAGCGCGCGGGCCGCACCGCGGTGAAGCAGGCAACGCTGACGATGCAGGGCGTCGACCTCGCCCAGATCTCGACGCTGACCGCACGGACGCTCGATCGCACCGTGATGCCGCCGCCGCACCTGCCGGTGATCGGTCACGTGCTCGGCCTCACGCACCCGGGGCAAGCGACGCCGCTGACCGTGAAGAGCTTGCCGATCGGCGGCACGCTCGACGGCACGTTCACGCTGACGCCGACCGTCGCGAAGGGCAACTTCAAGATCGCGAACCTCCACGCGCCGCAAGTCCGCGGTCTCGGCAAGACCGATGTCGAGCTGACGATCGATCAGCCCGCGGAGAACCGGATCGTGCCCGTGCTGACCGTCAAGTCGGAGTCGTTCGGCACCGCGACGGCGCGCGCCGAGCTCGCGCTACCGAAGAACGTCATGGATCCCGAGGCGTGGCGGAAGCTCGGGCTACGCGCGATCGAATCGGCGTCGTTGCGCAGCGCTACGATCCAGATCGATCCCGCGATGCTCGAGCGGTTCGGGATCCACTCGACGATGACCGGCACCGCGAACATCACGGTCGACCTCGGCGCGGGGCTCGATACCGCGAAGGTCACAGCGGACATCAAGAACCTCCGCGGTGGCAAGATCACGACGCCGATCGATAGCCACTTCGAGGCGACGCTCGAGGGCAACTCGGCGAAGGCGCAGTTCGGGATCAAGACCGCGAAGAGCGCGCTGATGACGATCCTCGTCGATGCGAAGCTGCCGAAGACCATCGAGGAGCTCCGCGAGGATCCGTACGCGGTGCGCGAGGGGCCGCTCGACGCGACGATCGAGCTGAAGGACACCTCTGCGCCCGGCCTGCTCGCCGTGTTCGGCCGCGACCAGATCACCGCGGGCACGATGACCGGCAAGATCCACGTGACCGGTACGATCGCGGCGCCGATCGTCAGCGCGCACGTCGTCGCGAGCAACCTCGTGTCGCGCCCTGGCTCGCGCGGCCGGCGGACCCCGACGGTCAAGCAGCTCGCGCTCGACGCGACCTACGACCAGCACGGCGGCAAGGCGACGATCGTCGGCGACGAGGATTCGGACGGCAAGCTGAACGTGACCGCGGCGCTCGATCCGAAGCACCTCGCGGACTCGAGCGCGAAGCTGACCGCGACGAAGTTCGATCTCGCGCCGATGTTCGCGTTCGCACCGGATCCGGCGAGCGCGGCCTCGGGCACGCTCGATGCGAACCTCGACATCAAAGGCTTCGACGTCAGGACCTCGCAGATCGCGGGCGACCTCCACATCAAGTCCGCGCGGATCCCGATCGCGCCGACCGTCGGCACGTTGCGCAAGGCGGACGTCGACATCGCGATCACGAACAAGGACATCAAGATCACCGCCGCCGGCAAGCTCGGCAAAGGCGACATCACCATGAATGGTGCGATCGCCCTGAACGGCGTCGATCTCGACGGCGGTACGTTCAAGATCGTGCTCAAGCACGTCTCGCCGATCGGCTCGCTCGAGCCGTCGATCGATTCGATCATCACCGGCAAGATGGGCCGCAAGGGAGCGAAGTGGGTCGCCGACGTCACCGTCGACAAGACGTTCGTCAAGGTCGACAAGACCTCGGGCGAGGCGCTGAAGCCGGTCGGCACGCCTTCGGATGTGTTCATCGGCGGCTCGCATACGAAGCACGCGCCGCCGCCGGTCGATCAGAAGCAGACCGGCGCCGCCGGGACGGGGCCACTCGCGCCGCCGGCGCCGGAATCGCCCGGCCTGATCGCGCACGTCCAGCTGAACCCGATCAAGGTCGAGTCCGATCAGTTCCGGACGACGTTCCGCGGCAAGCTCGACGTCACCACCGACGCCCACACCGTCGGCGTCATCGGCACGATCGAGGCGGTTAACGGCGACCTCGACCTGTTCGGCCGGCGCTACCGGCTCGAGCACGCCGCGGTGACGTTCGACGGTACGACCGATCCGATGGTGTTGGTGCGGATCACGCACGACTTCCCCGACGTTCAGACGATCACCGAGGTCCGCGGTCGGCTCTCGCACCCGGATCTCGAGCTCAGCTCGGATCACGGCACGTACTCGAAGGAACAGCTCCTCGGCTTCTTGCTCGGCGGCGAGCCCGGCGGCGATCCGACGAGCGGCAGCGCGCGCGACAAGGCGGCGAGCCTCGGCACGTCGATCGTGTCGAACCAGATCGGTGGCTACATCAAGAAGGCGCTGCCGTTCGACCTCGACGTCCTCAAGTACGAGGCGGCGAGCGCGACCTCGAGCGCCGCGATCACGGTCGGTAGCTGGCTGACCCACACGCTGTTCTTCTCGTTCACCCAGCACCTGTCGCCGCGCCCCGACGAGAACTCGGCCGAGGGCACGCTCGAGTATTGGTTCACCCGCCGGCTCGAGCTCGAGACCACCGCAGGCGACCGTAACTTCGACGGCGTCGACTTGCTCTGGCGCAAGCGCTATTAAGGATCCCCGGGAAGCTGATCAATCGGTCAGCGTGCCGAGGAACGCGACGAGGTCGTCGACGTCCTGCGCCGAGAGATGCAGGTTGCCGACGTGATGATCGACCGTCGCCGCGGTCTCCGGCGCGGGCCACGCACACGGTGCATCGGGCGACGCCGCCGAGCGACTGCAGGTGCCGACCGCCGCCGAGCCGACGTCGCGGGTGTTCAGGAAGTCGATGAAGTAGCGCAGGTTGTTGAAGTAGCCGTTGTGGCCGTACGGCGCCGTGCGCGCGATGTTGCGCAGCGTCGGCGTGCGGAACTTGCCGTCCTGCGCCGGATCCGCGGTCGTCCTGCCGAGCCCGCGGTCGCGATACGCGGCGCCGTCGGGGTTGAACTTGCTCGGCTGGACGAAGAACAGATTGTTCGCGTAGCGCGGCACGCCGAGGTTCGCGTAGCCGTAATTCGTGAACATCGGCGGCGAGCCATCCGCACCGGGCTGACTCGGATGGCACGACGCGCAGTTGCCGCGCGCGGGATCTTCGAAGATCGCGAGCCCGCGCTTCTCGGCGGCGGTCAGCGCGACCGTGCCGGCGAGGTAGTGATCGTACTTCGACGAGAACGGCGAGAGTGTCCGCTCGTACGCCGCGAGCGATGCCGTCAGGTGACCGTACGCGGTGTCGACATCGTCGAGCGCTTCTTCGCCGTACGTCGCGCGAAACGCATCCGCATAGTCGGCGAACCGCAGCTTCTCGACGACGCTCGCCTTGTCGGGGTTGTTCATCTCGAGCGGGTTCGTCAGCGGGCCCGACGCCTGGTCCTCGAGCGAGTCGGCGCGGCCGTCCCAGAACAAGCCGCCCGCGAGCTGGTGGTCGACGGGATCGAAGTGGAGCGGCGGGACCTGCGCCGCGTACATCGCGGACGGCGAGTTGCGCGACCCGAACCGGCCGGCGACGACGCCCATCGACGTCGAGTGGTCCGCCTCTGGATCGCGGAACGCGTAGTTCGCGGCGTGGCAGTCCGCGCATGCCTGACCCGCGGGCTCCGACAGGCTGGGATCCGCGAATGCGAGCTTGCCGAGTGCGGCGGGCGAGGCCGGTGCCGCTGTCGTGGCAGGCTGCGCGCACGCCGCGACGCAGGCCAGTATGGCGGCGACGCGAACCACTATTGCCTCGCGAGCTCTCCGGTCGGCGCGACCTTCGAGGGCGCGTTGAGAGGAACCGAGAACAGATCGGCCATCGTGTTCACCGATGCGGCTTCGAGGTCGCACGGCAACGAGCCGAGGCCGAGCACTGACTCGACGGTCTTCACGTACGAGCTGGTGTCGTAGTCGGCGCTCGAGATGAAGCCGGCCTTCGCGTTTGGCGAGATCACCATGAACGGCGGGTCGTCGTTCGCCGGCGTGCCGCCGCCTTCGTCCCAGAGCAGGAAGATCGCGCCGCCGTTCTTGTACGCGTCGGTCGCCATGATCTTCGGGATCTCGTGCGCGAGCCACGCATCGCCCTCGGCGATCGAACCGTCGTGCATGTCGTCGTCGAGGTTCGGCGTGATGAACGCGTAGCGCGGCAGCTTTCCCGCCGCGATGTCTTTGTCGAGCTGGGTGTAGTCGACGACGTGATCGATGCAGCGCTGCGAGCGCGCGAACTGATTGCCGTCCCAGCCGTTGACGTCGTCGAAGAACACGAACGGGTTGTGCTTCGCGGCGTAGCGTCCATGCGAGGTCAGGCCACAGGGCTCGCCCATCGACTCCTGATACGACTTCCAGGTGAGGCCGCCCATCTCGAGCTGGTCGGCGATGTGCGACTTCGAGTCGAAGTGGTGAGCGCTCGGATCGTCGTCGTCGAGCACGCCGAAGTTCTCGCCCGAGACCATCCACAGATAGTTCGCCTCGCTCGGATGGACGTACGGATCGTGATAGCCGTTCGCCAGCGCGGCGGTCTGCGCCAACCGGTTGATGAACGGCGCGTCCTTGTTGCCGTAGATCTGGTGGCGGCTGTGGTTCTCCATCGCGATGGTGAACACCGTGCCTTGCCAGGCCGGCGACGACACCGCAGGTGCGGGCGCGAGCTTGTCGCACGTGACAAACGTGCTGCCCGAATCGTTAGGACTGCAGGCCGAAGCTCCGGCCATGACGAGGAGACTCACCGCGAAACGCCTCATGGAGTGTCACTGTGAGGCGCTTCAGCACGGTGTGCAATTGGCAATTCTCGTCGGAAAAAGCCCTAGAAAGTCCCCTGAAGTCCGAGGGTCGCGGCCGTCGCGCCGGTGTGATCATCGTGGTTGACGACGGGCACGACTTGGACGGGGGAGCCGTGGACCGAGCCGATCAACACGCCGAGCGAGCTGCCGACCACCGCGCCGCCGATCGTGTCGGTGATGAAGTGGTAGCCGGCTGCAACGCGCGAGATCGCGATCATCGTCGATAGCGCGAGGCCACCGGCGAGGATGTACTTGCGTCGATTCGAGTCGGGATGGAGCCGCTTCTCCGCGATGTAGAGCGACAGCGTCATCGCGAACGCCTCGGAGGTGTGGCTCGACAGGAACGACAGCGCCGCGTCCGCGCTGTTGCGCACGGAGAGCGGTGCGTTGGTTCCGTAGAGGAACGGCCGCGGTCGGCCTGCGGTCAGCGTCATGATGTTCGCGACCGCGGTCGCAGAGAGCGTCGCCTCACCGATCACGACTGCATCGTTCATCGCGTTGAGCACGCCTTCATCGCTGAGGAGCAGTGCTGCGGTCGCGGCGCCGAGCCCGTAGAGCTCGAAGTCGGATGCGGTCGACCACGCGGCGCTGTAGCGACCCTTGGTCAGCGCGTCGAGCGCGTTCAGCGGTGCGCCGCCCGGTGCGCTGGTGTCCTCGCAGAGTGGCGCGCAGAACGCCGGCTGGTTGAGCGACGTCTTCTCTAGACGCGCGAGCGCGAACACCGCACCGACCGCGAGGATCGGCACATCGATCTCGGCGTAGAGCTGGTACGCGGGCCGTGTCGGGTTGTTCGGGTTTGGAATGATCGGCGTGAGCTTCGCCTTGTCGGCGACCTCTTTTGCCTGCTCGACCTTTGCCGGAGGTGCATCGGGGGCAGGTGGCGCGATGCCCGAGCCGGACCCGGTGCCGGCCGTCGCGTCGGCTGGCTCGTTAGATGTCGGCGCGGGGTCGGCCACGGCGATCGCCGAACCGATCAGGACGAACAGCAGTGCGAGTCTCGTCATCGCGGGACCATCATGCAAATTCCGATGCCGATCTTCTGCCCGCTGAAACGCACCATTGCGTAGCGCTGGCGAGCACGTTGTGTCGTGCCCGCACGGCGCGCTGTTCAGTTCTCGTCGAGGTCATAGGGAAATCTTGGCGAAGCGCTTGCAGCATGCCGCCTCATTCTGGCTCGTCGCTTAATCACTGCTCTCATGATCGCGACCACCTGTGGCGCGATCGCTCACGCGGATCCCAAAAGGGAAGTACCAGACTATGACGGTCGCGGGAACCCGGACACGGACAGCGGATCGTGGGTCCTATGGATCCCGCGAGTCGTGCTGTTTCCGTTCTACGCGGTCAACGAATACGTGCTCAGGCGCCCGATCGGCGCGTTCGTCACGCGCGCTGAACGGGACCACTGGGCGGACACGGTCGAGCAGGTATTCACGTTCGGACCTCAGAACAACAACGTCATCTACCCGACGTTTCTGTTCGACTTCGGCCTGCTACCGAGCGTGGGCGTGTACTACGCCGGCAACGACTTCCTCGAGACAGACAACACGCTGCGCCTGCACGTCGCGACGTGGGGCCCGCAGTGGATCGCGGCGACCGCGGCCGATCGCTACAAGATCAGCAAGGACGATACGATCCAGCTCCGGTTCGATTTCAAGCGATCGGAGGACAACCTGTTCTTCGGGATCGGATCGGAAGCGAACAGCAACACGATCTCGCGCTATGGCCTCGAGCGGCTCGAGACGTCCATGAGCTATCGCCACACGCTCGCGAAGGAGTCTCTCGTCCACGCGTATGCCGGCGTCCACCGGTTGAGCTTCAACGATGGCACGTGCTGCGGCAATCCGTCGGTCGTCCAGCAGGTCGCCGACGGGGTCTACGCGCTACCTCCCGGCTACGGCGACACCTACGCGACCGCGTTCGGTGGCGTCGAGCTCCAACTCGACTCGCGCGATCCGAAGCCCGCGCCGGGCAGCGGCGCATATCTCCACGCGTACTGGCACCCGAACTTCGATCTCCACGAGAACCGCTCGTGGCACCAGTACGGCGGCGAGATCGGCGAGGCTGTCGATCTCACGGGCCACCAGCGCGTGTTGAAGATGCAGCTCGCACTCGGCTTCGTCGATCAGCTCGCGGGCTCGTCGATCCCGTTCACCGAGTACCAAGTGCTCGGCGGCGACCTGATGCCGGGGTTCCTGCCAGGATGGATGACGGGCCGCAGCACCGCGGCCGCCCAGATCGGGTATCGCTGGCCGGTGTGGATGGGCCTCGACGCGCAGACCCGGTTCACGGTCGGAAACGCGTTCGGCGAGCACCTCAGCGGGCTGAGGCCGGGCGACCTACGCATGTCGTACGACATCGGCTTCACGACCGCGTCCGTGCGCGATCAGGGCTTCGAGATCCTGTTCGGCATCGGCACCGAGACGCTCGACCAAGGCGCGGGCATCACGTCGTTCCGGTTCGCGTTCGGCTCCAGGCAAGGATTTTAGTCATGAGGACCTTCCTGTTCGCACTCGTCTGCGGTTGCGCCGCGAGCCCGCGTCCGTTCCCGCTGCGCGATCCATTCGTCGCCGATACCGATAAGCAGCCGGTCTCGGTGCCGTGCCGCCCCGACGACGACAAGAAGAACGACACCCACCAGAACTGTGCGCCCGCGGAGTACGTCTCGCCGTTCCTTTGGGATCAGATCGACAACCTGTCGTTCGCGCGGTGGTCGCGCGGCCTCTCGATCCAGACGACCGGCGAGGCGCGCAACGCGAACAGCATGGACGAGGTCGCGGACTCGGCGTGGTACACGAACAACGCTGGCGAGGCCGCGCACGACGACGGCGCCGCCGGTGCGTGCAAGCCGGAGGACATCTTGCCGGGGCCGGATCAGGTCAAGGATGGCGAGTGGGTGATCGACCACGGCAAGGACAACGGCTCGACGCTCGGCTTCCGCGTCGACATCCCCGGCAAGGGCAAGTACATGCTCAAGGCCGACGACGAGGGCAAGCCGGAGCGCGCGAGCGCCGCGAGCGTGATCGGCGCGGCGATCTACGACGCCGTCGGCTTCAACACGACGTGCGAGCAGGTCGTCATCGTCAAGAAGTCGATGCTGAAGCTGACGCCCGACCTCAAGGTGTTCGACAACGAGGGCATCGGCCATCCGTTCGACGACGCCGCGCTCGACAAGGTGCTGAAGTCGACGACCCAGGTCCCGGATGGGATGGTTCGGCTCCAGGCGTCGAAGTGGCTCCCCGGCTACACGATCGGTCCGTTCCGATACATCGGCACGCGCGAGGACGATCCGAACGACGTGATCGATCACGCGGACCGCCGCGAGCTCCGCGGCAGCCGGCTGCTCGCCGCGTGGCTCGACCACTGGGACGCGCGCGAGCAGAACTCGATGGACGTGTGGTTCGCTTCCGATGAGAAGCACAAGAAGTCGTCGCCGGGCTTCCTCCAGCACTACATCATCGACACCAGCGATACGCTCGGCGGCGAGGTCGGCATCGACGAGATGTCGCGCCGCCTCGGTCACACGTACGAGTTCTCCGCCGGCGACATCGTCCGCGCGCTCGTCACGCTCGGCGCCGAGGAACGGTCGTGGGATCGCGCGCACTACGAGAAGGGCGAGGAGCGGTTCGCCTACTACACCGATCGCGAATTCGATCCCGTCGCGTGGGTTCCGTTCTATCCGAACCCCGCGTTCCTGCGGATGACCGAGCGCGACGGCGCGTGGATGGCGCGCAAGATCGCGAAGTTCTCGCCGAAGGACGTCCGCAAGTTCGTCGAGCTCGGTCGGTGGAGCCGGCCGATCGACGTCGAGTACCTGACGAAGGTGATGATCGCGCGCCAGCGCAAGATCCTCTATCGGTTCCTCACGAGGCTGTCGCCGCTCGGCGACGTTCACTCCGACGGTGAGCGGATCTGCGCGACCGACTTCGCGCGGCTGCGCGGGCTCGAGCCCGAGGCGAGCTTCCGCTACACGATCGTCCAGCTCGAGGATCGCAACCACACCCCGATCCCGGCAGAGGTCTCCGGCGACGGCGTCGTGTGCTGGAAACCGCATCCCGGCGCCGGCAAGGAAGAGCGCGCGACGTTCGACGTCCGCGACGGGACGGCGGCCGGTCCGCTGCTCGTCCATACCTACGACCTGGGCGCGAAGGGCTACAAGATCGTCGGCCTCACCAGGAAGGAACCGTGAAGGTCGCGCTTCGCCTCAGGCTGTTGCGCTGGGCGAAGGCGCTCACGCTGCGGACGTTCGTCCTGATGCTGCTCGCGGTCGTCGCGAGCGCCGGCTTCCTCGCGATCGCGCGATCGCTCAAGCGCCCCGCGTTCGATAAGGCCGACGCGGCGATCGAGCTGTTCATCCACCACCACATGGACTCGCCGATCGGCGACGTGTGGGCGAAGACCGCATCGTTCATCGGCTCGAACTATTTTCTGTGGCCGGCGATCGCCGCGGTCGCCGCGCTCGCCGTGATCCATCGCAACCGCGTCGCGGCGGTCGTGCTGATCGTCGACGCGATCTTCGTGATCGGCGTCGATCAGATCTTGAAGGTCATGTTCCAGCGCGAGCGACCCCAGCTGTTCGACAAGATCGCGCTGCCGCACGACTACAGCTTCCCGAGCGGACACTCGATGTCGGCGATGGGCGTGTGGGGCGTGATCGCGGCGGTGCTCGTCGCGATCTATCCCGAGGTCAAGCGCGAGATCGTCGCACTCGCGGTCCTGCTGATCCTGTCGATCGGGCTGTCGCGGATCTACCTCGGCGTCCACTGGCCGTTCGATGTCGCCGGTGGGTTCCTCGGCGGCATCCCGCCACTCGTCGCCAGCGTGCACCTGATCCACCGCCGCAAGATGCACGACGCGAACGTCGCGGACCTGGTCGAGAAGGTCGAAGCACCGTGAAGAGCCCGCCCCCGGATCGCCGCAGCGCCGTGCTCGACGCGAAGCGCGAGCTCAAGATGGCGCGGAGCGCGCACGCGTTCGTGCGCGGCAGCACCGATCAGTTCTACGCCTGGGTCGCCTCGTCGGCGACGACCACGATCCCCGCGGGCCCGCCGGTGTGGATCTGCGGCGACTGCCACATCGGGAACCTCGGGCCGATCGGTCACAGCCAGGGCACCGCGGTCGTCGAGATGCGCGACCTCGATCAGACGGTGATCGGCAATCCTGCGCACGACATCTTGCGGCTCGCGCTGTCGCTCGCGATGGCCGCGCGCAGCTCGGATCTGCCGGGCGTGACGACGGCGCGGCTGACCGAAGATCTGATCGCGGGCTACGAGCACGCGTTCGAGGGCGAGGCGGTGTCGGAAGAGATCGACGAGCTGCCACCGCCGATCCGGTTCGTGATGAAGCGCGCGGTCAAGCGGACCTCGAAGCGCCTGCTCGACGAGCGGCTCGGCGGCAATCGCAAGCGGTTCAAGCTAGGCAGCCGGTTCTGGCAGCTCGCCGATGACGAGCGCGACGCGGTCCGCCAGCTCGTCGAGCAAGAGCCGGTGCGCCGGTTGATCACGCGGCTCGAAGATCGCGATGCCGCGGCGCCGGTCCGGCTCGTCGACGCCGCGTTCTGGGTCAAGGGCTGCAGCTCGCTCGGCCTGTGGCGCGTCGCGGCGCTCGTCGAGTTCCGGGATGCCGGTGACAACACCAAGAGCGGCGGCAGCTCGCTCGCGCTCCTCGATATCAAGCAAGCGATCGAGCCGAGCGCGCCGTGGGCGCCGGGGCTGAACCCGAGCCTCGCGCCTGGCGTGCGCGTGATGTCGGGCGCGCAGCGGCTCGCACCCGCGCTCGGGTCGCGCATGCTCGCGGGCAAGCTGCTCGAGCGCTCCGTGTTCATCCGCGAGCTGCTCCCGCAGGATCTCAAGGTGGAGCTCGATCATGTCGATGCAGACGACGCGCGGCGCGTGGCGTACTACCTCGGCTCGGTCGTCGGTCGTGCCCACCGCCGCCAGATGGATGGCGAGGCGACGCGCGCCTGGCTTGCCGATCTCTCGACCCGGCGAACCAAGAACCTCGATGCGCCGAGCTGGCTGTGGACTGCGCTCGTCCAGCTCGTCGGCCTGCACGAGCACGCGTATCTCGAGCACTGTCGGCGCTACGCGCTCGAGGAAGCGCGCCGGGCCGAGCCCCAGCAGCCCACCTAGCCGAGCCTGTTCGCTCGCCGTGCGGCGGCGCTCGATGATCGGCGCGCCAAGTGGGAGTGGCTCGTAGGGAATTCCTTGGTCGGGTCATTGCAGTCACCAGGCTCTGTGGAAATTGTACAGGCAGAGCATTCCGAACCCGGTGGTTGGCTCAGGGCGATCTTTCCAGTTCATCGCAAGGAAGCGCTGACCGTCGCGCTGCTCGCGCTCAACTGCTTCATCCTGCTGCTCTGCTACTACGTTCTGAAGGTCGTCCGCGAGCCTCTCATCTTGCTCGGCGGCGGCGCGGAGCTGAAGTCGTTCGCGTCGGCGGGCCAGACGATCCTCCTCATCGGCGTTGTCCCGGCGTTCGGCTGGCTCGCATCGCGCGTCAGTCGCATCCGCTTGATGACGACGATGCAGGTGATCTTCATCGGCTGCCTCGTCGCGTTCTACGTGCTCGCGCAAGCGAAGGCGCCGATCGGGCTCGCGTTCTACATCTGGCTCGGCATCTTCAACGCGCTCGTCGTGTCGAACTTCTGGTCGTTCGCGAACGATCTGTTCAGCGAGACCGAGGGCAAGCGCCTCTTCGCGCTGATCGGTATCGGCGCCAGCGTCGGCGCGATCGTGGGCGCGTACCTCCCGCACCTCCTGTTCAAGGTGATCGGGTTCGACGGTCTGATGATGCTCGCGGTCGTCGGCCTCGGCCTCTCGATCGTGCTGTATCAGATCGTCGATCGCCGCGAGAGCGCGCGCAAGCAGGCGAAGCCGAAGGAGAAGGACGCCGCGCAGGACAAGAAGGACAAGCGCGGCGGTTTCAGCCTCGTGATGCGCGACAAGTATCTACGCACCCTCGCGCTGATGCTGCTGGTCGCGACCGTGATCAACACGACCGGCGAGTACGTGATCTCGAAGATCGCCGAGGATCGCGCGCAGGAGCACTCGAGGATCGCGGTGCAGCATCAGGCAAGCTCCGCGCCGGCCGAGACCCAGCCGACCGCCGATAATGGCAAGTCCGCCGAGGCCGAGAAGCCGAAGGCCGACAAGCCGAAGGACGTGGGCAAGGAGGCCGAGAACCAGTACCTAAGCGATTTCTTCTCGAGCTACTACTTCTGGGTCAACATCGTCGGCGCGCTGCTCCAGATCTTCTTGGTCGCACGCATCCTGGTCTCGCTCGGCTTGCGCAAGGCGCTGTTTATCATGCCGGTGATCGTGTTGTTCGGCTGGATCGGCGTGTTCACGTTCATTGGCTTGACGATGGTCCGGATCGAAAAGACCGCCGAGAACAGCCTCGACTACTCGCTCCACAACACGCTGCGCGCCGCGCTGTTCCTGCCGACCTCGCCCGAGGCGAAGTACAAGGCGAAGGCCGCGATCGATACGTTCTTCTTCCGCATGGGCGACGTGATCGCGGGCCTCGGCATCGTCGGCCTGTTCGTCGAGGTCCTCCACCTCGGCGTGCATGCGTTCGCGATCATGAACGTCATCCTCGCCGCGGTCTGGATCCTGCTCGCGTTCCGCGCCGGCCGGCTCCACGACGAGCTGGCGAACAAGCACCCCGAGCGCGAGGGTGAAGCGAAAGCAGTCTGATGGCGACGACCGACAAGCAGCGCGGGCTCGCTTGGGTCGCCACGATCTCGGCCCTGCTCGTCGTCGCGTCGTTCATGGCGGCCAAGGCCGCGCGCGATGCGACGCTGCTCGCGCACTACTCGATCCGATCGTTGCCGCTGTTCGTCGGCTTGTCGGCGGTGCTGTCGCTGCCGATCATCATCGTCGCGGGCAAGCTGATGTTGAAGTACGGGCCGCATCGGCTCGTGCCGGCGATGAACGCGGTCAGCGCCGCGGCCTCGGTCGGCGAGTACCTGATGATGGCGAGCTTCCCGCGGGTCACCGCGGTCGTCGTGTTCTTCCACCTCAGCACGGCGAGCGCGGTACTCGTCTCGGGGTTCTGGTCGATCGTCAACGAGCGGTTCGACATCCAGCACGCGAAGCGCCACATCGGTCGGATCGGCATGGGCGCGACGATCGGCGGCATCCTCGGCGGCGTGATCGCGGAGCGCACCGCGGTCTACTTCAAGCCCGATACGATCTTGCTCGTCATCGCGGTGATGCAGGCCGTCAGCGCGGTCGCGCTCTGGGCGTTCGGCCGCGGCTCGAAGGCGCACGAGCCACCCCAAGCCGAGTCGACGTGGTCGGCGCTCGGCACCGTGACGAAGTCGCATCTGTTGCGCAAGGCCGGGCTCGTCGTCGTGATCACGGCGGTCGCCGCCGGTGCACTCGACTACGTGTTCAAGGCCGACATCGTTCACGGCGGCTCGAAGGCCGACCTCCTGCGCTCGCTCGCGGTGTTCTACACCGTGACGAACGTGATCACCGCGATCGTCCAGGTCGCGCTGTCGGGGCCCGTGCTGACCTGGCTCGGCGTGCCGCGTACGGTGTCGACGCTGCCGGTCACGGTCGCGGGCTTCGGCCTCCTGTCGCTGCTCGTCAAGGTCCCGACGATGGCGACCGTCGCGCGCGGCGCCGAGCTCGTCACGCGCAACTCGATCTACCGCGCGGGCTACGAGCTGCTCTACGCGCCGCTGCCGCCGGAAGAGAAGCGACCGACGAAGGTCATCCTCGACGTCGGCGCGGACAAGCTCGGCGACATCCTGTCCGCGCAGCTCGTCGGCGCGATCGTCTATACCGTCGCCGACGCGCGGACCGGCCTGTTGATCGCGACGGTGATCGCGGCGGGCCTCGGCTTCTTGATCACGCTGGGCCTGCCGAAGACCTATACCCAGTCGCTCGAGGCCGGCCTGATGGACAAGGTCCGCGACATGCCGGGCGGCGAGGGCGGCCCCGAGCCCTGGGTCAGCCTCGCGGCGATGCCGAGCGGCTACAACCACCCCGGCGATGTCATCCCGTTGCAGATGCGACGGCGCAAGCGGCGACGCACGCCGGTCCCAGCGCCGGCGCCGAACGATACCGAGCGGCTCCAGCGCCTGATCCGCGAGCTTCGCTCGAACAACCCCGCGCGGATCCGCGCCGCGCTCGCAGAGCCGTTGCCGACGGAGTGCGCGCCCGTCGCGATCGAGCTGGTCGGCGGCCCCGACGAGATCGCGAAGCTCGCCACCGACGCGCTGCGTGCGATCGCGCCGCGCTGCACCGGGGCGCTCGTCGACTCGCTGCTCGACACCGAACGCGACGACCGGTTGCGCCGCCGGCTGCCCGTCATCCTCGCGGCGGGCTTGCCCGACCTCGCGGCGTGGGGCCTGTGGCGCGGGATGAGCGACCCGAGCTTCGAGGTTCGCTATCGCTGCAGCACCGTGCTCGCCCAGCTCGCGCAAGATGTTCACCTCGGCCCGGTCGATCCCGAGGAGGTGTTCGAGTACGTCCGCAAGGAGCTGCTCGTCGATCACGACGAGTGGAAGGGGCGCAAGGTCGAGAGCGACCCCGTGATCGCGTACGAGGCCGAGAGCGATGTCAGCCTCGCGCACGTGTTCCGCGTGCTCGGCCTCGTGCTCCCCGCCGAACCGCTCCGGGTCGCGCTCCACGCGGTCCAGACCGATGACACCTCGCTACGCGGCATGGCTCTCGAGTACCTCGAGAGCATCCTGCCGCCGGACGTCCGCGCGCAGCTCTGGCCGCTGATCGAAGGCGGCGACGCCGCCGACACCGGTGTTCACCACGCGGTGACCGCTGATTCGGCGTCGAGCTCGAGCGAGTTCTTGAAGAAGATGCGGAAGATCCACCCGCATATCTTCGACAAGAACCTCCGCAACAGCGGCTAGGCCGGTACCGTCGCTGTCGCAGATCCTTGGTAAATGGCGCCGGCCGCTACTGCAACATCGGCATCAGGCTCGGCGTCGACGTCACCGTCGCCAGACGCGGCAGCCCGAACAGATCCTCGACGGTCGCGAGGTAGCTCGAGTGCGTGTACGCGGTCGCGTCCTGCATGCCCGGGTGCGCCATCCCCTTCTGCATCACGATCATCGGGATCTGGTCGGTGCTGTCGCCGTTGCGGCCCTCGGCCTCGTCCCACGTGATCATCAGAATCGCGCCGTGCTGGTACGCGTCGCTCGCCAGGATCTTCGGGACCTCGGTCGATAGCCATTGATCGCACGCGACGAGCGCCCCGACCGGATCCGTCGACGGGTCGTGGCCGTCGTGGATCAGGTTCGGCGTGATCCACATGTAGCGATACGTTCCGGCCGCGAGGTCGGTCGCGAAGTTCGTCGCGTAGTCGACGTTCGTCGCCGCGCAGTGCGTGGCGTCGCTCTGCTGGTCCATGAAGTAGAGGAACGGGTCGTGCTTCGTCGCCCAGTGACCGGCGTCGGTCAGCGAGCACGGCGAGGGGATGTCCTCCTGATACGAGCGCCACGGAACGCTCGCGCTATCGAGCTGGGTGCCGAGGTTCGGCTGCGCCGCCGGGAAGTACGGAATCTGCTGCGGGCCGACGTCGAGGAAGCCGGGATACTGATCGGCGCCGCTGATCAGGTGGAGGTAGTTCGGCAGCGACGGATGGTTCGTATCCTTGTAGTTCGTCGCGAGCGCGGCCTGCGGCAACAGCGAGTTGATGTACGGCGCATTCGTCGAGCCGATGATCTCTTTGTAGTCGTGGTTCTCGAGGACGATCGTGATCACCTTCAGCTGACTGTTCGAGCCCGAGCCCGAGCCCGAGCCCGAGCCCGAACCCGAACCCGATCCCATTCCGGATCCGGAGCCTTGGCTGTGTGCGTCGGGCGTCGTGCCGTCGTCACCACCACCGTTATGCGGCGTCGATCCACAAGCTGCGATCAACGCGAGGGCCAGCGCGTGCTTCACCATGCGCATGTCGTACAACTCGCTGCGCGTCGAGTTATCTCAATTTTGTTAGCTGTGGATGTCAGCCTCTGACCTTGCTGTTCGTCGGATCGAACAGAGGCTTCAACGAAACCGTGATCGGGTACCGGGTGTTCGCAATTTGCACATCCCACGTGCCGGTCTCGAGGAACTTCGCGTCGATCGGTTGATCGGCGACGAGCATCGCGAGACCGACCGCGCCGCCGAGCGTGTGGCCGTAAGATGCTGCACGCACGTAGCCGAGCTCGACGCCATCGCGACGAATGATCTCCGCGTGGAACAGCAGCGCGTCGGGATCCTTCACGAGCACCTGGACGAGACGCTTCTTGAGCGGGCCGTCCGCTTTTTGCGCAGCGACTGATGCCTTGCCGACGAAGTCGGGCTTCTTGAGATCGACCGCGAAGCCGAGGCCAGCCTCGAGCACCGTATCGGTGTTGTCGATGTCGTGACCGTAGTCGCGATACGCCTTCTCCATCCGGCAGCTCGCGAGCGTCTTCAGGCCCGCGTGGACGAGGCCGATCGGCTCGCCGGCGGCGACGATCCGGTCGTAGACATCGAGCGCTTGCTCGGTCGGGATGTAGAGCTCGTAGCCGAGCTCGCCGAGATACGTCACGCGCAGCACGAGCACGCGTGCGAACCCGATGTCGATCTCGCGCGCGGCGCGGAACGGGAACGCCTCGTTCGACATGTCGGCCGACGTCACGAGCTGCATCAACTCGCGCGAGCGCGGCCCCTGGATGTTGAGCTGGGCGTACGCACCGGTCATATCGGCGACGAACGCGTGGTGATCCGCGAACGCGCGCTTCATCCAGGTCTCGACGTGGCGATGCGCGGTGTCGGACGCGACGACCCAGTACCTCTCGGGCGCGAGCTTCGTCACGGTGAGGTCCGCTTGCAGCTTGCCGTGATGATCGAGCCACTGCGTGTACGTCAGCATGCCGGCATCACCGTCGACGTGATTGCCCGAGATGTGCTCGAGCAACCGGCCGGCATCGCGGCCCTCGACGAGGAACTTCGCCATGAACGACATGTCCATGACGATCACGCCCTCGCGTGCCGCGCGATGCTCCGCGGCCCACTGCGCGAACCACGACGGCTTGCCGAACGTCAGCTCCATCTCCGGCTTCACGCCGGCGCCCGCGTAGTAGTCGGCGCCTTCCCAGCCGCTGACGTCGCGGAAGTACGCACCGCGCGCTGCGAGCCGATCGTAAAACGGCGACCGCTTCGCGCCGCGCGCGGTCTGCGGCGTGCGCGTCGGGTAGTGACACGAGTAGACCCAGCCGAGCGACTCGACGGTGCGCAGCCGGCGGTAGTCCGCGTTCGTCTGGTAGTGATGGAGCCGCTTGATGTCCATCGCGGTGATGTCGACATCGGGCGAGCCCGTCATGATCCAGTGTGCGAGCACGCGGCCGAGACCGCCGCCGGTGAGGATGCCGATCGAGTTGAGGCCGGCGGCAACGAAGTAGTTCTTCACCTCCGAGCTCTCACCGACGATCGGCTGGAGATCCGGCGTGAACGACTCGGGCCCGCAAAAGAACTTCTTCACGCCGGCGTTCATCGAGATCGGAACGCGCGCCATCGCCTTCTCGAGGTACGGCCCCATCCGCTCCCAGTCGGGCTGGATCTCGCCGAACGAGAAGTCGTTCGGGATGCCGCGCACGTTCCACGGCGCGCACACCGGCTCGAACATGCCGATCATCAAGCCGCCGACCTCCTCGCGGAAGTAGCCGTACGAGCCCGGATCCTCGAGCACGGGCCAGTCGGCGCGGAGCTCGGGAATGCGCTCGGTGATCAGGTAGTAGTGCTCGGCAGCCTGGTTCGGGATCGCGATCCCGTTCTGCGCGCCGAGCTGGCGGGCCCACATGCCGGCGCAGTTGACGACGTACTCGCACGCGATGTCGCCCTTCGCCGTGCGCACGCCACTGACGGCACCGCGTTTCGTCAACACCTCGATCACCGGCGTGTCCTCGAGCAAGAGCGCACCGGCCTGGCGCGCGCCCTTCGCGAGCGCCATCGTCGCGCCGACCGGATCCGCGCGGCCGTCTTCCTTGACGTAGAACCCGGCGAGGAGGTCGTCGACGCGGGCGAGCGGGAACAGATCCTTGATCTGGCCCGGGCTGATCTCGTGGACGTCGACGCCGCAGTGGCGGTTGAACGCGGAGACCCGGCGATACTCCTCGAGCCGATCGGCATCGCCGGCGACCTCGATGAAGCCGACCGGCTTCCATCCGGTGTTCTGGCCGGTTTCGGCCTCGAGCCGCGCGTAGAGGTCGCGCGTGTACTTGCGCATCTCCGTCGAGGTCTCGGACGTCGAGCCGAACGTCACCATCAGGCCGGCCGCGTGCCACGTCGTTCCCGAGGTCAGCTTGTCGCGCTCGAGCAGCACGACATCCTTACAGCCCATGTGTGCGAGGTGATATGCGACCGAACAACCGATGATGCCGCCGCCGATGACGACGACGCGCGCGTGCGAAGGGATCATGTTGCAACAACTCCGGGGATACGCTCGGGCCGGATCAACAGCCCCTCGACCGACTGAACCGTGATGACTTCGCCGACGCAGGTCGGCGGCGTGGTGACGAGCCGGCGCGCATCGACCTCGGTCGGCTTGCCGCCGCACGCGAGGCCGATCGACAGCTCTCCGTTCGTGAACCAGTGGAGCGATGCCGAGATGCTATTGCTCGACGTGAAGCCGAGCCCGACCGCGAGATCGATCCACATCGGCTTCGCGGGCCGCTTGTCGAGGAGCGACCAGCTCGGATCGAGGATGATCGGGAAGCGCAGCGCGGGTGCGCGGATCGCGAGGTTGCGGACGACGAGCGTCTGGACCGGGAGGCGGACCGTCCAGGTCGTGCCCTTGCCGCGATCGGACTTCGCGCTCAACGTGCCGCCGAGATCGACCGCACTCGCGCGCACCGCATCGAGGCCGATGCCACGGCCGGAGACGTCGCTCGCGACGGTCCTCGTCGAGAATCCGGGCCGGCACATCAGCTCGACGAGCTGGCCCTTGTCGAGCGTGCCGGCCGGCGGCAGGAGCTGGAGCTCGACCGCGCGTGCGCACACGCGATCGAAGTCGATCCCGTTGCCGTCGTCGGTGACCTCGAGGACGTACTCGCCGTCGCGCGCGCGGCCGGTGACCGTGACCGTGCCGACCGGCCTCTTCGAGCCGCGTACGCCGGGCTTCTCGATGCCGTGATCGACCGCGTTGCGCACGAGGTGAAGCACCGCGATGTCGAGCGCGTTCAAGACCTCGGTCGTGACCTCGGCGGTGGCGACCTCGAAGATGACCTCGACTTCCTTGCCGAGGTCGCGCGCGAGCGCCGCGATGCTCGGCTTGTACTTCGCGAGGTGCGCGGCGGTCAGGATCGCGCGCTGGATCCCGACGTAGTCGCGGAGCAGGTGCCACGAGCTGCGCAGGCGGTCGCGGCGCGGACCCTGCGCGGTCGCGTACTCGATGAACGCATCGACAGCGGCGGGGCCGAGCTGGGCGCGCAGCATCGACGTGATCCGGCTCGCGGCGGAGGTCCGGAGCAGCGGCGGTACGCTCGAAGGCCGGCCGCGGCCGTGGTGGCCGTGGCGCGACACGACGCTCTCGAGCTGCTTCACGAACCCGGCGATGTCGCGCGAGCCCTCTGGCTTCCGGATCAATGTCGCGATGAACCGCAGCGCCATCGTGACCGCGAGATCGAACTCGTCGTCGACGGCGTAGCCGCGAGCCCGCGCGATATCGACGAGGTCCTCGAGCTTGTGGCAGACCTTGTTGACGTCGAGCATGCCGACCATGCGCGACTCGCCCTTCAGCGTGTGGATCTCGCGCTGGATCGCGAGCGACGCGTCCTCGGCGAGGCTCGATCGGACGTGCGCCCACGAGGCTTCGATCTCGGCGATCCGGACCAGCGCCATCGCGCGGAACTGCTGGACGATCTCCTCGGGCAGCTCCATCAGGTCTCCACGGTCACGAGCGCGGTGTCGAAGCACGACAGCGCCGGCAGCGTCGTGCGCTGCCATGCGATCGTCGGGTTCGAGCGCAGCTTGATCGTGTAGCGCTCCGTCAGATCCTCGAGCTTCTCGATCCAGCCGAGCAGCTCCTTCACGCACGCGGTGCCGAGGAAGTCGAGGTCGCGCATGTCGACCGTGACCTGGCTGGCTTGTTTGCCGAGGAGATCGATGTGGAGGTCATCGAACAGCTTCGCGAGTCCGGTCGCGGTCGCGTTGTCCGCGCTGCCGATCAGCTTCAGCACGCGCGCGCGGTCATCCCAATCCGCGACGAACTGCGGATCGTCGACGGCGGGCACCCGAAGCCGAACGGTCATGCTCGCGCAGCATACACCGGCAAATCGCGGCGCTGCGGAACACCGAGCCCACGGTCCAAAGTAGATTCCAGGCTTGACGACGCTCCAACGTACCCTCGGGCCCATCGCGATCTGGGGACTCGGCGTCGGCTACGTCATCTCGGGGATGTACTTCGGCTGGAACCTCGGCCTCCCCGAGGGTGGCCCGTACGGTCTGGCGGTCGCCACCGTCGCGGTCACGGTGCTCTACGTGGCTTTCGTCCTCGGATATGCCGAGCTGTCCTGCGCGTTGCCACGTGCCGGTGGTGCGTACGTCTATGCGACGCGTGCGTTCGGCCCGCACATCGGATTTGTCACGGGGATCGCGCAGCTCGTCGAATACGTGCTCGCGCCTCCTGCGATTGCATTCGCGATCGGCGGCTACATCAACCAGGCGTTCCCGACGATCCCGGTCTACGCGGTCGCGGTCGCGGCGTACTTCATCTTCACCGCGGTCAACATCTGGGGCGTGAAGCTGTCGGCGACCTTCGAGCTCGTCCTCACCGTCCTCGCGGTGATCGAGCTGTGCGTGTTCGGGTTCGTCGTGCTCCCCCACTTCTCGTGGGCGAAGTTCTCGCTCGACGCACTCCCGCACGGCTGGGGCGGTGCCTTCGCCGCGCTGCCGTTCGCGATCTGGTTCTATCTCGCGATCGAGGGGATCGCGAACATCGCCGAGGAAGCGCATAACCCGCAGCGCGATCTGCCGCGCGGGTTCTTCGCGGCGATGGCGACGCTCGTGCTGCTCACCGCGATCACGCTGTTCGGTGCAGTCGGCGCGGCCGGCTGGCACGACGTCGTCTATCCGAACCCCGCCGATCTGACGAAGACGTCGGACTCGCCGTTGCCGCTCGCGATCGCGCACGTCGTATCGCGGGACAGCCCGTACTTCTTGCTGCTCACCGGCGTCGGGCTCGTCGGGCTCGTCGCGAGCTTCCACGGGATCCTGATCGCCGGATCGCGCGCGCTGCTCGAGCTCGGCCGCGCGCACTGTCTGCCCGCGGCGCTCGGCGAGATCCATCCGCGCCGCAAGACGCCGGTAGTCGCGCTCGTCGCCAACATGGTCGTCGGCCTGATCGCGCTGTTTACCGGCAAGACCGATCAGATCATCCTGGTCGCGGTGTTCGGCGCGCTGACGATGTACGTGGTGTCCGCCGCCGCGGTGATCCGCCTGCGCAAGACGGATCCCGAGCTCGAGCGGCCGTATCGCACGCCGCTCTATCCGGCCCCGCCGCTCGTCGCGATCGGGCTGTCGCTGATTTGCCTGGTCGCGATGACCCGTGGCCACCCGTACCTGGCAGTGCTTTACGTCGGGATCCTCGTGGTCAGCTGGCTCGGATTCGCACGGTTCGTGCGCTAGGATGCGCGCTTCCATGCGTACTTACCTCGCAACTCTCCTCTCGGCTCTGCTGGCGATCGCGTCGTGCCAGCAGAACAAGAGCAAGCTCGACGACAACGGCTCGACCGGCAAGATCAAGGTCGGCTCGGGCGCTGGCTCGGCCGTTCCCGACAACGCGATCGACATCGACTCCAAGGACATCCTCGGTCGCGCGCTCGGCGGTACGGGTGAGGTCCAGGTCAAGCATGTCCTGATCGGTTGGAAGGAGCTCGACGACAAGACCTATCACGGTCGGATCGACCCCCGCGCGAAGAAGCGGACGAACGCCGAGGCGGCGAAGCTCGCGCAGGACATCGCAGCGAAGCTCCGGGAACACCCCGAGCAGATCGACGCGATCGTGAAGGAGTCGTCGGAGGATCCGGGCTCCGCCGCCACCGGCGAGCCGTACGCCGTCGACAAGGACACGCCGTTCGTCCCCGAGTTCAAGAACCTCGCGCTTCGCCTCAACGTCAACGAGGTCGGCATCGTCAAGACCGCGTTCGGTTACCACGTGATCATGCGCGTGCCGCCGCCGCCGCCGGACCCGCTCGAGAGCAAGGACATCCTCGACCGTCCCGGCGAGCCTGGCCCGGTCGCGGTCCAGCACGTGCTGATCGGTTGGAAGGACACGCCCGCTGCGAAGCAGGGCAAGGGCGACGACCGCGCGAAGACCCGCACGAAGGCAGAAGCTGACAAGATCGCCCAGGACGTGCTCGCACAGGCGACCAAGCCCGACGCCGACTTCGTGAAGCTGATGAAGCAGTACTCCGAAGATCCGGGCTCGAAGGACTCGGGCAAGGCGTACGACGTCTCGGTCGACGCTCCGATGGTCGATCGGTTCAAGAAGCTGTCGCTGCGCCTGAAGGAAGGCGAAGTCGGCATGGTCAAGACCGAGTTCGGTTGGCACATCATCAAGCGCCTGCCGCCCGATCCGCTCGAGAGCAAGGACATCCTCGCTCGCGCGCCCGAGGCTCCGAAGGTCAAGGTCAAGCACATCCTCCTCGGCTGGACCGACGCGCACGCGGAAGATCCGCGCGGCACGAAGCGCACCCGCGCCGAGCTCGAGAAGCTCGTCCACGACACCGTCGACAAGCTCAACAAGGGCGCGAAGATCGAAGACCTGATGAAGGAGCTGTCGGAAGATCCGGGCTCGGCGAAGAGTGGCGAAGGCTACGACGTCGCCGCGGATTCGGCGTTCGTGCCGTCGTTCAAGAACCTGTCGCTGCGCCTCAAGCTCAACGAGGTCGGCGTGGTGAAGAGCGGCTACGGCATCCACATCATCAAGCGCGTGCAGTAAGCGCCTCGCCCGTACGTACGCTGTGTGAAGGGGCGTCCTTGTGGGCGCTTCGCTTCACGACGCTGGGAAGATCGTCCATCCCGACGAGATGAGCAGTCCTGGCCACGAGCACGAACGCGCCGGAGAACGTCTGTTGCTCGCCAACGCGGTGCCTGCAGCGGTCGCGCGGTTCTGCGTGACCCATGCATCGTGGGATACGGCCGACATCGCGATCGAGGATCTGCTCGTCGCGCTCGCCGACAAGCTCTGGAAGGGAAAGCGCGACGACGAGCTCGAGCGACGCGTCGCCGACGCACTTGCACGCGATGCGAAGCGCGAGCCGTGGGAGGTCTTCTCCGCGCTCGACGCGATCTGTGAAGCCATCGCTGGCGACGGACCGGAACGGCTCGCACGCTCCGCCGTGTGAGCCCGAAACGACAAACGCCGCGGACCTTGCAGCCCGCGGCGTTCACGATGACTCGAATAGGTTCCCGCGGATAAGAGCGGGAAGATGATCGATTACTTCTTCGCGGGCGTCGCCGGAGCGGCCGGAGCAGTCGCCGCCGGAGCGGTCGCCGCCGGTGCGGCCGGAGCCGGAGCAGCGGCCGGCGTCGCGGGCGCGGTCGCCGAGGCGGGGCCCGACGGAATCAGCTTGAACTCGACGCGGCGGTTCTTGGTCCGCGCAGCGTTCAGCTTCGCGCCGGTGAGGCCCGCGGGCGCCTCGACCGGAGCGGTGTCGCCGTAGCCCTTCGCTTCGATGCGAGCGGCGTCGACACCCTTCTTGACGAAGTACGCCTTCACCGACTCCGCGCGCGCCTGCGACAGCGCGGTGTTGTCGACGAACTTCTTCGACTTGAGCGGGACGTCATCCGTGTGGCCCTGGACCTCGAGGCGGATGTCCTTGAACTCGACGAGGACCGCGACGGCCTTGTCGAGGATCGCCGACGACTGCGGCGTCAGATCGGCGTCGCCGGTCTTGAAGTTGATGCCCTGGATCGTGCCGGTGAACGCCTTCAGCTTCTCCGGAATCTCGTCGGGGCAGCCGTCTTCGTCCTGGAAGCCGTTCTTGGTCTCGGGCTGGTCCGGGCACTTGTCGAGGCGATCGACGATGCCGTCACTGTCGGTGTCCTTGTCCGGGCAACCCTCGTTCTCGGCGGGGCCTGCCTCGGTCGGGCACTTGTCCTTCGCGTCGGCGATGCCGTCGCCGTCGTTATCCGGATCCGGGCAGCCGTCCTCGTCCTGGAAGCCGTCCTTGTCCTCGGCCTCCTTCGGGCACTTGTCCTTGGAATCCGGGATGCCGTCGCCGTCGGTGTCGACGTCGGTCTTCGGCTTCACCTCTTCGACGACTTCCGGCTTCGGACGCTTGCCGCCGAACTCGCGCGACAGCGAGAGCAGAACTTCGAAGTCCTCGGTGATGCCGCCCTGGCTCGACGGCGGGAGGATCAGGCGCGCATCAGCGCGCACGGCCCAGCCGCCACCGGTCTTGTACGAGACGCCGAGGCCGACGTGCGGCGCCCAGTCCGTCTCCTTGCGGATGATGTCGGAGTTCACCGTGTAGAACACGTGCGCGAAGCCGCCGCCGATCACGGCGAACGGCACGAACGGCTTCTCCGGCGGAGAGAACTTGTAGACGAGCTGGGCGCGAACGACCAGGTCATCGATGTCGAACACGGTCGTGCTCGGCTCGGTCGGGATGACGCCGCCCTCGATCTCGACGCCGAGATGATCGCTGAAGAACACGCCGAGACGTCCGCCGAAAATCGCGGAGTTCTTCTGGCTCGTCATTGCGCGCATCGGGTCAACCGACGCGTCGGGAACGCCGAGCCCGTTCGTGTTCGAGAACACGTGGAGTCCGGCGAACCCGCCGATCTCGACGCTTGCATGGGCCGCAGTCGTGCCGAGCACGAGCGTCCCTACCAAAGCTGCGGCAAAGCGAGTCATAGCCCGGGGTTTTCGACCAGGCAGCCCCTACGAAGCAAGGGCTCGCGACCCAAGAAATGGCGATCTAGACCGCTCGGCGCCGCCGGACGGCCCTTTTGGCCAGATCCAGGACATCGCGGACGGTCGGGTTCGCGACTACCCACGCAGCCGCCACGTAGACCACGCCGCCGACCCCGATCTCGGCGAGCAGGCTGACCAGCGCCGGGAGGTGGAAGCTTGCCAGGAGGTGGCGAACGCCGACGACCGCCGCGGCCATCGGCAAGCAGGCGACGACCGGCATGAGCTGCGGCTTGAAGAACGCCCACAGGCCGATGCCGTCGATCCGCTTCAACACGAGCGACGTGATGATCACCCGCACGAACGTCGCGATGCCGACCGCGACGCACGCCCAGATCACGCTGATCCGGCCGAGCGTGACGAGGCCGACGACCATCGACGTCACCGTCGTGATCTCGAGGACCATCAGGATCCGCGGCCGGTCGGTCGCCTGGAGATACGCCGCGCTCGCCCACATCAGCGGGCGGGTCAGCGACATCACCGCGAGCACCGACAGCATCGGCGCGACGTCGGCGCGGTCGGCCTTGAGGAATGCCGCGACGAGGCTCGGTGCGACGGCTCCGAGGCCGAGCACGAGCGGCGACGTGATCATCGACAGCAGCGACAGCGAGCGAACGAGGCCGCGGACCCGCGCCTCGGGCTCGAGCTGGGCGTACGACGGCAGCAGCACGTCGATCGCTTGTTCGGCGACGACCGGCGGATTGTCGGCGAGGTTGTACGCGACGTTGTAGCTACCCATGACCTCGGCGCCGTAGAAGCTCGACACGATCAAGTTGTCGCAACGGCGCGCCGCGAACGAGCTCAGCGCCGCGATCCAGATCGGGCCCGAGAACGTGAAGATCTCGCGGACCGCGAACCACGTGATCCGCGCCGGCTTCAGCCACTGCGCGCGCGGCGCCGACCGGATGAAGATCACGGCGCGGATGCCCGAGCGCACGATGTTCGCGCCGACGATCGCCATGCCACCGCCGCCGAGCGCCGCGATCAGGATCGCCGCGACGACGAACAGGAGATCTCCGACGGTGCGCGAGATCGAGACCGTGCGGAAGTCCATCGACCGCATCAGCACGCGCTCGGGAACGAGGCAAATCCGATCGAGCATCGACGCGAGGATCAAGCCCGGCACGAATTTGCCCATGCCGTCCGCTGCGATCCAGTGCGCGATCGGATCGCGATAGAGGTAGATCGCGGTCATCGAGACCACGCCGAGCAGCACGTGGATCACGGTCGCGATGAACGCGAGGTCCGGCCGCGCGCGCGCCTTGACGACGACGAACTGACCGATGCCGAGCGTCGTGACCTGCGAGGCGGTCGCGACGACCAGCCACGCCGCGGTAGCGAGGCCGTACTCGGCCTTGCCGTCGTTCGCGTCGAGCAGGTTGATGACGACGATCGTGCCGACGATGCCGGCGATGTTCGCCACGATCTTGCCCACCAGCATCCAGACGGCGCTGCGGGCGGTAGAGACTGCGAGCGACAAGCGTGCGCTGCCGGTTCAGGCTTTGGCGCGTGCCGCGAGCCGCTCCTCGGCCATCAGGTCAGCGACCTTGTAGGTCGGAGCGTTCAACTTCTTCGAGCGTTCACAGATGTCCCAGATCGTGTCGTAGATCTTCATCGTCTTGTCTCGCGCCGCCTTCGCGTCGTAGCCCTTCACTTCCTGGGCCACGTTGACGAGACCGCCCGCGTTGATCGCATAGTCGGGCGCGTAGAGGATGCCGCGCGCGTGCAAGTCATCGCCGTGACGGGGCTCCAGGAGCTGATTGTTCGCCGCGCCGGCGACGATCGTCGCGAGGAGGTGTGGGATGGTGTCGTCGTTCAGACCCGCGCCAAGAGCGCACGGTGCGAACACGTCGCACGGCACCTCGGCGACCTTGTCGATCGTCGTGATCGCGGCGCCGAACTCGCGCTTCGCGCGCTCGCTCTTCAGCTTGTCGACATCGGCGACGGTGAGCTTCGCCCCCGCCTGGTGGAGCTCCTTGCACAGGTAGTAGCCGACGTGGCCGACGCCCTGGACGGCGACGTGGACGCCCTTCAGGTCGTCCTTGCCGAGCTTGAACTTCACGCACGCCTCGATGCCGCGGCGAACGCCGAGCGCGGTGAACGGCGACGGATCGCCCGAGCCACCGTGCGACGGATCGATGCCGGTCACGTGCTTGGTCTGTGCGCGGATGATCTCCATATCCTCGAGGCCGGTGCCGCTGTCTTCGGCGGTGATGTAGTGGCCGCGGAGATCCTCGATGAACCGGCCGAACGCCGTGAACAGCGCGGAGCGATCGAAGTGGCGCTTCGGCTTCATGATGACGCTCTTGCCGCCGCCGTGACCGAGGCCGGTGATCGCGGCCTTGTAGGTCATGCCGCGAGCGAGCCGGAGCGCGTCGATGTACGCCGCCTCGTCGGTGTCGTACTCGATGAAGCGACAGCCGCCGAGCGCGGGGCCGAGACGCGAGTCGTGGATCGCGACGATCGCGCGCAACTGGCTGGCCTTGTCCAGCTTGAAGTGCACTTCGCCGAAGTCATAGGTCGAGAGCTTGCCGAAGACGTCCATAGCCTGAAGGTCGTATCAGATTTTCGAGAGACGGCGTCGCCATGTAGCGGAGATGTCGGGTAACGCCGCGTGGCCTGGGCGTTGCAGTCACGCTGTGCGTGAGGAACACAGCCGCTCTTGTACTGGTGCTGTTCGCCCAGATCGGTTGCGGGGTCGACCGCGCGCTGATCGGTCAAGACTGCACGTCGACCGAGGACCAGACGTTCGACATCCAGAATCCGGATGCTCCGACCGAGTTCAAGGTCGAGCAGTGCCGGGTCGATGTCGACGCGTGCCCGCCGCTCTGCACCTACGTGATGAACGAACACTCGATCTCGAGCACGAGCGGCGCGACTGCGTGTGACGTCGAGTTCGAGGGCGCGACCACGCACGTGAAGGCCACGTACCAGGTCTTCAACGGTGGTCCGAACTGCCCGGTCGCCAACGACGACCAGCCCATGCCCGGAGGTTTCTAATGAACAAGCTGATCGGTCTCGCCCTGTTCGCCGCCGCGTGTGGCACCACGACGAAGCCCGCGAGCGATCCGCCGCCGACGTGGGGCGTGCCGATCACCGGCGGCACGATCCTCGCGACCCACGATGGCGAACGCGCCGTCGTCGCGGATCCGGATCGCGATCGCCTGATGATCGTCGAGCTCGCGTCCGGCGCGACGACCGAGATTCCGCTGCAAGCCGGCGACGAGCCGGGTCGGTTGATCGAGGATGCGGCCGGACGGATCCACGTCGCGCTGCGCCGCGGCGGTGCGGTCGTCACCGTGCAAGGCACCGCGATCACCGCGCGCCGCGCCGTGTGCGCCGAGCCGCGCGGCCTCGCGTACGACGCGACGAGCGATGCGCTCGACGTCGCGTGTGCGACCGGCGAGCTCGTCACGCTCCCCGCGGCCGGCGGCGCCGCGACCCGCAGCGTGTTCGTCGATCGCGATCTGCGCGATGTGTTGATCGTCAACAACGCGCTGTACGTCACGCGGTTCAAGAAGGCCGAGTTGCTCGCGCTCGACGCGAACGGTGCGATCACGAGCCGCACGCCGATGCCGACCGTCAAGCGGTTCGATGACTTCGCAGGCGGCGGTGCGCAACCTCCGTCGCCGGGCGACGGCAGTGGCATCGGCAGCGGCAGCGATTCGGGCTTGATCGATTCGATTCCTGCGGTCGCGTGGCGCGCAGTCGCGCTCCCGGATGGCCGGATCGCGGTGGTTCACCAGCGCGCCGCGCAGCGCCAGCTCAGCGTCGTCCACGGTGGCTACGGTGGCGTCGGCTGCGGGACGTCGCCGATCGAGAGCACGATCACGCTCGTCACGCCGCCGAACGGCACGACTCCGGCGACCACGCTCGCGACCGCGCCGCTGAATGGTGCGCTGCCCGTCGATCTCGCGGTCAGCCCGAACGGGTTGCTCGCCGTCGCACTCGCGGGCGGCAAGACGATCACGACGTCGTCGGCGAGCTCGCTCAGCGCCGACGAGAATCACGGCTGCGATTCGAACGGGCAGGGCTCGGGCGATGACCTCGGCGCACCGACGTCGGTCGCGTACATCGGTGACAACCAGCTCGTCGCGTACTACCCGGAGGTCCCCGCGCTCGTCGTCACCCAGAACGGCGCGAAGCGGACGATCTCCTTGCCCGGCGAGCTCGGCTACGACTCGGGCCGCAACATGTTTCACGAGCAGACCCCGAGTGGGCTCGCATGCGCGTCGTGTCACCCGGAAGGTCGCGACGACGGCCTCGTGTGGCGGTTCGCGGAGCTCGGCCCGCGCCGCACGCAGGTGCTCGCCGGATCGATCCTGTCGCGCGCGCCCTATCACTGGACCGGCGATCAGACGGATCTGCCGACGCTGATGGACAACGTGTTCGCGGTCCGCATGGCCGGCACCCAGCCGACACGGAGCGAGCATCTCTCGCTCGGCCCATTCCTCGAGCGGATTCCCGCGCCCGCGCCGATCGGGATGGCGAACGCCGATGCGGCCGCGCGCGGCAAGGCGATCTTCGAGTCGAACGACACCGCGTGCCTCGGCTGCCACGTCGGCACGCTGATGTCGACGAAGCAGATCGTCGACGTCGGGACCGGTGGCGCCTTCAAAGTGCCGAGCTTGATCGGCGTCGGTGCGCGTGCGCCGTTCCTCCACGATGGTTGCGCGACCACGCTGATGGATCGGTTCACGACCTGCGGCGGTGGTGACCACCACGGCAAGACGTCGCAGCTGACGCCCGCGCAGCTCTCGGATCTGGTCGCTTATCTCGAGACGCTCTGAGGCGGAGGAGGCGGCCAGTCCTCGAGCTTCGCGCGGACGCCGAGGACATCCTCGGTGATGCTCGCCCACACGAGGTCGGTGATCCGGCCAGCATCGTTGGATGGATCCTTCTCGAGGATCTTGATCGAGCCGGCGAGGTCGCCGGTGACCGCGAACGCGATCCGATCGGCGGCGCGCTCCGTCGCCGCGATCCAGCCGAGCGCCGCGGCCATCGGTTGGACGGCGCGCTCGCGCAGCTTTGCACCGAGCGAGCGGACTTGCTCGAGCTCCACCGGATGGAGTGAAGTCTGGAGCCAGCGCGCGGCGTGCTGCGGCGTGTCCGCGAGCTGCGGTTGGATCGACAGCTCGATGATCTGTGCGAGCTCGCCTGCGCGCGGGCAGAGCAGGCGGGCGATCCGATCGGTGCGGAGGTCGGCGAGCTGGCGCGCGATCCGGAACACGAGCTCCTTTTCGTCGAGTCGCTCCGCGTTCTTGCCCGCGATCAACACCGGTGTCAGCACGCCGCCGCGCGCGCGCATCGCCATCTTCACCGGCGCGAGCTGATCGACCTCGACATAGACCGGTGGGCGCGGCGTGCCGAGCAAGCGGACCGCGCGATCGAGAGCGCGCTTGATCGCCTGCGGCGCATCGGGCTCCTTCGGCGGTACCGCGATCGGCGGGCGCATCCGCGCACGTTCGACCGCGAACGGTGGCGCGACGACCGCGAACAGGACGGAGAGCTGGTGATCGACATCGACCCGCGACAGCGCCAGCCAGTCCTCCTGCGCGAGCGGCTTCGTCGGTGGCTCGCGGCGCGGTGCGAGCCGGATCGGCTCGTTCGTCGCGCTCGGCTCGAACAGAGCTTCGATTCCTTTCTTGCCGAGCTTGCTCTCGAGCTGCGCGGGATTTGTAGGATCCGAGAGCGCGATCAACGCGTCGTCGCACGCGCGTGCGCGATCGAGCTCGCGGACCCGGCCGTAGAGCATGCGCAGCGCGGTGTACGACTCGATCCGCTTGTGATCGCCGCGGAGCAGCGCCTGGTGGTGCGCGATCGAGGTCGCGTCGTGCTTCGCATCCGAGCCGGCGTAGAGATCGACGAGGCGCTGGCGGCGCGCTGGTTGGTCCGCGGTCGCCGCGAGCTCGAGTGCGACTTCGAACGCGACGAGCGCGTCGTCGTGTTGCTCGAGATCGAGCAGCAGCTCGCCGAGCCGGTCCCACAGGCGCAGGCGCTCGCCGCCGCGGCCTTCCTCGCTGCGGACCTGCTCCAGTCGGCGGTAGTAGAACGCGACGACCGCGTTGCGATCGGTGCCGGCGGTCAGCAGCGACTCGAGATCGTCGGCGGCGCCGAACGCGTGCGAGTGATCCTCGATCGCTTTCTCGAACAGGCCCGACGCGAGCTCGTGATCGTCGAGCTCGTCGCGCGCGATCATGCCGGCGAGGTGGCGATAGCGCGCGCGGACCTTCGGATCGGTCTCGGTATCGACGAGCTTCTGGACGACGTCGAGCGAGTAGCTCCAGTCGCCGTCCTCGGTGACGAGCTCGAGGAACTTGGTCAGCAGCAAGTGATCGCCCGGCTTGTGGGCGAGCGCCTCGCGATACATGTCGCGGGCGGCGAGCCGGTCGCCGAGCTCGCTGTAGCGATCGCCGATCGCGGCGAACCGCGCGGCGCGCTCGTCGGGTGGCGCGATGCTCGCGAGCGCGAGCTGATCCTGGATCCGGGTCAGCGGATCGCCGGAGCCGAGCTCGGTGCGGAGCTCGAGCGATGGCCGGTGATCGGGCTGGAGCACGAGCGCGACATCGACGTGCTTCGCTGCGGTGTCGCGATCGGCGAGCTCCTTCGCGGTGCGCGCGAGCTTGTAGTGCAGATCGACGGCGACGCCCGGCGGAAGCAGATCCTCGTCGGCGAGCAGCGCTTCGATCGCGCCGCGCGCTTTGTCCCACTGCTGCGCTTCGTACAGCATGTCGGCGAGCTCGCGCCGCGAGCTCTTGTCCTCGGGATCGAGATCGAGCACGCGCGACAGCGCCGACCGCGCGCCGGTCTTGTCGCCGAGCTGCTGGGCGACCTTGCCGCGCTGGAGCAGATACTCGCGCAGCTTGTTCGGATCATCCGTGATCCGGACGAGCTCGTCGAGGATCGGCGCGAGCTCGACGAGCTGGCCGGAGTCCCAGCACAGCTCGACGACCGCAGCGCCGGCCTTGTGGTTCGACGGATCCGCGGCGCGGGCGTCGAGGTAGAGCTGCTTCGCCCAGTCGGTATCGCCGAGCGCGACGCACAGGTCGCCGGCATCGGTCAGCCAGCGCGAGCGATTCGCGGCGAGCGCGGGACGCTCGGCACCTTCGAGCAGGAGGTTGATCGCATCGGCGAGCTGACCGCGATCGCGGAGCAGCGGCACGAACCCTTCGATCGCCTCGCCGAGATCCGGATCGTCCTTGCGCGCGGCCTCGAACAGGCTCTGCGCGCGGTCCCAGTTCTCGAGCTTCGCGAGCTCCGCGGCGCGGACGAGCACGCGCGCGCGCGTCTTCGGATCCGCGATCGCGCGACCCGAACGCTCGAGGACGTTCAGCGCTTCTTCCTCGGGCACGCCGACGAGCATCGTCAGCCGGGCGAGGCCCTCGAGCACGTCGGGCCTGTCGGGATCCAACCGATCTGCTTCGCGATACGCGTCCAGCGCACCGGATGGGTCGCCGAGCTCGCGCTCGTGGATCTGCGCGATCTCGCGGAGGAGCTCGGCGCGGTCCTTGTCGTCGGACGCGATCACCGCGCGGCGGCCGAGCAGGTCGACGAGCACCGGCCATTCCTGGACCGAGCGATAGAACAGCTCGAGCGCCTCGTTCGCCTGGACGTGACCCGGCTCGATCAACAACACGCGCTCGTAGCAATCCGCTGCGTAGTAGCCGCGACCGACGTGTTGCCACGCGGCCGCGATCTCTGCGAGCCGGCGGACCGCGCCGTCCTCGTTGATGTCGATCAGGCCGTTCATCGCATCGAGCGGGAGCTCGCTCCACCGATCGGTCAGGCGCGCGAGTCGGAGCAGCGGATCGAGATCGACGGTGCTCGCGTGCTCCGCGAACGCCGAGAGCCGCACGACGAGCGCGCGGTCTGCGTCCTTGCGCGCCTCGAGGTTCTCGCTCAGCTCGCGGAGGATCTGGGCGCGCTCGGTCGCCTCTTCGCTCGCCTCCGCGCGCTGGAGGTGCATGTCGACGACCTGATAGCCCTCGGTATCGAGGGCGCTCGACGCGATCCGGGCGGTCGCGCGTTCGACGGCAGTGCGCAGGCGCGCTCGATCGAGCTCGGGGAATTCCTCGGCGAGCGTGCGAACGAGCGTCTCGACCGCGCCCACACCGAGGGCCACGCCGGTGCTGGGACCGCGCATGCTGCGAGCGTAACAGGGATCCTAGCGAGTTGGGTGCAGCTCCGGGTTGCTCGCGCTAGCGACGACGTCGCCCGGCGGGCTGACGATCGCGATCGCTCGGCGGAGCGCTGCCTCGGTGAATGGCTTCTCGAGCCGCGGCGCGCCGATGCCTTCGAGCGCGTCGCGCGCCTGCGACGTGAATGCGCCGCCGGTCATGAACACGATGCGCTGGACGTACTCGGGGAACTTCGCCTGGAGCTGCTCGTAGAGCTCGATGCCGCTCATCTCCGGCATCATCACGTCGCACAGGATCAGGTCGAAGTGCTCGCCCGCCTCGAGCCGCGCGACACCGTCGAGTGCGCGGGTCACGTTGATGACCTCGTGATCCGGCGCGAGGAGAAGGCGGATCGACCGGCCGACCGCGGGCTCGTCGTCGATCATCAGGATCCGCGAGCGAGGCTGGGTCGGCACCGGATGCTCCTCGGCGACCGCGAGCGACGTCTTCGTCGCGATCGGAAGTGCAACGCGGAACGTGCTGCCGAAGCCGAGCTTGCTGGTCACGCTGATCGAGCCGCCGAACGACTCGACGATCCGGTCGCAGATCGACAAGCCGAGCCCGACGCCGACGCCCGCGGGCTTCGTCGTGAAGAACGGGTCGAAGATCCGGGGCAGCACGCTCGCGGGGATGCCGATACCGGTATCCTCGATCTCGACGTAGACCCGCGCGTCGTCGGCGCGGACGCGGACGCGGACCTCGTTCGTGTCGGTGTGGCCTTCTTCGATCGCGTGTGCGGCGTTGACGAGCAGGTTGAGAAACACCTGGCCGAGTCGCGATGCGTTCGCGATCACCGGCGGGACCTCGGCATACGCCTGGACGAGCCGCGCGCGGTGGCGGATCTCGTTGTGCGACATCTTGATCGACGTCGCGAGCACGTGGAGCACGTCGACCGGCGTGGTCGCGTCATCTTCGGAGCGAGCGAGCGCGCGGAGGTCGCGGACGATCGCGCTGACGCGCTGCGCACCTTCCTGCGCGTCGTTCAGCACCGACTCGAGCTCCTGGCGCGAGAACCGCGATTCGCCCTCGCCGTACAGCATCTTCGGCAGCTCGCTCGCGAGGATCTGGAGGTTCGCGGCGACGTACGCGAGCGGGTTGTTGATCTCGTGCGCGACGCCGGCGGCGAGCGTGCCGACCGACAGCATGCGATCGGCGACCGCCATGCGCGCGAACATCTCGCGGCGCTCGGTGACGTCGTTCGCGAGCACGACGTGGGTCGGCTCGCCATCGTAGTCGAGCAGCACGGACTTACCTTCGACGACCACGGTGCGACCGTCGCGGCGGACCATCCGGACCTCGATCGAGCCGCTCGCACCCGACGTCGTCGTCTGGATCATCGCTTGGCGGATGATCTCGTGATCGTCGGGATGAACGAACTCGATCGCGCCGCGGCCGATCAGATCCGCCGGGCGGTCCCAGCCGAGCATCGCGACCGCGGCTGGATTGACGTAGACGAAGCTGCCGGCGCGATGGACGAGCGTCGCGGTCGGCAGCCGTTCGATCAGCGTGCGGAAGTTCGCTTCGGATCGGCGCAGCTTCTCGTCGGCCTCGTGGCGCTCGGTGACATCGCGAAAGTTCGTGACGTGTGCCCCGACCGTCGACTCGTGCGCCAGGTTCGTCGTGTATGCCTCGAACCAGCGGAACCGGCCGTCCTTGTGGATCGAGCGGTGGAGGTTGACGACGGTCTCGCCCGGCTCCGGGCGCTTGATCACGCGGAGATCCTCCGGATGGATCCGCGGGATCGCGGGCGTGCCGAGGAGCTCGCCGTGGTCGACGCCGAGCAAGCGTTCGGCACCGGGGCTGAGGTACGTGATCTGGCCCATCGGGTCGGTGAGCAAGATGCCGTCGGTCGAGCTCTCGACCATCAAGCGGAACCGCTTCTCGAGCTCCGCGAGCGGGCGGATGTCGTAGACGAACGTCAGCGTGTAGATCACGCCCGCGAGCTCGATCTGCGACGGCGTGAGCTCGAGCTGGAGCACGGTGCCGTCCTTCGCGCACGGTCGACCTTGCGCGTCGCGCAGGCGATCGATCGTGAGCGCGAGCATCTCTTCGCGCGAGTAGCCGAACATCTCGAACGCTGCGCGGCTCGCCGAGATCAGTTGGCCGCTGTCCGGATCGGACAGGACCAACGGTCGAGGCGATAGCTCGAACAGCAGACGGTACGCGACGTCTTCCACCCGACGCTACGGTATCACGCGGCGCGCCGACTCCGGATATCGACGACGAGGAGCGCGATCGAGGTGAGAAGCGCTCCGATCGCCGCTGCCGGCATCGCGATCGTCGCGACCCCGAGCTCGACCGCCGCGACTCCGAGATCATCGTTGACCTCGAATGCCACGGCAGCACAGCCGATCCGGATCGCGATCGCGATCGCGGCGACCAGCGCCGCCACGACGATGGCACCGATGATCCGGCCGCGATGATAGGCCCCGGCGACGACGTCGAAGAAGACGAGCCCCGCCATCAGCGCGCACAGGCCGATCACGATCCACGTGAGAGCGACGAGCGCCTGGCCCGCACGCTTTGCGTCGTCGTCGCTGACGCCCGACAGCGTATCCATCGCATCGCCGGCGTCCTCCAGGTAGTCCTTCGCACGACCTCCCGCATGAGGCGTGACCTTGCCGATCACCGCGCCGCCGAGCTGCGCGGCCTTGTTGTGGCGATAGGCGGCGAGCAACTTGCGAACGAGCCGGCGGTTGTTCGCGGCGCCGTGGAGCGACAGCGACTCGTGTTTCGACACGACATGGCCCGCCACCGGGACGTCGAGTACGGGCATGAACATCGAAAGTGCCGCGACGACGGCACACACGATGAACACCCAGCTCGCGAGCCTCACCCCGCGATCATAATCTATGATGGTCGCGAGTCATGGATCCCGCCGGACCGAACGACGAAACCAGGCCGGAGCTCGCCGCGGCGATCGTGAAGCCGGTGACGGCGCACAAGGCCGAAGTGATCTCGCGGAGCTTCCTCGGCATCTCGCTCAAGCGCGGCTACCGACTCAACATCCTGGCGGATGAAGTGCTGCCCTCGGAGCGCGCGACGCTCGAGTCGGAGGCGCGCCACATCACCGATCCGGATCAGCAGGCGTTCCTCGCGTGGCGGCGCTCGGTGCTGCTGCTCGTCGCGCTGATGTTCGTGCCGCTCACCGTGTCGCGCTTCCTCGAAGCGTTCGACGGGCCGAAGCTGCCGACCACCGGCCGCGTGTTCCAGATGCTGCCGGCGTTCGCCGAGGGCCTGTTCTGTCTGGTCGCGTTCGATCAGCTGAAGAACTGGGCGCAGTGGGCGCGCCAGCGCCGGATCCTGCTGTTCGCGTGGGGCCTGTACTTCCTCGCGCCGTTCATCGTCTATCTGTTCCCGTTTCGCAGCGTGATCACGAACTGGGAGCAGATGATCGAGGCGTCGAAGCTCGGCTCGATCTCGCTCGCGACGAAGCACAACTTGCGGATGATCGTCGGGCTCGCGTTCGGCCTGAACGCGCTGCTCGCGCTCGGCCCGAAGATCATCTCGCTGATGCCCGGCCTGATCCGGGCGTCGATCGTGACGAAGCTGCTGTTCCCGGGCACGACCGCGCCGGGCTGGCTGATGATGCTCGCGGCGCCGTTCTACGCGCTGTTCGCGTACATCATCGTGCTCGTCCCGTATCAGGTGACCGGCAGCTGGTACTTCGTCGCCGGCAACGGCGGGTTGTTGATCGCGCAGATCTTCATCGCGGTGTCGGGCCGCCGCTTGACCGTGCCGCTGACCCACGCGGAATCGCACGAGCGCGTCCACAAGACGTGGATGATGTACATCGCCATCCTCGTCATCTCGCTCGTGTTCATGGTCTACGGCCTGATCGACTTCATCAAGGCGTTGAACCTCGGGCCGTGGCGCGTCGTCTCGAGCGTGCTGAGCATCATCTCGAACGTGTTGCTCGACACGCTGATCGGCACCGACGCGATCGTCGCGGCAATGGCGTACTTCCGGCGCAGGGACGTTCCGGACCCGCAGCACCAGATGCTGCTCCAGGAAGCCGAGCGCAAGCTCGACGTGTTCACCGCGTAGCGGCGACGAGCTCGGCGTGGAACCGGCCGTTCGACGCGATGCCGAAGCCGGCGTCGAATCCAGTTCCACCTGTCCAGTCGGTGAACGTGCCGCCGGCTTCGCGCACGAGGATCGCGGGCGCCGCGAGGTCCCACGCCTTCACGCCACCTTCGATCCACGCCTCGGCCTTGCCATCGAGGACGAGCGCGCAGCCAGCGAGGTCGCCGTAGCAGCGCGACGACGCCGCACGCCGCATCAGCTCGAGGAGGCCAGGCTTGTCGATCATCCGGCGGAGCTCGCCGACCGACAGCGTCGCGTCTGCAAGCTCGGCGACGCCGGAGACCTGGACGCGCGTGCCGTCGCGAAAGCAGCCGCCGCCTTTCTTCGCCCAGTACGTCGTGCGCTGCGCGGGCAGCGCGATCGCACCCGCGACGAGCTCGCCCTCGACCTCGAGCGCGACCATCGGTCCCCACATGATGCCGCCGCGCGCGAACCCGCGGGTGCCGTCGATCGGATCGACGATCCACCGGAGATTTCCCGCGCCGGCGCGCTCGCCGCCTTCTTCGCCGAGGATCGGGTGGTCGGGGAACGTCGCGCGGATGATCTTGACGATCTCGTCCTCGGCCGCGCGGTCCGCGGCGGTAACCGGGCTCAGATCCGGCTTGGTCTCGACGACGATGCCTTTGCGGAGGTGGGAGAGGGCGGCTGCACCGGCGGCGGCGACACAGTCCTTCGCGACGGCGAGAGCGGCATCGAGATCCATGTGCGCTAAGATTACCCGGTGGGACGACTCGAGAACATCATCGCGCGGCACGAGGAGCGCAAGAAGCTCACGTCGCGACGCGTGGTGATCGTCGGCGTGTTCGTGCTGTTCATCGTCTCGGTGATCCTGATGCAGTTCACGACGCTCGGCATGCCGAAGGCGCCGCCGCCTCCGCCGAAACCGGATCGCGTCGACGGGATCTATCTCGGCGTGCCGGACTCGCACCGCGTGAAGGCATCGGACGGCGTCCAGCGACAAGCCGCGCCACCCGCGCCGACGCACTGATCGCACGCGACGTCCGCGGGGCACGCGTTGCACGGATCGTGGTTGTCGATCAGTGGGCCGCCGAACGACATCTGCGGCGGCGGTTGATCGTCCGGCGTCTCGTCCGGATCGGTCGTGTAGCTGGTTGGCATCAGCGATGCGATCTCGACCGCGGTTTCGGCGGCCTTCAGGACCGCAGGGGTCGCGCGCGCGGCTGCATTCGCGATCGGTGCGGCGACATGCCCGACCTCGCCCGCGACATGCCCTGCCGCGCTCGCGACATGGCCAAGCCCGTTCGCGACGTGACCGAGCGCGCCCATGCTCTTGCAGCTGCACACGAGGGCGAGAAGTGCGACGAGCCGGACCATGCGAGCGGATACAGCAAGCAGCACGCCAGCCGATGCGCCCAGCTCTACCGGCATTTACACAACTTCACCGTTGCGCCAGCGCCACACGCGTGGTGGCCGTAGCACTATCGGCGCATGAAGACGGCGCTCACGTTCCTCATCGTCGCCGCGGTCCTCGTCGTCCACGGGGCGACCGCGCACGCGAAGATCAAGACCCAGCTCGTGGAATACAAGGACGGCACCACGGTGTTGGAGGGCTACCTCGCCTACGACGACGCGGTGAAGGGCAAGCGCCCCGGCGTGCTCGTGGTCCACGCGTGGATGGGCCTCGACGACAACGCGAGGAAGCGCGCCGACATGCTCGCCGGCCTCGGCTACGTCGCGTTCGCCGCCGACATCTACGGCAAGGGCGTGCGGCCGAAGTCGCCGGCCGAAGCGGGCACGCTCGCCGGCACGTACAAGGGTAATCGCAAGCTGCTGCGCGAGCGCGTCCAGGCCGGATTCGACACGCTGCTGAAGCAAGCGAACGTCGATGCCGCGAAGACCGCTGCGATCGGGTTCTGCTTCGGCGGCACGACCGCGATCGAGCTCGCGCGCAACGGTGCCAACGTCAACGGCATCGTCACGTTCCACGGCGGACTCGATTCGCCGACGCCGGCCGACGGCAAGAACATCAAAGCGAAGCTGCTCGTCCTGCACGGTGCTTCGGATCCGCACGAGAGTGCGACCGACCTCGCCGCGTTTCAGAAAGAGCTGACCGACGCGAAGGTCGACTGGCAGCTGATCGAGTACGGCGGCGCGGTCCACTGCTTCAGCGATCAGAGCGCGGGTACCGATCCGAGCAAAGGTTGCGCGTACGACCCGGCGGCACACGCGCGGTCGTGGGCCGCGATGCGCGCATTCTTCGACGAGATCTTCGGAAAGAAGAAAGCGTGACGCTCGCGCCGTTCATCCTCGGCGGCGTTCAATCGGACTTCGCGCGTCACCTCGCACGCGAGCAGCGCGAGGTCGCGGATCTCGTCGGCGAGCTCGTCGATGGCGCGCTTGCCGCCGCGGAGCTCGAGCCCGGCGAGATCCAGACGATCCACGTCGGCAACGCGTTCGGCCAGCTGTTCACCGGGCAGGGCCATCTCGGTGCGATGCCGGCGACCGTGCGGCCCGCGCTATGGGGCGTGCCCGCCGCGCGTCACGAGGCCGCGTGTGCATCCGGCTCGATCGCGATCCTCGCGGCGCTGAGCGAGCTCGCCGCAGGCCACTACGATGTCGCGCTCGTCCTCGGTGTCGAGCAGGAGCGCAACGTGCCCGGTGACGATGCGGCGGGCTACCTCGGCGCCGCCGCGTGGGTCGGGCATGAAGGGCAGGGGGCGCGCTACCTGTGGCCGCACATGTTCTCGCAGATCGGCGATGCGTACGCCGAGCGCTGGGGCCTCGACGGCGCGCACCTCACCGCGATCGCGGAGAAGAACATCGCGAACGCGCGCGCGAATCCGCACGCACAGACTCGAACCTGGGCGCTCGATTCTGCGACGTTCGCGGATCCGGCGAAGAACTACGTCGTCGAAGGGCGCCTGCGCCGCTACGACTGCGCGCAGGTCACCGACGGTGGCGCCGCTCTCGTGCTCGGTTCGCCGAAGTTCGCCGAGACCTGGGCCGCGCGGCGCGGCCGCGACCTCGCGACCACGCCGCGGATCCTCGGCTGGGGCCATCGCACGGCGGGCTTGCCGCTCGCCGCGAAGCTCGAGCGCAGTCGCGGCGGCGGTCTACTCGTGCCGCACGTCGCCGATGCCGTCGCCGATGCGCGCGGTCGCGCGGATCGCGGGAAGGATCGCATCTCGGCGTACGAGATCCACGACTGCTTCACGACGACCGAGTACCTCGCGATCGATCATCTCGGCCTGACCGCACCGGGCGAGTCGTGGAAGGCGATCGAGAGCGGCGCGACCCAGCGCACCGGCGCGACGCCCGTGAATCCGAGCGGCGGTCTCATCGGCGGCGGTCATCCGGTCGGTGCGACCGGCGTGCGGATGGCGGTCGATGCTGCGCGCCAGGTCGCGGGCACGGCCGGCGCGATGCAGGTCGATGGTGCGACGACGGTCCAGACGCTGAACCTCGGCGGCAGCGCGACGACCGTCGTCAGCTTCGTGATCGGCATATAGTCCGCGGATGCAGGTCCGCGAAGTCGGCAAGCTCCCGAATCGGCTCCCCGCCGATGACGATCATCCCTATCGGATCGGCGCGTGGGCGCCGCAGTTCGTCGAGTACGACGCCGACGACCTCGACGTGATCGAGGGCGCGATTCCGCCCGAGCTTCACGGCACGTACCTGCGCAACACCGAGAACCCGGTGATGCCCGCGCTCGGTCGCTATCACCCGTTCGACGGCGACGGCATGGTCCACGCGATCCGATTCGCGAACGGCCGCGCGAGCTATCGCAATCGGTTCGTCCGCACCCAGGGCCTCGCCGCCGAGCTGGAGGCCGGCGAGCCGCTGTGGGCGGGGATCATGGAGAAGCCCGGCAACTCGAAGCGCGACGGCTGGTGTGCGCGCGGTCGGATGAAGGACGCGTCGTCGACCGACGTGATCGTCCACAACGGTATGGCGCTGACCACGCACTATCAGTGCGGCGACGTCTATCAGCTCGACGCGAAGCTCGCCGATCGCGGCCGCGCACCGTGGGTTCCGGAAGGCGGCGTCTCGGCGCACCCGAAGCTCGATCCCGCGACGGGCGAGCTGATGTTCTTCAACTACGGCACGACCGCGCCGTACATGCACTACGGCGTGCTCGACGCGACCGGCAAGCTGGTGCACTACCAACCGATCCCACTTCCCGGCCCGCGCTTGCCGCACGACATGGCATTCACGGAGCGGTTCGCGATCCTGAACGACTTCCCGCTCGCGTGGGATGGCGAGCTGCTGACGAAGGGCGTGTATCGCCCGAAGCTCCACGATCGACCGACCCGCTTCGCGGTCGTGCCGCGCCACGGTGGCGAGGTCCGCTGGTTCGAAGCCGCGCCGACGTACGTCCTGCACTGGGTCAACGCGTTCGAGGATGGCGACACGATCGTGCTCGACGGTTACTTCCAGGAAGATCCGCTGCCGCGCCCCGATCCAGCCGATGGCCCGCATGCGGCGCTGAAGCGGATGGTCGACGCGCATGCGATGGGGACGAAGTTCCACCGCTGGCGGTTCGATCTGCGCACCGGCAAGACGAGCGAGGAGCGCTTGTTCGACGAGGTCAGCGAGTTCCCGTCGATCCATTACGCGAAGCCCGGTCGCCGCCACCGCTACTCGTGGTCGATGTCGCTGCCCGCGGGCTGGTTCATGTTCGACGGCCTCATCCGCTACGACCTCGAGACCGGCGCGACCCAGCGCTATCAGTTCCCCGACGGCGTGTTCGCGAGCGAGAGCCCGATGGCGCCGCGGCCGGGCGGCACCGCCGAGGACGACGGCTGGGTCGTGACGTTCACGACCGATCCGAAGCGCGATCGCTCGGAGTGTCAGATCTTCCGCGCGGACCACGTCGATGCGGGACCGATCGCACGCGTCGCGCTGCCGGCGCGGATCTCGACGGGCACCCACGCTTGCTGGGCGCCGGGCGAATCACTGCGCGCGATGCCGTAGCGCGAGCAGGGCGTCGAGGCCGAGGCCGCTGACGCTCTCGTTCGTGGTCCGCCGCACGACGTACGCGCCATCGTGCGCACGCACCGGCGTCGTCAGCTGGGGATAACGGAGCTCGTGGTCGCCGGTGACGTGGCCGCGGCGGACGACCTGATCGCGTTCGTTCGTGATGGCCGAGAGCTCTTGATGGAGCTCGATGCCCTCGCGCACCGCGGTCTCGAGATCCGACAGCACGAACGGCTTCGCGACGAACCGGAATACGCCGCCCTTGTTGATCCCGTTCATCGCCGCATCGGCGGTGACGTGACCGGTCATCAAGATGCGGACCGTGGTCGGCCGGAGCTGCTTGACGCGCGCGGCGAGCTCGATCCCGTTCATCAGCGGCATCTCGACATCCGAGAGCAGCACCGCCACTTCGTTGTCGAGCACCCATTCGAGCGCTTCTTCGGGTTCCGTCGTCGACATCGGCGCCCACCGCGCGCGCTTGAGCGACTTCGCGACGGTGCGCGCGATCTCGGCGTCGTCATCGACGCATACGATCACGGGCTGGATCACAGTGCCTCCAGAGCTGCGCGGAGCGCGGCCATCGACGAGTAACGCTGGCTCGGTTCCTTTGCGAGGCAGCGCGCGATCACCGCGGCGAGCGCGGATGAAACTTTGCCGTACTTGCTCGTCGGGCGCGGCGCTGGCTTGCGGACGTGCGCGAGGCAGATGTCCATCGTGCTGTCGGCGACGAACGGCGGCGAGCCGGCGAGCATCTCGAACAGCACGCAGCCGAGCGAATACTGATCCGACGCTTCGATCGCCGGGTGACCCTGCAGCTGCTCGGGCGACACGTAGCTCGGCGTGCCGGTCAGCTGGTCGGCGAGCTGGAGCGGCCGCTGATCGCGGAGCTGCGCGAGGCCGAAGTCGATCAGCTTCACGTGGTCGCGCTGGACGAGCACGTTGCACGGCGTGACATCGGCGTGGACGATGCCGTGCTCGTGGGCGGCGCACAGGCCGGCCGCGATCTGGCGGGCGACCGCGATCGCCGAATTGATCGGTAGCGGCCCGCGATCGAGGATGTCGCCGAGGCTCTGCGCGGCGAGCAGCTCCATCACGAAGTACGGCCGGCCGTCGACCATGTAGCCGAAGTCGAACACCTCGACGACGTGCGGACTGCGAATCCGCGCAGTCGCCTGCGCTTCGAGCAGGAACTTGTCGCGGCTCGCGCCATCGCGCTCGATCACCTCGTGCTGGAGGATCTTGAGCGCCGCGCGCGTACGCAGCGTGACGTGCTCGACCTCGTAGACGTCCCCCATGCCGCCCGCACCGATCCTGCAGAGGATCTGGTAATGACCGACGCGTTCGCCGGGCAACGGCTCGCGCGCGGTCTGCTTTGCACCGGGCGCGACGAACATCAACTCCGCGCGCGGGTGGAGGCCCGGCGCGATCGTGACGATCAGATCGCGTTGCGCGTCGATCGAGCGGATCCGGGTTCGCCCCGTGGTCGTGCGCGTCGCCGCGGGATCGAGCTGGCAGACATAGCCGAGCCGCGCGATCGCATGGATCGCGAGCTGCGCATCGACTGCGGATACCGCGAGCAGCTCGCCACCGCGGGCGACCGCGATCGAGTACCGCGCAGCCTGGCCGGACGGCTCGATCATGACTGCATCGGCGCCGGCTGCGAGTGCGGCGTCGAGGACCAGGTCCGCGACGACTATCGGATCGGCGGCTGCCATGCGACCTGTACATCGGCCACGCCGCCCGGCGATCTAGATGGGTTTGTGACCTACACCGGCTGCGGCTGGTAAGGCCACGGCTTGTCGCGCATGCCGGCCTCCCAATTGTTATGACGGCCATCCCAGTAGCGAACCGGAAGCGTGCTGGGATCGACGTCGTCGAGGCAGTTGATGTTGATCGACGCGAACGCGCCGCCCATCTCCGGCAGATCGCCGCGCATGAACGTCTGCGCGCCGCAGGTCTTGCAGAAGTGGCGCTGGCCGATCTTCGCGCCCCACTCGTAGCGACCGAGCGCGCTCTCATCCGTGAGCACGCGCAGGTCCGCCGGCTTCGCCTTCACGCTGAACACCGCGAGCTTCTGGCAGGCGGTGCAGTTGCACATGCTCCCGCCCGCATCGAGGTCGACATCGGCTTCGAATCGAACGGCACCGCAGTGGCAGCTTCCATGGTGGGTTTTCTTCATGCCCGCGACGTTACCGGACTCGGGTGACATCCTTTGGTCAGGTTTGTGCTCAAAAGTGCGCGCCCGCGCCGAACACGAACGTCGGGCCGTGGTCCGCGGTCCACGCCCAGTAGCCACCGATCGGGCCGATCGGCGAGCGCCACACGAGGCCGAAGCCCGTCGACGCCGCTAGCTCGCCACCGGCATCGGTCGCGACGCCGCCGCCATCCGCGAACCCGGTGACCGAGAGCCCGATTCGCTTCACGACCGGGAGCTCGAGCTCGGCGCGCCCGAAGAAGCTCGACGTGCCGCCGCGCGTCGAGCCGCCGAGCGGACCGACCGCGTTCGGCGCGTAGCCGCGGATCTGACTCGACCCATCGAAGTAGAGCTGCTCGCCGAGCGGGAGGTGATTGCCGCTGATGTTCTCCATCGAACCGCTGAGGTGCAGCGTGAACGCGCCGAGCCGCTGGTGAGTCTCGGCGTACGACTTCGTGTGGAAGAACGAGACGTCGCTGCCGAGCCCCGGCGCGGCGAGCTCGAGCATCGAGCCGATCCGCGAGCCGCGCGTCGCGAAATACGGCTGATCGAGCGTGTTGTACTCGGTGCCGATCCGGACCGCCGCTACGTCATAGTCATCGCCACCGGGTGCGGCCGGCGTTGCATCGGGTTCGTCCGTGACGTGCTCGACCCGATAGCCGACGAACCACTTCGTATGCGGGCCGACGAGGTGCGAGAGCTCGAAGTCGGCCCCGGCCGACTTGCGGGTGAACGCGTCGAGGTGCTTGGCGTCGGTGACGAGCCGCGCGTCGAGCTGGAAGTCGCTGCCGAACAGCTCGGGATCGACGAACCGGGTGACGAACTTCTGTTCGCGCTCGTTCACCATCGCGTCGAGCGAGAGCAGCTTGCCGGTGCCGAACAGATCGGTTTGCGTGATGCTCGCGGTCGCACCGAACCCGTCGTCGGTGGCGTAGCCGGCGCCGATCTGGAACGTGCCGGTCGGCGCGCGGCGAACCGGTGGTGGTGCTGGATCGGTGTTGCCCGGCGCCGTCGATCGTTGCTCCGGCGGCGGATCGTCATCCGCGAATGCGAGAGCAGGGACGCATGCGAGCACGACGCAGAGCTTCGCGAGCATTTCGCCCTGTGACCGGCGAGCGGCTCGGAATGTTGCCTACGTGCGCCGGTGCGCGTCGACCTTCGCGACGAGCTCTGCGAGAGGCAACGCTCCGGCGGCGGCGCGAGTCCGTGCTGCTTCGGCGGCGAGCTCCTGGAGCGCTTCGTTCACGGGCGTCGCCACGCCGTGCAACCGGCCGAGCAACGCGATCTCGCCGTTGAGATAGTCGGTCTCGAGCGCGCCGTGGCCGCGCGCGAGCGATTGCCACGTCGAACCGCCGGGCCGATCGGCTCCTTCGATCGACGCGCCGACCAATGCCTTGCGTCGCTCCGCGTCTTCCGCGTCGGTCGTGCAGCTGAGGTTCGCGGCCGCGTAACACGCACGGCCCTCGGCCTTCGCGCGTTTCGCCAGCTCGGACGTGCGCGCCTCGCGCCCGCTGATCGCCTCCGCGCCGTTCGCGAGGTTCGCGAGCAGCTTGCCGCGCTTCCACTTCATCACGTTCGGGCGGACGACCACGTCGAAGCCGGCCGCGATCAATTCGCCCGCGATCGCATCCGCGCCCTCGCTACCATCGGGGTAGCGACCGAGCTCGAACAACCCCGGCACAGGTGCGGCCCAGACATGCACGGTCCCGGCGACGAGGTACGACGCTGGCATCACGACGCACGCGCCGTAGACCTCGCGCGCGTGGCGCAGCGCGATCCGCTCGGCTTCGAGCCCGTTCGTCATGCACACGATCGGCACGTGCGCCGGCGCGCCGAGGTCGCGCAGTGCCGCCGCGACGTCCTGGGTCTTGACCGCGACGATCACGACGTCATCGCCGCGCCACGCGATCGGATCCCTCGGATCGGCGACCGCGACGTTCGCCGTGAACACGCCGTCGGGCGCTTCGACCCGCAACCCGCGCTCGCGGATCGCAGCGAGATGATCGCCGCGCGCGAGCAACAGGACATCGCGGTTCGCGCGACAGAGATAGCCGGCGACGACACCGCCGATCGCACCAGCACCGAGGATCACGAGGCGCATCCCGCGACCTTACTGCAAGAAACCGTAGTAGAACGCCGCGGTGGGTGCACTCGACCAACCGGGATTCGAAGCGGCGATCGCGACAGGCTGTCCCGCGTGCGGCGGCAAGACGCTCGAGATCCGCAGCTTCATCGATCGCACGCTCGGCGTGATGCTCGCCGAGCCGACGAATGCCGGCCGGTGGGCGCACGACGGCGAGAAGTTCGTCGACGGCACGTATCGGATCGAGTGCGTCGTCTGCAAGCACGTCGCGTTCTCGAGCGACATGTGCCCGCGCTGCAACGCGCCCGATCGGCTCGCGAAGGCACTCTCCGAGCCGAGCCGGCTGGCGGTACCGAAGCGCTGCCCGAAGTGCAACGAGCTCGAGCTCCTCGCGATCGCACTCGTGCCCGCGACCGCGCGGTCCGGCGGCGGCGAGACGCCGAAGCCGAAGCCGCTCGCCGAGCTCGGGGAGCCCGGCTTCCACGTCGTCGCGTTCGCGTGCGATGCGTGTGATCACGCGGTCGTCGCGGAGGGCTGCCCGCTGTGCGCCGCGCCGGGCCCGCTTCGCGCGAGGCCATAGTTTGCGATCGCGCGACGGGCGCGGGACAATTTTTGCCGCATGACCGTCTCCCAGATGCGCTTATTGAAGAGCGAAACGCGCGACATGGCCGACTACGCACGCGCGAGCGATCATCGCCTGCGCCTCGGCTATCCCGAGGAATGGCAGATGAAGACGTCGACGTTCTTCACCGCGTTCGTCGTGATCGCTGCGGTGCTCGCGATCATCGCGATGCTGACCGCGTGCGGCGGCGCGGCGATGCAGACGATCTCGCTCCAGAACTCCACCGAGCGCACGATCAAGGAGCTCTACGTCTACCCGGTCGGCGCGAAGGATCACGGCAAGTCGCGCGGCTCGCTCGCGCCGAACACCGGTACGCAGGTCACGATGCCGGCCGGCAACGTCGAGGTCTACGCGGTCAGCGAGCTCGTGAAGATCGACGATCACCACCGCGACGTTCCGACCGCGACCCAAGCGCTCGAGCTGAAGGGCCCACTGCGGGTCGTGTTCTTCGACAACGACAATCGCCCGGCCGAGGTCGCGAAGCCCGGCGTGGTCGGCGTAACGTTCGTGGTCGCCAAAAAGCCAGCGTCAGACGAGACTTCGGATCCCGCACCGGCGCCCTGAGTCCCCATGCGCCTCACATAGATCCACGCGGTTAGCGCCGTTCCCTCGTGGCCCCGGAGATGCAAAACTGCACACGGTGGACGAGACCGTCGCGTACTCCGCGCTGGCAATGACGGTGAGCCTCGCCGTCCTCCGGCCGCGCTTGCCGCGACTGGCGTGGCGGTTCACCCCGGGCAGTGCCGCGGTGCTCGGCGTCGCCGTCTTGCTCGCCGCTCGCGTGCTGACCCCGACCGCGATGCTCGAAGCGGCCCGGATGCAGTGGCGGCCGTTGCTCGCGCTGGTCTCGATCATGGTGATGACCGGCGTCGTTCAGGAGACCGGTGCGTTCGACCGGCTCGCTGGTTGGATCGAGCACCGCGCGCGGACGCGCAGCGCGATCTACACGTTCGGTGTCGTGTTCGCGCTCGCGGTCGCCACGCCGGCGCTGCTCAACAACGACGCCGCGATCCTGATCCTCACGCCGCTCGTGGTCGCGCTCACCCGCCGGCTCTATCCGCGCGCGCCCGAGGTCACGATCGCGTTCGCGTTCGTCGTGTTCCTCGCTCCCGGTGTCGCGCCGTTCGTCGTGTCGAACCCGATGAACATGATCGTCGCGGAGCTCGCCGGGTTGGGCTTCAACGCCTACGCGGTCGTGATGGTGCCGCTGTCGCTCGTCGGCGCCGCGCTGACCTACGCGGTGCTGCGCTGGATCTATCGCGACGTGCTCCGCACGGCCACGCCGGCCGCTGCACCGCCGACGAAGATCCATCGTCACGCGGCCGAGCGCCCGGCGGTCGGCCTCATGCTCGCGGTGTTCGTCGCATATCCGATCGCGTCGTGGTTCGGTGCGCCGACCTGGATCGTCGCGGTCACCGGCGCGCTCGGCGCGCTCGCGATCTCGCAGCTCTACTCGGTCGCGCCAGTCCGCAAGGTCACGAGCCACGTCTCCGTCGACATCCTGCTGTTCCTGTGGGGCATCTTCCTCGTCGTTCGCGGGCTCCAGAATGTCGGCGTCGTCGACTGGGTGACCCAGATCTACGCGAGCGCGCCGGCCGGTTCGCATCGCGAGCTGTTCACGATCGGCACGACGTCGGCGCTCGGCTCCGCGCTGATCGACAACCACCCGATGACGATCCTCAACACGTTCGCGATCGGCACCGGTCACGGCGTGAAGCCGCTGCTCGCGGCGCTCGTCGGCGGCGACATCGGCCCGCGCCTCCTGCCGATCGGCTCGCTCGCAGGCCTGTTGTGGATGGATCTCTTGCGCCGCGCCGGCATCGAGATCGGGATCAAGCGGTTCGTTCGCGTCGGCGTGACCGTGCTGCTACCGACGCTCGCCGTGTCGCTCGCGCTCTTGTACTGGCTCTAGAGGATCGGGATGTGGCACGCGTCGCACCCGTCGGTCGGGTCGGTGTTGCCGTCGTCGCACTCCTCGCCGTGGTCGGCCTGGACGATGCCGTCGCCGCAGCGCGGTCCGAGCGTGCAGTCCGGCTGGCAGTGGCCATAGCCGCCGACGTTCGTACCGTCGTCGCACTGTTCGTGACCGCTCTGGACCACGCCGTCGCCGCAGCGCGGGCCGAAGTTGAGGCAGTCGGCGGTGCACGAGCCGTAGCCGCCGTTGTTGACGCCGTCGTCGCAGACCTCGTTCGACGACGTCACGCCGTCACCGCAGTGGTCGACGCAGCTCGAGTGCGACGAGTTGAAGCCCTGCAGCGTCAGCTTGTACGACGACGCGGTGGTGTGGCGCTCGGCCTGGAGCACCGCGACCTCGTAGGTCTTGCCGACGACGAGGCCCATGCCCGCGCCCTGGGTCGCCATGTTGATCTCGCCGTTCTCCGCGCCGTGGACGCCGCCGAGATCGAGCGCGAGCTTGTTGTTGACGAACACCCAGACGTCGTCGTCGCCGCGGAACTGGAGGTCTTCGGTGCCCTTGTACGTGAACCAGTAGCGGAGCTCCGACGTGAAGTTGAAGTTATGGCTGTTGTAGAGCGGCTCCTTCGTCACGCCCGTCGGGTTATTCGCCTGGATCACCCAGCCGCGCGAGTCGAGCGGGAAGAACGTCGGGTTGTCGAACACGTACGTCGCCGGCGCGGTCTTCGTCAGCGACAGCGTATCGGGATACGTGATGCTGATCGGATCGTCGTTGTACCACTGGTCGAACGACGCCTTGCCGGCCGTCGTCGACGTGCCGCCGCTCGCCTTCGCGTACTGCGGCTTGTGATTGACCATGTCGGTCGCGAGCATGCCGCGGTCGTCGCCGTTGTGATTCTCGAAGTCGATGTGGCCACCGGCCTGGAGCGTCGACGTGCCGGGATTGAAGTGGCCCTTGAAGTCGCGATAGACGACGGTGACCGGCATCGTTGCAGGCTCCGCGTCGGTGACCGCGCTGCACGTGAAGCCCGTCTCTGTCTTGCAGTCGTGCGAGCAGCCGTCGAAGTCGCGGGTGTTGCCGTCGTCGCACTGCTCGCCGGTCTGGAGCACGCCGTCGCCGCACACCGCCGCGCAGTCGCCGTTCACGCACTGCGGCTCGCGCATGCAGAACGGCGTGCAGCCATCGCCGAGGTTGTTGTTGCCGTCGTCGCACTGCTCGAGGCCTTCGGTCACGCCGTCGCCGCAGTGCGTGGTGTGACACGCGGTGTTTGCGGTCGGGCACGCCCAGCCCGCTTCGAGCTGGCAGTTGGCGCTGCAGCCATCGCCGCCGCTACCGTTGCCGTCGTCGCACTCCTCGAAGCCGGCGACGATGCCGTCACCGCACTGCGCGGCGATGCAGCGAATGCCGGCCGTCGGGCAGGTCCAACCGGGCTCGAGCTGACAGTTCGCATCGCAGCCATCGCCACCGTGCGTATTGCGATCGTCACAACCTTCGGTCGGCTCGATGATGCCGTTGCCGCACGTGTGGTTCGTGATGCAGTGCGAGCCCGGATCGCCGCACGCGAAGCCGGTCTCGATCTGACAATCGGCCGAGCAACCGTCACCGCTGACGCTGTTGCCGTCGTCGCAGGCTTCGCCGGTGTCGAGCTGCCCGTTGCCGCAGGTCGGGCCCGCATCGGGGATCACGTTCGAGCCGCTGCCGCCGCCGCCGCCATCGGCTTGGCTATTGCCGCCGCCACCACCTCCACCACAAGCGATCATTCCGAGGGCGAGTGCGAACGCAGCAGCGTGCTTCATCGACCGTCCACTCTACGAATCCTCATCGATCGCGCTAGGTGGACGATCGCCGACGTGTGGGACAAGGACACCTCGAAGAAATCCAGAGACGGGGTAATTCTCCGACGAGGAAGCGAGTCAGCGCTCCCCGCGCGCTACCCGAGTTTTCGACGAGGTTTCGCTACCCCGTTCGTAACCGGGCGAGCTCGGCTTCGACCTCGGCGACCCGGTTCTGGAGGTGCTCGACCGTCCCGGCGACATCCGCGACGTTGACCTTCTGCGGGATGTGCTGCGGGCAGTTGGCGTCCCACGCTGCGACGGTGAACACGATCGCCTGCTCGGGTTTCGCGGCGTAGCCGTCCGGCATCAGCGATCCGAGCAAGGCGGGATCGTCGTCGACGACGCGTGCGGTTCCCCACAGCTTGATCCGACGGCGGTGCAGATAGTCCATCGCGAACAGATGGGCGCGCGGATTCTCGGCGAGGTTTCCCAGCGTGATGTACTGGCGGTTCCCGGCGAAGTCGGCGAACGCGAGCGTGTGCGCGTCGAGCACGCGAAGAAATCCCGGCGGCCCGCCGCGGTGCTGGATGTAGGGCTGACCGGCAGCGCTCGCGGTCGCGAGGAACACGCTGTCTTGCTCCGCGAGGAATGCGGCGAGCTCCGGCGTGATCGTATCGTCCCAGCCGCCGCGCGCCTCGACCTTCGCGTACGCGGCGCGCGACCCCTTGCGGGCCTGGATCGCTTTGACGGACGGCGAGAATGCGATGTCGGTGGACGCCATGGCGACACGATGCGGCCTTTCAGATTCTCGCGGTAGGCGCGTAAAATGCGAGTCATCCTCTCGAAAATCGAGAACCTATGAATCAGCTCGATTCCCTCCGAGCAGCACTCGCCGCCGCCGACGCTGGCAGTTTCTCCGCGGCGGCGCGCGCGCTCCGCGTCCCGTTGCCGACGCTCAGCCGCAAGGTCGCCGACCTCGAGGCCCACCTCGGCACGGCGCTGTTCGTCCGGACCAGCCGCAAGCTCCAGATCACCGAAGCAGGGCGGGCGTACCTGGTCGCGGCGCGCCGGGTGGTCGACGAGCTCGCGGATGCGGACCGCAGCGCGCGCGGCGAAGACCAGACACCGCGAGGCGAGCTCGCGATCGCGGCACCGATCGTGTTCGGCCGGCTGCACGTGCTTCCGATCGTGACAGAGCTGCTCGCGACCCATCCCGCGATCACGGCGCGCCTGGTGCTCTCCGATCGCTACGCGAACCTCGTCGACGATCACTTCGATGTCGCGGTCCGGATCGGCGAGCTCGCGGACAGTAGTCTGATCGCGACGCGCGTCGGATCCGTGCGCCGCGTCGTGTGCGCGAGCCCGGCGTATCTCGAAGCGCACGGCCGACCTCGCCGACCCGCGGATCTCGCGCGCCACGCGTGCATCGCGACGACCGACGACGACTGGCGGTTTGCTTCGACCACGATCGCGATCAAACCGCGCTTGCTGGTCACCACCGCCGAGGCCGCGATCGATGCGGCACGTGCAGGCGTTGGCATCGCGCGGGTGCTGTCCTATCAGCTCCGCGATCGCTCGCTCGTTCGAATTCTCGCCGTGCACGAACCCGATCCGCTGCCCGTACATCTCGTACGCCCGAGCACACACACGCCGCGTAAGGTCCGTCTATTTCTCGAAATCGCGACGACGCGGTTACGCGATGCGCTCTATCGGTGAGTGTAGGACACCTATTTTCATGAGGCGTTGGAATGTGTTGCGTTACTCGCGCGCCGCATAGGATGATGGTCCTTACTGTCTCAACCTGGAGGGTTCATGCAACATGCTCGCGCTGCTGCCATCTTGCTCGTGTCCGGATCGCTAGTTAGCTGTGTCGCCGATGTAGACGGAACGGCCGCTACCGACGAGCTTGCGGCCCAGGGCGCTGCACTCGACCCGAATACGTTCTTCAGCGCGGGTGCCCCGAAAGGGACCGACCCCTTCTTCGCTTCTCTCGGAACGAACGGCCGCGCGTGCGCGACCTGCCACGTCGCGGCCGAGGGCTGGTCGATGACGCCGGCCGACCTCCAGCAGCGGTTCAGCGCAACCCAAGGCATGGATCCCGTGTTCCGGACGAACGACGGCTCGGTCTCGCCGAACGCCGACGTGTCGACCCCCACCGCACGGCGCACCGCGTACGCGATGCTGCTGTCGCGCGGCGTGATCCGCGTCGGCATCGGCATCCCGGCGAACGCCGAGTTCTCGCTCGCGAGCGTCGACGATCCGTATCACTACGCGAGCGCGGCCCAGCTGTCGCTGTTCCGGCGTCCGTTGCCGAGCACGAACCTCGCGTTCTTGAGCGCGATCATGTGGGACGGTCGCGAGGCCTCGCTCGGATCGCAGGCGATCGACGCGACGCTCGGTCACGCGCAGGCGACGGGAACGGTCCAGACCCAGATGGATTCGATCGTCGCGTTCGAATCATCGATCTTCACGGCGGAGGCGCAACTCCCCGGTCTCGTCGCCACGAACAGCAACGGGGCGACCGGCGGTCCCGGCGCGCTCTCGACCCAGCCGTTCTACATCGGCATCAACGACCCGATCGGCCTCAACCCGATGAACATCCCGTTCGACCCGAGCGCGATGACGATGTTCAACGCGTGGGCGACCAATCCCGGCGGCGGCAATCCGGGCAAGAGCCGTGCTTCGATCGCGCGTGGCGAGGTCGTGTTCAACACGCACCCGATCGCGATCACCGGCGTGAAGGGCTTGAACGACCGGCTCGGCGTGACGACGGTCCAGGGCACGTGCACGACGTGTCACGACACGCCGAACGTCGGCGATCACTCGGTCGCGATGGCGCTCGACATCGGTCTCACGGACGCATCGCGGCGGACCCCCGACATGCCGCTTTACACGCTGCGGAACAACACGACCGGCGAGACGATCCAGACGACCGATCCTGGCAAGGCGCTGATCTCGGGCAAGTGGGCCGACATCGGCAAGTTCAAAGGACCGATCCTGCGCGCGGTCGGCTTGCGCGCGCCGTACTTTCACAACGGGAGCGCGGCGACGCTGGACGCGGTCATCGACTTCTACGAGTCGCGGTTCGGGATTGGCCTGACCGTTCAAGAGCGCGCAGATCTGATCGCGTTCCTGCAAGCTATCTAAATCACGCACGTTCGCTGCTGCGAATTTGTTGCAACTCAAACGAATTCGCCGGCGCGGTTTGTGAGACGCTCGCGCCATGACGCGAGCTGTTGCTGCAGTCCTGTGCGCGTCCTTGTTCGGATGCGTGGCCGACGTCGACGGCACGGCCGCGACCGACGAGATCACGGCAAAGAGAGCCGGCTTCGATCCGAACACGTACTTCAGCGCGGGCCCTCCGAAGGGCTCCGATCCGTTCTTCTCGTCGCTCGGAACGAACGGCCGGTCGTGCGCGACCTGCCACATCGCGGGGCAGGGCTGGTCGATCACGCCGGCAGAGCTCCAGGATCGCTTCGAGCAGACGGGCGGCACCGATCCGGTGTTCCGCACGAACGACGGCGCGGTGTCGCCGAACGCAGATGTCTCCACGGTCGATGCGCGGCGCCGGGCGTACTCGATGCTGTTGTCGCGCGGTGTGATCCGCGTCGGCATCGCCATTCCGTCCACCGCCGAGTTCACGCTCGCCAGCGTCGACGATCCGTATCACTACGCGAGCGCGAACCAGCTCTCGCTGTTCCGCCGGCCGCTGCCGAGCACGAACCTCTCGTTCCTCAGCGCGATCATGTGGGACGGCCGTGAGGCCTCGCTCACGTCGCAGGCGATCGACGCGACGCTCGGTCACGCGCAGGCGACCGGCACGAATCAATCGCAGATGGATGCGATCGTGGCGTTCGAGTCCTCGCTGTTCACGGCCGTCGCGAGCGATCCGACCGCGGGCCGGCTCGATAACCTCGGGGCGACCGGTGGTCCGAACCAGCTCGCGAACGTGCCGTTCTACATCGGCATCAACGATCCGATCGGCAAGAACCCGATGGGCACCGCGTTCGATCCGAGCGCGATGACGATGTTCGCGCCGTGGGCGACGAACGGCGGCAACGGTGCGCCCGGTTGGCGGCGCGCCATGATCGCGCGCGGCGAGGTCGTGTTCAACACGCACCCGATCACGCTCACCGGCGTGAAGGGCTTGAACGATACGCTCGGCGTTCCGTCGCTCCAGGGCACCTGCACCACGTGCCACGACACCCCGAATGTCGGCAATCACTCGATCGCGATGGCGCTCGACATCGGCCTCACCGATGCGTCGAGGCGCACGCCCGACCTGCCGCTCTACACGCTGCGCAACAAGACGACGGGGCAGACGATCCAGACGACGGATCCGGGTAAGGCCCTCATCAGCGGCAAGTGGGCCGATATCGGCAAGTTCAAGGGCCCGATCCTGCGCGCTGTCAGCCTGCGCGCACCGTACTTCCACAACGGCAGCGCGGCGTCGCTCGGCGACGTGCTCGATTTTTACGAGAGTCGCTTCGGTCTCGGCCTCACGGTTCAAGAACGCGCCGATCTGATCGCGTTCCTGCAAGCCATCTAAGCCGCGTACGCGTCGACCAGCGCGAGCTCTTCGCGATAGCGATCGAAGCAGCGTGCGCCGGCCTCGAGTCGGAGCAGCGCACCTTCCGCGATCAGCGGTGCGAGCTCGGGGTTGCTGTCGACGAGCGGGCGCAGCACTTCGCGATTCCACGCGGCGCTGTGCTCGAGATCGATCGTCGCGTGGACCGCATAGTACTTGCGCGCGATGGCCTTCACCCCGAGTCGCGCGAGCGCGGCGTTGACGTACGCGGCGCGACCGGGCGCGGTCAGCTCGACGACACCGAGCGCGCCGAGCGAGTGATACGTGTAGCGCCGGTTCGCCGCAAAGGCGGTGACGAGATTGCCGAGGGCGCGCGCCTCCCAGACGATGTCGTCGGGGAGTTGGGCGAGCTCCAGCTCGCGGGCGAGCCGCGAGAGCATCGCGCCGTGCATGCCACGCGCTCGGCCGCGGCCCATCTCGTCCCAGTAGTTGCGCGCGAGCTCGAGCTTCGAGCGGTCGGGCAGGCGGAGCTGGGTCAGCGCGACGAGGTCGTCGAACCCGGCTTCTCCGGCGACTTCCTGGCGGAGGAACCAGCGAAGCTGATGGAGCGTCGCGTGCTCGGCGAGCCACGGGAACAGCGGATCGTTCTGACCGGGGCCGATCTCGCGGAGCGCTTCGAACCACTGGATGAACTGCGCGGCGTCGCGCGGCGCACGTTGCGCCGTGGGCGCGATCCGAGCCCGCTGTTCTTCCAGCCAGTCGAGCTCCATGGCCCGCAGTGCGAGCTCCTCTTCCAGCTCCTCGCGCCATTCGGCTGCAGGGCTCGCTGGAGCCAGCCGCATCCGATTGAGCCGGGCTAGATGGAGGTGGAGGCGTGCGCTCATACATGTAGGAGTTGCAACTCCGAGGCCGCCAGGCCTCGTGCTCGCATGCCTCGGCGTGCACGTGCGCTCAGCCGAAGCGTTCGCGCAGCCAGCCCTTGAGGCCCTGCTCGTGGCTCGCATGGATCCGGCGAGCGACCAGATAGATCACGATCAAGATGTTCGCGACGAGGACGACGGCCTTCATCGCGGAGCTCTTGTGGATCACTTCGTAGATCTCGAGCGGGATGAACGACGTCGTGATGATGATCGTCAGCCACTCGCCCCACACCTTCTTCGTCAACAGGCCGTAACCTTCGACGCTGAACAGAGCCGCGTACGCGAGCAGGCCGCCGCCGATCAGCTCCGTACGATGCGGGCCGCCGGAGGTCAGGGTGCCGACGTAGTGCGTGATCACCTCGCGCCCACTGCCTGCGGCAAATTGCTTCAGAGCATCGCGCACCCCGCCGTGCAGCGTCGCGAGCACGCACACCGCGGCCGCGAGCAGGACCGCCGCTTTCGCGAACTTCAGGACGCCGATCAGGACGATCAGCCGGTCGTGACGCTCGCGCATACCTTAGATCTACAGCAACAATCGTGCGCGGCCACTCCGTCATGAGCCCACGATTCGCGGTGATCGCTCCGGATCTTTCGCGCGGCGTCCGTGCCGCGATCGCGGTCGTCGTGCCGTTTTACCTGGCCGCGCAGCTCGATCACCCGGAGCTGGCCTGGCTCGCACTCGGCGGCTGGCTCGGCGCGCTCGCGGATCCGACCGGGACGCGGCGGGCGCGCGCGACCGCGATGGCGGTGTTCACGCTCGGCTCGTTCGCGGCGATCTGGATCGGCGGGATGATCGCGGCGCAACCCGTCGCGGCGGCAGCGTTCATCGCGGCGGTCGGCTTCGTCGCGTCGATGGCCCGCGCGATCAACGGCCCGGCCGGCACGATCGGCAACCTGATCGTGCTCGTCACCGCGATCGCGTCCGCGCGCCCGGCCGGCTCGGCGTTCACCGAGGCCTGGTTGTTCGCCGCGGGCGCGCTGTGGGCGGTGCTGCTGTCGTCGATCGTGTGGCCCGGCTGGCCGCACCTGCCGCTGCGGGTCGCGCTCGGCAAGGTGTTCCGCGAGCTCGCGAACTACTGCGATGCGATCGCGGACGCCGATGCCAACACCGACTGGGGCGTGCTCGCGCGCGACCACCAGCGCCGGATCCGCACCGAGCTCGAGCACGCGCGCGAGACGATGGTCGCGCTGCGCGCGCGCCATGCCGGCGAGCGGCCGGTCGGCACGAACCTGCGCGTGCTGCTCGGCGATGCCGAGATGCTGTTCTTCCGCACGATCGCGCTCTCCGATGAGGCGGAGGCTGGCTCTGGTGAGGCGCGCGCGACGGTGCGCGAGCTCGCGGCGCTCGATCGCGAGATCGAGACCCGGCTCGTGACGCGGACACCGGGTGCGCCCGCGCCGACGACGCCGATCACCGCAACGTCGACGCTCGCGCGCGTCGCGATCGAGTGGACGCGGAAGGCGCTCGTCCGCTCGCGCGACCTCGATATCCTCGGCGCCGACGGTACGCCGGTCGCACACCCCGTGATCGCGAAGGCCGAGGTCGTGCGCGCGGTCCGCGACGCGTTGACGCCGCACTCGCCGGTGTTCCAGCACGCGCTGCGGGTCGCGATCACCTGCGCGTGTGCATACGGCGTCGGCCGGGTCGTATCGCCGATCCACTCGACGTGGGTCACCGTGACCGCGATCGCGGTGCTCCAGCCGTACCTCGGCGCGACGCTGGTCCGGATCGTCGAGCGCGTCGTCGGCACGATCCTCGGCGGTGCGATCGCGGTCGCGATGATGGAGACGATCGCAGATCAGCGCGTGCTCGCGCTGTTGCTCGTGCCGCTCGCCGTCGCCGCGGTGATCACGCGGACGCGCAGCTATCGCCTGTTCGTGCTGCTCCTGACGCCGGTGTTCGTGCTCGTCACCGATCGCTGGCACCCCGGCATCTACACCGTCGGTATCCGGATCGCCGATATCGCGATCGGCGGTGCGCTCGCGGGCGTCGCCGCGTTGATCGCGCCGTCGACCGAGCGCGCGCGCTTGTCGGATGCGCTCGTCGCGATGCTCGACGCGCTGAGCCGGTATGCCGAGGGCACGTTCGCCGCGCTCGCGACGGGCGGCGATCGCGAGCCGCTGACCCTGTTGCGCCGCGCGCTCGGCGTCGCGTTCGAGAACGCCGAGGTCTCGCTCGAGCGCATGCTCGCGGAGCCGAGGCCGCTGCGCCGCGGGACAGCCGATGCGGCGCAGCTGCTCACGTACGGCCGGCGGTTGAGCGCGACGTTGACCGCGCTCGACGAAGCCGCGGTCGGCGT
>Ga0105245_10000112_pt1 | contig 78964 bp, 74 predicted proteins | sample KBSM54metaG_FD_81523 | JGI IMG/M metagenome (GOLD analysis project Ga0105245, IMG submission 81523) | Miscanthus rhizosphere microbial communities from Kellogg Biological Station, Michigan, USA - KBS M5-4 metaG | ecosystem: Host-associated > Plants > Roots > Rhizosphere > Soil | place... | reverse complement strand
CTGCACCGGCACCTGCACCTGCGGAAGAAGCAGCGCTTCCTGCGTGCACCGATTGCCACGATCCCATGAAGGCGTTTGCGTCGAATGTGCACGCGATCGGGAAAGCGAAAAAGGACGCCATTCCGAGCTCATTGTGCGAGTCGTGCCACGGTCCCGGTAGGGAACACATCGAAGGCGGCGGCGACAAGACGAAGATCTTCAAGCCGGTCGGACTCGAAGGTTCCAACAAGACTTGCCTGACCTGCCACGACACTGCCACGGACCGCGTCTCGCGCCGCGGCGGCATGCATGCGAACTCCGCATCCGTCAATTGCCTGACCTGCCACTCCATTCACAATAGCGACGCTCATAGTCAGCACCTGCTCGTCACGCCTCAATTGACGCTTTGCCAGAATTGCCACGCCAATCAAGTGGCGTCGTTCCGCTATCAGCCCTACGCGCACCGGCTCGGGCGCGGCGGAATGGAATGCAGTTCCTGCCACGATCCGCACGGGCGTCCGGGACGCGACAGTCTCCGCCTCACGCGCGCCGGCGAAGTGCCTTGTCTCAATTGCCATTCCGACAAACGCGGTCCTTATGTCTTCCAGCACGGCGCGCTCGCCGTCGGCGAGTGCATGACGTGTCACGAACCGCACGGGTCGGCAAATCCGAAACGTCTGACGCGCGCGAGAGTCGTGCAAGTCTGCATCGAGTGCCATTCGCCGACCGCGACGCGGACGTTGGGATCGCAGCCGCCGTCATTCCACGACACCACGAACCCGCGCTATCAGAGCTGCACCACCTGTCACGTCGCGATCCACGGCTCCAATCGCGATCCGCACTTGTTCAAGTAGGAAGAGGACGCAATGAAACGGACTGTCATCATCACTGCAATCCTGCTCCTCACAATGGCGGCGCATGCGCAGCCGGTCCCGTTCGAGCTCGAGGCGGGTTATCGCTTCCTCGATCTCAAGGGCAGCAGCGACATGTACCGGAGCCAGATCAACGAGCGCAATGGACTGCTGATCCGCAATTTCTCGATGTCGACGGAGGCGAGGGGAATCGATCGCCTTCGCATCGACGCCAGCGACTTCGGTGTCGGTCCCGCCGGCACACTGCGTGTCTCCGCCGATCGCGCCGGCCTATGGAAGCTCCGCCTCGGCTACCGCAGCACGAATGCCTTCAGCGCGCTTCCGAATTTCGCGCTCGGCCAGCATGTCTTCAATCGCACGCGCCGGATGCTCGACGTCGATCTCGAATTCCTGCCGGACCGCGCCATTACACCCTTCGTCGGATATAGCAGCAACGACAATCATGGTCCCGGCCAGACGACGTATTCGTTCGGCCTCGATGAATTCCGTCTTCGCCAGGATTTGAAGGAGCGCGATCGCGAGTTCCGCGTCGGCGCCGGCTTCCGATTCGCATCGATCCAGGGACAGATCACGCAAGGCTGGCGCAATTACCACAGCACGGAAACGCTGTCGCTCGCGACAGGCGCCAACAACGGCAACAATCCCGGACCGATTCTCGGACAGCCGATTTCCGCCGATTCGATCACACGCACCGATCGCACGCAGGTCGACACGCCGTTCACGAATTTCTATGTGACCGGCGACGTCCGCGGACGCGTGCGCCTCGTCGCGAATTACGTGCATCTCGCCGCGGACAGCGATGGCCGCGAGTCCGAGACTGCGACCGGCGCATTCGGATCATTCGACATCAGCCGGTTCTTTACCGGCTTCAATGAGACGGCGACGTCGAACGCGCGCAACGACACATGGCGCGGCGGCGGGCGCGCGGAAGTGACGCTCATCCCGAATGTCGATTTCATCGCCGGCTTCCAGCGCGAACATCGCGAGCTCAGCGGCTCGGCATTGATCAATAGTCTTTTCGTCAATGCGATCACATTTGGCGGCGCCGATAAGAAAGACATTCAGACGATCCTGAGCGCGACGAGCTCCGTCGATCGCGACACCGACACGCTCAATGCCGCGCTCTCCGCGCGAGCCATCGGGCCGTTCTCCGTCCGTGGCGAATATCGTGAGACGAAGATGGATGTGGATGTCTCGCCCGATCTGTCGGAGATCGTGGTTCCCGGCGCGCAGGGCGGCACGTTCAGCCGGCGCATCCGGACGTTCGACGCCAATGCGAATTACACGAAGTCGGGACTCATGATCGGGGCGGCATTGCGCCGCGACCGCGCCAATGAGCCGATTTTCCGCACGGATTATCTCGACCGCGACCGCATGCGCCTGCGTGCGTCGTGGAAATCGCCGAAGGATTTCTTCCGCGCCGGCCTCACTGCAGAACGCACAACGCAGAACAACGATCGCGCCGACATCGACTATGACGCGCACATGCGCCAGTACAGCGGTGACGTCGAGATCGCGCCGGTCTCCGGCCTTCGCCTGCGCGCGTCGTTGTCACAGCTCCACGGCCAAAGCGACATGATCATCCGCCACCCCGAGAACTTCACCCTCGGCCGCTCCGTCAATGAAGACAACGGCACGGCCAGAGAAGGTGGATTCACGTTCTTCCGCGGTCCGGTCTCCATTGACGCCAGCATGGCCCGCTTCCGCAACCGCGGGACGCTGCCGTTCATCGTCGGACGCCAGCACGCCCGCGTGACGTACGACATCAAGACGAAAGCCGGCCTTGCATTCGAATGGGATCGCGACAAATACGACGAGGCGGGACCCGCAATCGCCGATTTCGACGCGACGCGCGTCGGGTTGTACTTTCGCTGGCGTCCGTAGTCGCTAAGGCGCTTCGGGCGGATTCTCGGCGCCTGGCCGGAGATACAACCACCAGTACACGGGAAACGCGATCAGGTTTCCCATGAACAGGATGATGATCCAGATGATCCGCATCTCCTGCGTGAGCCGGTCGTTTCTGACCGCGTGAACGATGTAGACCGCGGTCAGGGCAAACGAAAGAATCATCGTGAGGCAATGAAGCGGGAAGATGAAGGCAAAGACGCCCGTAGGTGGTGGATGGCCGGGGTGCTGAATCGAAAAGAACGACAGGCCGATGACGCTGAGAAACAGCACCAAGTAGACCGGCGGCCAAAGTGTCGCGGCGCCGATCAAGAGTCTCGTTCCCTTTGACGGTTTCCAGGGCGGCGCGGGCATTGAGTCATCGTACCACCGCCTGCGTTGTAGAATCGCCGCGTGCTCACGGTCCGGCTTCCTGCACTGAACGCGAGACTCGTGAACGCCGAAGTCGACGAGCCCCTCGCCGGTCCTGATGACGTCTTGATCCGCATTGAAGCCTGCGGAATTTGCCACAGTGACGCGCATTATCGCGCCGGCTTCGGCAGCATCGCGACGCCGCGAACGCTCGGTCACGAAATCGCCGGCACTGTGATCACCGTGGGCGACCGCGTCAGAGAAATCTCGGCCGGCGATCGTGTCGCCGTGCATTACCTGCGAAGCTGCGGGACATGCCGCCGCTGTACGCGAGCCGGCGAACAATTCTGCGAATCAGGCCAGATGATCGGCAAGCACTGCGACGGCGGTTATGCAGACGCGATCGTCGTCCCCGCGCGGAATGCGATCCCGATTCCCGCCAATGTGCCGATGGACGTAGCGGCGGTGATGATGTGCTCGACCGCGACTGCGTATCACGCATTGCGCGTTGCGAACGTTCAACCCGGCAATTCGCTAGCGATCCTCGGTCTCGGCGGTCTCGGTATTTCCGCATTGCATTTGTCCCGCGCGCTCGGCGTGGAGCAGATTGCAGCGGTGGACGTCGTCCCCGAGAAGCTTGCCGCGGCGACGGCATTGGGCGCGCGCGCCGTCAGTCCGAACGATCTGCTCAGCGCGACCGATGGCTACGGCTTCGACATCGCCATCGATTTCACGGGCAATCCGGACGTCGCACTGACGGCATTGAGAGCCCTGGCGCCGCGCGGAACGCTCGTCGTCGTCGCGCTGTCCGAGCGCGCGATCACGTTCAATCCGTATCGCGACGTCCTTGGCCCGGAACGCCGCATCGTCGGATGCTCCGATCACTTGCGCGGCGAGTTGTTCGATCTGATGGAGCTAGCGTCGACGGGCAGGTTGAATCTGGACGCCGCGATCTCGAAACGCGTTCCACTCGAGGCCGATGCGATCAACGACGCGCTCGACGACCTCGAGCGCGGCACGGGAAGCATGCGCAGCGTCATCGTGAAGATGTAATCTAGGGAGAATGTTCCGGAGAAAGCGCGCCTCGCTGCGTTGCTCGTTCTGCAATAAAGATCAGCACTCCGTTCGCAAGCTGATCGCCGGCCCGAATGTGTTCATTTGCGACGAGTGTGTCGATATCTGCCTATCGATTGTCAGCGCGGATCCGAAAGACGAGCCAGCGGACACGTCCTGGCCAATTCGATGCAGGCTCTGTGGTACGTGCGCGCCGCCATCCGGTTGTCTTCAACTCGAGGAGCGAGGCCTGCTCTGTCCCGATTGCGTCGGCGCAATTAAAGAGACGTTAGCCAAGGAATGACGCTGCCGTCGCGCAATCCGTATTCGGAGAATGCGTTTCCTCATTCCCATCACGTTGCTGTTCCCATCGCTATTGGCTGTCGGCGAGCCGGTCGCGCTTCGACCCGTCGTCAGCGGACTCGATCGTCCCGTTCACGTCGTTGTCGCCGCTCACGATCAGATGTACGTCGCCGAGCAGGCGGGTCGCATTCTGTTCGTCAAAGACGGCGAGGTTCAGTTTCCGCTGTTCCTCGATCTCTCCGGCGTCGTCGACTGTTGTGACAACGGCGGCCTCTTGAGTTTCGCGTTTCATCCGCGGTACGTCGAGAACGGGCGGCTGTTTGTCATGTACGTCAATCGCGATGGCGACACGACCGTCGCTGAATACAAACGCTCTGGAATCGTCCCCAATACCGCGGATCTACAATCCGCGCGTACGCTCCTCGTCGTCGATCAACCGGTTACAGACCGGCCGAATCATCACGGTGGCACGCTTCAATTTGGGTCCGACGGTTACCTCTACATTTCGATCGGCGACGGCGGCGTCAGTCAGGGCGTGACGAATCGCGCGCAGGACCTTCATCTGTTTCTCGGAAAGCTCTTGCGCATCGACGTCGACAGAGGCGCGCCGTATGCGATTCCGCCCGACAATCCGTTCGTCAACGTTGCCGGCGCAGCGCCCGAGATCTGGGCATTTGGCCTTCGCAATCCATGGCGGTTTTCGTTCGATACGCTCTCCGGACAGCTTGTGCTCGGCGATGTCGGTCAGGACCTATGGGAAGAGCTGAACGTTCTCAACGTCCATGCAAGCCGCGGCGCGAATTTCGGATGGCCGCGCACGGAAGCGACGCATTGTTTTCCGCCCGGTACGAGCTGCGATACGACGGGTCTCACTCTGCCGGTCGTCGAGTATTCGCGCGGCGACGGCTGTTCCATTACGGCCGGCTATCGATATCGTGGTGCGCTCATTCCTGCAATTGCAGGCGACTACATCTACGGAGACTGGTGCTCCGGAGTGATCTTCGCCGCGTCGCACGACGAAACCGGATGGCGCTCAATACCGATTCTTCATACCGGACGCGCCATTGTGTCGTTCGCCGCCGACGGCGACGGCGAGTTGTACGTCGTCGACTATCTCGGATCCGTTCTGCGGCTCGAGCCATTGACGCCGCGCCGCCACGCCGCGCATCACTGACGCTTCGGCTGCTCCGCAATGAACGCGCGAATCACGGCGCGGCTTTTCTCGTCTTTGATGCGAGTGAAAAGCTTGTCGCCGAGGAGGGTGACGGTTTCGGGGCGATCGAATGGGAGCTTCGAATACATCTTGCCGCCGGGGAAGTGACACGGCTGACAGCGCGCCTCGAAGATCGGTTGAATTTGCGTCTTGAAGTCGATGCGTTGCTTTTCGTTCGCCGGCGCTGCCGCGATCAACAATACAAACGAGAGCGACATCCATCGCATCTGCATAAGGTACATTCGCAAATCGCGTTTCCGGCATCGAATCGGTAAACTCCGGACGCATGCAGCGCGCGAGAGTCGCGGTCATCGTGCTCCAGATTGCGGCGATTGCGCTCTTCGCGGACATCTCGCCCGAGGAATACCGCAAGATGCAGCGCGCAGCTCCTGAAGTCGTTTACATCGAAGTCTCGTCGGTCGCCATTCACCGGCACCTCGGAAAAGAGTCCGGCTGTGCGTTTTACGATTTCGAGCTGCGCAGAGATGCGGTCGTCGACGCGAAGGTGCTTCAGGTCATTCGATCGAGCAGCGGCTTGCGCGCCGGCGCGTCGATCAAGATCGAATACAGCTCGATCAAGAGGTGCTGGGGCTGGAATGGACCGCGTTCCATCGAGTTGCTCGAGCCGAAAGCGCGCGTCTATGCGTATCTCGTGCGGCAGGGAACAGGAACGTTCGTTCCCGCCGCGCGCGGCGCGAGTTTTTCGATCGAGTGACGGACGACACATCGCTCCGTGATCGATTTCTCCGACTCGGTGCGCGCGAACGTGCGAGAGTAACGCAACGAAAGTCGAGGACCGATCGTGAAACGAACCATCATCTTTCTCGTCGTAGCGCTTGCGCTGTTCGCTTGTCAGCAGAAGAAGGCCGAGCCGCTCGCCACCGCGGTCGCGCCGCCGATGACCGCATCCTCCGCCGCGCCGGCGCTGCCGCCGGGACATCCGCCGATCCCCGCGCAAGTCGCTGCCGCACCTGCGGTTACGAACGCAAATGCGCTGAGCGGAAAGGTCATCGAGACGCTCGATGCCGGCGGCTACACGTACGTGCACATGCAGACGGCGAGCGGCGAGGAGTGGGCCGCCGTGCCGCAGTCGTCGATCAAGAAAGGCGCGACCGTCAACATCGCCGTGCAGATGGCGATGGATCACTTCGAGTCGAAGACGCTCAATCGCAAATTCGATCGCGTTCTGTTCGGCACGATCGCCGGGGAGGCTGTCGCCGCGGCGCCTGTGTCGAAGATGCCGCCGCACATGATGAGCTCCTCCGCGGATAGTGGGGACATCAACGTCGCGCGCGCTGAGGGCGGCAAGAGCGTGGCCGAGGTGTGGGCGCAGAAGGCGTCATTGAAGGACTCGCAGGTCGTCGTGCGCGGAAAAGTGGTGAAGTTCCTCCCAGGAATCATGGGAAAGAACTGGTTGCATCTGCGCGACGGGTCGGGTTCCGCGAAAGCAGGCGACAACGATCTCACTGTGACGACGAACGAAATGGCCAAGACCGGCGACGTGATCACGATCAAAGGTCCGCTGCATACGGATAAGGATTTCGGGTCGGGCTACAGTTACGTCGTGATCGTGGAAGACGCGTCGATTGTGAAGTGAGCGAAAAAAAGAGAGGCGTCGCCGCCTCTCTTTCGCTCTCTACTGCAGAACCCGATTACGGACGACGTTCCTCGCGCTGCGTGCCGGCCGCGGCGTTTCCGCCGCTGTAGCGATACTCGTACGCGTGGCGGATGTAGTTGCGGTCGGTGTCGTAGTCCGGACCGTAGTCCTGGCGAAGGCGTGTGTCGAGATCGTTGTTCCACGTCGGATACTTCGTCTTGAACTCGCGCTGCGCGCCGAAGCCGAAGCGGAACGCTTTCTCGTGCTTGTCGAACGGATCTTCAGTTCCGGCCGCCTGCTTCACCGTGTTGTCGACGTCCTGGCCGAGGTCGCGAGCGCGATCCGAGCCGAAGTCGTGCTTGGTCTGTTCCCAGTCATTGCGGAACGCGGCCTTGACGCGGTCCCAGGAGCTGTCAGTCTCGTCGGTGTACCAATTAGGTCGGTTCATATGTGTCCTCCAGGACGTGAAAGAGCAAGTGGCGAGCCACCGTTGCTCTTGTGATCGCATGGAATTTTGCGGTAGCGATAGTAAGCAATGACCAAACAAAGAAACGATGCGCGCACTCGTGTGCAGAGCGATAGAATGCGTCCGTGCCGGTCATTAGTCGGTTCTTTGGAATCATTGTTACGATCAACTACCGTGAGCACGACCCTCCTCATTTTCATGCCTGGTACTCCGGCGCGGAGGGCACAGTCAACATCCTGACCGGCGATGTCGCCGGACAGCTCCGCGATGCGCAGTTGCGCTTCTGGTCGAGCTGGCCGACGGCGGGAGACTCGTTTACGTTCCAGACTCTCTATCCCTTGACGTCGCGGAGAGCTCTTCGCCGAGCTCCGCGATGAGTTCAGTGGGAGCAGGTTACGTTCTACGGCCGTCCGCAGCGGCTCTCACGAAATGGATCGGGATTTTGCCTCTACATATTCAGGCAAGACGCGACCGCCTGCGCCGTGAACCGCTGAAACGATTTGGTTGAGAGCGAGACGGAGCAACACGTCTTCGGCCGCCGTCTCGGACAGTTCAACGGGTGCTGCTGAATGAACTACTATCGCACTGGACAGAATCAACTAAGGTGGTACGCAGACAACGAGACCGACATCCTCTGGGACTCTCCAATCGCGAGCGTCTCTCTCGGTGTCACGTCGCTTCGATCTCAAGCACAACCACTCAGGTGAGCGCCTGTCTGTCGTACTGGGCCATGGAAGCTTGCTTGTGATGGCGGTAACGACGCAGCGCTTCTGGAAGCACTGCGTTCGATCACGGAGGAAAGTGAAGGGGCACGGATCAATCTGACGTTCCGTTGCTACGCTCTGCCTTCCGGCGTCGCGTCGAGTGGGGAAAACTGAATCTGTATCGGCGAGCTTCGAGTGCCGCCGTCAGGTCACAATTTCGATCGGCACGCCGATTTGAATCGCGACCGGGGTGTAGATATCGACATCGACTTCGGGTGAGTTGATCGAAACGATGAGCGAGTAGCGCGCGCGATCATTGAATCGTTGCTGACCGCGATACTCCTTCCACCATCCGACAACTGGAAAGACGGCTACGTGATCGCGCTCGGCGAGTGCGGCGGCCGTGCCGCGCCACGAGTCCCGGTGAATCGATCCGCGATGACGAATCTTCGGACCAACGAGCCACTCTTCACTGTTGCTGGGCGTCCGATCCGTTTCTTCGTTTCGCGCGTCGAGGTTCACACGGGACCGAAACTCCGCCAGTGACTCCGTCGCGGTTTGCACATCGAATCGCAGTGCGTGGGATTGATAGCGGTGCCGATACTTCCAGCCGCGCTCACCCGGATTTGGCTCGATGAAGTAAGACAGCGTCACGCGAAGTTCAACTTCGACCGATCCCAGCTCGCGCAGTTGCTCGCGCGGCCACGGAAGCGTGTGCAAGTGCATCTCGTTCATCGTGATGCCGCTGGCGCCCTGGCCGAATGGCTGGAACTCGTCCTGTGCGATGAGAGTCAGTCGGTTCTGCGCGCTCCACTTCGCACGCTCCATCGATGGCTCGCCGAATCCGCAATGACGAACGAGATTCTCGATATCGCTTTTCGAATCGGTGCGGCCATATGACTGTCGCATTACCGGAGTCCATTCAGCAGAATGGACGATGAGCGCGCGAATCGTTTCCGGCCAGTAACTCGGATAACGTTGCATCAGCTCCGAGGCGAATCTGCTGGCGAGCGTGCACGCGGCGCTCGTATCGCCGGTGGCGGTGAACGGACGGATCTGCGGCCGCGAGTAGGTCGTCAATAGGCGCAGAGAGTCGGGTTGAGCAATATCGCCGCTTTCAGGATCTTTCGCGGCATTGCCCGATTCGAACACAATGTCGGGTTTGATTGGCCATGATTTTTGCCAGGTCCTCGATGTCGTAGTGCACGGACTCAGATCGCCAGGCTGCGCGACCAACTGCCATCCATCAAACGTCGGATCTTCGATCTGCCAACGCCGAGTCATGCCTCCGACCGTGAGTACGTTCCACGCCTGACCTGGATCGTGAACCTCCTCGGTGGTGAGATGGTTCGGATGCGACTTCCACGAATCGACAACGAAACAGTTTCCTGCCGAAACAACGAGTAGACGTTTGTCTTCTTCCTCGCTTCCGGCAGCGAGCTTGTCCAGTTCGGCTGACCACGACGATGGGCGACCTTGATCGCGAAAATCGGGCGCCGTGATCGCCATCGAAAACACACGTCTGCGATCAGGATTCTGAATTTCAGCCAGATTGACCGCATCGCGCGTAATCGCGCCATGGAGATCTCTATGGTTGTCGTCGACATTGGGCAGAATCTTGATGCCCTCCAGCGTCGCCGGAAGATCGATCTGTGAATTCCCACTCAGTGCTTCGGCAATATCGCCAAACAACGCGAGACCGGCCATCTCAGTCCCATGTCCACGGATGTCTGCCTTGTTCCACTCCGGCCGAACCGCCTGAAAGTCATTCTCTTCAACGAACGGTTCGATCAACTGGTGACCATAGTTGACGCCCGTATCGAGAAGACACAGCGCGACGTCCGAGTCGGCAGGCGTCGTCCTGGCGATCAGATCATCGATCCATTCCGCTGCCGAGGTGTGCCCCTCCTTCATGAAGAACTCGGGGTTGTCTTTTGCGCGGCGCAACTCGGCGATCGCATCGACGATGTCAATAGAAGCGGCGAGTGCTGCGCCGGTTGCGCGGACGAGAGTCACGATTCGATCGGGGAACTGCAGGAATTCGGCTGCCGGCTCGACGCCGATCGCGACTGCTGTCTCGCGAAACTGATCGAGCAATGACGTCTTGCCGCCACGCAACCAGACTTCCCACCAGATCGGCGATTCACCGTCGGGAAAGGGAGCAGCATCCGTCCAAAAGGACTCGAGTACTGCAGCGCGTAGTGACCGAATCGAATCGAAGAGCTTCCTGTGGCGAGGCTCGCCCCTCTTCTTTGTTGTCTCGTTTTCGTACTGATCGAGCTTCTTTTCAAGCTTGTTCAACTGGCCCGCTTCGATTCGAATGACGGCGAACGTTGCGTCGTCGCCGCGCGGCCGTACGTTCAGGAGTTGAAGGCCGTCGCGGGTGCTGTCGAGGCGTTTGAGGAACTCATCGAACTCCGGCTCGCTCTCGATTTCGACGATCAACGAATCGGTTGTTGCGATGGCGATCGCAGGTGCTGCGGCGCGCCTCCTTTCGACTTCGGCCCTCGCCTCGGCAAGTTGCTGGCGGAGCAGTGCCGCATGCTCCGATGGATTTCGCCGCGGCAGCTCGCGTTCTCTGCCGCCTCCCGACGGGCTTACATAGGACTCGGCGGCCGCGCTGCCGTTGATCTCAAGATGGGGAAACCGCGAAGAACCGTCAGGCACCCGTTACTATCTCCGTTTCGCGGCGGACTTCGAGGTTCGGCTCCGGCTCGTCTTTCGACTCCGGATTGCCGCGAGAACCGATCGGCTACTGACGGCGCGAGTGTCGGAAAGGATCGCGCCCTTCGCAGCGTCTTCGCAGGCCTTGACGACGTCGGCGAGACTGAGGTTCGATGCTTCGCGCGCGACGGTCTGCCAGTTCACACCCTTCGTGTCGACGATTTGAAGGTGCATCTGGAGTGCAGCAAGCGTGAGGTCTCGCGACGGCGCCTCGAACTCGATCACGTCATCGAATCTTCGGAACACCGCGGGATCGAGAAGCTCGGGATGGTTGGTTGCGGCAACCACGAGCGAGGTGAAGGTGGGATCTTCGAGAAAGAGGAGAAATGAATTTAAGACGCGTCGGATTTCTCCGACGTCATTCGCTGCTGCGCGCTTGCCGGCGATCGCGTCGAACTCATCGAAGAGATAAACGCCTCGCGTTTTCTTGATGGCATCGAAGACGAGCCGAAGCTTCGATGCGGTCTCACCCATGAATCGCGTGATCAGACCGTCGAGCAGAATCGTGAAGAGCGGCAGCTTCAACTCGCCCGCGAGCGCGCGGGCTGTCAGCGTCTTGCCGCAGCCTGGCGGTCCGGTCAGCAGGAGTCGTGAGCGTGCTGTCAGGCCGTGTGCTTGAAGCTTCGATTCCTGTCTTTGCTCATGAACGACGTTCTTCAGCCTTTTCTCGACCGTTGGCGAGAGGATGACGTCCTGCAACAGGGTTTCCGGATAAGTGACCGACAGGATGCCGGCAAGCTCGCCGCGCGGCTGCGCGAGCGGCGTCGGCATCATCGTGCGAGCGCCCGCGTTCCGTGACCGAATCTGTTCGATGAGTTCGCGCAACTCGCGCGCGAGGTTTGCGTGTCCTGCGCGCGCCTCGTGCGCCGCCATCTGGAGAGCGATGGAGTACCAGCGTTCCTCGTCGCCGCTTTCGAGGCTCTTTAAGAATGCTTTCAGCTGCTCGCCGGTCGCCACCGACGACAGCTTCGCAGATTTAGGCCACATGGTCCATCGCGATTCGCGTTGATTGCCTGGCCGTTCTACGTATGGTGGTAACCTACGGATGCTCGAGGTCAGATCTCAAAAATTCGGAGTTGCTGACGTAGGTCGTACTCGGCCGCACGACCGGGGGAAGTGGCCGTTTCTCCGCGCTCGTGAACGTCACAAAACGGGCATGGGATATCTTCAGCTACCGCGATCGGCTCATCGACGATTACAGCTCGTAACGTGAGTAGTTTCGTCACAGTCCGCGAGCCACGAATCATTACGCTCGGCCAACCAGACTTTTCGGGACGGAGTCCTCTGGCCTGATCCTCTGATTCAGCTCAACCCCGCATTCGAGCCAGGTGAGTGGATCGACGACCTCGTGGGTAACGGTGCCCTTCTCTCGGAATGCGCGAAGGTCTTCCGCAAGGGAAAGAAAGATCAGGACCGCGTCGGCAAGCCGCTCCGGCTGCATCGCCATCAGGCCGACGCGATTAAGGTTGCCGCTTCGAGACGAAATTACGTTCTAACCACAGGCATGGGTTCGGGTAAGAGTCTCGCCTACATCGTGCCGATCGTCGATCACGTCTTGCGGCGAGGTTCCGGCAAAGGCATTCAAGCGATCGTCGTCTATCCGATGAATGCGCTCGCGAACAGTCAGTTCGGCGAGCTCGAGAAGTTCGTGAACTACGGCTTCGACGACAAGCGCGGTCCCGTCACCTTCGCGCGATACACAGTGCGCCCGCCGTCGAGCAATAAATCGAATTCCGGTGCTCGCCAGCACGCCGCCGTGCGCTGAGCACCTTTGAGGCGGAGGCGGAGATATCATCCGCTCATGAAACAAATCGCCGTTGCCGTCGCTCTCCTCGCGACACTCTCAATCCGCGCGCAGATGGAGCATCACGATCACGATCATGCCGCCGATGAGCGGCTGGGCACCGTCGTCTTTCCTGTCTCATGCAACGACGACGTGAAGGCGCAGTTCACCCGTGGCGTCGCGCTGTTGCATTCGTTCTGGTATGTGGAGGCGGAGAAGGCGTTCAACGACGTCGCGCGGCGCGATCCGCAGTGCGGGATGGCGTGGTGGGGCGTGGCGATGAGCAACTATCACGAGGTTTGGCCTTCGCCGTATTCGCCGGCGGAGTTGCGGCGCGGAATCGCGGCGGCGGAGAAGGCGAAGGCTGCCGGCGCGAAGACTGCGCGCGAGAAGGCTTACATCGACGCGATTGTCACGTTCTATCGCGATGCGATGACCGTTGACACCGTGACGCGCGCCCGCGCCTACGAAGCGCGCATGGAGCAGCTCACGAAGGATTTTCCGGACGACGACGAGGCACAGATCTTCTATGGGCTGTCGCTCGTCTCGCACGGATTGTCGCTCCCGACCGATAAGACCTATGCGTACCAGAAGAAAGCGGCCGGCATCTTCAATCGATTGCTCGCAACGCATCCCGATCATCCCGGCATTGCGCATTATCTGATTCACAGCTTCGACTATCCTGCGCTCGCGCCGCTGGCGCTCGATGCCGCGTATGCGTACGCGAAGATTGCGCCGTCGTCGCCGCACGCGCTTCACATGCCCTCTCACATCTTCGTTCGCCTCGGCATGTGGCCGGAGACGATCGCGTCCAACATCGCGTCGGCGAATGCGTCGGCGGAGCTGCCGGGCCGTCTGCACGCATTCGACTATTTGGCCTACGCATACTTGCAGCGCGGTCAGGACGACAAAGTCGCAGGGCTGATTGCGGACATCGCCAAGATTCAGCGACTGGACGCCGAGAATTTCCAGGGCTATTACTCCGTCGCCGCGATTCCGGCGCGTTATGCGATCGAACGGCGCCACTGGTCGGACGCGGCCGCGCTCGAAGTGCGAACGGAAGGGATGACCTGGGACCGTTTCGGGTACGCCGAGGCGCTGACGCATTTTGCGCGCGCCATTGGCGCGGCGCGCAGCGGCAATGCCGCCGCCGCGCGAAAGGACCTCGAGGCATTGAAGGCGCTTCACAACAAATTGGTCGAGGAGAAGAATGCGTATTGGGCCGGACAGGTCGACGTTCAGAGCCGCGCCGCCGAGGGCTGGATTGCGCACGCGGAAGGCCACAATGGCGACGCCGTCGCGATGCTGAAATCAGCCGCGGATCTGGAAGACTCGATGGACAAGAGTCCGGTGACGCCGGGACCGATCGTTCCGTCGCGCGAGATGCTCGGCGACTTGCTTCTCGAGCTCGACCAGCCGCAACAAGCATTGGAGGCGTACGAGCGTTCGCTCAAAGACTCGCCCAATCGCTTGAACGGGCTATCCGGCGCGGCCCGCGCCGCCGAGTTGTCGCGCGACTATGTGAAAGCGCGCGACTACTCGATGCAGGTGGCGAAACTCCTTGATCGCTAGTGCGCTCTTCCAGGCTGATAGATACAGAGCGGATCTTCCGCAAAGACGTCGCCGGTCACCGCCCATGCTCTGGCGCGTGAGCCGCCGCAGAGCTCGCGGAACTCGCATCGACCGCATTTGCCCTTGAGATTGCTGTTGTCGCGGAGCTTCGTAAAGAGCGGGCTGTTGCGATAGATATCGCCGAGGGCTTCGTTCTTGACGTTGCCGGCCTTCAATGGGAGGAATCCGCTCGGATAGACGTCGCCGATGTGTGAGATGAAGACGAATCCCTTCGCTTCATTGACGCCGCGCGGCGCGCGCGAAATGGCTCCCGGCTGCGGCTGAATCCCAAGCGGACGCGGTCCGTTTTGCAGAAAGAGCGTGGACGCGTCGATGAGCCCCGTTTTGGCGTCACGCAGTCCCGCGAGCGAGCGCCCGCTCTCGATCGCCATGCGCTGCAGCATATAGCGGCGATAGTGCATCGCCTCAGTCGTGCGAATGGAGAACGGAACTTTCTTGCTCGTTTCGTATAAGAAGCCGAAAAGCGCTTCCACCGCCTCGGGTGTAATGAGATCCGCTTTCTTTCCGCGGCCGGTGGGGACGAGGAAGAAGACGCTCCACATGACGATGCCGAGGTCTTTGAGGAGCTCGACCATTTGCGGCAGATCGTCGACGGTGCGACGCGTGACGGTCGTGTTGACCTGAACGGGAATCCCTTCAATGCCGGCCTGGCGAATCGCGCGCAACGTCAGATCGAAGGAACCGGGCACGCGGCGGAAATCGTCGTGGAGATCGGCGCGCGAGGCGTCGAGGCTCACTGCCATCCGCGAGAGTCCACGCCTTTTCATTCGCGAGACTGTGGCTTCTGTGAGCAGCGGCGTCGCCGACGGCGTCAATGACGGTTCGAGTCCGCGCTCTTTCGCGTACTCGATCATGTCGAGCGTGTCTTCGCGCTTCAATGGGTCGCCGCCTGTAATGACAAAGACCTTCGGCTGCAGGCGTGCGACTTCGTCGATGAGCGCGTAGCCTTCTTCCGTCGTCAACTCGAACTGGCTGCGGCGCGACTGTGCGGCGGCGCGGCAATGGACGCATGCAAGATCGCACGCGCGCGTGTTTTCCCAGATGACGACGAACGGACTCTGATTGAAATCGACGTTCATAGGAGACCTGCTTTGCGAGCCCAGTCGCGATACGCGATCGGCGAGATCTCGGACGGCTTGATCTCTGCGCGCCCGCCCCAATAGACGTTCGTGAATGTGAAGCCGATGCCGATGTCGGCGAGGTGCTGATCGATGGCGGCCTTGTGCGCCATCACCTGCTCCTTCGTCTCGCCGTGTGCGACGGCCATGATGTTGACGTTGTTCAATTCCGGACCGGCGTCGCGCCAGTACGCGTGCGTGAGAATCGCGAAGCGGCCGATCTCGCGTCCTGCCTCGATCTCGCGTCCCGCTGGAACGGCCCAGTGGAAGAGGCCATTGAAGCTCGACAGGCGTTCTTCGCCGGCGACCGGCTTCGTGTGCTCGAGGAATGTGGAGAAGCGTCCGATGACGCCGCGGCGATCGAGGTCTTCCGCGACTTCGAAGAATGTCTCCACGTCGAATCCGGCGGCACGCGCGCGGCGTTCCCACATCGCTTCGCCGATCTCTTCGGTCGCGAAGTCGCGTTTGAGAACGATCAACACATTCCAATCGCGCTCACTCAGATCGACGATCGCGGGAGTCATCGCATCGGCGAGCAGCTCCGATTTCTCGCCGATCTTCATTCCCTTGCGGCGCATGTGGCCGACGCCGAGGACGAAGGCGCGGAGAGCGGGCATGATGCGATAGCGCTCGGCGCCGATCTGGCGACGGAGATAGTCGCAATGCTTCTCGACGGAGAAGCCGGTCGGCACTTTGAGCGTCGTCCAGAGGCGCCATGCGGTCGGGCCGTTCTCGCCGTTGCGAATGACGACGTGGCCGGAGAACGGATCGCGTTTGGCGATGAACTCGAATGCGTCGTTGATCAGGCGATCGTCGATCTTCCACGCGACGAGCGCGCCTTGCGCGAGGTTCGTGGCGAGGAGCGTCTGTCGCACGCGGCGCACCGTTCCGGCTTCGAGCATCGCGCGGATGCGCTGCGTGATGATGAGCGGATTGACGCCGGAGAGTTTCGTGATCGCGGCGATCGGATCGCGCACGAAGCCTTTGATGCGATCTTCGGAGACTTCGAGGATGCGGCGATTGATTGGATCGTGTGGCGAGACAGAGATTGTTTCGGTGAGCACGGCGGTCATGCCGACACCTCGCTGTCGAGGAGGTAGCAGCCGGGATCGGACTGCCAGTAATCGCCGGTCGCGGCTTCGGCGCGCGCGCGGAAGTTTCCGTTGCACATCGACAACCACCGGCAGCTCGCGCAGCGGCCTTTGAGTAGCTCTTTTCGGCGGCGCAATCCGTTCAGCAACTCGACGCGCGAGTCGCGCCAGATCTCCGAGAACGGCCGTTCGCGAATCGATCCGAGGGAGTGATTGGAGGTGAACTGATCGGGATGCACGAGTCCGAAGCTGTCGACGCAGCCGATGGCGATGCCGGAGCGATTGCCGCCGTTGTTGCTGATCAGATTGAACGCGGCTTCGGCGCGCGATGGGTCGTTTTCGAGAAGCCAGAGGTAGCTGTACGGCGCGTCGGCGTGATTGTCGACGGTCATCACTTCGATGTCGCGGCCGGAAGCGTTCCATCCCTCGACGCGCTCGATCATCTTGTTCATCAGCGCGCGTTTCTGATCGCGCTCGAGATCGATGCCGGAGAGATACGAGCCGCGGCCGGAGTAGACGAGGTGATAGAGGCAGACGCGCCCGATGCCTTCGTCTTCGACGAGCTGGAAGACGCTGTCGATCTCGTCGACGTTGTCCTGCGTGACGGTGAAGCGCACGCCGACACGGAGTCCGGCGTTGCGGCAGTTGCGGATGCCGCGAACGGCTTCGCGATATGCGCCGGCTTTCGCGCGCATGCGATCGTGGCGTTCTTCGTTGCCGTCGATGCTGATGCCGACGTAGGCGACGCCGATGTCGGCGATGCGCTGCGCGCGCCGCTCGTCGATGAGCATGCCGTTCGTCGAGAACGTCACACGCACGCCGAGCGAGGTCGCGTACTGCGCGAGGTCGAGCACGTCGGCGCGCGCGAACGGCTCGCCGCCGGAGATGAGGAGCGCCGGCACTTTCATCGCCGCGAGGTCCTCGATCATCGAGCGCGCCTCGAACGTCGTCAGTTCGCCCATGAAGCGGCGCGTGCGCGCGTCGGCGTAGCAGTGGACGCATTCGAGGTTGCAGGTTTTCGTGCAGTTCCAGACGACGACGGGGCCGGAGTCCGGCCGTGCGCCGGTCGTCACCTGCGCGGATTTGTCGTGGTAGCGCAGGCGGTCGCCCGCGTACATCGCTTCGCCTTTGAGGAGCTTCGTCACGCTAATCATGGATACATGATCGAGCGCGCTCGAACTTCGGGCCGTGATGTGATCTACGAGGGCATGTGACGGCGGACACACGACGCTTCGAGCAGCCGTCCTAGCCGTGCGCCGCGTGTGGACTCAATGTGATGGGCGCGAAAGGAGTCGCACATGTTCGAGAAGAAAAACTCGTTTGGAAAATTCGCGTGGACGTTCGGCGCCGGCCTCGTCGCGGGCACGGTCATCGGATTGCTGTACGCGCCGATGACGGGCAAGAAGATGCAGAAGAAAGTCGTCGACGTGACCGAGAAGGTGTTCGACAAAGTCGAAGACTTTCAGAAGAAGGTCGTGAACGGCTAGATGCCGAGGATGCCGACGAAGGCGCCGATGCAGACGATCACCGCTCCGGCGATTGCATCGCCGAAGCGGTCGATCCACGGAAACTCGAGGCGTCGCGCGCCGGCATGCGCCGTTAGCACCAGCGCGATCATCGTCGCGATCGTCGCCGTCTCGTAGACGACGATGACCGCGGCGACGGCGCCGACGCCTTCGATCGCGGCCGCGAACACCATCGGCATCACGGCGATGCACGGATCGGCGCAGAAGAGGATGAACAGCGCCCAGGTCGTCATCGGTGCGTGCAGATGCTTGTGCGCGTGCTTGCGCAGTCCGTAGATCAGGTAGACGAATCCGAATGCGATCAGCAGATACGTCGCCTGATGCTCCAGCTGCGCTCCAAATGTTTCGAGTACGCGCAGTCCGGTGAACGCGGCGACGATGGCGAGCATCGCGGACACCGTCACGTGTCCGAATCCGCAGAACGTCGTCGTGCGCGTGGTGCGCTGCCACGACCATTTGCCGGCGCGCGCGATCGCGGCGAACGGCACCCAGTGATCCGGCGCGAGCGTGTGCAGCGATCCGACGGTCGCGGCGGCGAGCATCAGTGCGAACGTCGTCTGATTCATGCGTAGATCTCCGCCGGGCGGTGCGCCTGCAGCCAATCGAGAAGGAGCTCGACGCCCTGGCCGTTGTTCGATGAGAACTCGATGACGTTCGGACGCGGCATCACGCGCGCGATGGCGTCGTGAATCTTTTCGACGCGAACGTTCGGCAAGTACGGCAGGAGATCGGTCTTCGTGAGCAGCACGAGATCCGCCTTCGCGAACATCGTCGGGTACTTCAGCGGCTTGTCTTCGCCTTCCGTGACCGAAAGCGCGACGATGTTGACGGCTTGCCCGAGGTCGTAGACGGCGGGGCAGACGAGATTGCCGACGTTCTCGATGAAGAGCAGATCGATCTCAGGCAATTTGAAGTGATGCAGCGCGCGGTGCACGAGCTCCGCATCGAGGTGGCACATCGATCCGGTGTTCAGCGCTTCGGCGAGAATGCCGGCCGCTTTCAAGCGGCGCGCGTCGTTGTCGGTGGCAAGATCGCCGGCGATCGCAGCGATCGACAGCGCTTCCGACGCCATCCGCGCGGTCGCTTCGAGCACGGCGGTCTTTCCCGCGCCGGGCGATCCCATGAGGTTCACGCACAGCACGCCCGCTTTGCGAAGGTGGCTGCGGTTGTGGTCCGCAGTGGAGTCGTTTTTCGCGAGGATCTTCTCGTGCACGTCCACCGGCACGATGTTGGCGTCGCCACAGCCGCAGTCCTGACACATCACAGCACCTCCAATTCGATCTGATCCAAGACGATCTCGTCGCCGCTCGTCAGCTTCACTTCGGCGTCGCACATTGCGCATCGCAGCACGTCGCCCCGCGGAATCGCGCGATCGCATTTCGTGCACGACCAGCGCGCGCTCACGGGCTTGATCTCGAGCACGGCGTCCGCGCAAACGGTTTCGCCGCGGAAGACTTCGTACGCCGACGCGAGCAGCGTTGTGTCGACGCCGGACAGCTCGCCGATCGAGACGCGCAGCAGTTTCACCATCGCCCCCGGATGCAGTTTCGCCTGCGTTTCCACGGAGTCGATGAGCGACTGGATGACGGAGTATTCGTGCATCACTTCACCGCAAATCGAGGAGCGCGTTTGTCGAAGAAGGCGTCGATGCCTTCGGCGAAGTTGCTGCCGTTCGCGATCGCGGCGAGGTTCTCGAGCTCGCGATCGAGATGGAAGTCGAGCCGGTCGACTCCCGCGGCCTGATTGATCAACTGCTTCGCGATCCCCAGCGCCTCCGTCGGCCCCTCGGCGATCTGCGTCGCGATGAGGTGCACGCGCGTGTCGAAATCCGCATCGGGCACGACTTCGGTCACGAGTCCCCACTCGAGCGCGGCGCGCGCGTCGAGCCTCGGATTCAGAAGCACGAGCTGCATCGCGCGGCGAAACCCGAGGAGGCGGGGGAGGAAGAAGGTGGAGCTTTCGGCGCCGGTGAGTCCCGTCTTGCCGTACGCCCATTCGAACGACGCGGACTCCGATGCGATGACGATGTCGCACGACATCGCCAGTCCGAATCCGCCGGCGGCGGCGATGCCGTCGACCGCGGCGATCCACGGCTTCGCGCTGCGGCGAATCTCCGAGATCGTGCTGTGGATGTATTCGAGAATTTCTTTGAAGGACTCGCCGTAGGCGACAGGCGAGGGCGCCTGTCCTCCACTGGAATTCGCGCGGATGAATTTCAGATCGGCGCCGCTGCAGAAGACGTGACCTTCGCCGCGGAGCACGACGCAGCGAACGTTCTTCTCGCGCGCGAGTTGGAGTCCTGCTTTGCGGAGATCGCGCGCGGTCTCGACGTCGAGCGAGTTGAATCGCTCGCGTCTTGCGATCGTGAGCGTGCCGATCGCGTTCTCGATCTCGACGCGAATGTTCGTCATGCCGCGACCTCGGCGATTGCAGCGACGGCCTGGCGCATGAGCGGTCCCCACGCGCCGCGGATCACCCACTCGCGATGCGCGAAGGCGTAGGCCTTGACGATGTCGGTCGCGCCCCACGCGAGTGCGTCGCTCACGAGCGGCGAAACGGGGAACGGATCGCTGCGCACGAGCAGCTGGCCGGCGTCGACGTTCTCATCGGCGAGATGCGCGATCGCGAACGTCTCGCGCTCGCCGGCGACGATCGCGTCGCGCGTCGCGTGCAGTCCCGGATAGTCCGCCGTGCCGTCGTGCAGATTGATGATGCGCCCGCGGAAGGCGTCGAGCAGCGGCGCGGTGACGATCTTCAGATAGCAGCAAAGGATGACGATGTCGGTGTTGTGCGCGCGCAGCATCGTGGCGGTGTCGGCGTCGTATCGAAAACGCTCGAGCAGCTTCGGCGGATCGGGGCGCCAGTAGCACGACACGTGAAGCTTCGGATCGTGCATCAGCGACTCGACGCCGGGCGCGCGGTGCGTGTAGAGGACCGCGACGTTCAACATATGCGCGGCAGCGGCTCGCCGTCGGATTCGACGAGCAGCCTCCTTCCGAAACCGGTGTCGAGGATGACGCTGCCGATGTAGTCATCGATGCAGCGTCCGATGATCGCGGCGTTGCGTCCTAACGGATGCGCACGCAACGCATCGAGCGTTTGCTGTGCCGCCTCGGCGCGAACGCCGATGATCGCTTTGCCTTCGTTCGCGACTTGAAGCGGATCGATGCCGATGATCTCCGCGGCCGCGCGAACGGAATCGAGAATCGGGACGAACGGCTCGTCGATGACGATGCCAACGTTGCTCTTCGTCGCCATCTCGTTGAGCGCGCCAGCGACGCCGCCGCGCGTCGGATCTTTCATTGCCACGATCCCGTCATTCATCGCGGCAGCGATCAGTGAGTTGATCGGCGCGGTGTCGGAGATCATTGCGCCTTCGAGCTCGAGCTTGTGGCGCGCGGCCATGATGGCCATGCCGTGATCGCCGACCGTGCCGGTGACGATGATGACGTCGCCGGCGCGCAGTCCGTTGTCGCGCACGACGCGGTTGGTGATGGCAACGCCGGTGGTGTTGATGACGATGCCGTCGATCTCGCCGCGGCCCATCACCTTCGTGTCGCCGGTGATGATCGTCGTTCCCGCTTCGCGGCACGTCGCGACCATCGACTCGTGAATGCGCTCCAGTAGTTCGATGGAGAAGCCGTCTTCGATGATGACGCTGCACGTGAGTCCCGCAACGTCGGTCGCTCCCATCATCGCGAGATCGTTGACGGTGCCGGAGATCGAGAGGCGTCCGATGTCGCCGCCGGGGAAGAAGAGCGGTTGGATGACGTGAGAGTCGGTGGTGACGACGAGCCACTGATCGTCGTTGATGCGGATCGTTGCGCCGTCGTCCATCGCGGCGAGGCCGGTGCCGTTTTGCGGCTCCGCGAATCCGCGCGCGAGAACGTCGCCGATGAGCGCGCGCATGGCGCGTCCGCCGCCGCCGTGTTTCATGGAGACCCGTTCAGCGCTGGTCGTGATCATGAGAGTTCTCCGCCAGTGGCAGGGGATTCCGCGCCGTCTGCGCGGCTCGGAATGACAAGCGAGGGGCGGCCGCCGCCGTACTGTTGCCAGATGCGGCAGGTGCCTTCGGTCGAGACCATGCACGCGCCGACGGGTGCGTCGGTCGTGCAGGCGTTTTTGAACAGCTTGCAGTCGTTCGGCGACGCGATGCCGGACATGATGTCGCCGCAGATGCAGTCGGCGGCGAGCCGCGGCGGCGCGTAATCCCAAAGCGATTGCAGATCGATGTCGAATCGTTTGCGCGCGTCGACGTGCGACCACTCGTCGCGGATGCGCAAGTTGCCGTTCGGCACGTGCGCGATGCCGCGCCATTGCCCTCCAATGGTGCGGAAGACGCGCCACAGCTCGCGCTGCGCGGGCAGATTTCCTTCGCGCGTGACGCAGCGCGGGAACGTGTTGACGACGCGCGGCGTGCGATCGCGGACGAGCGTCGCCAGCTCGACGAGGCCCGCGAGAATGTCGGCCGGCTCGAAGCCGGCGACGACGACCGGAAGCTTGTGGCGCTCGACGAACTCTTCGAAGATGCCCCAGCCGGTGATCGTCGCGGCGTGACCGGCGGCGAGGAATCCTTCCACGCGCGTCTGCGGCATCTCCGCAACGATCTCCATCACCGGCGGGATGTATTTGTGCGCGGAGAGGATCGAGAAATTCGGCGGCAGGTTGTCGTCGACGATCACCGCCGCGGTCGCGACGGCGGTCGTTTCGAATCCGCTCGCGAAGAAGACGACCTGTTCGTCCGGCATCTCGCGCGCGAGCTCGACGGCCTGGTGCGGCGAGTAGACGACGTGGATTTGCGCGCCGTCGCTCTGCGTGTCGGTGAGCGACTGCACGGTGCCGGGCACGCGCAGCATGTCGCCGAACGATGCGATGTGCACGCCTTGCTTCGCGAGCACGACCGCTTCATCGACTTCAGGGAGATCGGTGACGCAGACCGGACAGCCCGGTCCCATGATCACGTCGAGGTTCTCGGGAAACGTCGCGCGCAATCCGAAACGCGCGATCGCCTGCTCGTGACTACCGCAAACGTGCATCACCGCCATCGGACGATCGGCGACGCGCGCGAGCCGCTGCGCGAGCTCGCGAACCGTTGCCGCCGTGCGGAACTGCAGGCGGTCTTCGCTCACTTCGCCGCTCCCGCGATCTCGCCGGCGACGTCCGCGGTCATCGGATCGTTTTCATCGCCCGCCATCAGCTCTTCGTACATCGCGAGCGTCTCCTCGATCGACTCCGCCGGAATGCGGCGGATGGCGTGGCCGACGTGATTGAGGATGTAGTCGCCGATCGCGACCGGTTCATCGACGATGTCGAGGCGCACGCTGCGGCGCACGCCCCAGAAATCGACGAGCGCGAGGTTGCCTTCGATGCTCACGACACGACCGGGAACGCCGAGACACATCAGCGGCCTCCTCTCGCGATGGCGTCGGCGACGATCGCTTGTCCGAGTGCGATGCCGCCGTCGCCGGATGGAATGCGTTGGTTGAAGTAGACGCGGCGATCACCGAGAAGCTCGAGGATGCGCTCGGTGAGCAGCGCGTTTTGAAAGCAGCCGCCGGCGAGCGCGATCGGGAGATCGCCCGTGTACGACTTCAGATCGTCGACGATCGTCGCGACGATGCGCGCGAGCGTGTTGTGAAAGCGCGCGGAGATGATCGACGGCGAGATGCCTTTTCGAAAATCACGAATCGCGGCGGAGAGCACAACGCGCATGTCGGCCTGCCACGGCGTGGAGTCGCGATCGATGATGACCGGATACGATCCGCGCTCGTCGCGATCGGCGATGCTGTTCCACGCCATCGCGATTTCGCCTTCGTAGCGGGACTCGGCGCGGCCGAGGAAGAGCGCGCCGAAGGCGTCGAACCAGCGTCCGGCGCCGTGCGCGCGCGGCGCGTTCAACTCCCACGCGATCATCTGCCGCGCGATGTCGATGTTGCGCTGCGCGACGTTTTCGAAGAGCGGGAAGGTGGTGCCTTCGTCGACGTCGTCGAGCGCCGCGAGCGCGATGCGCCACACTTCGCGAACGGCGCGATCGCCGCCGGCGAGACGGATCGGACGCAGCGTCGCGACGCGCTCGAATCGCGCGCGCGTGGCGATGAAGAACTCGCCGCCCCACGACGCGCCGTCGGTGCCGTAGCCGGTGCCGTCCCAGGCGATGCCGATGACGGGACTCTCGAGCGCGTGCTCGGCGATCACCGACGCGATGTGTGCGTGATGGTGCTGCACGCCGATGATTGCAGGCGCCGACTGCGCCTGCGCGTAGCGCGTCGAGTAGTAGTCGGGATGGAGATCGTGCGCGAGGATTTCCGGGGTGATGCCGAGGAGTTTCTTGGCGTGCTCGATGGAGGCGTCGTAGTCGCGAATCGTTTCCAGGCCTTCGAGGTCGCCGACGTGAGGGCCGAGAAATGCGGTGTCGCCGGCGGCGAGGCAGAACGTGTTCTTCAGGTGCGCGCCGCAGGCGAGGATCGGACGCGCGAAGCGTTTTGCGACGCGCACGCCGCGCGGAACGAAGCCGCGCGCGCGGCGAACGATCACCGGCTTCTTCGCGATTACGCGTGCGACGGAGTCGTCGACGCGATGCTCGATGTCGCGATCGTGCGTGATGAAGATGTCGGCGATGCCGGCGAGCGCCTTCAGAGCATCGCGCGTGTCGCGCACCATCGGCTCGTCGGAGCGATTGCCTGACGTCATGACGAGCGGACGCGCGACGTCGTTCAGCAGGATGTGATGCAGAGGCGAGTACGGCAGAAGGATGCCGACGAGATCGTTGTCGGGCGCGACGCTCGGCGCGAGAGCGTTCTTCGATCGCGCGAGCACGATCGGTCGTTCGATCGACGTCAACAGTGCGCGCTCGTCGTCATCGAGATGGGCGATGGTTTCCGCGGCGGCGAGGCTCGCGACCATCACCGCGAACGGCTTCGCGTCGCGATGCTTGCGGTTGCGCAGGCGCTCGACCGCGACTTGCGACGTCGCGTCGCACGCGAGATGAAATCCGCCGATGCCTTTGATCGCGACGATGAGTCCCGCCTTGAGTGCGCGCGCGGCGGTGGCGATCGGATTGTCGGAGTGCAGCGTCATGCCGTCGCTCGCGAGCGCGCTGAGCTTCGGTCCACACTTCGGACACGCATTCGGTTCGGCGTGAAAGCGGCGGTCGAGCGGCGACTCGTACTCGCGGCGGCACTCATCGCACATCGTGAAGCGCTGCATCGTCGTGGCGGCGCGGTCGTACGGAATGTCGCGCACGATCGAGTAGCGCGGTCCGCAGTTCGTGCAGTTCGTGAACGCGTATCGATAGCGGCGATTCTTCGGATCGTCGACTTCGGCGAGGCAGTCGTCGCATGTCGCGAGCTCGGGCGGAACGGAGATGCGCCGGTCGTCGCTCTGCTCGCTCTCCACGATCGTGAACGACTCGACCGCTTCGAACGGCACCGGATGACAGGTGATCACATCAATGTGCGCGGCGGGCGGTGAAGTGCGTTCCAGCTCGTCGATGAAGTCGTCGATGCGCTCTTCGTCGGCGTAGAGATCGATGACGACGCCGCGCGAATCGTTGGAGACGCGGCCGGTGACGTCATGTTTCTGCGCGAGTCGATAGACCCACGGACGAAATCCGACCCCTTGAACGACGCCGCGGACTTCGATGCGCCTTCCGTCTCGCATGACCGTGCCGTGAAGATACGGTCCGTACGAACGACGAACGATGACTCGGCGCACGCGCCGATGTGATCACCGACACATGGCGCCGCTCACGGCTGCTTCGGAGGCGCGCAGTAGCACGTCGTGAACGCGTTCGCGTTCGCGGATCCTGTCCCGCACCAGTATCCAAACCAGTTCGCATCGGTGATCGTGGTGCTCTTCGCGTTCGAGGACGTGTAGTACTGCATGTACAGCGCGCGCGTGGCGGGATCGGCGCCGATCGCGTCGTGCACGGCGGCGAAGCTCCTGTGGTCATACGCGGTGCTGAACGTGTACTCCGTGTTCCACGCGAGCGGCGTGTTGCCGAGCTGCAGGTTGTAGACGGTGTAGTCCGTGATCGCGCCGGTCGACGGCGCGTACGTGATCGACTCGTACGTCGGATTGTTCGAGAACATCGGACTCACCGCGGGGGTGATGTGGATGTAGAGGTTGTCGACCAGGCGGAAGTCATCCATGTGCGTGTGGCCCGCGAGCGACGTCACGACAGTCGACGAATACTTTTTCATCAGCGCGTTGAATCGCTTCGTGTACTGCGTTTTCCACATCAGCACTGGCGCTGGACACGCCGAGCCCCCGCTCGTCGTGCTGTAGACGTTGATGCCCGGCGGGATGTGGTACAGCAGCCAGACGCGGTCGTGCTTCGCCTTCGCCGCCTCGAGACGGCGGCGCAGCCACGTGAGCGTTTGCGCGCCGTAGTCGACGCCTTCTTCGCCGCACGCGTTGTCGTAGTTCGCGGAGAGGAAGATCGTATTGAGACCGATGATGCGCGTGTGCGGCATTGGCGCGGCGACGTCGTAGTTTCCCGACGAGTTGAGCTTCGCCGACCACGCTTTGGCGAACACCGTAATGAACCAGCCGCCGGGAGTGATCTCGTAGTCGCCGCAGTCGGAGTCGTTGTTGCCGAGGACGGGGTAGATGGGAATCGCAGGTAGCGCGGATTTGACTTGCGATGCGATGAACTGCGTCGTTTTCGTCGTGAACGACTGATACGCGTCTTCACTCTTGTCGGGTGAGTAGAGCTGGAAGTCCTGCGGGAAGTCGTGCCCGAGGAGATCACCGGTGATGGTGACAAAGCGCGCGCCGGCCGCGCGCGTTTTCAAATCCGCGAGAAACGATTGCAGCAGCGGATAGTTCGTGTCCGCGCCGTACGCGCTCGGCGTCGTGATCTTCGACGACGCGAACACCGCCGCCCATCCCGACACGTCCGTCGCCTCGAGCTGCGCCATGAGCGACGGGTCGTAGTACGGATTGAAGTGCAGATCGGAGAGCGAGATGAAGTGCTCGTCCTGCGCATGCGCGGCAAGCGCGATCGACACGACGAGCGTCGCGAGGAGGAAGCGGCGGATTGTCGTCATGAGGGAAGGATATACGGCTGGCGGGAGGCCGGCCAGCGGGAGGCGGGACAGTGTCCCGCTGCCGCGGATTACAATGGAGAACGATGGCAAGGACGGTTCCTCGGGACGAAGTTCGCCGGTTGCTCGATGCCCTCCCGGACAACACGTCGTACAAAGAGATCCAGTATCACATCTACGTGCAGCAAAAGATCGATGCGGGACTCGAGGCGGCTGACCGGGAAGACTTCATCTCCGACGAGGAGATCGCGCAGCGGATCGCACGTTGGGCCGGCGAGTAACGTGGACGAGGCTCGCCTAGACGGATGTCGAGGAAGCGGCGCGTTTCATTGCCCGTGATTCACCGCGATACGCGCTCGTTCTTCAGCGCGAAGCCCAGCTGGCGGCACAATCGCTGAAGCAATTCGCGTTTCGTGGTCGCGTCGTTCCCGAGCGCGATGATGAGCGGCTTCGAGAGCTGATCGTCGGAAGCTATCGCTTGGTCTATCGAGTTTCCGCAGACGAAGTTCACGTGATCGCGTTCGTGAACGGCGCGCGGGATCTCGACGTTTTTCTACGGCGGACAGATCGCGATTAAACCGTCCGCCAACCTAAATCTCCGCCGCCCGCGTCGCGATTTTTTCCGTGATCATCGACACGAACGCGTCGAACGGCACTCCGTTCTCCTGCTTGTTGTCGCGTCGGCGGATCGAGACCGCGTTGTTCTGCATCTCGCGGTCGCCGAGGACGAGCATGTACGGGATCTTCTTCAGCTGGCCTTCGCGGACTTTCGCGTTCATCCGCTCCGTGCTCAGGTCCGCTTCGGCGCGCACGCCTTTCACCGCAAGCTCCGACTGCAGCTTCTTCGCGTACTCGTGGTGCGCGTCGGAGATCGGGATCAGCAGCACTTGTCGCGGTGCGAGCCACACCGGGAACGCGCCCGCGTAGTGCTCGATCAGGAATCCGATCATGCGCTCGTGCGTCGACAGCGGCGCGCGATGGATGCACAGCGGCGTCGCGTGCTTGCCTTCTGACGTCACGTACGTCAGATCGAAGCGCTCCGGGACGGCGAAGTCGACCTGGTTCGTGGCGAGCGTGAACTCTTTTCCGATCGCGCTCCACACCTGTACGTCGATCTTTGGTCCGTAAAACGCCGCTTCGTCCTTCTCCTCGGTGAACGGAACGTTACCGGCCTCCATGGCGCGGCGCACCATGTCTTCCGTCTGGAGCCAGAGCCGTTCGTTGTCGACGTACTTCTTGCCGAGGCCGCGCTTGTGATGCGTGGAGAGACGCATGACGTAGCGGTCGATGCCGAACAGCGTGAAGTACTCCTGGTACATCCGCACCACGGCGAGAAACTCCGATTCGAACTGCTCCTCGCTGCAGTAGATGTGTGCGTCGTTCATCTTCAGCGAGCGCACGCGCATCAATCCGAACAGATCGCCGCTGCGTTCGTAGCGATAGCAGTGGCCATACTCCGCGAGTCGCAGCGGCAGATCGCGATAGCTGCGCGGACGCGCCGCGAAGATCTTGTGATGGAACGGGCAGTTCATCGGCTTGACGTAGTACTTCTGCCCTTCGAGCTCCATCGGCGGATACATCGACTCCGCGTAGTACGGAAGATGCCCGCTGCGGATGAAGAGATTCTCTTTCGTGAGATTCGGCGTGCTGACGCGCAGATATCCCGCGGCCGCCTCGCGTTCCTTCGCGAGCTTCTCGATCTCTTCGATCATCGTCGTGCCGTTGGGCAACCAGAGCGGAAGTCCCGGTCCGACTTCTTCGTCGAAGATGTAGATGTCGAGTTCGCGCCCGAGCTTGCGGTGATCGCGCTTTTTGGCTTCTTCGATGCGATGCAGGTACTCGTCGAGCTCTTTCTTCGACTTCCACACCGTGCCGTAGACGCGCTGCAGCATCGCGTTGTGCTCGTCGCCGCGCCAGTACGCGCCGGAGACCTGCATCAACTTCAGCGCGTCGGGACGAATCTGTCCGGTGCGCTCGACGTGCGGACCGCGGCAGAGATCTTCGAAGGATCCTTCGCGGAACGTGCTGATGACCGGCTTCTCGTCGGTCTCCTCGCCGTACTCGTTGATGCCGCCCTTGGCGATGCCTTCGATCAGTTCCAGCTTGTAGGGCTGGTCCTTGAACAGCTCGCGCGCTTCGTCGAGCGACACCTCGCGGTAATCGAACGTGTTGTTCTCGCGGACGATCTCTCGCATCCGCTCTTCGATCTTCTCCAGGTCCTCGGGCGTGAACGTCTTCGGATGCCCGTTGTCGTCTTTGCCGAGGTCGAAGTCGTAGTAGAAACCGTCGGCGATGGGAGGGCCGATCGCGACCTTCGCGTCAGGGAAAAAATCGAGCACCGCGTTGGCCAGCACGTGGGCCGTGCTGTGGCGCAGGCGGTAGATTTCGTCGTCAGTTTTCTTGTGTTCGGTGGCCATGTGGGGCGACATGATACAGGGCCGCAACCACACGAAAAGGCGGTTCGGGTGTATATAGCCGGTGTTTTACAAGGAGGAAGTTGCATGCGCCGGTTCTCGTTCGCGGTCGTTCTCATCGTCCTCTCCCTCGCCACCGCCTCCGCATTCGGACAAACCCTCGGAGCTGTGCTCACTGGCTCGCAGGAAACGCCGCCGACGACGACACCCGGATACGGCAATGCGACCGTCGTCTTCGACGCGACGCGTCAGAACATCACCGTCACGATCACGGTCGCGAACCTCGGCAGTCCAATCAACAACTTCCACATTCACGAAGCAGCGGCCGGCGTTGCCGGAAACGTCGTCGTGAATCTGATCGGACTCGGCGGCGCGTTCAACGCCGGCACGATGACCGGAACGTTTCCGATCGACGCCGACGTCGCGACGCGCATGCTCGCCAATCCGGGCGGCTTCTACGTCAACGTGCACACGAACCAATTCCCCGGCGGCGCGGTCCGCGGACAGCTTGCGTACGTGAGCGGCGGTCCGATCAACTACGCCGCCGATCTTCGCGGCACGAACGAAGTGCCGTCGAACAGCAGCCAGGCGTTCGGCAGCGCGTTCGTGCAGATCGATCCGAACGCCGGAACGATCGCGTGGGAAGTCGACGGCAGCGGCATCGCCAGTCCGACGCTGTCACACATTCACCGCGGTCCGGCCGGCGTGTCGGGACCGGTGATCATCAACTTCGCGACGGCGCCAGCGCAGATCGTGGGCGGACGAACGAGCGGCTACGCGGCCATCTCGGCGCAGCAGGCGGCGGCTTATCTGGCGTCGGATCTTCCGCTGCTCTCGGTTCCCGCGACCGCGGTCAACTACTACGTGAACCTTCACTCTTCGGCATTCGGCGCCGGCGAGATTCGCGGACCGCTTCTGCCGGCGAACGAGTATGAGATTCCGATCGCGGGACGCGTGACGAATGGATTGCTTCAGACGTTCGTCACCGACGTGCGCATCTTCAATCCGTCGTTCACGAGCTCGACGGCTGCGCTGCTCGAGTTCTTCCCATCGGGTGGAGCAACGACGGGAACGGCGACGAACGCGTTGGTCGTCAACGTCACTCCGCGCGGCACCGTGGTGCTCGACGACGTCGCGGGTTCGACAGGCTTGAACGTCGGCGGACAGCTCGGCGGCGTGCGCGTTTCGAGCGCGTCGCAGCTCGCGGTGACGTCGCGCATCTACGCGGACCTTCGCGCGTCGGGCAAAGGAACGCTCGGCCAGTTCGTGCCGGCGCAGAATCGCACGGCGGCTCTTCGCCGCGGCGTGCTCCCGCAGCTTTCGAATCGTTCGGATCTGAGCAGCGGCTATCGCACGAACGTCGGCTTCTTCAATCCGAATCTGGCGTTCATCACGGTGCGCGTCGAGTTGCGCGACGCTGCCGGCACCGTCCTCGGCTCGAACACGCTGAACCTCGCGCCGTTCTCGCAGCAGCAGAATGGAATCGGCTTCTACTTCCCCGGCGTCGACGTTTCGAATGCAGCGAATCTCACGATGAGCTTCGATGCGTCCGCGCCGGTGTTCGGATATGCGGCGGTGAACGACAACGTCTCCGCCGACTCGAGTTTCGTCGCGGCGCTGCCGGATGCCGGAACATCGGCAAACTCGAATTAGTGCGTTTCGAATTGGATGGTCAGTGCCGGCCGCGTTGCGGCCGGCACGACCTCGCGGCTGTCGAAGCGTTTCGTGGTCAGGTTCGACGACTCGTTGCCGACGAGGATCCAGCCGAAGTTCGATGACGGTTGATCGACCCACGCCTGCACGCGCGCGATCATCGACGCGGACGACGTCCACGTGACGTCGGCCGCCTGCGCCGTCGCGGTGCCGTCGATCGCCGCGGCGAAGTCGCCGCCGGCGTTGGTCCAGCGCGCGTTCGGGAAGCTCGTGTGAATCCACGTCGCATCGCCGTTCTTCGATGCGGTGCCACTGCCGTCGCGGCTGATGCCGGCGTTCGACGTCGACTCGCCCCAGTCTTTGCTGAGCGCGTGCAATGCGATCGGCTGATCGCCGTTGATCGTCTGCGAGACGTGCATCAGCAACGTCGCGCTCGTGACTTTGCTGCCGGGCGGAATGTTCGCTCCGATGTTGAACGCGAGCACCGCGCGCCGCGTGAGCGAGCCGTTCGTGACGCCGACGAACAGATGCATGCCGGCGCCGTTGGAGAGCGAGCCGTCGATCGCTTGATAGAGCGTGTTGTCCTTCGACGGCGTGAGCGTGATGGTGTGCGGCGTCACCGTCACCGGAGGAGCCGGGAACGCGACCGCGCGACGGCGAGGCGGAATGCCGGTGGCGAGCGTGATCACGCGCGCGCCGGTGGCGATGTTGGTGTCGGTGCGGTAGACGAGGATGGGGAGCGTGGAGGAGAAGGTTCTTTGGTTGCTCAGTGGGGCGGCGGCGCCCTCGCCGCCGCGAGGTTGCGACGCCAGCGGCGGCGGGGGCGCCGCCGCCCCACTGAGCAACCAGAACACCTCACCGCCGAATGTCACTTTCGTTGCGACTTCGTTCGGATTGATGAAGCTGATCGCACTCGTCCACTTTTCGTCGTCTTCGCGCAGAGCGATCACGCCTTCCGTGATCGCGTTCCGCGAATCGAGCACGGGCACCGACACCGTCGCATCACTCCACTGATCGACAGCGGTGATCGCGACTCCATCGGCAACGCGCAACACGTTGCCATCGCACAACTCCGATGCGGCCATCTCCGTCGTTCCCGCGTCGATCGGCACTCGTTTCGTTCGCTTGCCGCATGTGGCGACGACGGTCGCGCCGTTGCGCGGCGCGGTGAATTTCACGACCGTTGCATTGTGATTTAGTGGAATGTAGAGATCGGCCAGCAAGAGTATGGCGAGCATGTTCGTCCTATGGTCTCACTGCGCGGCGTCGATCGCCCGCGGCAGTTGCGAGATGCGCGACGAGAATCTCGCGCGCGCCTGAATTCGCGATGTAGATCGTGCCGCTCGCATCGATGGTGATGCCGCGCGGATGATCGAGATTCGTTGCGACCGTCGCCATCGCTCCGCTCGGCGAGATCTTGCGGATGGCGTTGTCGCCGGTCTCGCAAACATAAAGATTGCCGCGCGCGTCGACGGCGAGTGCGGTCGGTGCGTTGAGCTGCTCCGCGATCGTCGTCATCACGCCGTTCACGATTTTGCGAATGGCGTTGTTGCCGGTGTCCGCGATGTACACGATGGTTTCGCCGTCGACGGCAATACCTTGCGGCGCCTTCAATCCGGTCGCGAACGTCGCCGTCGCGTAGTAGCCGACGTATCCCGGCACCGACGTCATCTTGCGAACGCGATCGTTGCCGGTGTCGGCAACGTAGAGGCGTCCGCGCGGATCGGCGGCAACGGCCGATGGCGACGAGAATCGCGACACTTCGCTGTTGCCCTCGACGATTCCCGGCTGGCCGAGTGCGCCGCCGATCGTGATCACGTAGCCGAGCGTCGGATCGCCGGGATAGCGAATGCGCACCGCGTGATTGCCGCGATCGGCGATGTACGCGAAGTCGTCGAACGTCGTGATGACGATGCCGGCTGGATCGCTGAAGCTCGCCGGCCGCCCGTCCGCGGCGCCGGCGATCGACGGCGATCCCGACATCGTCGTCACTTCGCCGCGCGAGACCATGCGGATCGACGAACCGTCGGTGACGAACACATTGCCGCTGCTGTCGATCGCGACGCCGGTCGGCGCGTCGAGCGTTTCATTCGTGTTCAGTCGCGATAGCGTCAGCACGCTCTTGCGCGCGTCGGAGAAGAAGTGTCGCGTCGACGAGACGACGTTCGGACAGGTGCCGAGAATCGCTTCGACGTGCCACTCGACGTTGCCGCGCTCGAAGGAAACCGTCGCGGACGAATCCGTGCTCGTCGCCGCGAGCGCGCTTCGCTCGCCTTCGACCGCGCTGTAGATCGCATAGCTCTTCGCGTTCGGCACTGCGGTCCATGTGAGTCGCGCGGGCGAAGTGCTCGTGCTGTTTTCCGCCGGCTGCGTGATCTGCAACGTCGCCGCGCTGCACGACGCGGCGTCGTACACCGTCGTCGTCGCGGACGCTTTGTCGTTGCTCGTGATCGGATCGATGCTGCCGAGGCTTTCGACGCTTGCGGAGTTTGTGATGGGGCCTGTCGCCGAAGGCGCGGTGACGTCGATCGTGATCACGTTCTCGCCCGGCGGCATCTGCTCCGCCGAACAGGTCACGGTTCCTTTCGCCTGACTGCAGCTCCATCCGCTGCCGGCGGCCTTCACGAATGCGGCCGTCGACGGCAGCACGTCTGTGACGACGACGCCGAACGCGTTGTCGTTCGCGCGATTGTCGGCAATCACCTGATAGGTGAGGCGTTGTCGCGACGGCGCGAACGATGGTGCGACGATCGACATCTTCACGTCGACGATCATGTGCGCCGCCGCGGTTTGCGCCACGAAGACGAACGCGAGGACTGCGAGTCGCGCGCGCATCGGGCAATCCTACTGCGAAGCGTCGAACCTTGACGTACTCTACAGCGATGAAAATACGGGTGTTGCCGTTCATTTGCGCCATCGTGTTGGCGCTCTCTTGCGTCAAGGCTCCGGAACAACCGACGAGCACCGCGACGTCGAGCGCGCCGCGAACCGGAGCCGTTCGCATCGGCTTTTCGATGGACACGTTGAAGGAAGAGCGATGGCAGCGCGACAAGGCGCTCGTCGAACAGCGCGCGAAGGAAATCGGCGCCGTGCTCGACGTGCAAGTCGCCAACGGCGACGACGCCGTGCAAACGAAGCAGGCCGACAACATGCTGACCAAAGGCGTCGACGTGTTGATCGTCGCGCCGCACAACGGCGAGATCGCCGCGTCGATCGTCGAAGCCGCGCATCGTCGCGGCGTTCCGGTGATCGCGTACGACCGATTGATCCGCAACTGCGACGTCGATCTCTACATCTCGCACCAGGTCGTGCGCATGGGCGAGATGCAGGCCGAGTACGCGCTGCAGCACGTGCCGAAGGGCAACTACGTGTTGATCGGCGGATCGCCGACGGATTACAACGCGATCCTGCTTCACAACGGACAGATGAACATCCTCAAGCCGGCGATCGCGCGCGGCGACGTGAAGATCGTCACCGATCAATACGCGCGCGAGTGGAAAGCGGAAGAGGCGCTGCGGATCACCGAGGACGCGCTGACGAAGAGCGGCAACAAGATCGACGCGATCGTGGCGTCGAACGACGGCACCGCCGGCGGCGCGGTCTCCGCGCTTGAAGCGGCGGGACTCGCCGGGAAGGTGCTCGTCACCGGACAGGACGCGCAGAAAGACGCGGTGCAGCGCATCGTCAAAGGAACGCAGACGATGACGATCTACAAGTCGATTCAGCCGCTCGCGTTCGGCGCCGTCGACGCCGCGATCAAGCTCGCGCATCACGAGACGGTGAGCGCGCCCGACAAGATCAACAACGGCAAGAAGGACGTTCCCGCGATCCTGCTGCAGCCGGTCGTCGTCGACAAGAACAACGTCGACGCGACGGTGATCAAAGACGGCTACCACTCGCGGCAGGACATCTACGGGCAGTGACTCTCGCACTCGAGCTGCGCGAGGTCTCGAAGCGCTATCCGGGCGTGCTTGCGCTCGACCGCGTTTCGTTCGATCTGCGCTTCGGTGAGATTCATGCGCTGGTCGGTGAGAACGGCGCGGGGAAGTCGACGCTGGTGAAGGTCGCTGTCGCGATGATTCCGGAAATCGCGGTGGTGTATCAGGAGCTCTCCCTCGTCCCCGAGTTCTCCATCGCCGAGAACATCTTCCTCGGCCGCGAGCCGCGGCGATTCGGAATCATCGATCGCGACGCGATGATCGCCGGCGCGCGTCGCGTGCTCGATCAACTGCAGATCGATCTCGATCCGCACACGATCACCAACACGCTCGGCATCGGACAGCAGCATCTCGTCGAGATCGCGAAGGCGCTCGCGCGCGACGCGACAATCCTCGTGCTCGACGAACCAACCGCCGCGCTGACCGACGCGGAAGCGGGCGTGCTGTTCGGAATCCTCGAACGCCTTCGCGCGAGCGGCGTTGCGATCGCATACATCTCGCACAAGCTCGGCGAAGTGCTGCGCATCGCCGATCGCATCACGGTGCTGCGCGACGGCCGCGCGATCAGCACCGACGACGCATCGGCGCTCGACGCGCCGACGCTGATCACGCGGATGGTCGGCCGCGCAGTCTCCGAGCTCTTTCCAGTGGAGGACAGGCGTCCACGCCTGTCCGAGGTGATCTTCGAAGCGCGCAACGTCAACGGCATTTCCCTCAACGTCCGCCGCGGCGAAGTCCTCGGCATCGCCGGACTCGTCGGCGCGGGACGCTCCGATCTGTTGATGGCAATGTTCGGCGCGGACCCCGAACGCACATCCGGCGAATTCTTCGTCGAAGGCAAACGCGTCACCATCAATTCACCCGCCGATGCAATCGCCGCCGGCATCGCGTTCGTGACCGAGGATCGCAAGCGCTACGGAGTGCTCCTCGACCAGACCGTCAACATGAATCTCACGCTCGCGTCGCTGCGGCGATTCGCGAACCGCGACGACGAGATCGCCGCGAGTCAGCGCGCCGTCGACGAGTTGCGCATCAAGACGACGTCGCTCTTCACGATCGCCGGCACGCTCTCCGGCGGCAATCAGCAGAAAGTCGTCCTCGCGAAATGGCTTTTGACGAATCCGAAAGTGCTCTTGCTCGATGAGCCGACGCGCGGCATCGACGTCGGCGCGAAACAGGAGATCTATCAGCAGATCCGCCGCCTCGCGTCCGAGGGAATGGCGATCGTCCTCGTGTCGTCGGAGCTTCCCGAAGTTCTCGGACTGTCGGATCGCGTGATCGTGATTCACAAGGGCCGCGTCGCCGCGGAATTCGCGCGCGCGGACGCGACGGCGGAGAACGTGATGGCCGCGGCGACGGGACAGGTGACCGCGTGAAGCGCTACGCGATGGTGATCGCGCTCGTCGCGATCTGGATCTTCTTCGAAGTGCGCACCGGCATCTTTCTGCATCCGGTGAACATGGCGAATCTGCTGAAGCAGATGTCGGTCACCGGCGTGCTCGCGGTCGGGATGCTGTTCGTGATCGTGTCGCGTCAAATTGATCTGTCGGTTGGATCGCTCGTCGGTCTCGCCGGCGGAATCGCGGCGATGACGCAAGGCGCGGGACTCGCCGCATCGTTCTTGTGCGCGATCGCCATCGGCGTCATCGCCGGCGCGCTTCAAGGCGCGCTCGTCGCGTACGCGAACATCCCGTCGTTCATCGTCACGCTCGGCGGATTGCTCACGTGGCGCGGCGTGATTCTCTATCTCAGCAAAGGCGAGACGATTCCGGTGCGGCTGCCGGTGTTTCGCATGCTCGGCGTCGCGTTGCTCACGCCTGCGTCGGGAATCGCGATCGGCGCCGCCGCGATCGCCGCACTCGTGTGGTTCAGCCGCGATCGAGTCAGCACGATCGTGATGTCGATCGTCATCGTCGTGTTCGTGGCGATGATGAACGCGCAAGGCGGCGTGCCGTTGCCGGTGATCGTGATGCTCATCGTTGCCGGCGCCGCGCACTTCATCACGCAGAACACGGTCTTCGGCCGCTATCTCTACGCGATCGGCAGCAATCCCGACGCCGCGCGCCTCTCCGGCATCAACAATCGCAAACACATCCTCTTCGCCTTCGCGCTCCTCGGCGCGCTCGTCGGCGTCGCGTCGCTCTTGCACACGGGCCGCGTCGGCAGCGCGTCGCCCGACGCCGGAACGCTGATGGAGCTCGACGCGATCGCCGCATGCGTCATCGGCGGCACGAGCCTCATGGGTGGGCGCGGCAAGGTCACCGGCGCGCTTCTCGGCGCGCTCATCATGGCGAGCCTCGACAACGGCATGTCGCTCTTGAGCGTCGAGAACGCGACGCAGTACATCATCAAAGGTGCGGTGCTCGTCGCGGCGGTGGGATTCGACATGGCGGGACGTCAATCACGCTAAGCCCGCAACGCCACCACCGCATTTCGCAGCGCCTCCGCAATCGCAAGTGCATCTTCTTTCGCCGGCTTCGCCTCTGCGAATCGCAGCGGCTCTCCGATCGTGATCGTGAGCTTGCGCGGACGCGGAATCCATTTTCCTTTCGGCCACGCCTTGAACGCGCCGTGAATGTGACACGGCACGATCGGGATCGGCGTCCCGGCGATCAGGAATCCGATGCCGGGCTTGAAAGGGCCGATTGCGCCATCCGCGGTGCGCGTTCCTTCGGGAAAAAGAATTAGCACGTGACGCGGCGTCTCGAGCAGCTGAACGACGTGCGCGGCGACCTGCTCCTTTCAGCATAAAGCGATTCAATCCTCGTGAGGCGTTACATCGATGTCTTCCCAGCGAATTGACTGGTGCCACGGACGAACGACATCAGAGAGTTCTCGCACGGAATGCCTGAGAAATTTGTCCCGCAAGTCGCTGTCGTCGACTTTCTTGCGGATTCTGCCGATGAGCAATGCGGCTTCGGCACGTCGTGACGACGGCGCTCGCGAATCGATGATCGCCTCCCTTGCCCAGAAGGGCGTCGCGGCGTCGCTACACGCCAGAAACAGGCGCCCCGCGGCCCATCGGTGAGGTCGACGTTTCTCGTTGAGGAATCGATGGAGCCATTGCCGCGCCCAGTCTTCGCGATCGAGCCGGTCAAGCGCGGTCTGTCCGATTTTAGTGACCCAGCGCGATGGATCGGCCGTGGCCAGGCGCTGCCGCAGCACCGTACTCTCGGGGATCCATCCAGCGATGAAGCGAGCGCGAGCCCGCTCAGTTTCATTACCGTTGTCGAGCAGATCCTCCACGACAACCGTCAAACGCGAGAGCGACTCGAGCCGCGCACCGATCGCAACACTCACAAGCTCCGAATTGGAGCGGCAATCGACGATGAGCTCTCTCAATATTTCGCGAGCCAAACCGTCGTCGATTGCTGCATCGTGAATTTCGACAAGCGGCCAATCGAGGCCTTGAACGGTGAATCGCACGCCGAACGAGAATCCGCTGCGTTGAAAAGGATGCGCAAGCGCCCACAGTTCTTTCGCTAGCGGATGCCGTGTCTTCAGCGCACGATGAAGCACGGGGAGGACTACACCGTGGTCGAGCGGAAGCCGTTTTTCACGGGAGGCCAGGAGACGCTCCAACCATTCGTTGAACGCAGGTTCGCTGATCTCCGCAGCGATTCCCTCAGGAAACTGATCCCCGTGCCCTGGTGCGTGCTGCGTCAGACGATTTTCGACCCGCGCAGCGAGCCGTTCAATACCCTTCGCCACGGCTTCATCATCAGCGCCGTGGGCACCGTGGTGGCGCGCCGTGAGTGGTGCTGAACGCGCACGCGCAATCCATTCAGCACTGTAGATGCCGGGATTGCGTTTAGTATGGAGATAGGCCTCATATTGCCAAGCCTCCTCGGACAAGGAGTCAGTAACATGGACGAGAGATCCGAGCGCGCTAGCCGGCGTTGTCGTGGCGATCGCTGAATATCTCAGCAGAGTGCGCGTGGCATACTCGCTGTCTCGATCGGCGTTAACCTGAGAGAGTTGGCTGATGAGGTGAGCCAGATCACCAGACGAAGGTTTGAATCCGCCGAGATGCGCAAGAAACAGGCGTGCTCGCTTGAGAACACAAGGATCATTCTCGACGCGAACCGCCGCTATCGTTTGCTTGCGGATCGAATCGTCTGCGGCCACGGCGAGGATTTCGTAAAACTCGTTCCACTCGATATCTATAAAAGGGTGATGGACAAGAAGCCGAAGGCGTTCGCGAGCCGGTGCCGCTGCCATCACACACAGATATGCCCTTCGTAGCGCGTGGCTCAGGTGTTCTGTTTTTCGCGAAGTCAGAACGATGTGGAGAAGTTCACGCCGTTCAGCCGCCGTGAGAAGGCTAGCGTTTTGCTCGAGCGCCCACGACCAGCTCTCTTCTCCGGCGTTGATGCGCCGAGGGATGTCGGCGAGAAACGAATGCATGATGTGCGCTCCCGCGTCTGGAGCCCAAGCGGCAATTGCCTGCTCTAGCTGCTCGAACTCGAGATCATCAGATGTCATGCAGCGTCCTGCGTGTAGGCTGCCAGAGTCGCTGAACCGCACGATCGCAGCCTTCGCCAGTTTCAGACGCCACGCGCGTGGTGGAAGCGGGCAGTTGGGATCGAGTGCCAGCCAGGCTGCGCGCTTGGCTGTGAGGAGCAGCTCTTTCTCGTCCTCAGTGTCGTCAACTGTATAAAGTTCAGCTCGAGTGGTTGGTCGTCGCCATTCGTAGTATTGGAGCGCGGGAAGTCTCGATTGCAGGTCAACAATGTCCGCGCGTTGCGAATAATCAATAAGGTCACGAAGAAATGCCGTTCGCGAAGCATTCGGTCTTGCCTCCCATGCTCTGACCTCATTCGCAAACCAGGAAGCAGCGGCGTCCGCGAGCAGCAATCGAACAGCAAACAACTCCCCATCATTGAGGTTCCAATGGGTTAGGCCTCGCCCGGCGACGAGCGCGAGAAGATCAGAAGGTGCGACAATAGAGTGTCTACACGCGACCGATAGGCCGAACCGGTGACGCTTGCGGACCGAGGCTCCTGCGGAGGGTGCCGTTAATCTCAGGCCCAAATCGGCGAGAGAACTATCCGATACCGCGAGCGCGATGCGTTCCGCCTCCTTTGCTGCCTCGCCCAATGCGTCGTCGCCGTGCCAAAAGGTGTCCGTCGGAACCAAGCGGAACCATCGCCGAACGGTAGCCGCTATCAAGTCTTGATGGCGCGGAATTTCCGTCTCGATCATTGCCTGAGCGATAAGGAGCACACCGCTGTCAACTGCGTCGGCCGAAACAGTGCGCAGCATCGCGTCGATCAGCAATGGTGAAAGGCTCTTCACGTCGCTCAAGTCATGTTGGGAAAAGTTGCGAGATGACAACCATGTGATCAGAAGAAGATCGACGGTTCCCGGATGAGTGCGATCATCGCCCGCGAGTACCGACGTAGTAACGGCAGCCCGCAACCAACGTACTTTTTCGTCGTCGTCAGGATGGGGTTCGAGGATATCCTTGAGTTTCTCCGCCTGCGCATTCTCAGGAAGCGATAAGACACTCTCCCGAATGAATAAGCCCATACCGAGTGCGAGTCTCTCGCCGTCCGGAACAAAGAATCCATCGGCTCCTCTGATCAATACACCCTCCGAGACGAGGGCTGCCATTGATGCATCGACGCTATCCGTTACTTCGCGGACTTGTTTCCGAATCGTCGAGTAATTCAAGGGTTGCTGGCGTATCCACGTCGCGGCGAGACCGTTGAGAAACGCTTTGAACGCGTCGGCGCTCAAGCGCGCTGCCGTCGGAACCTTGTTCGATGCGTCGAGGTAGTGCAGAACATCGGCGGTGATCACCGAAAACTGTCCCAACTCGTCTCGGTGACGAAGAACGAGGTCGAGGTACCGCGGGTGTCGAATCATTTCCGCCGCTGAATTGGGCAAATCAGCGAATTCGCTTGGGTCTGCATTTCGGCGCAAAAGTGCTTCCGTGAATTCGCGCTCGTCGTACGGACCGAGGTTCAGGCGCCTCGTCGGCCAAGGCTGAAGCCAGGACGAATCCTCATCGAAGTCACGCGCGCGGCAGGTCACAAGCAGAGCGGATTGGCACTTGTTTGTACTTGTGTGGCGGCAGGGATCAGCGTGAAGGTCACCACTCGCATCGTCAAGTGTTCTGAAGTCTTCTGCTTTGGGCGGCAGTGCCCCAAGGACCGCCATGGACCTTGCTTGGAGATCTGCGTACTCGTTCGCGCCGTCGAGGACGATGACACACCACACTCCAGCGTCTTTTTGCGACTTCCGTCGCTCGATCAGATTCTTCGCGTGACGGGCGAAGCTGCCGAGAGCCTCTTCTGCGTCCCGAAAGACCAACGCGCCGATATCGCCATGCACCGACTGCACTGCGCGTGATGAGAAGAAGAAAACGGGTACTTGCAGTTTCGGCAGATTCTCAGTGAGCCAGCGGAATACCAACGTCGTCTTGCCGTCATAGCGTTGACCAGTTACTACACCGACTTCGCAGCTACGCGCATTAAGGCAGGACTCGATCCACGCGCTGAGCTCCGTTTCAACGGATCGAGGAACGGCGGTCGCGGGGTCATACGGCGTGCCGAAAGCGTTGGCAGCATTGCTCAAGATGAGAGTTCGAAGCCGTTCGTTCTGCGAAACCGCGAGGCGCTTCCACGTGGGTAAGTCTCTGACTTCATTGCGGAGACGTTGTGCCCACCGTTTGGACCCCGGCATCAGGCGAATTTCATTTAGCTCTGCTTCGATCGCGTTCAGGTCTGAGCTCTTGCCTCCCGTTCTCGAATTTGTTTCCGAAAGAACTCGAAGCGTCGTATCAGCGTCGGTCGCGGCAAGCGCCGCGATACCGCTCACGCCTGGAAGGTCGCCGTCGGCCGCTGTATCGAGAATCAACACCGCGATGCCCTGCCTCGCCCCTGCATCGATGACCGCCGCGCGCGTTTGCGCCGACACTTCGCAGGTTGCCACCAATATCCAGAGTTCGAGATTCGGGTAGGTGCCCGCAGCCTGTGTTAGGCCTCCGACGAGATCACGGGAACTGAGTTGGGTCGTATAGCGCTTGTCTTCAACAGCGAACGGAATTTCAGCAATTGCGTCAACGCCTCCTTGGCTTCCAGCATTACAGCGTCGAATGCGCTCCCCCGAAACTTTCGACAGCAGTCGCGCAATGAGATCTTCGAAGCTGCCTTCGCCGGTTGGAGGGAGGTCCCGCATCGCGGCGACCACAGAAGAAAGTTGCGGAGGAATGGACTTGCGCACACGCATCGCTCGACGTTCATTGTGAACGGCACCTACGCTGAGTCTATGCCCGGTTCATTTGTGAAGGATGATGTGCGCTCTTGCACGCGCGTCACCTTGTGATCAGGTTCACCACCGCATTTCGAAGCGCGTCCGCAATCGCAAGCGCATCCTCTTTCGCCGGCCTTGCTTCCGCGAATCGCAGCGGCTCTCCGATCGTGATCGTCAGTTTGCGCGGACGCGGAATCCACTTTCCTTTCGGCCACGCTTTGAACGCGCCGTGAATGTGACACGGCACGATCGGGATCGGTGTCCCGGCGATGAGGAATCCGATGCCGGGCTTGAACGGACCGATCGCTCCGTCGGCGGTGCGCGTTCCTTCGGGAAAAAGAATCAGCACGTGACGCGGCGTCTCGAGCAGCTGGCGGCAGACATCGATGCTGTGCTTCGGATTTTCTTTGCGATCGAACGGCATCGCGTTGACGACGATCGTCGAGAACGCGAGCGTCGGAAGGTTTGTGAAGAAGTAATCCGCCGCGGCCGCGGGAAACGCGCGGTGAATTTGCTTCAGCGGCAGCGATGCGAGAAGCGCGGGCGCGTCGAGATGGCTGCTGTGATTCGCGACGAGCACGAACGACTCGTCGTGCGGCAGATGCTCGCGTCCGACGATCTCGATGCGATGCCACACGTGCAGGATCGCGCGCACAAAGACGTTCGCGATCAGTCGCGCCGTGTACAAGACCAGATGCGGATGCCGCGGAAAATCCTTCAGCCGTTCGATTGGCGTCTTGTCGAAGTCCGGCGTCGGTTCGTAGTGCCAGTCGTCCACGTCACAGTCCGTGGAAGTAGCGCGCCATGTGGAAGAAGAGCGGCGCGACGTAAATCAAGCTGTCGACGCGATCGAGCACGCCGCCGTGTCCTTCGATCACCGCGCCCATGTCTTTGATGCCGATGTCGCGCTTGATGATGCTGATCGTCAGATCGCCGAGCTGCCCGCCGATGCCGACGATGAGTCCCGCCAGAATCAGCTCCGGCGTTCCGAACTCCGGAAACGAAAATCGCACGAGCCACGGAAAGACCATCGACACCGCGAATGCGCCGATCGCGCCGGCCCACGTTTTGTTCGGGCTGATGTTCGGCCGGAACTTTCGTTTGCCGAAGATGCGGCCGAACGTGAACGCGCAGACGTCGTTGAGCGGAACGGCGAAGAGAAGATAGAGAAGGTAGCCGTACGCGTTGCTCGCGTTTGCGAGATAGGCGAGGTGGCCGAACATCCAGCCGATGTACAGGAAGCCGACGACGGCGAGCGCGATGAGCTGCAGTTGTCCTTTCGCGCGATCGCGAATGATCGGAATCATCATGATCGCGGCGACGGCGTACACCGGAAGCGCCATCAGCAATCCGTACCAGCCGTGCACTTTCGTTTCGGGATCGGGAACGATCGACACGATGCCGACGGCGATGATGCCGAGGAGGACGACGATGGTCATGCCCCAGTCGCGATAGAGGCCGGTGGCGCGCGCGAACTCCGTGAACGCGCCGATCGAGACGAGCGTGAAGAAGACGATCGTCGTGACGCGGCCGAAGTAGAGCGCGAGGAAGACGAGCGGAATCATGATCAGCCACCCGCGATACGCCTTCCACGCGTGATCGACGTTCTTGCGCAACACGTAGCGGAGCAGCAGGATCAGCGCGCCGGCGACGGCGAGCAGTCCGGCGAGAACGAAGAGATAGCCGCGGAAGACCGGGCTCTGGAACGCGTCGCTTGTCACGATTCAGAGGAATGATCTCACGACGAGCACGGCCACCTGCGCGGCGACGAGGACCGCGAACATCCACACCAGCCGCATCGCGCCGCGGCATCGCGCGCTCCACGGCCGCCCCGCTTTCTTCGCCGGGATCAATCCGAGCGACACCGCCGCTTCGTCGAACCCGTTCGTCGTGATGCGGCCTTCGGCGATGTCGTCGAGGAGTCGCGCGTCGAAGGCGATCCGAAACGCGAAAAACTTCGCGATGAGACCGAGAATCAGCGCTTCGCGATGGAAATCCCAGGCAGCGATGAGCGTGAGGCCGGTCGACAGCCAATCGACGTGACGGACCGCGTGTAGCACGCGCGACGTGACGACAATCTGCGCGCGTTCCTGATCGGTCACGCGAGCGTCTCCAGCGCGAGGTGATGACGCGTGTGCAGCACCATCGCCGGCCGCGCGCGTCGCACCATCTCCATCGCCTGCTCGAGCGTCGTCGCGCGCCGCGTCATGAGTAGCCACGCGATGACCGCGGATGCGCTGCGCGAGAAGCCGAGGGCGCAGCAGACGAGAACGCGGCCGTGTGTGCGTCCTTCCTCGATCGCCGCGACGGCCGCGCGGAGCTCGTCATCGGTTGCGACGACGTGATCGAGCACGGGAATCGATCGATAGAACGCCGGCGTGTGACACGGCAGCTCGGCGCAGAGGTCGACGATCGCATCGAAGTCGTGAGGGCGCATTGGAATGCGTCCGATGAAGACGCCGTCGGCGACTTCGTTCGGCGTCGCACAGCGTCGCGTCCACGATCGCGAGTTGATCCACGCGCCGAGCGTGTACGGCGCGAAGAGAACGAATGCGGTCGTCGTCAGTCTGCCGTCGCTCTGCTTCTGAAATCCGCGCGCGCCGGCGAATGCGTAATTGCACGCGACCGCGAGGAGCGCAATCGTCACCCAGAAAAACCAGAGCGACACGGTCGTCGCCAGCGCTGCGAACGCGAGCGCGCCGGCGGTGTAAATCGCGGCGAGGCTCCAGCGCACGCGGTCGCGCGTCAATTGGAATTCGCCGAGCCAGCATGCGATCAGTCCGACCGCGAGTCCGGTCGGCAGATCGATGAAGTGATGTTGATACGTCGTGAGGATCGAGACGCCGATCAACACCATCCACGCGTGCAGCAACCATATCCATCGCGGTGACGTGTGCGCGGTCAGGCGCGTCCAGATCAGGATGAGCAGCGCGATGTGCAGCGACGGCGCTTGATTGAACGGCTTGTCGAAACTGCCGAGCGCCGTGAAGAGCGCGCCGGCGAAACCGTCGACGGCAGGCTTCACGAATGTGAAGCACAGCGGAAAGGCGATGAAGCACGCGACGCAGACGACCTGCACGAACAGCAATCGCAGCGCGTGCGAATCGAGCTCGCGCTTCGTCGTGCAGACGAAGATCGAGACGACGTAGAGAAAGTCGATCGACCAATACGGAATGATCGTCCACGCCATGAATGGGATGTGGTGCTCCCACGGAAAGACGATCGCGCCGACGTGCGCGCGGCGGCTGGCGAGCCAGTTCGCGAATCCGTAACTCGCGAAGAAGAACGGCCCGAGGAACGCGAGCCACGCCGCGGCGCGGAGCTTCATTCGCGCACACCGAGGGACACCGTGAAGATGCCCCACTCGTCGATGCGCTGCGCGACTTTGCGGAATCCGGCGTGCTCCACGAGTTGATCCATCTCGTTCTGCGTGCGGCGCCGCATCACCCACGCCGCGCCGCCGCGATGACTCGTGAGCGCGCGCGCGATCAGCTCGAGCTGCGGATGCCACGGCTGGCAGGTGTAGATGAGGAAGCCGCCGGGCGGAACGGCGTCGGCGAGTCCGGCGAGCGAGCGCGAGACCATGTCGTTGTCGGGGAACAGCTCGTACAAGCCGGACACGATCGCGATCGACGGCCGCGGCGTCATCGACGCGAGACTGGCGCGATCGAATGCGTCGCCTTTCTCGAATCGGGCGATCGGCAGCAGACCTTTCGCCGCGATCAGCTCCGATCCTTTCTTGACGTTCAGATCGCTGTAGTCGCGCAGCACGATCGACGACGGCTTCACGCTCGACGACGCGATCGCGTCGAGCACGTAGCGGCCGTGTCCCGCGGCGACGTCGACGATGTTGATCTCGGCGCCGCCGTCATGCACGCGCTGCATCGCGTCGCGGATCAACTCCTGCAGATGCACTTTGCGCTGGCGGATGCCGCGCCATCCGATCGAGTTGAGGTAGTTGCGATCGATGAGCCGTCCGACGACCGACGTTCCGCGCGGCTCGTTCTCATAGACGTAGTCGAGCGTGCTGCCGGAATCGAATCCCGTGTCGCGTCCGAGGTGGAGGCCTTTCGACAATGCGCTGCCGGCGCGGATGCCGAGGCGCGTCACGGACCAATAGAGTCCGCGCGGCGACAGCGTTCGCAGCGGCGTCGCGAGGCGATCCGATTCTTCGCGCGTCGCGCCGCTGCGATCGCCATGGCTCACATCCACGACCACCGGCTCTTCCGCGAACCGCGCGTTGATGAATGCGCGAACGAGCTTCAGCGCCGGCTCGCGATCGCGTTCGCCGAGCGTGTCGTGAAAGAAACCGGGGAGCACGTGGCGCTCTTTGATGGTGCTGCCGAGACGGTTGAAGAACTCGTGTTGTGGGGCGTGATGGACGACGAAGTCGTTGCCGGAGATGAGGAGCTGGATCGGAACGGTGATCGCGTTCGCGTCGGCGACGACGCGCTCCGCCGTTTCGTAGAGCGCGAGAAGAATGTTTGCGGAGATGTCGCGCGTGATGAGCGGATCGGCGTCGAAGGACGCCATGCGCTCCGGATCGTGCGTGAGGAACTTCGACTTCACATAGCTCTTCACGAAGAAGTTGCCGCGCACTTTGTGCATCAGCGACAACCCCGCGCGCGCGAACGGAACGTAGAGCTTCACTTTGAACGCGGGCGATGCGAGCACCGCGCAGCGGATGCGCGGCGCGTAGTCGTGCAGCCACGCGCTGACGAGCACCGCGCCGACGCTTTGCGCGATCACCGCGACGTTTTCGATCCCGTGCTCTTTGGCGATGTGCTCCGCGAAGTCGTTCACGTCGCGGATGGAGGTGCCGATGCTTGGGGAGAATCCGCGTTCGCCGGGTGAACGTCCGTGGCCACGCGCGTCCCACGCGTAAAACGAGAAATCGTCGAGTGCGAGCTCTTCGACGAGATGGGCCATGCGGCCGGAGTGTTCGTGTCCGCGATGAAAGAGAACGATCGCACCGCGCGGCGTCTCTCTCGCGGGCCAGTGCCGATAGAACAGCTCCGTGCCGTCGAACGCGCGAAAGGTGCTCTCGATCGATTCCCTCATCGCAGCTCCTTCAGTCCGTTGCGAACGCGATTCACGATCGTGATCGTGACGGCGGCGGCGATAGTCCACAGGATCCAGTTCGGCGCTTCGCGATTCATCGCGATCCAGATCGCCAGAAGCGAGAACACGAACGCGCGGTCGCTCTTTCCCATCGGCCCGTCGTAGCGGCGCGTCGCGCCGACCATCACGCCGACGACGCCGGTCATCTCACTCAGCGCCGACGCGAAGATCACCGCGCCGACCGAACGCCAGTCGAACGGCGCGACGAACGCGAAGGGGAGATAGAGCGCGGCGTCGGAGATGACGTCGGTCAGTTCGTTGAGGTAGCCGCCGAGGGCGGACTTTTGCGCGAACTCGCGCGCGAGCATGCCGTCGACGGCGTTCAGCGCCATGCGGAGGAACATCCAGATCGGGATCGCCGCGAACCAAACGCGCGGCGCGTGAATGAGCGCGAATCCGATCGCGATCGACATCAGACACGCGAAGATCGTGACGTGATTCGCCTTCACGCCGATCCGCGCGAGCAACGCGACGAACGGCCGCAGGAGCGCCTGGAAGCGCGACTTCAGAGCGTAGATGGTCACGCGGTGGGAATCAGACTAGCGCACTCTGCCGCTGTCGATTCGAACGAGATCGAACAGGCTGGCGATGAGCTCCTGTCGCGCGCCGGCGCGATGGGGGTTGTAGAACTCCCAGACGATGTTCCGCCCCCGGTCCACTTCGAACGCGCGGCCTCCGTCGGATTCGACGATGAGCGTATCGCCATTCGGCAAGCGCTGTACGGAGCCGTTGAACTGCGTCCAGAAGGGATGATCGGCGTCTCCTTCATAGCTCCACACCATCCGTTGTGTGACCGGATCGATCTCGAGGACGCGGGAGCGTCCCGCGCCGAGCCCGCGGTTGTCGAGAACGAGTAATGTGCCGGACGGCAGGAGCACCGGTTCATGCTGGAAGTGCCAGAGTCCTGACATTGCCCACGTGACGCGTTTCGTGCGCGAGTCGACGATGGCGATGGTGTCCATGTGCGGCGACGAGATGAGCAGATTGCCGGCGCGGAACGCCGATGCCCGCGGATCGTCGCGCTCGATCAGTTGCAGAGTGTTGGTGTGAAAGATGTCGCCGAACGGCTCCGCCTTTTGCACGTAGGCCGCGTAGTTGGAGTTTAGGAATGCGTCGACGAGCGAGAAGCGACTCACGATGCGGCCGCGTGGCGTGACCTCGGTGACGAAGTCCTCGAGGATCGGCTCGACCTCGCTGATCTCATTGCGAATGCGTACCTCACGCGTGAGCACGAAGATCTCGCCGTCGCCGCGCACCTGAAGATCGTGGTGGGCGCCGATCGCGAGCGCCCAAACAAGCCGCGATGCGGAGTCGAGGCGAATGAGTCCCTGGCCTTCGTAAATCGCGAGAAGACCGCCATCCGGAAGCAGACGCACGCGCCGCCAATGCTCACGTCCCGCCGGCGTCGACGGAAGCACCGGCTGATTCGGGAAGGCGCGGCCGTACGGATAGCGCCACTGATGCACGACTCGGCCGTCCATCGTCATCAACGTCGCTTCGGCGGCGTGACCGGACGTGTAGAGATTCAAGCCATTCCACGCCGCGTTGCGATCCCATCGCGTGATCGCGGATTGCGGCGGCGCCGCTCGATAGCCGGCGAGATAGCCGATCGATTGCAGCCGTTGTTTCGTTTCCGGATCGATCGCCGCGTTCGCGCGGCGGTCGAGGTTCCAACTGCCGCGCGCAGGTGCCGCATCGAGCGCAATGAGCGCGGTCTTGTCGACCGACGACCGTGAATGGCGCGCTGAAGCCGCGACGATCAGCAACGTCAAGACGATGCGCGAGCGGCGCATCTACTTCGGATTCATCTCCGACGCGTCCATTTGCCGAGGCGAGAGCGTGGTGTCGATCGTTGCATGAGCCGGACTTCTCGATGCCGCCGCGAGGTACGCCTCAGCCGTCGCGATTTCGCGCCCGGCTTCGGCGAGCAAGGCGCCGCGATCCCCGCTCGAGGCCTTCGGCGAGAGCGCACCGCCTGCATTCGAAAGCGCCGCGCCGGCTGCGATGAGGCGCTTTCCGGCCGGCGATAGTTTCTTGTCGGCCGTCGAAAGAGACTTGCCGCCATCGCTCAACGTCTTCCCGCCCGGCGAGAGATCGGTGGCCGCGGCGCGGATGGTCTGATCGTTTCGAAGAGCGGCGAGGACTTGCGCGGCGATCTGTGCGTGACGGCGCGACAACGCCACGTTCCTCTCGCGCGAGATCGGCAGCGGACCAGCGGGTGAGAGATCGCGCGCGGTCTTCGACAACGTCAGTCCCGCCGGCGAGAGCTCCTTCCCCGCGCGCGACAGAGACTGTCCCGATTGCGCCAACGACAAACCCGATGCAGAGAGTGAACGCGCAGCGGGAGAGAGCGCCTTGTTCTTCGATCCTGCCGAAGACGCCGCGCCAGTGCCGACCGCCGACGCCGCGAGGACGAGCTCCTCGCTCGCAAGCTTCATGTACTCCTCGGGTGAGGATGCCGTCTTCTGATCGGGCAGCGGCTTTGTGGTTGGCGACAATGCATTGGCAGTCATGCCTTCCTTGCCGGCGGCCGGCGACATGCTCGTCGCGGGAGAGAGTGCTTTCGCCGCGTTGGAGAGCGACGCGCCGCCGTCGGACAGCGACTTGCCCGCGGGCGAGAGCGTCTTCGCTGCCGTCGACAACGATTTGCCGGCGTCACTCAGCGAGCGGCCTGAGGTCGTCATCGTATCGTCCGTGCCTCCCGCGAGCGCCAGATATCGGTTCGCGAGAGCGAGGTGTTTCGCAGCAGCGGTCATGTTGTCGGCCGCGGCGGGAGATGTGTCTACCGCATCGCGACGACATCCGGTGACGACTGCCAGGACGATGGCGAGAATCACGAGCCGGGAACCGTTCCGCGTGTCGACGTGCATGGTGTTCTTCCTTTCCATTACAACGATTGCGATGGGGCGTTCTGCAAAACGGGAGTCGTCCAGCGAAGCTCGATCAAACGCGCTGCGACGAGTCGCGCGAGAAAGTCGGCTCCGTCATCGTTCATGTGCACTCCGTCCGTGAAGATGCCGGGCACGGTCGGCAAGAGGCGCCGAGCGTCGAGCAGTGCGACGCCGTCGTCGTGTCTTTCGGCGCTGACGTTGCGCACGATCCCGCAGATGCGAGCCATCGCGGAACCGATGATCGGCGCGCGGTCTTGATCGATCGTGGCCTCGCCGTACGCTTGTGTGACGAGAAGAACTCGGGCGCCTTCGCTGCGCGCGACAGCGACGATCGATCGCAAGTTGCGTTGGAAGTTCACGTAGCCCTGTTCCTTCGGGGCTTGCAGTCCATGCGTGAGCTGGTCGCCGTCCTCGGGCACGATCACGAAGCGCGCGAGCTCGACGGCCTTGGATTCGTAATCGGTGAAGAACCAACGCGCCAGAAGAAACGTCTCGCTGAGCTCGAGCGTGGCGATCAGTGGCTTCTCCGGAAGTCCCCACGACTTGCGGAAATGGCTGTTGTCGGGCGCGACTCTCGGCCACGTCGACGCGCGCAGGTCGTTGAAGCCGAGGTAAACGACGACGACGTCGGGCTGCAAATCGAGTCCCCGGTATTCGAGCATCGATAGGCTCTCGAACGACGAGTAGCCGGGGGCGCCGGCGTTGATGACTTCGAAGCGGCCAGGCTTCGCGTTGGAGCTCAGATACAGCTGCAGGCGCGCCGGCCACGTCGCTTCGTCGCGGCTGATGGAGAAGCCGTAGGTCGACGAGTCGCCGAGACAGAAGACGCGCATCGTCCCGGGGCGCTTCGCCTCGCTGATCTCCGGACCGCGGAATCCGAGAGCGTTGTGGTGAAGCAATGGACGTGAGAATCCGGGAGTCAGCGTGTAGCCGATGTAAGGATGCGGCTCGATGAGCATCTGCTCGGGATTGCCGCCGCGAATGAGCACGTCGCGCGTGAGACCGCCCGGCGGGAAAAGCCGAAACACGACTTCGATGAGCGCGATCGTCATCGCCATCATGACGAGCAGTCTCGTCGCCGCGCGTTTCAATGACGGAAGCGCGTTCATCAAAGGACCGTGTACGTTCGGCGCGCTCCTTCGTCGGCGCGATGCGCGTACGTCATCGCGGCGATCCAGAGCACCATCACGATCAGAATCGGTACGAGCCACCAGCGCCACGCCATCAGCGCGCGGCGGGCGAAGCCGGTCCCGCCGTCAGAAGAGTGAGTAGATGAAAGGAGCGACATACGGGATCGCCTCCAGCCCGACGAGCGCAAGTCCGAGCGCCAGGAGCATCACGAACATCGGCATGAGCCACCATCGCCGGCTGGCCCGCAACATCGCGAGAAGCTCGATTGAGGTTTGCAGGCGCGGCGCAATTCTTCGCAGGTCAGGCATGGACATTCCTCCTCGAAGCGAAGTTCTCGATCCGGAATGAGCCGAGGTACAACACATCCAGATCCGTTTTCTCGAAGGTCGCGAGGGCATCGAGCGGCGATGCGACGATCGGCTCACCCTTCAAATTGAACGAGGTGTTCAGCAACACCGGGTCGCCGCTCGCTTCCCCGAAGCGTTCCAGGAGACGCGCGTACACCGGACTGGCGTCGCGCGAAACGATGTGCACGCGCGCGCTGCCGTCGACATGCGTGGTCGCCGGAAGGCGGTCATGGCCGCAATCGGTGACCGGCGCAACGAGCAACATCCATGGACAGGTGAGATCGGCGCCATCGGGCAGTGAGAAGTAACGCTGTTCCGCTCCCGCCAGCACGGATGGCGCGAAGGGACGGAACGGTTCTCGGAATTTCACCTTGGCATTGATGCGAGCGTTCATTCCGTGCTGCCGCGCATCGGCGAGAATCGAGCGATGTCCGAGTGCGCGCGGTCCCCACTCGAACCCTCCCTGAAACCAGCCGATGATCTTGCCGTCCGCGACGTCCTCGGCGGCGCGGTCGATCATCGCGTCGCCTTCGAGCGGCGTGTGCCGCAGGTGTAAGTCGCGAAGCAACTGCGAGGTCTGGCCGTCGCTCCACGATTGCCCGAGCCCGGGCGAAACCAGCGCGGGTGAACGGGCGCCGCCGAGCACTTCGTGCCACGCCCACAGCGCGGCGCCGACTGCGCCGCCGGCATCGCCCGCAGCCGGATGCACGAAGAGTCGGCGGAAGCCGCCACGCCGCAGAACTTGATAGTTCGCTACGCCGTTGAGCGCGACGCCGCCGGCCATGCAGAGATCGTCGAGGCCCGTGCGTCGTCGCAACTCGCGCGCAAGCGACACGACGCAATCCTCGGTGACAGCCTGCACGCTCGCTGCGATGTCGGCGTAGTTCCGTGCGCGAGGATCGGCGGGATCGAACGGCGCGCCCGGCTTGCGCGGCTCGCCGAACAACTCGACGAAGCGACGGTTGTACGACTCTTCCGCGCTGTAGTGATACGCGACGTACGAGGTGTCGACGTCGAAGCTCCCGTCGGAGCGGATGCGGAGGATGCGCTCGACTTTGTCTTTGTAGCGCGGCTGTCCGTAGGCAGCCATGCCCATCACTTTGTATTCGCCGTCGTTCACTTGGAAGCCGAGGAACGAGGTGAAGACGGAGTAGATCAAGCCGATGCTGTGAGGAAAGTGGATTTCCGCGAGACGTTCCAATCCTGCGCGCGAACCGCGGAACAATCCTGTCGTGGCGTGCTCGCCAACGCCGTCGACGGTCAGCACCGCCGCCTCTTCGAATGGTGAGCAGTAGAACGCGCTCGCAGCGTGCGACAGGTGATGATCGGAGAAAAGGATCTTCGACGCCGGGACGCCGAGCGCGTTCGCGAGGTTGTCACGGACCCAAAGCTTCTCCGTCAGCCACACCTTCATCGAACGGCGGAACGAGGCGACGCCGCGCGGAAACTGCCGCACGTGATTGAGCATGAGGCGTTCGAATTTGCGCAGCGGCTTCTCGTAGTAGACGACGTAGTCGAGATCTTGCGGCGCGAGTCCCGCCTGCGCGATGCACCAACGAGCCGCGAGGACGGGGAGGGATGCATCGTGCTTGATGCGTGAGAATCGCTCTTCGCTGCTCGCGGCGACGACGGTACCGTCATGAACCAGCGCCGCTGCCGAGTCGTGATAGAGCGCGGAGATGCCGAGGATGTAGGTCATCCCTGCGACTCTGCGTTGCGTGCCGCCGGTGCGCCGGTGAACACAACGAAGCCCTCCGCATTTCGCTCCGTCGCGCGCGAGATCAGCGCGAACGGGCCGAGAATCCCGAAGTAGGCGATCGTGAGCCAGATCCCGCTCATGAGCTCACCGAAACGCCGGCTGCCTCGCAACACGGCGTTGCGAACGCGGCGGAATCGTGTGAGGAAGATCGCCTTGCGCACTTCGCGGGCGCGTCCGCCGGCGATCATCCGATCGAGCTCGGCGCGGCTGTAGGCGATGTGGAAGCGCTCGTCACGCCCGATCTCGCGAAACATCGCCGTCGAGGTTTCGTCGTTCTGCATCAGCGCCGAATAGATGTCGAACTGCCGGGCACCGATCAGCTCGTGCACCCAGATGAAAGCGAAGAACTCGACGTCGGAGAGCTGCTCGTGAAGCGCGACTTTGCTCCGGATTCCGCGCGACACGATGAACGTCGAGTCTTCGACCATCGCGCGAACACGAACGTCGTCGCCGGACAGCGCGATGGCGCGTTCCGCGAAGAGTCGCGCGTGCTTATGCTCGTCGAGCGCGTGCCGGAAAAACTTCGCCCGCAGGTCCGCCCGCGAGGTCAACTCCGTCGCCGCGATCATGTCGAGCGCGCTGCCTGCTTCCGTGTGGGAGAACTCCGCCATCTTGGCCGCCGGCCGGCCGGGAATCTTGAAGACGAGCCAGCTCAGGAGCCGCAGGAGTCGCGAAGGCCTCTTGTCGAGAATCATCGCGCCGTCCTTTCGGAAAGCTGGCTGACGAGCACTTGTGCGACCGCGAGATGACCGCGTGGCGAAAGGTGGTAGTCGTCGTCGAGGAAGTCGTCGGCGTCCGTGAGCGCCGGCAGAAGATCAATCATCGTGGTTCCCACGAGCGACATGCGCAACTGATCGCGCAGCGTGTGATCCATCCACGGGTTGTTGTTGCGAAGGAGCGACGCGAACGGGGAGCGAAGCGCGCGGATCGCCGACGTCGCGCAGTCGACCGGCAGAAAGGCGACGACGACGGGCACGTGCGGTTGAGTGCTGGCGAACCGGCGCACGGCCGCCGCCATCGCGTGCGTCGCGGCGTCTTGCGTTTGCGGAGCGGAAAGCCAGCCGGGGATCGTCGCTGCCGCTGTGAAGTTCGACGGCCCGCGTCCGATGATCGGCTGCATGGCGTAGTAGAAGAGATGAAGGCGCGATATCGGGCTGGCGAGATATCGCGCACGCCAGCCGTCCGCGTTCGCGGCCTGAAGGAGCCATCCACCGCGAACGCGGAAGCGCCGCTCGATCGGCTGGCCGACTTCCTCCCAGTCGTTTGCCTGATTCACGACGAGCAGAACGCCGCGAGCGCGAAGCGGCCCGACGAGTGTCGCGGCGCGATGGAGCGCATCTTCGACGCCGTATCCCGGAACGCCGGCATTGATCATGGGCACGCCGGCGGCTGATGCGCGAGCGACGAACGTGTCGCGATCGGCGACGCCGAAGCCGAGAACTTGCGAGTCGCCCACTGCGAGCCATGCTCCGCGCGGTTCCGCGGCGCCCGCATCCTGCACGCGAACGCCGTGAGGACCCGTGACGATCTCGCAGATCGTTCCGCGGCTTCCGATGAGGCGGGCCGCGGTATTCGACGCGAGGACGATCGAACCGTCGCCGGCTCTCTCGAACATGCGCAGTCGGGGAAAGGCATCGTGGTCAAGACGCCGGACGACCAACTCCGCAATCGTCCCGGTGATCAGCAGACTTGCCGTCAGAAGCGCCAAGCGAAGTCCGAGCGAGGGCGCGTGCGTGGGCCGGGAGGGGTCCATTTCCTACATAACGGAGCAAACCGCTCCTGCTGCAAAGAAGGCGGGTAGGGAAAGCCTGTTGGCAATCACTCCTTACATGCATCTGTAATCGGAGATTGGATGTCGACACTGCGGGAGCAGTTCGATCGGTATCGCGGCGACCCGGCAAGCGACGACGGAGTGTGGGAGAGGATCTACAACACGGCGCTGTCGATTGCGCAGACCGAGTTCCACTTCGATCTGGCGGAAGCGGAAGAGATTGGCCAGGAGATGGCTCTTCGCGTTTTCCGGCACGCGAAGAGTGAAGGAATCAATTTCAGCTGGCTGCGCGCCGGGGCGCGGTTTCTCTGCATCGACCGTCGCCGCGCGCGCGACGCTCACGAGCGCGCCGTCGCGCGCTACGGCGCCGATCTCGAGAGCGCTCGCGGCGTCACGGCACGGGTCAACGATGCGGCGCGAGCGCTTGCACCGGCGATCGCGCTCCTGCCGCATCGTTGCCGTCATCTCATTGAAAACTACTTCTACATCGGAATGACGTGGTCCGAGATCGACGCCGCGCTTCAGCGCGGCCGCCGCTGCAGTCAATACGAAATGAAGAAGTGCCTCGCGATCCTCCGTGCGAACGTCGGTGTGATGCGTTCCTAATGATGCGAGAACGGCGGCTGCAACGGCGCGATGTTCACCACCGTCATCATCCCCGTGTCTTCGTGCGAGAGGATGTGGCAGTGGATCACGTAGTAGCCGGAGTAGTCGACGAAACGGCTGCGCAGCTTGAAATAGCCGGGGATCGCAGTTCCGTCGAACGTTCTCCCGTACGGAATCGCGAAGACGTCCCACCAGATGTTCGAGGGCGGCCTGACGTTACCGCACGGCTTCCACGTCGACTTGTCGTTGATGTTGATCTGGCACTGCCCGGCGCCTTGTGTTCCGGTCGTGTAGACCGGTGTTACTCCGTCGGCGAGCTTCGCGTTCGGATCGAAGACCTCGACGACCTGGAACGGATTGATGTGGATGTGGAACGGATGCGCGATCGCGGTGGTCGTGCCTTCGTTGTAGATGGTCCACTCCTCGACCTGATTGAGGAGCACGAGCGCGCCGACTTCGCCGGTGAACTTCTTGCCGTCGATCGTGTGCACTTTCAGGTTCGGCCCCACGGTCTTGAACACGATCGACTTTCGTCCGTTCACGTCGGTGTCTTTGATGTCCGTGAGGAACGGCGGCCAGTACGAATTCGTTCGATCCATGAACGGCATGTCGCGCGGCGCGGCGTCCGTCTTCACGTACAAGAGCACTTGAAACGTCGTGCGGCTGTTGGTCGGATCGTTCGAGAGCGTGATGCTGAGCGGGAACGTGCCGTTTGCGGTGTTCGGCGCCTTCACGAGCAGGTCGGCGCGATTGCCTGAGGCGAGATAGAAGTCCTTGTTCTGGCTGTTGACGTAGTTCGTGTTGTTGAACTGCACGCCGTCCTGCGCGAGCTGACGCCAGCTGAGGTCTTTCGGCGACACGAAGATCGTGCCGCGTTGTCCCGACGTGTTCGCGATGCGCCACCACTGCACTTCGCCCGGATGCATCGTGATCGTCGGCTGGATGCGTCCGTTGATGGAAAAGTACGCGCCGTTGCGCGCTTCGCTGCCGCCTTCGCGGCGCGGCGTCACGCCGAGCTGATTGAGGACGAGGAGTTGCTCCTTGATCCCGCCCGGCTGATAGGCGGCCTTGATCTCCTCGTCGTACTTTCCTTCGATGATCATCACGCCGGTCATGCCGTTCGACACGTTGAGCGTCGTGGAGCCGTGCTTGTGCGCGTGGTACCAATGCGTGCCCGGTGCCTGACCCATGATCAGCTTGCGCTGCGGCGCCTTCGCCTCATCCATTTCCGTCGATCCGGCACCTTCCGTGTGCGTCATGTGCGACTGCACCGGATCCTCCGGGGGAAACCCTGCCGACGTGTAGACGGGAAGCCGGAAGCAGTACGGAAACGCGCCGACGTAGTTCTGCGGGAACGCGCCGAAGGACTTCGCGTTCTGATTCGCGTCGTACAGCGGCTTGTTGAGGTTCATCAGCAGCGCGTCCTGCGTGTTGCGAAACGTTTCGGGCAGATCCGTCCAGAGGCGCGGCCACTGCTGCGGCGAGTTGTTGAAATTCAGGTTCGACTCGCAGGCGCCGAAGAACTTCTGAAATTCGGCGCTCACGCTCTCCGCCGTCACGCGCGGCGTACGCGCGTTGTCGCGCGAACGCGGCGACGGCAGTAGTTCGAGAAACACGTTGTCGCCCGTCGAGTTCGGACTCGTGTGCGTGCCGTGGAAGTGAACGTTCGTGAAAACGGAACCGTGGAAGCAATTCGGAAACGTATCGTTCCTCGGATAGACGCCCGGCTCGACGACGTCGCACTTGCCGGTGTCGGTGCCGGGAAAGTTGAGCGGATCGATGAGATTCAGAAACGTGAGCTCGATGAGATCGCCGACCTTCGCGCGGATCGTCGGTCCCGGCATCGGCAGCGACGCCGGTGCGCCCGGGTCCTGATTCGCGGCCGTGTCTTTGCGGTACGTACGCACCCACTGCTCGGCGCATTTCAAATCCGTGGGCTTGATCTCGCCGGTGGCGCGGTTGTTCGGGTCGGCGACGAAGCCGATCAGCTCCTTCTCGCCCGACGTGACGAGCGTTCCCCGAACGATCGGGTTGCGCGCGTCTCGTTGATCGATCTTCGGAACTTCGAGCAGCTCGCCGCCGACGAGATCGGAGCACTTGACCTGCGCCCGCGCGCGCGGCACGAACGTGCCGGCGAGCACCAGCGCGATCAGCAGCACCGCTGTCTTCAGGATGATCCTTCCGCCTTCGTTCGAATGGTCTTTGCAGGTGTACGTCTGCGGAAGCGACGGGGGTTTGTACGAGGACGACGACCCCCACGACGGCGCGGGAAGCTCGACGCCGCCGATGACGATCGTGTGATTGTCATTCGTGCGGTTGGACCAACTGACGCTGTCTCCGGTGAAGATCTCCTGAGGATTCGGATTGAACTGCGCGGAACCTGCGGGGCCAGAAATGACAATGGACCATTCAGGCATGGCGTCTCTCTCCTCTTCTGCTCTCATTGATAGGAGTGACGGGCGCAGCAACAGCCCTACCTCGAATGTGACGGCATCTCTTTTATTGCATATACATTCCGGCGCGAAGCGCGTATGGTGAGCGCACGTCGAGGAGCCTTCCTCGCCCCTTCAGTCCATCTGAACTAAGTCAGATCCTCTGGACTCACCCTCTTAGATCCTCTTCTCCCGACCTTCGTGTGCCCATTCGTGTGCATCGACGGGCCCGGGAGAACGGCCGGAACCACCGGCCAGGAGCTCAAATGAAATTGTATGTAGGAAATCTCTCCAAACAGGTCACCGATGCGCAGCTGAGCGATCTCGCCACGCCGTTCGGCGCAATCGTCTCGGCGAACGTCGCCACCGAGCGCTCGAGCGGTGTTTCGAAAGGCTTCGGCTTCGTCGAATACAGCAGCGCCGACGACGCTCGCAAAGCGATCACCGGCCTCGACGGCCGCGACGTGCACGGGCAGGCGCTCAAGGTCAATGAGGCCAAGCCGAAGAAAGACGCTCCGGCCCAGCCGTAGTCGTCCCTTCGACTCGCGGAGGACGGCCGAACGCGGCCGTTCTCCTTCACACCCAGGAGATCGTTCATGCCCGCGTTTCTATCGAACCTTTTTCGCCACTTCCGCGCCGATCGCATCGCCGCGCTCAATGAAAAGCGCCGCGCCACGTCGCGCATGGTGAGCAGCGGCGAGTACCTCGACGGAAACCGCCGCGTGCCGGTCGCGCTCTCGATGACGCAGTCGACGTTCGTCTATGAGAACGGCGACATGCAATCGTCCCTCGAGCTCCAATGGGTCAACGAAGTCGAATACGACACGCGCCTTTCCACCGGTCTCGCCGTCGAAGGCGGGAAAGTCCTGCGTCTCCGTTGCTACAGCCGCACATACGAATTCGTCATCCCGAATGACGTCGTGCCGCGCTGGCACATGATGCTGCCGCCGCGGCGCTCGGTCGAATACGGAACGCTCGCGATGCCCGCGCCTGTGGTCGCGAAAGCATCGTGATCGAAAGGGAACCGATGTCCGACGAAACGAACATCCGCCGCATCGCTCTCCTCGGCAATCACCTGCCGCGGCAATGCGGCATCGCCACGTTCACGACCGATCTGAGCGACGCCATCGCCGGAGTCGGTCCGGACCTCGATTGCTTTGTCCTCGCGATGAACGACGGACGCCATCAACACGCCTATCCGGGCCGCGTTCGTTTCGAACTGACCGACAGCGACGCGGGCGCGTACACGCGTGCCGCCGATTTCCTGAACGTCAACGCCGTCGACGTGATCTCCGTGCAGCACGAATACGGGATCTTCGGCGGCAAAGCGGGAAGCCATCTGCTGCCGATGCTGCGCGAATTGCGCATGCCGATCGTGACGACGCTTCACACGATCCTGGCCGCGCCGAATCTGCATCAGCGCCGGGTCATGGACGAGATCACGACGCTCTCGGATCGCCTCGTCGTCATGACGGCGGGCGGTGCGGATCTTCTGCGCGAAGTGCACGGCGTCGACGAAGAAAAAATCGACGTCATCCCGCACGGCATTCCGAACATTCCGTTCGCAGGCAGCAAGAATCGGCTCGGCGTCGAAGGGCGGCCGCTGATTCTCACGTTCGGACTTCTGTCGCCGGACAAAGGCATCGAGAGCGTCATCGACGCGCTGCCGACGATCCTCGCGCACTATCCCGACGCCGTGTACATCGTGCTCGGCGCCACGCATCCGCACATCATCGAGCGGCACGGCGAGACGTACCGCCTCATGCTCGAGGATCGCGCGAAGCGCCTCGGCGTCGACGGCAACGTCATCTTTCACAATCGCTTCGTCGGTCAGTCGGAGCTCTCGGAGTTTCTCGCGGCAGCCGACATCTACATCACGCCGTATCTGAATCCCGAACAGATCACGTCGGGCACGCTCGCGTACGCACTCGGCGCGGGGAAGGCCGTGATCTCGACGCCGTACGCGTACGCACGCGAACTGCTCGCCGAAGGGCGCGGCATTCTCGTGCCGTGGAAGGATCCGTCCGCGATCGCGACGGAGATCGTCGGACTGCTCGACGATCCGGAGAAGCGGATGAATCTGCGCCGCAAAGCCGCGGCGCACGGGCGCGCGATGCTCTGGCCGTCCGTCGCGCATTCGTACTTGCGGACGTTCGAGCGCGCGCGCAAGGAGCACGCGCTTCGCGCGCGAACGGCGTTTCGCGCTCGCACGCTGGCGACGCGTCCCGCGGAATTGCCGCAAGTCAATCTCGATCACGTCGAAGTGATGACCGATTCCACGGGAATGCTGCAGCACGCGAGCTTCAATGTGCCGCGTTACGAAGAGGGTTACTGCGTCGACGACAACGCACGCGCGTTGTTGCTGATGACGCTCGTCGAAGAAGCAGGCACGAACGATCCGCGTCTCGTGCGCACGCTCGCGTCGCGCTATCTAGCGTTTGTCAGTCATGCCTTCAATCGTCCGCTCGGGCGATTCAGAAACTTCATGTCGTATTCGCGGACGTGGCTCGAAGAGCAGGGTTCCGAGGATAGTCATGGGCGTGCGTTGTGGGCGTTGGGAACTGTGGTTGGATGCTCCGCCGATCCGGGACGCCAGAGTCTTTCCGGCGCGCTCTTTCACTCGGCGTTGGGAGCGGTTTCGAACTTCAGCAGTCCGCGCGCGTGGGCGTTCGCACTGCTGGGCATCGAGCAATACCTCCACGCATTCGAAGGCGATCGACACGTTCAAGCGGCAGGCCGCTCGATTGCCGACCGCCTGGTTCATCTTTTCCGACAAACGAATCAACCCGATTGGCCGTGGTGCGAGAACCGCGTCACCTACTGCAACGCGCGTTTGCCGCAAGCGTTGATCGCCACCGGCGCATGGACCGGAGACGAGGCAATGACGGCGACGGGAATCCGCTCGCTCGAATGGCTGATGTCGATTCAGCGCACGCCCGATGGATATTTCGCTCCGATCGGAACGAAAGGCTTTTTCGAGCGAGGCATGACGGCGGCCGTCTTCGATCAGCAGCCGGTCGATGCGTGCGCCACTGTCTCCGCGTGCATGCATGCGTTCCGACTGACCGGCGATCATCGCTGGTCCGAGCACGCCCGCAGCGCATTTACCTGGTTCCTCGGCCAGAACCAATTGCAGCAGGCTCTTTACGATCCTCTGTCCGGCGGTTGCCGCGACGCGCTCCACGCGGACCGGCTGAACGAGAACGAGGGAGCGGAGTCGACACTGTCGTTTCTGCTCGCGCTGATGGACATGCGTGCGGACGAAGTTCGTTGGAACGCGATGCAGATTCCGGCGAGCGAACCTGCAGCGGTGCTCGAGGTCGTCGGATCGGGATCGGTGCTCTGATGATGGGCGGCGATCATTACGAAACGCTCTTTCGCCGCAATCAAAGCAACCCGATTCTCACCGCAGCGGACTGGCCGTATCCGGTGCACACGGTGTTCAATCCCGGCGCGACGTTGCTTCAGGACGGGACGACGCTGTTGTTGTGTCGCGTCGAAGATCGCCGCGGACAGTCGCACCTCTGCGCCGCGCGTTCGGCCGACGGCGTCGGCGGCTGGACCATCGATGCGAAAGCCGCGCTGCGCGGTGATCCTGAGACTCATCCCGAGGAGTTGTGGGGGATCGAGGATGCGCGCATTACGTTCGTGCCGGAGCTCGGCAAATACGCGATCGCATACACGGCATTCGGTAAAGGCGGCCCCGGAGTCTCATTAGCGCTCACTGAGGATTTCGTTCACTACGAGCGCTGCGGTCTTGTGATGCAGCCGGACGATAAGGACGCGGCGTTGCTGCCGCGGCGTATCGACGGCATGTTCGCGCTCGTGCACCGGCCGATCGCCGATTCCGGCGCGCACGTTTGGATCTCGTATTCGCCCGATCTGCGAAGCTGGGGTGGCCATCGCATGATGCTGATGGCGCGTCGCGGCTCGTGGTGGGACGCGAACAAAGTCGGACTATCACCGCCGCTCATTGAGACCGAACGCGGTTGGCTGATGCTGTACCACGGCGTGCGCCAGACCGCCGCCGGCTCTCTCTATCGCCTCGGCGCCGCGTTGTTCGAGCTCGAACATCCCGATCGGTTGCTTTTGCGCGGCGATGAGTGGATCTTCGGACCGGAAAAGCCTTATGAGACGCACGGCGATGTTGCGAACGTCACGTTTCCGTGTGGCACGACCCTCAGCCCGGACGGCGATACTCTGAATCTTTATTACGGTGCCGCGGACACGTCCATCGCAATGGCGACCGGCAGCGTTCGCGGTATTCTGAAGTGGCTCGACCAGCAGGGAGGCGCAGAATGAACGACCTGACTTACGAATTTCAACGAATGGTGAACCGCAGTGCCGAGATCCAAACCGAAATCGAAGCCAATGGCGCCCAGGCGGCGTGGGAGAAGTACAGCCGCGCGCACGGAATCGATCACATTCGGTTCAAGGGCGATCTGAGCAAGTTGCGCGCGCGATTCTCAGAAATAGGGCGTCACTCGTCTTCTGTGTGAAGCGTAACGCTCCAGTCTCCGCTCCGGTCCTCAGTCACACTCACTTGCCAGGGCCGGCAGCACACGGAGCAGTCCTGCACATAAGACTGACGAGATCCCGCGCCTTCGTCGATTTCGAGATCGGCCGGCTCGCCGCAGTATGGGCATGTCGTTTCTACAGTAACGGCGCTCCTCCATGTCCGTCCTGAAGCACGGCGATCTCGCCGTCCAGCCGTTCGACGCGCGCGTCATTCCGATCGTTGATGCGTTGCTCGCGACGTCGATAACGATTGGCGAGGTGCCGCTCGAGCTCGGCGCGTTCGACTGCGTTCGAATCGAGCAGCGAGCGAGTCGACGCCAGCGCAATCGCCTGCCGGCGATGCAATCGCCATCCTGCAATCATGGTCAGGAAGACTAACAAGCCGGCGACCGGTGCCGCAAGAACGACGGACAGCGGACCGACGCGCAGCATCAACGCTGCGATCCAGACCGCGAGAACGCAGCCGAGGCCGATGGTGAGCTCGCCGCCATGTCGGCGGGACATGGTGGCGAGCTCCGTGGCAAATGTGAGAGGCGTTATTGGCTGATCCATTGTGGTTTTTTACCGGCGCGGGTTCATGGCGAATTCTGCGCGGCAGCCATCGCTGACCCACACGCCATTCGCGTCGGTGCCCCACGTTCGATTCGTGATGCAGTCATTGCGGCTCAATTGACGCAGCAGTCGAATACCGAAGCGCGTATCGGCGCGGCAATACGTCCGCCGTCCCTGAGACTCACAAACGAACGTGTGAATGGCCTGACTCGGGCCGCGCTCGCGGAACGTTCCGGCATTGTCGGCGATCTGAAATTCGGCGCGGCAGCCGCGATCGACCCAGATGCCCTTGCTGTCGTAACCCCAGGTGCGATTTGCGACGCAATGATTTTCGCGGCTGAGCTCGCGGCCGATCGTGATCTGTCCGAGGGTGTCGGCGGCGCAGTGATGGCGGCGCCAGTCGCGCGATTCACATAAGACGGTGATCGTGCGCGTGTCGCGGCGACGATATTCGTTGTCATCGTCGCGTCTTGGCGCGGCGGCTTGAGCGGTGAGAATCAGGGAAAACAGGACGACGACTTGCGTCATGCGAAGTGAAAAACGATTCATTGTGGACCTCCGGTCCTTTAAGTGCGTCGTGGAACGAGAAGAAGGAGAACTCCGGCCACCAGAGCGGCGACGCCGGCCCACATCGGGACGTTGACCGTTCGTTTTTCCTTCACTGCGAGGTCGATCGGGCCGAGCTTCACCTCGTGCGTTGCTTTCGTGTACGTGAACTTTCCGTACACCAATCCGGCGATGCCGGCGATGATCAGGACAATGGCGATGATCTTGACGGCGCTCAAGACCACAACCTCCGTCCTGACCTGCGTCCGCTGAAGAGGCGAAGGATGAAGAGCAGAAGCACGGCGCCGATGAACGCGACGATCAGTCTGCCGGCAAGACCGCCGACGATCGCCAGTCCCGACGGCCAGAAATATCCGCCGATGAATGCGCCGATGACGCCGATGACGATGTCACCGAGGAGGCCGAACCCGCTGCCCTTCATGAATTGGCCGGCAAGCCAGCCGGCGACCGCGCCAATGATGATGAACCAAAGTAATCCCATGAAATCCTTCTTTCTCGCTTAGTCGCGAACCCACGGCTGTTTCGAGACCGCGCTGACTTTGCGGTCCGTGAATTCGATCCACGTCATGACCTTGTCGTTGTAATTGGTGATGTAGCCCCACGACTCGTTCGCGCCGGCGACGGTGCGGCGTTCGGCGTCGTGACGCATGATCGCGCGCACGTCGGTGAGCGTCTGTCCCGTATGAATCTGCGCGATGACCGTTTCATTGAAGATGGCGTTGCCGCACGCCTGCGCGTCGCGATGGTCGCGATGGCACGGACGGATGCTGCCCGCTTCGTTCATCCGCCCCGGCGGAAGCGCCGTATTCATTGCGGACGTGCAGCCGGACAGCGTGAGAGCAGCGACGGAGATGGCGAGGAGGACTCTTTTCATTTGCAGCCTTTCTTGGTAGTCGGTGGCTCGAACTTCCGGCGGCCAATGAAGCGGAACAACGCTTGCCGCCGGGTGAGAGTTCGAACCGAGCTGCACCGAAATGGCCGCTCGTGTCGGATCAACGGCGGGCTTTGCGGCCCGCTGTCGACACAGATGATTCTTTCGATTTCTTGTTCGGTTGCGCCGTGGGCAGCCGCTCGAGCGCCGTGACGTCTTCCGTCAGACGAATGATTTTCTCGATGAGAGTCGAGATGCGGCCGAGAAACTCAGGCTTGACGGTCGCCAGTCGATCGATGAGCGGTTTGAGATGGCCGATGTTGCCGACGTCATTAGGAAGCAGGTTGCCCGGTTTTTCCCCAAGCGCCTCGGCGATGCTGACGAAGTCCTCGACGTACAGCCCGCGCTGATTCGTCTCCAGCCGCGCCAGTTGCGCAGGCGAGATCCCGGCGCTGCGGGCCACGTCGGCCTGAGCGCGACCCTTCGCTTCGCGAAGCTGTCTGAGGATTCTGCCGTACATGATTTCTTGCCGTGCAAGGCCGTCGCCAAGATGGCAACGTTGGAATGATACATTGCCTAGCTGGAAATCGGTACGGAACTTGCCAAGTAGGAAATCGTGTGAAGTAATGTTGCCAAATCGGCAATGTTCGAGTATGATGGCAATCGTTACTTCCCGAAACGCCTGAACAGCCGGTCGCGACAGGCGCGCACTCCCCCGAATCCCACCTGCGCGTTCGCCTCAACCTCCATCTCAGACGGATCCACGAAAGGATGCGAGCGGATGGCGAACAAACACTCTTCGAAACGCGATTCCACCCCCAAGACATTGACGGCCGAGGCCGGCGTCGCTGCGATCCGCGTCGTCGGTATCGGCGCCTCGGCGGGAGGGCTCGACGCATTCATCGATCTCGTCTCCGCCATTCCGCGCCAGACCGGCCTGGCCTTCGTGCTCGTGCAGCACCTCGACCCGACTCATGACAGCCTCCTCGTCGGCATCCTCGCCGCGGCGACGACGATTCCCGTGCAGGAAGTCGTCGACGGCATCGTCATCGAGCGCGACCACATCTACGTGATTCCTCCCGATGCCGAACTGACGATCGACGGCGAAGTCCTTCGGCTCACGCCCCGAACGGCGAAAGTGCCGCGCCGGCCGCTCGACGGATTCTTTCGATCGCTCGCGGAGGATCGCAAGAGCAGCGCGATCGGCGTCGTGCTCTCCGGCAACGACACCGATGGCTCGTTGGGACTTCAAGGCATTCGCGATGCGGGAGGAATGACGTTCGCGCAGAGTCCCGAAAGCGCGAAGTTCGATGTGATGCCGCGCGCAGCCGCGGCGTCTGCCGACTTCATCCTGCCTCCGGCCGGCATCGCGGCGCGGCTCGTGAGCATCGCCGCGCTCGATCGTGGCAGTGTGAGCGAGCAGTCGGGAAAGCCCGCGCCGCAATTCGATCGCATCCTTCAGCTGCTTCGTACGAAGCACACCGTCGACTTCACGCACTTCAAACGCGCGAGCATCGAGCGCCGCATCCTCCGGCGCGTTCTCCTCGGCAACCACGTCAGTCTGACCAGCTATGCGGACTCGCTCGAGAACGACGAGGCAGCGCTCGAGGCGCTCTACCAGGATCTTCTGATAGGAGTGACCTCGTTCTTCCGCGAGCCGGAACGCTTCGAAGCATTGAAGACGGTCGTCTTTCCCGCGCTCGTGCGAAATCGCGTCGCGAAGGACGCTCTTCGCGTCTGGGTCGCGGGCTGCTCGACGGGCGAAGAGGTTTACTCGATCGCGATGACGCTGCTCGAGTTCCTCGACGGTCAAAAGGACGAGCTTCACATCTCCATCTACGGAACGGACATCAACGAGCTATCGCTGAAGCACGCGCGCGCGGCCGTCTATTCGAAGCGTGCGGTGACCGGCGTCAGCGAGGAACGGCTCGCGCGATTCTTCGCGCCCGCGCCGGGCGGCGGCTTCCGGATCGCGAAAGCGGTGCGTGAGCTCTGCGTGTTCGCCGAGCACGACGTCACGCGCGATCCGCCTTACTCGCGAATCGATCTCGTCACGTGTTGCAACGTCCTGATCTACTTCGATCCCGAGCTGCAGAAGCACGCCGTGGCGTTGCTGCAATACGCAATGGCGGCCGGCGGATTTCTGATGCTGGGAGGCTCGGAGAGTCTCCACGGCGCGGCGATTCAACTCACGCCCGTTTCGGCGAAACCGCTGATTTACTGCAAGCGGCAGGTGCCGCCCGCGCTCGCGTCGTTCGACGTTGGTCCGCGCCCGCCGCATGCAACGGTGGGCACGGCGCCTCCACCACCGTCGCCGCGTCGTGGCGCCGTGGATCGCGCGGGGGACGAGGCGTTCCTCGCCACTGCTCTCGCACCGTGCGGTGTGCTCGTCAACGAGCGGATGGAGATCACGCGCGTTCGCGGTGATGTCTCTCCGTTCATTGCACTCGAAGCGGGCGAAGCGTCACTCAATCTGTTCGGTCTCGTGACGCATCACGAAGTCCTCGCCGTCCTGCGGCCGGCGATCCGCCGCGCCTTCCGCGAAAAAGTGTCCGTGAAAAAACAGATCGCCGTCACGGAAGGCGATGCACGCCGCTGCATTTCATTCGACGTGCTCCCATCCGCCACCGCGTCGGGCGATCGCTGCTGGGTTTTGTTTCACAGCACCGATCTTTTGCCCGATCGAAATGCGCAAACGGCCGGCAAGCGAATGGAGATCGAAAGCCTGCGGCACGCGCTCGCCGCCGCGATCGACGACCGCGAGCAACTCGCCGGCGAAGCATTGGCCGCGGCGGAAGAGGCGCAGTCGAGTGATGAGGAGTTGCGCAGCACGAACGAGGAATTGGAAACCGCGAAGGAAGAGCTCCAATCCGCAAATGAAGAACTGAGCACGCTCAACGACGAGCTTCGCGTGCGCAACACCGCGCTCGTGCGGATCAATGATGACATCGAGAACCTCCTCGGCGCCGTCGAGATCCCGATCCTCTTCGTCGGAGTCGACTTGAGCGTGCGGCGTTTCAACGTCACCGCCGGACACCTCTTGAACCTTCATCCGGAGGCGATCGGGCGACCACTGCGCGAAGCCAAGTCGGCGATCGACGTCTCGCATCTCGAGAAGCTCGTCGGCGCGGTCATGGAATCCGCCGAGCCGGCGGACGTCGAGATTCAGGACTCGGCCGGCAACTGGCGGCTGTTGCGCATCCGCGCGTATCGCACATCCGGCGGCGTCATCGACGGCGCCATCGTCGCGGTCCTCGACATCGACGTTCTCAAGCGAAGCGTTCTTGTCGCCGAGGAAGCGACGCGCGCGGCGAACATGCTTTCGGAAGCGAGCGCGCTGCTCGCGTCGTCGCTCGACTACGAGACGACGCTCGAGTCGCTCACGCGTTTGTCGACGGCGGCGTTCGCGGACTGGTGCGCGGTCGATCTACTCAACGACGACGGCACGATTCGTCATCTGACCGTGACGCACGTGAATCCCGTGCTGCGCGATCTCGCGCTGGAGTTTCAAAAGGTGGTGTTCAGCGAGCCGGAGCGCGCGCCCGGTGCGCCGCAGGCACTCATGCTGCGCAAGTCGGTGCTCTTGACCGACATCGCCGAAACGGATCTGACCGGCGTGCCGCCGGAAGCGAAGATCATGCAGCTCATCGGCGCACTCGGTTTGCGGTCGCTGATCAGCGTGCCGCTCATGGTGCGCGACAAGATCCTCGGCACGACGACGTTCTCGTCCTCGCGGCGCCGCTACGATGAAATCGATCTCCATCTCGCCGAGGAGATGTCGCAGCGCGCGGCGGTGGCGATCGACACGGCGATGCTCTTTCGCGAAGCGGAGAGTGCGAACCGATACAAAGACGCGTTCCTCGGCAGCGTCGCTCACGAGCTGCGCACGCCGCTCACGTCGATCATCGGATGGATGCAGATGGCGGAGAGCCATCCCGACATGAGCAGCGAAGCGCTCGCTCACGTCGGCGAGAGCGCCAGCCTGCTGCGCGTGTTCATCGAAGACCTGCTGGACATCACCCGCATTCGCGAGAAGAAACTCAAGATGGAGTTGGACGACATCGATCTTGCCGACGTCGTTCGCTCCGCCTGCGACATCACCGCCGTGACCGCGGTCGACCGCGACATTCGAATCGGACTGCATCTCGAGCTCGAATTCGCGCCGGTGCTCGGCGACCGCGTGCGGTTGCTGCAAGTCGTCTGGAATCTGTTGAGCAACGCGATCAAGTTCACGCCGCCGGGAGGCGCGATCGATGTGCGGCTCGAGCGCGAAGGCAACGACGCGCGACTGTCGGTCGTCGATACCGGGTCGGGCATCAGCGCCGACTTCGTGCCTCACGTGTTCGAGTTGTACCGGCAGGCCGATGCGAAGTCAGGGCATTTGCCCGGACTCGGAATCGGTCTCTCGATCGTCGCTCAAATCGTGAAGCTCCACGAAGGAACGGTGCGCGTGTCGAGCCCCGGGCTCGACAAAGGCGCGACGTTCGTCGTCACGCTTCCGCTTGCAAAGAGAAAAGCGGACGCCGAGCCCGATACGGTGGCGATGCGACGTACCGATGAGCCGAACCGGCCGGAAAGGCGGCGCCAATGACGCGCGAAGTCGTTCGGGTGACCGCCGGCAAAGTCCTTCGCAGCGAGGATCTCATCCAGGATGAGAAAGAGGTGGCCGCGTCCATCCTCCGCGCCAATCCTGCTTTCGGAAATCCGCACGTCGTCCGCTGCAGCTGGTGCCGCGAAACCCGCACGCTCTTTCGCGACGAAAGCGACGGGCCGTTCAAGGCGATTGCTCACGGCTGGTCTTGTGAGCCTTGCGACGTCCGAGCGGCAAGTCAGGAAGTGAAGTTTTGAGCGCACCGCGAACTCTTTTGCGGTGCGAGACTGGAAGCGAATCAGCGTGGGCTAATCCGCTCCCTCCGACGAACGTCACACAACCAGCGGAGTCCCCGATGAATCGAAAATCCAGCCTCGCTTTTGCTTGCATTGCAACCGTCCTCGCGCTCATCGCATCGAACCCGGTAGCCGCGCAAATCTCGCTGGGCACCGCTCAGAATTTCGGCGTTCTTGCAGGTTCCACCGTGACGAACACGGGCGCAACGACGGTCAACGGAAACGTTGGTGTCAGCCCCGGCAGTGCCGTCACAGGTTTCCCTCCCGGTATCGTCGTCGGAGGCGCGATCCACAGCAACGATGCCGTCGCGATGCAGGCGCAGAACGACCTCACCACCGCCTACAACAACATCGCATCCACGCCGTGCACAGTCGATCTCACGGGGCAGAATCTCGGTGGACTGACGCTCACGCCCGGCGTGTACTGCTTCTCCACCTCGGCTCAACTCACCGGTGCTCTGACACTCGACGCCCTCGGCAATCCGAACGCGCTCTTTCTATTCAAGATCGGCAGCACGTTGACGACGGCCAGCGGTTCCTCCGTTACGATCATCAATAACGGCGGCAACAGTTGCAACAAGGCCTTCTGGCAGGTCGGCAGTTCGGCGACGCTCGGAACCGGGACCTCGTTCACCGGCGACATTCTGGCGCTGGCGAGCATCACGCTCACGACCGGCTCGAACACGAATGGCCGAGCGCTGGCGAGCACCGGCGCGGTGACACTCGATACGAACAACGTCAATACCTGCGGCGTCGTCGTGGCCTGCCCGATCATCACTGTGAATCCGGCGACATTGCCCAATGGCACTGTGGGCAGTGCCTACAATCAGATCGTGACGGCGTCCGGCGGAACGTCGCCGTATACGTTTGCCGTGTCGAGCGGTTCGCTGCCGGTAGGCCTGGTTCTCAATGGCGCGACCGGAGCGATCACCGGTTCGCCCACAAGCCCCGGCACCTTCACGTTTTCGATCACCGCGACTGACACGAACGGATGCACCGGGACCCGTCTTTACACCATCATCATTGCAGGCGCGGGATGTCCCGCCATTACGCTGAGTCCTACGACGCTTCCTCCGGCAATGGTATCGACGCCGTATGCGCAGACAGTGACCGCGTCCGGTGGAACGGCTCCTTACACGTATTCGATCGCCGCCGGCGCGCTGCCGCCCGGTCTCACGCTCAATCCCGCCACGGGACTCATTAGCGGCGTGCCTGTGCAAACGGGCCTTTTCAACGTCACGATTCGCGCTACGGATTCGGGCGGATGTATCGGCAGCCGCGCTTATACGATCGGCGTCGCCGCGTTCGTTCCACCGGCCGGCGGTCCGACACTCGACGCTGTCGGCCTGGTGGTTCTCATGATTCTTCTCGCGGTGGCGGGAGTCTTCGTCATGGGTAAGCTTTCACTCTAGAACGCTCTTCCATGGCCAGGACCCGGAAAGCTTCTGTCGCCCAAAGACCGCTCAGGCCGCGGGTGGTCTTTGTGGCGAAGTTCTGCGCTGCGCTAATCGTCTTCTATGCGATTGTGGCGCTCAATCCTGTCAATGATTTCGTGATCGTTCCGTTCACAGCGATTGTGGCTCGCTGTGCCGCGGCCATTCTCGGGACACTCGAGAGCGGAATTCAAGTCACAGGAACCGTGATCCGATCGCCGCGATTCGCTCTCGACGTCGAGAATGGCTGTAATGGCATCGAGGCGGCGATTCTTCTCGCCGCCGCGATTCTCGCGTTTCCTTCTACGCTGCGATCGCGTCTGATCGGACTCGCCGTCACCGGCGTCGCGATCGAGTTGCTGAATCTCGTGCGGCTCGGTTCTTTGTTCTGGCTCGGCGAGTACCATCGGCCGATCTTCGATTTCTTCCACGTCGCTGTTTGGCAGTCGCTCGTCATTTTGGCCGCCATAGCGATGTTCATTTTCTGGAGCCTGCGATTTGCCGAAAGACCTGTGGCCGCGTCTCGCTAAAGGCGCAACGGGCTTTCTTCTCGGTCTCACCTTCTGGTGGGCGATGTCGAATCCTTATGCACGACTGCTGTCGTCATTGTGCGAACCGTTGATTCGCATGGGAGAGCGGCCGCCCGTGACGCACCTGATCGCAGGCGGGACCGAGTTGACGATCGATCGCAGCGATTTCCCGCGCTCGTCTCCGCGGCCCGGCCTGCCGCTGATGGATCTCACGGCGAACGTCATTCTTCTCGCGACGCTCTTCGCCGTGAACCGCCGCCCTCTGCGCGATCGGAACGTCGCCGGGTTGCTGATCGCGAGTCTCGTTCTCGTCGTCGTCCACGTGATTGCCGTGGTCATGAACGTCGAGTCGATTTACGCTCTGCGGCTCGGGCCGTGGAGCGAGCAGAACTATGGTCCCCTGGCGAGAAACTTCTGGGGAGCGGGAGCACATTTCTACAGTCTCATCGGCGCTTTTGGAGCCGCTTTCGCACTTTGGTGGCTTTTTCGCCCCTCGAATCCTGAAATCGTCAAATGAGGCCGCTATCTTGCAGTGAGACGGTCATGCTTTCAAAACAACCCCTGAATGAGATTCGTGTGTACGAGGACATTGCAGAGCGCACCGGCGTGCAGGTCGAGCGAAACGCCGTGCGTCGCAGCGAAGGCTATTGCAGAAGCATGACTGAGTTCATGCGCAAGGCGCGCGCCTCAGGCGACGGCACCTTCTACTTGCCCCTGAACCTTTGGCCCGCCGATACGGATCGAGTCGCGCTCAAGAAGACGTGGGTCGTCATGTCGTCGCTCCTGTGAACCCAGTTCCTCAATGCATTCTCATCGTCGATGACGATGCGAGCATCCGGCAGCTGCTGGTGACGTTTCTCCGGCGCCGCGGATTTCAATTGCTGGAGGCGCACGACGGGCGGGATGCGCTCGTGAAAATGCGCACCGGCCGCGCCGATCTCGTGGTCATGGATCTGGCGATGCCCGAGGTTTCCGGGTGGGATGTGTTGGAGGAGCGAATGCTCGATCCGGCGCTGGTGCAGACGCCGATGATCGTCATTACCGCGAACAATGTGCGCGAAGTGACCGCGATGATGGTCGGCAAGCACGTCGACGCCGTGATCAGCAAACCATTCGACCTCGCGACACTTCTCCAGGCCGTGACGGTCTGTCTCCACACTCCTGACTTATCCACGCCAATCGCCGCGTGAAGTTCGCGACTTAGAAACTCAGTCGCAGCCCTGATGGCTTCGGCCACGCGGCGACTCGTCGCGCCTGACGCCAACGCCGGCGCGCCTCGCGAATGTGCTGCCGCGCTTTCTGACGCGTGCGGCGCCAGGCACTCGATGCGCCGCGAGAGCGTTCGTCGATCTGCTGCCGCCACAGTGCGAGCGCGATGTCGAGATGCATGCGTGCGTCGTCGATGAGCTGGCGAACGTTGTCGGCAAGCTCGCCCTTCGCATCCGCGAGCTGCGGCTCGATGTTGCGAAGCTCGGCATGCATGCGCGCCTGTTCGACTTGCGGCGGCGTCGCGAAGCGAAGATCGCTCGCCAGTCCCGTCACGCGCAGCACGGCGATGAACCACTTCGCCGGATCCCAGTGGTACCAGCGAATGCCATTGCGGAAGTCCGCGGGAAATCGGTGATGGAAGCTGTGATAGCCCTCGCCGAGGGTGAGGAGAGCGACGCCCCAGTTGTCGCGCGCGGAGACTTCCGCGTTGTACGTCGGCTTGCCGACGTAATGCGCGAGCGAGTTGACGAAGAACGTCGTGTGATGGATGACGGCCAGTCGCAGAAAGCCGCCCCACAACAGTCCCGCGAGCGGATCGCCGAACATCGCGCCGACGAGCGTCGGGATGCCGAAGCCGCCAACGATGAGAATCGCGCGATACCAGCGGTTCTGCCATTGCACGACGCGGTTCTTCAGCAGGTCCGCCGCGTTCGACTCCGCGTCGGGCGCCGGATGGCGATAGAAGATCCAGAGGATGTGCGCCCACCAGAATCCGCGCTTGATGTTGTACGGGTCCCAGTCGCGATCGACGTATTGATGATGGATACGATGGCTCGATGACCACCACAGGATCGAGTTCTGCGCCGCCATCGCGCCGAAGAACGCGAAGAAGATCTGGACCGGCGTCGACGCTTCATAGCTTTTGTGCGAGAAGAAGCGATGGTATCCGGCGCAGATCGAGAGGCCGACGGCGGTGTACATCGCGACGGCGAGAATCGGCATCCAAAGATGAAAGCCGTGAAGGTACGTGTAGATCGCCGTGCCGGCGATGCCGATGATCGGCGTGAGAATGAGGAAGGACATCGTGATGAAGTCGATGCCTCCGCCGCGCGCGCTGTCCGATGTGCTCATCAGTCCTCTCAACCCCGATCTCTTCGGCGTTATTACACGACGTGTGACATCCTTCAAGCCGGAGGATCCACATGCGTCGATTCGTATCCTGCATGAGTCTCGCCTTCGCCGTTTCGGCGGCGGCGCAGTCGCCCGCGATGAAGCCGTTCGAGCTGAACATGGACCGCGTGAAGGTCTCGTCATTCGGCGGGAACTTCGCACAAACGAAGTCGTACCTCATCCCGACGTACACGATTCAAGTCTCATCGCTCGGCTCGGTCTGGGCCAAAGCCGGCCGAACGAAAGCGCACGCAAAGTACTACGTCCTCGGCCTCGACAAAGCGCTGCTCCAGGGCATCACGAAAAAACTGCAGGACGATCTCGTCACGAAGTTGCGAGCTGCCGGCTATTCAGTCCTGACGTATGAAGACGTGAAAGACATCCCCGATGTGCACAGTCACGGTCTTCTGAAAATCGACGATCGATACGGCCTGCCAACCGGCGGTGGACTAGGAGCGCCCGTGACGTTCGTGATCGCGAATCCATCCGATCCGCAAGCGTTCGAGAGTCCGATTCAAGGACCGACATGGTGGCTCCGCGGTTTCGCGAAAGAGAAGGACGTCACGGTGATCGTCCCCGAACTGACGTTCACGACACCGCAGATGTTCGGCCAGTCGTCAAGCACCGAGCACGAGGACTCCGCCGGCATTTCCACCGATCCAAGAATGATCTTCGAAGGCGCGAAGATCTACGGAATGACGCCCAAAGGTGGCCAGCCATCGATCAGCGTGCAGCAGCACGCAAAGCGAACCGCCGCCGACGTCGCGGGAAAAATCACCAGAGTCTCCGAGGACAGCACGAACGTGAGCCATGTCTTCGCGTGGGGCTCGGACGACTACACGATGCAGCTGGATCAGACGGTTTTCAGCGATGGGATTCTGCGCGTCGGGTTTGCGGTGAATGACTTGATTGTGCGGGAGGTGGGGAGGGGGCGGTAGGAGGTAACCAAAGATTGAGGTCCGCTGCGATTTTGGTGAGCGGCTCGCAGTACCAAAGACGCCGACGGATGACGTCGCGTTCAATTTTGTAAGGCATCGACGTCGCGCCGGATCGCGAGAACGTCCTGCTGGCGTGGAGGGGGGAACACCGCCGGCGGTATCGTGTGGCGTACATGTTCAATGGCTTCCGATCATGGCGATCCCGGTGGCTGCTGGTTCAAGGCGTAAGAGTGTTGTCTGCGCCAGTAGCGCTTTTCACGGCAGGATCGCAAACGCACGCGCCGGAAAACCGAAGCCGTGCTCGACGTTCGGCCACGTGACCACGATGACCGCACCGGTCGCCGGCACCTTATCGAGGTTCGTCATCGCCTCAATCTGGAAATGATTCTGCTTGAGGATCCACGTCTCTGAATCCATCGAGTCCGTTGTGTCGGTGTCGAGGGACTCATGCCCAATCGTGGTCACATGCCGCTCCTCGAAAAGGAACTTGATTGCGGCCAAAGACCACGCCGGAAACGGACTCCGCTTGAAGCGCGCCGGATTGCTCTCCCAATCCTTGCTCATTCCGGTGCGCAGCGCAGCGAATGCGCCGGCCGGAACGCGGCCGTGCACCTTTTCGCACGCCTGGACGTCATCGACGCTCAGCGCATGGTTGGGGTCTTTATCGAGCATCGGCGTGACGTCGAAAACGATTAGCGGCAGGATCATCTCCTTGAGCGGAATCTCGTCCATCGTCAACCCGTCGGTGCGGAAATGCGCTGGCGGATCAACGTGCGTACCGTACTGTCCGACCATCGAATAGAAGGTGGTGCGAAACCCATCCTTCTCGATCGTGTATGGCGCATTCGTTTTCGGATCGCACGCCGCGCTCATCGTCGCCTGTCCAAAGCCGCCCCAGACCGGCGTGGTTGGACTGAAGCGATGCGTTAGGTCGACGAACTGCTTGCCTTGAATGACCTTCAGCGCGTCAGCAAGGCTTTTGTCGTCCGCACCGAACGCCGTCGTGGCAAAACAAATCGCGAGCAGCGTGGCGAGGCGTCGAAGTGTCATGACGCCAGCATAGCGAATCCGAACTGCCCGCAGACAGTGACGGGATGGCTGGCGCGGGCGAGCAGCGGGAACAGAAATGCGCATTCGAGCTCACCGAATTGGCCGAGGACTCAGCTTTCTCCACGTCGCACAAGGACCCTACTGAAGAAGAAAGCGCTGCAGGAACAGCGCGGTCAAGTAGAACTGATAGTCGGCGTTGTGGCGCTTCGAAATCCGTTCCCTCGTCTTTCGCGAGCACACGTACCACACTGGTGTTTGATTGCGACGCACGGCTTCGACGATTCGCTCCGTTTCCGCCAGCGGAACGGCAGGATCGCGCCTTGAAAGACCAGGAGAGGCTTCTTGATTCTGTCGTTGTGATTGAGCGGTGCGATGCTCTCGAGAATGGAACGCGTCGCCGGATCACGTTCGTCGGCGTAATCGACACGCCTTTAGGAGCGAGCTGAATCGGCCAACGATACCCCGATGTAGCTGAGCTCGCCGAGTCGTTCGGAGTAAGAGGTTTTCGGCGCTAAGCGCGTCGATGATTCCGATCATCATCCATCGCAACCGGCGAAAAAAATACAGCTTGCGCCGTTGACTGCACGCGCGAGGCCCTGGTGATGGAGGTGGACACTTCGCTGAGTGCTCAGAGAATGATTCATCTGCTCGACGAAGAGCGGAGATCCTTGGCGCATTTCCCCGCGATCGTCTGCGACAACAGTCCTGCGTTCATGAGCCAGGATCAGATCGACAGAACCTTCGGGAATCTCCTTCATGCGACCGAGGTAGTCGCCGAGGATAAGTCGAATCTTAGACGAGGGTGGAAGAGATTATGGATGCACTATCACCGTACGCCTCTCACAGCAACTGTCGAGATCAAAAGTAGCCCTTCTCGAGAACCGAATCCTCGGACGGATCAGTGTCTTCAAACATTGAGGCGATGTGTCCGATAAACCGAGCGAAAACGGGGACAGCGAAGGGGTTCGATCTTAGAAAAAGTTCATGCTCTTCCCTCGCAGATTTGCGCCCCGCCGCCGATCCGTATCGCTTTCGGAGATGTGAGCCCATGCGTTTGGATTTTCGAAGAATCAACACCTCATCGATGTCCGTCGCAGCCGTGCTCACCGGGGTCATATCCAGCCACTCACAAAGGAGAAAATACTTTGCCCCAGGGACGGCAGTCTTCACATCGTGAGCGGTCGCTGCAGCCTCCTGAAACATAGTCTTATCCAGATTTGTTTTGCATTCAGCGCAGATCAAACCTATGTGGGTCTGCTGACTCACGGACTCCGCAAAGGCCGCGTCATGGGACGACCGGAGAAAAAGTGGCCGAGAGATAGCAAAATCTTGGTCCTTCACACGCACGAGCGGTCCGCCACCGGTCTCACTGTGGCTAAGACTTGAGGAGAAATACAACGCCGAGAAACAAGACCTTGGCCCCATGTCGAACTGTTCTGCGAGCTTAGGCAACATTTTTGCGACAAGGTGAGGGAGAAACTCCTCTATCACGGAGTTATCAAGTTTCAGCTGTCCCTTCTGTCTATAGAGAAAGTCATCAGGACTGTCGAAGATAGCGTTTAGGTCGACAAACAAACGATAGTCCGTCAGAAGGGCAACGAGTTCGGGGAGTGTTTCCTCCCGCCCAGACTCAATTGCTGCGAGGGCATCAATCCAATCGCCATATCGCTCAACAGTTGCTTCAATAACTGCCCGGTCGTTCGCTGGCAACTTTTCGTTCGCCAGAGCGGCTTTGAGCTTTTCAAGATGTGGAGTTGGAAGCGCCATTGCCGTTCCCCCGACCCGTTTTCGCATCTTTAGCCTTAAAGAGAGGTGATGGCTGCACCGTATCGGAGACGTTGATCGCTTGTTTCAACGCCGCCTCTGTCTCATTGGGCACCCTGTCGAGCGCGTCGACGAGGACAGCGCGCGCAATCTTTCTCGCCCGTTCTGTCACATGATCTACGCCCGGCTGTGAGTAGCCTTCCGGAACCAAGTGAAGGATATCTTCGAAAATGCGAGCCCCAAAGCGATTCGTGAAGACTCGCTCTTGCCGCAGTATCGATTTGAACCCCGCCAACGGAGCCAAGGCGTCGACGATACTCCCGTTGTAGAACGCCGTCTTCTGTACCGATGATTCACGCCCAACGATGAACAGAACTCGCGCGGCCGAGCTGCACGCGCGTCGCAGTTCCAGGAGCGCAAGTGCCATATCGAGGTGGTACTGCACAACCGTCAGAAAACGGTTGCCCCGGAACTTGCGATTTGAGCCAATTTCGGACTTGGCCACATTCAACGGAGCCCAAGCGAGCGCCTCGACCGACCCTCGAAAATTATGGTGGTAGTTGAAGACATTGATGTATGGAGGTGAGGTGATGACGAAATCGACGCTCCCAGCTTCTAGCCCCAATGCCCTAGCGTCACCGAGGATTACCCGGACGGGTCTGTCCGAGTGAGGAAGTGAGAGCACGCGCTTCTCAAGACCGATCCATTTTTGCCACGCGATCTCACCGTCACACTCGACGCCGGCGGAGAGATCGAGAAGAATCACGAGCGCACGAAGAAGGTGGCCG
>Ga0105245_10000111_pt1 | contig 79021 bp, 70 predicted proteins | sample KBSM54metaG_FD_81523 | JGI IMG/M metagenome (GOLD analysis project Ga0105245, IMG submission 81523) | Miscanthus rhizosphere microbial communities from Kellogg Biological Station, Michigan, USA - KBS M5-4 metaG | ecosystem: Host-associated > Plants > Roots > Rhizosphere > Soil | place... | reverse complement strand
GGTGGCGCTCGTGCAGCAGTACGTGCCCGAGATGCAGAAGAAGATCCCGCCGCAGTACCTGGAGCAGCTCGCCATGGTGGTGAACCGCTTCATCCAGGCCGCGCCGGAGATCAACCTGGCGAAGTGGGGCCACGCCGTCGAGGCGACCGCGCACCGCGCGGGCTTCGTGGTGTGCGGTGACCTCGAGGTCGCCGCTCGCATGGTCTCGGCCGAGCCGGTCACCGTCGGTGGCCCGCAGGTGAAGGACAAGATCAAAGAGCTCGTTCTCTACTCGATCAGCGAAGAGTTCTTCAGCGTCCGCGCCCAGATGGGCCTGACGATCGCGGGCTGATCTCCGCGCATAGAAAACGCGCCGGGCGATGTGCTCGGCGCGTTTTGTCATTTCGGACCGTGCGCTAGTGACGCAGGTCGGCGTTATCGCCTTCGTACATCTTCGCGCTGTTCGTGCCCTGGTTGAACACCGAGCGCGCGCGCTCCTGCGCGGAGCCGAACAGCGACCGAGCGGTGTCTTTGATCGACTCCCAATTCATCTGACCGCCGCGCTTGTTGTGGGCATATGCAAAGCCGCCGAGGGCGGCGAGTCCGAGCAGGGTTCCGAGCTTCATGTTGTGCCTCCTAGGTAAGGCGATGTGGAGCAATCCGCGTGCCCGCCCGTGATACGACTGGGGCATGAAGAACCACGTGCTGGGCGTGTTGTGTTTTGCTGTGGTCGCCGCGTGCGGCGCTAACGATCGGTCGACCGCAACGTCGGTCCCGGTGCCGGCGTACGAGGCCGACAACGCGAAGCTGGTCGCGTCGATCGACACCTCGACGGTGTTCGGCTCGCCGGCCGAACCGATGTGCAGCACGAGCTCGGACTGTACGTTCGGCACGTGCTCGAGCGGCGAGTGCGGCCACTGCAGCACGAGCTCGGACTGCAAGGGCCACGGCACGTGCTCGGGCGGCACGTGCAATCACTGCAGCACGAGCTCGGATTGCGCGACCGGCAGCTGCTCGAACGGCAAGTGCGGCGGCTGCAGCACGAGCTCGGACTGCAAGGGCAACGGCACGTGCTCGAACGGCACCTGTGGCCACTGCAGCACGAGCTCCGACTGCAGCGTCGGCAGCTGCTCGAACAGCACGTGCGGTCACTGCAGCACGAGCTCGGACTGTCACGGCGGCACGTGCAACAGCGGCATGTGCGATAACCGCGGCGCGTAGTCGTGTGGCTGCTGCGCGCTGCGACGCTCGCGGACGTCCCGGAGATCCGGCCGCTCATGGATCGGTCGATCCGAGAATTGCTGCGCCCGTTCCTGAGCCCGGCGGCGGTCGAGGCGTCGGTGGAGCTGATGGGGCTCGACACGCGCTTGATCGAGGACGGGACGTACTTCGCGGTCGTCGAGGACGGCGTCGTCATCGGCTGTGGTGGCTGGAGTCGGCGGGCGACGCTGTTCGGCGGTGACCACACCGAGGGGCGGAGCGATGCGCTGCTCGACCCCGCGAGCGACGCTGCACGCGTACGTGCGATGTATACCGATCCGGCTCATGCGCGCCGCGGGATCGGCCGGGCGGTGTTGGGTGCGTGTGAGGTAGCGGCCCGCGCCGAGGGATTTCTCACCGAGGAGCTCGTCGCGACGCTCGCGGGTGAGCCGCTGTATCGCGCGTGTGGATTCGCGGTCGTAGAGACGTTTTCACAGATGACAAAAGCGGGTGTCGCGGTGCCGTTGATTAGAATGACGAAGCGGCTCTGACATCGGCGTACATGGTCGTGGCGATCGGATCACGCGCTCCCATCGCACCCTCACAAGATCGGCTCAGAGGGTCGATACTTTGGAGAGATGGAGCTCGTTGCTCGCTACGCCGAGGTCACCCTGCAGCGCTCGCGCGTGCTCGCGCCGCTGATTGCCCTCGTCCAGTTACTCGCACTCCTCACGAGCAACGACGCGGGCATTCCGCTCACGCCGGGCATCATCGCGCTCAATGCTTCCGTGATCACGATCGGCGTCGGCCTGTCGGCGATGTTGTTCGCTCGCCGCGTGCCGGATCGCTACGCCAACGCCGCTGCGACGTTCGTGTTCTGGTCGCCGCTGATCACGAGCGGCTGCTCGTTCATCGTGACCCATCAGCAACACCTGTTCGTGCTGTTGCTCCTCGAGATGTGCGCCGGCGCCGTGATGCTGAGCTCGCGCTGGCTGGTCGGCTCGTTCGTGGTGTTCGATGCGCTGTTTGCTCCATTCGCGTTCGAGCTCGAGACCAACGAGGTCGCATTCGCGATGCTCGCGATGGTCGCCGCGCAGACCTTCGCGGCCGTGATCCAGCGCCTGATGGTGCAGTCGCTCGCCGAGTCGGAGCAGCGCTTCGTCGAGCTCGCCCGCTCGGAGCAGGCGAGGGCGGAGCTCGCCGATCAGCTCGTCCACGCGCAGCGCCTCGAAGCCGTCGGCACGCTCGCCGCGGGCCTCGCGCACGACATGAACAACGTGCTCGCGGCGATCATGGGCCTCGCCGACGGGCTGGCCGAGACCGTCGAGGATCCGACGGCGCGCCAGGACGCGAGCGACATCCTGCGCGAGGCCGAGCGTGGCGCCGAGCTCACGCGCGGCCTCTTGTCGTTCAGCCGGCGCGGTCACTACCGGCGCGAGGTCATGCGCGTCGGCACGCTCGTCGAAGACGTCAGCTCGATGCTCGGCCGCACGCTGCCGAAGACCGTCACGATCGCGAAGCACGTCCACGATGACTTCGCGTGCGTCGAAGGCGACCCGACCCAGTTCTCGCAGGCACTCGTCAACCTCGGCATCAACGCCTCCGATGCGATGACGGGCAACGGCAAGCTCGTGATCGAAGCCGACGTCGAGACCGTCGAAGCCGGCTCCGCGCTGTCCCTGCCGGCTGGGCGCTACGCGCGGCTGCGCGTCACCGATACCGGCACCGGCATGGATGCGGCGACCCGCGATCGCGTGTTCGAGCCGTTCTTCACGACGAAGCCGATGGGCAAGGGCACCGGGCTCGGTCTCGCGCTCGTGTGGGGCGTGGTCAAGAAGGCGCGCGGCACCGTCACGATCGACTCCGAGCTCGGCAAGGGCTCGACGTTTTCGATCTACCTCCCGCTGTCGTCGCAACAACCCGTCGCGGCGGTGTCGCCGGCCGCGAGCGGTCGGATGCAGCGCGGCACCGTGCTCGTCATCGACGACGAACCGGCGGTGCGCGCGACCACGACGCGGATGCTCGAGCGGCTCGGTCTGCGCGCGTTCGCCGCGGATGGCGGCAAGGCCGGCCTCGCGCTGTTCGACAAGCACGCCGCCGAGATCGGGCTCGTCGTGCTCGACATGGGCATGCCTGAAATGAACGGCGCCGAGGTCTATCGCGCGCTGCGCACGCGCAGCAACGTCCACGTCCTGATCGCGACCGGCTACGCCGTCGAGGAAGAGCTCCAGGGCCTCGTCGCGAACGGTGCGCGCGTGATCGAGAAGCCGTACCGGATCGCGGATCTCGAAGTCGAGGTCGAGCGCGCGCTCGGCCGGCCTCAGAGTCGCCAGGTCGCCCAGAGCTCCGCGTAGAACCGCGTCGCCTCGGCGTTGTCCATCAGCATCGTCTGGTCGAAGTCGCCGAACGACTCGAGCGTCGCGTCGAGCTGGATCCGGATCTGACGAGTCGCGACCCAGTTGAAGCCGATCGATTCGGCGTACAGCGTCGAGCTGAACGCATCGACCGGCTTGACCTTCATGACCTCGAACCGGCCGAGCACTTCCCAGCCCCACTGGAGCGGCGCGCCATCGATGGCGCGACCGTAGCCGCCGAGCGGCGACCATCCGACCGTGAGGTAGCCGCCGGTCCACCACTCGTGGCCGGGCAGGCGGCTCTCGATACCGGAGACGCCGTCGTACGACAGCTGCTGGCCATCGCGCCGGAACGCGGCCTCCATCAGGACGCGAAAGTGCTTCTGCGCCATCGCGGCATCGCCGCCGAGCCGGACGCTCGTGCCGCGATAGGGGCGAGGATCGAGAAACACCGAGCCATTCGGCTCGTACGCCGGATCGCCGTAGTCGGCCTGGCTGTTGCGGATCCGAAGCGTCCAGCCGAACCCGGCAGCGAACTCGTCGCTCGGCGCGGTAGCGACGCGCGCGGCCTGGTTCCACGTCACCGCGGAGCGCTCGACCGCGGTCGGATCGACGCCATGCGGATAGTTGATCGCGAAGTCCGGATCGTCGCCGCCCACGCCGACCGGCGCGTCGCGCGTGAACGACACGGTCCAAAACTGGTTGTCCTGGTGGCCGACGAGCTTGATCCCGACCTCGCGGTCGCGCGTCATGCTCGCGAGCGAGCTGCGCTCGAGGAACGGTAGGTCGAACGGGTTCGTGTCGCGCTCGAGACCGCCCGGCGCATGGAGAAAGCCGGCGTGGATCTCGATGTGCTCGTCGAGCGCCCACCGGCCGTAGAGGTCGGCGATGCCGAGCTGGTTGTTCTTCGCCTGGAGCTCGAGCCGGAATCCGGTGCCGTGCGAGAGCTCGGCGTCGAACGCGACGCGCGCGCGCCGGATCGCGAGGTCCATCGTGTCGGGCGACGGGATGCTGTCGTGGCCGTAGCGCGCCATCGGCTGGACGATCAGCCCGAGCCGCAGTCGCGCACGCGACGCGATCCACTCGAGGCCGAGGCCCGGCTCGTGGTGGGTGTGGCCGTGGTGGCGATGCTCGTCGGGATCCTCACCCTGACCCTCGTCTTCGTCCTCGGCGTCGCTCGGATGCTCGACGTCGTGCGAGACCTGCGGGGGCTCGCCATCTTCGCCGTCTTCGCCCTTCGGGGCATCCAGGTCGTCGTCGGAGTGCTCCGCTTCCGCCTTCGCGTCGGCGTCGCTGGTGTCGTCGTCGTGGTCTTCGTCGTCGCTATCGTCGGTGACGGTCGCGTCGTCGGCCTTCGGCGCCGGTGCTTGCGCGTGCGCACGCGCGATCGGAACCACGAAAACAGCGGCTACCAGGACACGACGCAACATGTTTCCACCCTCTAAAGGAGCGGTGTACTACGCGTTGGTCGGCCCGGTCCACTCGCCGGGCTGCGGCGTGAGCACGTTGCGCAGGCCCGTCACCCGGAACACCTTCAGCTCCTCGGCCTTGCCCTTCACCTTCACGGGCGGCAGTGCCGTCGCTTCGACGCGGCCAGCGACCGCGCGATACGTGCTCTCGGAGACGATGATCTCGCCGCTCGCGGCGACGTTGACGAGGCGCGACGCCACGTTCATCGCGTCGCCGATCGCGGTGTACTGCAACGCGCGCGTCGATCCGATCGACCCGGTAATCACGTTGCCGGTGTTGATGCCGATACCGATCCGGATCGGCGCCTGATTCTCGGCGGCGCGCGTCCGGTTGAACTCCTCGAGACCCTGGAGCATCGCGATCGCGCACGACACGGCCTTGAACGGCGCGTCGTCGATCGCGATCGGCGCACCGAACAGGCCGATGATCTCGTCGCCGACGAACTTGTCGAGCGTGCCGGTGTACTTGAACAGGATGTCGACCATCACCTCGAAGTACTCGTTCAAGGTGTTGACGATCTCCTGCGCCGGCCTGCCGTCCGACATCGTCGTGAAGCCGCGGATATCCGAGAACAGCATCGTCACTTCGCTGAGCCGGCCGCCCTTCTCGATCGTGAGCTCGCCCTTGATGACCTGCTCCACGACGGAAGCGGGGATCAGGCGCGAGATCTGGGCGCGGGTCTGAGCTTCCTGCTCGATCCGGTTCGCGAGTCGCGCGTTCTGGATCGAGATCGCAGCCTGCGCCGCCATGCCCGTGCAGACCTGGAGGTCCTTCTCGGTAAACGCGTTCGACGTGAACAGCGAGTCGAGGTGCATGATGCCGAGCAAGTCGCCCGCATGGAGCAGCGGCAGCGTCATCGTCGAGCGAATGCCCTGCATGATGATCGAGTGCGCGCCCGAGAACCGCGCGTCCATCGTCGCGTCGGACGACAGCACGGCCGCCTTGTTGTTCTCGACCTCCGCCATCACCGTCTTCGACAGCACGATGTTCGGATCGCTCTTACCCGAGCGGGTCTTCACGTACTGCGGAACGAGTGCGCCGGCCTTGTCGCGCAACAGGATCACGCCGCGGTCGGCGCCGACCAGCTCGAACGCCTTGTCGAGAATCTTCGGGAGCAGCTTGTCGAGATCGAGCTCGCTGCCGACCGCGCGCGCCAGCTCGTGACCGATCCGGAGGCGCTCGTAGTCGCGGCGCAGGATCTTGTCGTCGGCGATCTGGCGCTCCGGCATGAAGTCGCCGGTGTTCGCCTGGATCCGGCCGCGAATATGGCTCTCGGTCAGGCCCGGCGCGATCGTCACGCGCTGGAGTGCATCGTCGACCTTCGGCTTGTCGACGAACACGATCCGGGTCGAGCCCATCGTGAACTCGTCGCCGTCCGTCAGGATGTGATCGCTGACGCGCTCGCCGCGCAGGAACGTGCCGTTCAACGAGCGCAGATCGCGTAACAGAAATCGCCCATCGGCCGCGCGTTGAATCTGCGCGTGCTCCTTCGAGATGATGCGATCGAGGATCTGGATCGTGTTCTCGGGATGCCGGCCGATCGTGTTGAACGCAGCGAGCTCGAACTCCTGCCGTTCCTCTCCTGAGATGACGATCAGCTTGGCCATCGAAGTCCGACCCTACCCCCAATCGTACGTCGCCCCCTCGGGGCGAGTAAAGCCGCGCAGGTGACAACTCCTCGCCCTCACTGGGAAATCGGGTAGGGGAGCGCGTGACGGGGCTTGTGTTGCGGCGAGGTTTATGGCATCTGTCTGGCCCGCTCGCAGGAGCGGGTGACAACAAGCGGCGTGGTGGAATTGGTAGTCGTGCTGGTTTTCGGTGCCAGTACGTCGGGGCTGAAAACTTAAGCGATCGTGGCGGAATTGGTAGACGCGCTGGTCTCAGGTGCCAGTACTTAACCGTGTGGGGGTTCGAGTCCCCCCGATCGCACAACTACTTAGGCGACTTTGCACAGGGAGTCGCGTTCGTTGTTTCCAGGTCCCTCACGCGGCGTTGAACAGCTGGGTCAACGCCGCGGTGTCGACGAACTCGCGGAGCAGGGCGACACGACCATCGCGGATGCGCAGCAGGTAAACCACCGACTGCCGCCACGGTCCGCGCGGCGTGTCGCCGACCATGTCGAACTCCACCATCGCGACCTCCGGATCGGTCGTCTGATGAAACGCCACACGTTCATGCCCCGTGATCCGGCGATTCGTCTCGAGCGCGCGCTGCCAGACGGGTGCCACCGCGGCGCGGATCGCGTCGCGGCCTTCCAACCGCGCGGGGATGCCACCCATCCTGAACGGCCATTCCATCACCGCATCGGCGGTGAAACATTCGATCCACGCATCGATGTCGCGCGTGAGCTGATGCGAGACGAGGTGTTCCCAGACTTCTCGAAGTTCCATCGTAGCCTCCGTTGTGTACTCTCAGGTCCAAAATAGCGCGCGAGACAGACGCCTCGCTCGCGAGCTCTCTTACAGCAGCGCCGCGAGTGCCTTCGCGATCCGCTTCGTTCTCGCCACCGGGCTGTCGATCTTCGCCAGCACCGTGATGCCGACGAGCGTCGCGAGAAGCAGGCTCGCGACGGCCTTGGGATCGAGCTCGCGATCGAGGTCACCGCGCGCTTGTCCTTCGACCAGCGTCGCCTCGAACACGCTCTCCATCCGCTCGAACGTGCCGCGGACGATCTTCGTCGCCGCCGGGTCGTGGCGACCGAGCTCCGCCGCCGTGTTCGCGGCGAAACATCCACGCCGCAGCAGCTTCTCGTTCTCGGGCGAGACCAGCCTCTCGAGGTAGCTCTTGATCCGCGCACCCACGGGCCCCGAGCCCGTCAGCCGCTGCGCGAGCCCGGCGACGCGGTCGTCGCTGTAGCGCCGCAGCGCTCGCTCGAACACCGCGTGCTTGCTCTCGAACGCGTTGTAGAAGCTGCCCTTACCGACGCCGATCGCGTCGAGGAGCTCCGCCGGCGTCGTCGCGGCGTAGCCGCGCTCCCAGAACAAGTTTAGCGCGCTTCCGACAGCGCCCTCGAGATCGAACAGTCGCGGCCGGCCCATCGACCGCGACAGTAGTTGTTTTGTACCTTTAGGTCAATTACGTTTCAGTTGTTCTGCGCGCACGCGGCGACCCACGCGAGGATGGCCTCGCGGCCTTCGGGAAACGGCCCCGTCGCATCGAACGGCATGTTGCCGTTCGGCGCGATCCACGAGAGCGGCGACAACGTCGAGTTGCCGATCAACGAATGGTCACCGTGCACGGGATCGATCAGCCCGACGCTGACCATTCCCGCATAGCAGCTCTCCGGCGACGTGCCGCACAGCCAGACGTCGTGATCGGGGTCCGCATGGCACCCCGAGGTCGCGCAGTGCCCGGGCTTTCCGGGCGCGAAGTAACTCGCGAACAGCTGCGAGTACACAGGTGCCGTCGCATCGGTCGGCGGCACGCACGGCGGCGCGGCGTCCGCGGTTCCCGCATCGGGGCTCGTACCGCAGGCAAACAGCAGGGTGAGTGAGGCGATCCAGCGCATGCGATCGATAACGCGGCACCGCTGCAAGCGTTCCTGTGGAACGAACCGTCGCGCGATTCGTTGTCGACCGCATGAAACGCACAATCGTGATCGCCTACGCCGCACTGAGCGGCGGCTGCAGCAGTGGCAACGAAGCGGCGCCGACGGCGTACGTCGGCCTGTTCGGCGACAATGCGGTCGCTGTCGTCGATCTCGCTAGCGCGAGTGTGGTCGCCAAGATCCCAGTGCAAGCTCCGGACGGCCTCGTGATCACACCCGACGGCGCGAAGGTCTACGTCTCGAGCAATAGCTCGAACGTCGTCGACGTGATCGATACCCAGAGCAACGCGATTACCTCGTCGATCGTCGTGGGCATGCAGCCCGCAGGTCTCTCGATCACGCGCGACGGCGCGCACGTCGTCGCCGCGGTCCAGGGCGACGGGCAGGTCGCCGTGATCTCGACCGCGACCGACACGGTGGTCGGCACGACGCCCGTCGGCAAGGCACACAACAGCGCGATCAGCGAAGACGGCGCAATCGCGTTTGTCGCATCGCAGGTCGCGACGGCGCCGGCGGTCGCGAGCATCGCGCTCCCGAGCGCCGCCGCGGGCACGGCATATCCGCTCGACAAGTCGCCGCGCGCGCTGTGCGAGCTCGGCGGCAAGCTGTACGTCACCGTCGCCGGCTCGGATGCGATCGAGGTGCTCGACGCCGCGACCGGCCAGCTCGGCACACCGATCGCGACGGCGGGCTCGCCCCACGATATCCGGCCAAACGCCGACGGTGCAGCCGTGCTGACGATCAGCCAGACCGCGGGCGAGCTCGAGATCTACGATCCGAGCAGCGCGACGATCGTCGCGCAGATTCCGACCGGGACGATGCCGCACTGGATCGGCCTGGCCGGCGAGCGCGCGTACGTCACGAACGAGGGCGACAACAACCTCGCCGTCATCGATCTCAAGAGTCGCTCGGTGGTCCAGACCATTGCCGCCGGCACTGCCCCTCGCAAGATCGCCCTGAGGCCGTGACCGGGAACCGATCGGGCGGCCGACCGTTAGCGTCGACATGAAGCAATCCCGTCGCGACTTCTTTCGCCTCACCGGCGGCGCCTTGTGGATCACCGCCGGCGCGGCGGCGTGTGCGAAGGGCGGCCTCGCGAGCCCGCGTGCACCTGAGAATCCCACCACGCCCGCTGCCGACGGCTTTCTGCTGATGCAGATCACCGACACGCACTGGGGCTATACCGGGCCAGCGAACCCGGATCCGCGCGGCACCGTCGAGCGCGCGGTCGCCGAAATCGCGGCGTGGCCGCAGCGGCCCGACCTCGTCATCCACACCGGCGATGTCTCGCAACTCACGACCGATGCAGCGGAGCGCAAGGCGCGCCTGACCGAGGCGAAGCAGCTGTTCGCGAAGCTCGGCAGCGAGCTCCACGCGATTCCCGGCGAGCACGATGCGTCGCTCGATCACGGCGCGGTGTTCCAGGAAGTGTTCGGTCCGACGCACTGGGCATTCGAGCATCGCGGCGTGTACTTCATCGGCCTCGACAACGCGTCCGATCCCAAAGGCGGGCTCGGCGCGGATCAGCTCGCATGGTTCGAAGCCGAGGTCACGAAAGTCCCGGCGGCGGCGAAACTGATCGTGTTCTGCCATCGCCCACTGTTCCCGCTCGCGCAGACCTGGGACTGGTACACCGGCGACGGCGACAAGGCGCTCGCGATCCTCGAGAAGCATCCCGGTACGACCGTGTTCTACGGTCACATCCATCAGACAAACCTCGCGAAGACCGGCACGACGTTGCACGCATCGTCGCGTGCGCTCGTATTCCCGTTGCCGGCACCGATGTCCGTGCCCGAGAAGAAGCCGCTGCCGTGGGATGCCGCCGCGCCGGATCACGGCCTCGGCTATCGCGGGATCGCGATCGAACACGGTGCACCGGTGTGGGTCGATCGTGCGCTCGTGGGCTAGCGCGATCGCGATCGTGGTCGCGGCGTGTAGCGCACCGGCTCCCCCGCCGGCACCGCGCGCGCCTTCGGCAGCACCACGATCGCGATCGCGTCCGCCGTGCGCGACGATCGCGGGGCAGTGCGATCCCACGATCGCCGATGCCGACGTGTTCGCGGTCGTCCAGCAGCGATGCTGGGCGTGCCACGCGAAGGACGGCGTCGCGAACCACGACTTCGATACGTTGGCCGCGCTGCGCGCCGCACCGGTCGCGGAGATGATCGGCACGTGCCAGATGCCGCCGGATGGTGCGCCGCTTCCCGAGGTCGATCGCCACCGGCTCGTCGACTGGTCGCGCTGTCAGAACCACTGAGCGCCAGCGCACGGCCGCGACTGTCGAGATCCTGAACAGCGACGGATTCCCGAACAACGCGGGCGCTTCATAGCCGCGCCTCGCGGCATCGCGCGCTGGCGTGACGTTTGCTCCTACGCGCGCGCGTGTCGGACTCCCTTGCGGTCTATATCACCGGCGGCCTGTGGGTCGTCGCGTTCGTCGCATACGCGCTGCGCGTGATGCGGTTCGGTCAATTCCATAGTGCGCGTGTCGATAGCGTCGGCGGCACCGCGATCATGGGCGAGAACATCATGCAGGCGACGTACTGGGCGGTCGAGCCCGTGGTCCGCGGCCTCGTCGCGATCGGATTCTCCGCGAACGGCGTGACGACGCTCGCGCTCGTCCTCGGGATCGCCGCCGGCGTCGCGACCGCGTTCGGCTTGTTCGGGCTCGCGTGCTTGCTCGCGACGATCTCGACGATCTGCGACATCCTCGATGGCCAGGTCGCGCGCCTGACGAATACCGGCTCCGAAGCCGGCGAGCTCTACGACGCCGCGGTCGATCGCTACACCGAGTTCGCGTTCATCGCGGGCTTCGTCATCTACGTCCACGATTCGGCGTGGCAGATGATCGTCGGCCTGCTCGCGCTCCAGGCGAGCTACATGATCAGCTACGCGAGCGCGAAGGCCGAGGCGCTCCAGGTCTCGATCCCGCGCGGTCTCATGCGCCGCCACGAGCGCGCCGCTGTGCTGACGCTGGTCGCGGGCCTGACGCCGCTGCTCGGCCCGGTGCTCCACGAGCGCTGGGCGCTGCCCGAGACCACCGTGTTCGTCGTCGGCTGCGGCCTGGTCGCGCTGATCGGCGGCATCGCGGGCGTGCTCCGGTTTGCGTGGATCCGCGCGGCCCTGCGCGAGCGGTTACCGAGTGTTGCAGCCGCGAAGTAATGCCCGCGGGCGGGCACCTACAAGCATGCTGATCCGCCACCTCGACCGACGCTGGACGTTCGACCGTCGGCACGCGCTCTACACGCTCGGGTTGTGCGGGACCGGCGCTCTCCGACGAGTCCGCTTGCGCGGCATCGTCCCGATCGAGCGCGGCGGCGTGTTCCTGCACGTACGCTGACGCCCACATCCCGTCAGGGATCTGGGTGCGGCATGGGGTAGCGCCGCTCGATATTCGCAGGCGACCGACGATTCACCCTTCGTGCGCAACGCGATCGCGATCGTGGTGATGGGGTTGACGGCGACCGCTTCGGCGCAGCCGGCGCTCGTCGCGCATGCGCCCGAGTCGTGGAAGGCGGAGACCGGGACGATCGGGATCATGACCGACGTCGGCGTGCCGGATGGTGGCACCGCCTCGCTCGTCTATCGCCCGCTCCGCGCGATCCGCCTCGAAGGCGGCGTCGCACACAACGTGGTCAGCCCGGGCGTTCGCGCGAGCGTCACTTGGGTTCCGTTCGGAACGTGGGCAACGCCGGTGCTCTCGGTCGGCTACGGCCGGTTCTTCGAGCGCGACGCGAACGGCATCGTCCAGAAGATCGCCGGCGATCCCACGCTGAGCTCGCCGCTCCTCGACAAGGTCGGCTACGACTTCGCGAACGCGCGCGTCGGCCTCGAGTTTGGCAAGAAGTACTTCACGTTCTTCCTGCACGCCGGCGTCAGCCGCGTCACCGGTTCCGTTCACAACGTCAATCAGGTGACCGCGAGCGAGACGAACGGCTCGATGGTCAGCGTCACGACGACCGACCCGAAGATCACGCTGATCGGCGTGTCTGCAAATCTCGGCTTCATCTTTTACGTTCACTAGGAGTTGTATGCGTCTGTACCTGCTCGCCAGCTTGCTCGTGCTTCCCGCGTGTCCGCTGCTCGACGTCAACGCGCAAGTCCAGGAGGTCTGCATGACCTACAAGGGCGTGACGATTCCGGGCGTGCCGACGGGCCAGACCTCGATCGATCAGTCCTTCACGCTCGACCAGCTCAACGGTGCGAAGGATCTCGCGGACGCCGATGCCGAGCTGACGTTCACCCACGCCGAGATTCGCGCGGTCAGCGGCGTCAGCGACTTCTCGTTCGTCCAGAAGGCCGACGTGTCGATCGCGAGCGGCGACCCGAATTCGACGCTGCCGACGCTTTCGGTGTTCGACTGCGAGGGCTGTGGCAATGCGACCTCGAAGCTCGACGTCGACAACGCGACGACCGTGCCGGTTCAGGACTACGTGAAGACGGGCTCGCTCGTCGTGACGATCGCTCTGCAGGGCACGCCGCCCGCGAACGACTGGGTCGCCGATGTCGACGTGTGCATGAGCGGCAGCATTTCGTACAAGGTCGCCCCGTAATCGTATCGGTTCGTTTCACGAGCGGACGTTTTCGCGACGACCAGGCACATAGAGAGCGAAAGGAGCTCTCTCGTGTCCCAATTGAGATTACTCGCGGCTGCCGCGCTGTTCGTCGCTGGTGCCGTCGCCTACGCGGATCACCCGCGCCATCATCACGCACCGCCGCAGCAGGCGATCGACGCGTGTGCGAACGCGAAGTCCGGCGATAGTTGCACGTTCACGATGCCGGCTCGAGATGGCAGCGGAAGCAGCCACACGATCAACGGAACGTGCGAGACGCCGCCGAAGCACGACGACGAGACGGCATCGACCACGCTCGCGTGCCGGCCGGATCATCCGCCGCCGCACGGCGACCACGAGGGTCCGCCGCCGGAGCCTTGATCACACCGAGTCGATTGCCGACTCGACGATCTGACCGACGTCGGTCTGCGCGCCGGTTTGCTGGTACTGCTGGGTCTGGCCGCTCGTCGTGCTGCTGCCACCGTGATGATGGTGGTGGTGTCCACCGCTGCCGTGTTTCGGCGGCTGAATGCCGGAGAGGTCGCCCGTCTGCGCAGCGCTCGTGAACTTCGCGGCGAGATCTTGGAGGTGCTTCTGCTGATCGCCCGTCGCGTTGTTCGCGGCGTCGGTCAGCTTCGACGCGATCGTCGACAGCACTTGCTTCGCCTTGTCGGGATCCGTCTTCTCGAGATCGGCGAGCTTCTGCATCGCCTGGCCGAGCTTCGACACCGTCGTGTTGTCGCCGTCTGCCGGCGCCGCGGCGGTCTGGGTCTGCGTAGCTTGGAACGTGAGTGCGCTCGTCGCGCTGGTGCTGGAGATGGAGGAGATGGACATGCTCGTCGAATCGGACTCGCGCGCGGTTCGTCGATCAGCTGCAACAAAACGTCAATAACCGGGGCGATTCGCGCGTATCGTGCGCGCGATGGCGACGAAGAAGCCGACCAAGAAAGCCCCTGCGAAGAAAGCTGCGGCGAAGAAGGCCGCACCGAAACAGCGATGGGGCGCGCGCGCCGACAAGGGCTCGCCGATCGCGGCGTACGTCGCGAAGCTCACCGGCGAGCAGCGCGCGATCGCGGACAAGCTCGTCGCGATCATCGAGCGCGCCGTGCCGAATGCGCAATCTGGCCTCAAGTGGGGCATGCCGATGTGGACGATCGACAACCAGATGCTGACGTATTTCCGCGCGCAGAAGCACGACGTCCGGTTCGGCCTCGCGGCCGCCGGTGTCGCGCTCGACGATCCGAACGGCGTGCTGTTCGGAACGAGCGAGGGAAAGCACGTTCGCCTGGTCACCGCGGCCGATATCGACGCGCCGCGGATCGCAGGTTGGGTGCGTGCGGTCGCGGCGAGTCGCCGCGCCGGTTAGCTACTGACCGCTACCGAGCTCGGACTCGATCTTCTTGACCGCGGTGTCGACGTTCTTGTCGGTGATCTCGGTCTTCGCCTTCGCCTCGAAGTCCTCTTCGGTCGGCACATCGACCGCGGCGGGTGCCGCGCTGCCTGCGGCGCTACCGCTGCCCATGGCCGTGGCGCTGCCGCTGCCCATCATCGCGCTGCCGCTACCGGCAGCCGGCGGGGGAGGTGGGGCTTCCTTGTCCTTCTTCGAACCGCACGCGGCGAGCGCGATGGTCAGTGCAAACGTCATCAGGTATTTCACGGATGACCTCCTCTCGACGAGAACGCCGTCTGGAGCGCCGCCATGCGTTGCGCGTGACGATCGTTTTCTTTGGCGAGCGCGACGTCGATCCGGACGCCGAGCTTCTGGTTGTTGGAGACGGTGGCGACGTCCTTCGCGCGGGTGAGCTCCGCGACGCGCTGCGCGTGAAGCGTCAGCTCGTCCTGGGTGTCGGCGTCCGCGAGGAACGCGGCCTGCCACTTCGCGCGGATCTCCTGGAGGCGTTGCTCGCGACGCTGCTCGCGATTCGCTTCCATCTCTTGCCAGTGCTGCTCCATCGCAGCGCGCCGGGCAGCTTCGTCCTTCGCGTAGCGCGCTTGCTGTGCGGCCCACGCTTGTTGCGCCGCGGCCTCGCGCTCGGCGGCGATCCGGCGTGCCTCGGCGTCGGCGTCGTAGTTCGCGACCTCGTAGTTGCCGACGATCAAGTCGCGGCCACGCGCCTTCAACAGGATCGTCGCCGACGTCGCGGTCGGCGGGACCTGGAACTCGATGAAGTCATCCTTGACCTTCGCCGCGGCCACCGGGTCGGGGCCCCACATCACCTGCGTGTCGGGCGCGAAGTTGCGGCCGCGGATCACGACCCGCGTGCCGGCCTTGCCCTTCGCGGGCCAGTAGCTCGACACCGTCGGGCGCTCGAGCTTCCACTCGTGGTGTTCGCGGTGATCGCGATCGTGGTCCATGTCGCCGGGCGGCGGCGGCGGCGGCATCGTGTTGTCGGTCGGAGGCGGCGGGACCTGCGCGCTCGCGTCGATCCAGTCACCGTCGACGAGCACCCACGTGTTGCTCTGGTTCTGCCACTCGGCCGGGCGCCAGCGCTTGCCGGCGCGCTCGCGCTCCCAGTGACCGTCGATCCACGCCCACTGATCGTTCTTCCAATCCCAGCGGCCGGCGACCCACACGAAGCCCGCCTTCACCGTCGGATTCTCGGCGCGCGGAGGCGGCGGCGGTGCATGCGGACGGTGATCGTTCGGCGGCGGCGGTGCGCCGTTCGGCATCGGCGGCGGAGGAACGGCAGTGCCTCCGTCGACCCAGCCGCCTTCGGTCCAGACCCAAGAAGTCCCACTGCGATCCCAATGACCGGGGTGCCACTGCTTTCCAGCGCGCTCGCGCTCCCAGTGCCCCGCGGTCCAATCCCACCGGCCCTTCCACTCCCATTTGCCCGGGATCCACACGAAGCCGGCACGTGCGGCTTGGTGCTCCTCGCGCGGCGACGGCGGCGCTTCGGTCGGGCCGTTTGCCACGGGCGGTGGCAGGCGGCGCTCCTCGCGCGGCGGTGGCGGGCGGTGATCCCGAACGTCGGGCTGTGCGTGCGCGAGGCCGGCGAACGCCGCACTCGCGAGCACGAACGACAACAGGCTAGTTGATCGCATCGTTTCTCCTTTTCGCGCGAACAGTAACGCGATGCGCCTGTGACGATCGTTGCGGCTCAAATATTTTCCACCGTGCGTATGCGCGCAGTTTAGAGCTCGCGCACTTCCACGACCGCAGCGATCGGGAGACATCCGTAGAGATGTGGAAACAGATCGCCATCCGCGGGCTCGTAGCGAATCTCGTCGCGCACGCGCTCCGGATCGATCACGAGCAACACGAGGTCAGTTGCCTCGGCATAGAACCGCGCGCGCGTGATCGGCCATTGCGCCTCGGTCGAGAGATGGATGAACGGACCGTCGGTCTTGTACTCGCCGATCGCGACAGCGTGTCGCCATGACTCGTGACTCGTCAGGTGAAACAGCACGCAGCGGATTCTGCAGGACCGCTGCGGAACTTGCAGCAGGAGATCGGCGATCTCCACGCAGAATCAATATGTTGGACGTGGCACGACGGCAGCAATAGGAGCCTCACGAGACCAAAGGAGGTCCCCATGTTGACCAAGATGAAAGTGGCACTCGCGCTCTGTGGATCGATTCTCGTTGGCGGCGTCGGCCTGGCGGCCGCGCAAGGTTTCGGTGGTGGTCCCGACAAAGCGACCATCATGCAGAAGTACGACACCAACGGTGACGGCAAGCTCGACGACGCCGAGAAGGCGCAGCTCCGCGCCGACATGAAGGCGAAGCACGAGGCGAAGAAGGCCGAGATGCTCGCGAAGTACGATCTCAACAAGGACGGCAAGCTCGACGCTTCGGAGCGCGCCGTCATGAAGAACGATCGTGCGGAAGCGGCGTTCAAGAAGGCCGACACGAACGGAGACGGCAAGCTGTCGCTCGACGAGTTCAAGGCGATGAAGCAGCACTCGCGGCATGCCCGTGGCGGCAAGTTCCATCACCGCTTCGGTGGAGCGCGCGGGCAATTCGGCCCGAAGACGGGCCAGTAGGCTACCCTGACCCGCCATGACGCTTCGCCGCTTGCCGCCGCTCGCCATCGCACTCGCGTTGGTGGCGGCGGCACTCGTCGCGACCGTGCTCGCGACGCGCCACTCGGTCAACGATGCGTTCGCGACGGTCGGCGACGGCCAAGCGATCGCGGAAGAGCTCGACGTGCGTGCCGATCTTTCGGACCTCGACACCCAAGCGACCTCCTCGGATCTCGAGTCGATCGTCGCGTCGCATCGCGACGAAGGCGTTCGCTACGTCGCCCTGGTCGACAGCCACGGGGCGATCGTCGCCTCGGCGGGCACGCCGCGCGGCACGTTCGGTCCGCGGACGCGGCCGACGCGCGTCGATCGCCCGCGCATGGGCCGCGAGGTGGTCGCGCACGTCGAAGGTCGGCTGCGCGTCGAGTCGCCGTACGGCTATCGCCGGACGCGCGGGATGTGGCTCGTGATCGAGGTCGAGCCGTCGGAGGCAAACGAGATCCGGGCCGCCGCGGATCGCTCGATCTTGATCGGCGTGATCGCGGCGGTCGTCCTGTTCGGCGTCGCGATCGGGCTGGTCCGCCGCGAGCTGCGGCGGCAAGCCGAGGAGCGGTTGCGCGAACGCGAGCGCAGGCTCGCGAGCCTCGGCGAGATGTCGGCGGTGCTCGCGCACGAGATCAAGAACCCGCTCGCGTCGCTGAAGGGCAACGCACAGCTACTCGCGAGCTCGTTGCCGGCGGGCGAGAAGCCGCGCGCGAAGGCCGAACGCGTCGTCGACGAGGCGGTCCGCCTCGAGAAGCTGATCCAGGATCTGCTCGCGTTCGTCCGGACCGGCACGATCGAACGCACCGCGTACGATCCGGCGATCCTCGCGCGCGATGCCGCTAGCAGCGTGCAGGGCGAGGTCGTCGTCGAGGCCGGTGCCGTGCGCATGTTCCAGCTCGACGGCGCGCGGATCCGCGAGGTGCTCGTCAACCTGATCGACAATGCCGTCGCCGCGGGACCACCGGTGCAGGTGAAGGTCGCGATCGAGGGCAATCGCCTGGTCTACGAGGTGATCGATCGCGGTCCCGGCGTGCCCGCGGCCGACCGCGACAAGATCTTCGAGCCGTTTCACACCGGCAAGACGCGAGGTACCGGGCTCGGTCTCGCGATCGCCAAGCGCCTGGTCGAGCTCCATCGCGGTACGATCGCGGTCGACGATGCGCCCGGTGGCGGCGCTCGGTTCCGCATCGAACTTCCAGAGGCCTGATGTCACGCATCCTTGTCGCAGACGACGAACCCGGTATTCGCGAATTCGTGAGCGATGCGCTCGAGCTCGACGAGCACGTCTGCGTCCAGGCGCCCGACGGTCGCGCCGCCGCGAAGCTGCTCGAGGAGCGCGGCTTCGATCTCCTGATTACCGACCTCAAGATGCCCGGGATGGACGGCATGGCGCTGCTCCGCAAGATTCGCGCGGAGCAGCCGGAGGTCGAGGTCATCGTGATGACCGCGCACGGCAACGTCGACAACGCGGTCGAGGCGATGAAGCTCGGCGCGTTCGAGTTCTTGCAGAAGCCGCTATCCGGGCCCGACGAGCTTCGCCTGCTGGTGTCGCGCGCGGTCGAGCACCGCGGCCTCAAGGATCGCGTCGACGGCGCCGAGCACGCGGTGTCGGCCGGCCCGCCGCTGACGTACGGCGATCCGGCGATGAAGCCGGTGGTCGGTGCGATCGACAAGGTCGCGAAGACCGCGGCGACCGTGCTGCTGCTCGGCGAGAGCGGTACTGGCAAGGAAGTCGCGGCGCGCGCGATCCACGCGCAATCGCCGCGCGCGACGAAGCCGTTCATGGCGATCAACTGCGCCGCGCTGTCGGAGACGCTGCTCGAGAGCGAGCTGTTCGGCCACGAGAAGGGTGCGTTCACCGGCGCGACGGAGCGCAAGCGCGGTCGACTCGAGCTCGCGGATGGTGGCACGTTCTTCCTCGACGAGGTCGGCGAGCTGAAGGCCGAGCTCCAGGCAAAGCTGTTGCGCGTGTTGCAGGAGCGCCGGTTCGAGCGGGTCGGTGGCAGCCGCACGCTCGAGGTCGACGTCCGCTGGGTCGCCGCGACGAACCGCGACCTCCACGCGATGATCGGGGCCGGCACGTTCCGCGAGGATCTCTATCACCGGCTCGCGGTGTTCCCGATCAAGTTGCCGCCGCTGCGCGAGCGCAAGACCGACCTGATCCCGATCGCGAAGACGCTGCTCCAGCGGATCGGCCGCGATCTCAAGCAGCGGTCGCCGACCCTGACGCCAGCGGGCGAAGCGCGTTTGCTCGCGTCGGCGTGGCGCGGCAACGTGCGCGAGCTCGCGAACGCGCTCGAGCGCGCGGCGATCCTCGCCGACGGCCAGCCGATCGACGCGAGCCACATCTGGCTCGACGAGCCGACCTCGGCGACGAAGGGCGGGGCGACGAGCGCGGGTGGGATCCGCCCGCTCGCGGAGCTCGAGCACGACGCGATCCTCGCCGCCCTCGAGGCGGTCAGTGGCAACCGTCGCAAGGCCGCCGAGTTGCTCGGCATCGGCGAGCGGACGCTCTATGACAAGTTAAAGAAGTACGGCGTGACCGAGGATTAGCCCGCCCCGCGCGAGCGTTGGATCGACGATGCGTGCGCTGCTTGTCTTGTTGATCGCGTGCGACTCCGCGCGCCCGACGCCACCACCGCCAGAACCCGTCGTCGCCGTCGTCGCAGCTTCGGATGCTGCCGTCGATGCCGCGGTCTCGGTCACCTCGCTGCCGGCCGCGCCCGCGACCCGCGCGCACGGGACCGGCGATGCGACGTGGAAGCGCGACATCGCGCTGCTCGCCGAGGCGAACAACCGGTTCGTCACCGGTTGGGGCACGATCGCGCTCGACGGCGCGCACCCGATCCGGTTCGCGACGCTATTCCCGACGGACACGGGCGAGGGTCGCGGCGCGTATGTCCTCGAGCTCGCGCCGCATCACGTCGTCGAGGTCACGTTCTACGTCGATGGACGAACGTCGGCGTTCGGCGAGGGCGATGGCGTCCAGCACCCGGTCGATCAGGTGAAGTGGTTCGAGTCGGACGCGAAGGAGATCGATCACGAGTCGGGCCATCACCACGGCGGCGAGGCGATCCAGCTCGCGCTGCGCGACGGCGACCTCGTGCTGCTCTCGTACAACTACACCGACGACACGAGAGATCCGGCGGAGCAACCGATCTCGAAGACGTTCCCGTCGGACTTCGCGTGTCGGCCGCGCTGTCCGCTGGCGGCGACGTATCAGCCCTACTGGGGCTCGCAGCTCGCGGTGAGTAAGCCCGCGCGCTCGGTCGGCGAGCTCGTCGAGCCGGTGCCCGCGAAGCTGCCCGAATACGTTCCGTAGTAGTTTCGGCATATGCGCCGGGTGCTGGTGACAGGCTTCGAGCCGTTTGCAGGCCAGCGCGTGAACCCGTCGCAGCTCGCGGTCGAGAAGCTCGCGGGAACGACGATCGCGGGGCGCCGGATCGAGACCGCGATCCTGCCGTGTGTATTCGCCGACGCGCCGGCTGCATTGCGCCGCGCGCTGCGCCGCTATCAGCCGGAGCTCGTGATCTGCGTCGGCGAGGCGGGTGGCCGCGAGGCGATCACGATCGAGCGTGTCGCGATCAACGTCGACGACGCGCGAATCGCCGACAACGCCGGTGCGCAGCCGATCGATCGCGCGATCGCGCGGCGCGGTCCCGCCGCGTACTGGTCGACGCTGCCGATCAAGGCGATCGTCGCGGCGCTCGCGCGACGCAAGATTCCAGCCGCCGTGTCGCAGACCGCCGGCACGTTCGTGTGCAACCACGTGTTCTATGGGCTGATGCGGACGTTGTCCCGCCGGCGCGGCGTTCGCGGTGGCTTCATCCACGTGCCGTACGTGCGAGGGCAGGGCAAGCCGAGCTTGCCGCTCGCGACGATCGTCGAAGGGCTCGAGCTCGCGATCGCGACCGCGCTGACGACGAAGCGCGACGTTCACACGCGCGGCGGAGCGGAGCACTGATGCTGAAGTCCGGCCTGTGGTCCGGTTTCTACGAGCAGTTCGGTACGCGCCACGCGCAGGAGATGGTGCTCGACTTCGCCGACGGGCTCGTTCGCGGCGACGGCAAGGACGGGCTCGGTCGGTTCACGCTCGAGGGCGAATACCGGGTCGCGAACGAAGAGATCCGGCTCGGCTGGATCAAGACGTACGACGGCGCGCACAGCGTGCTCTACCTCGGCACGTTCGGCGCGGCCGGCATCGAAGGTCAGTGGAGAATCGGCCGCGCGCGCGGCGGATTCGGCCTACAGCTCGATCGCAGTCGGGAGACGCTCGCATGACGAAGCCACGCATCACGAAATCCGAAGCACCTCCGCCGGAGCCCGCGAACCAGCTCGCGTTGCCGATCGGGCCGCGCGTCGTCGAGGTCCTCGAGCTCGCGTATCGCGCACGCCGGCCGATCATGCTCGAGGGGCCGAGTGGCGTTGGCAAGAGCCAGATCGTCGAGGACTTCGCGCGCGTGAGCGGCCTCGCGTTCACGGTGCTCGATCTCAGCCTGCTCGAACCGCCCGACCTCGTCGGCTTGCCGGTGATCGCGGATGGCCGCACACACTACGCGAGCCCGGCCGAGCTGCCGACGGGTGGGCGCGGCGTGCTGATGCTCGAGGAGCTCAATCGAGCCGAAGTGCCGGTGATGCAGCCGGCGCTCCAGCTGTTGTCGGCGCGCAAGCTCCACGCGTACGAGCTGCCGGCCGGTTGGATCTGTGTCGCCGCGATCAACCCCGAGGAAGGCGACTATCAGGTCAACCGGCTCGATCCGGCGCTGCGCTCGCGGTTCTTGCAGCTGTCGGTGTGCGCGGATCGCGACGCGTGGCTCGGTTGGGCGGCGCACATGAACGTTCACCCGGTGATCGCGCGCGTCGTTCGCGATCACGGTGATGCTTTCGACCATGCATCGCCGCGGTCGTGGACCTACGCTTCGGAGATCCTTCACGCGCTCGCCGGCGACGAATCGCCGGACCTCGTGCGCGTCGCGATGCGCGGTTACTTGCCGAGCTCGTGGGCGCTGCTCGTCGCGGATGCGCTCGCCGCGACGCCGGCGATGCCGCGGGTCACGCTCGACGACGACCTCGCGCGCGCCGTGAAAGGAGCGCGGCCCGATGCGGTCTCGATGATCGCGACCCAGGTCCGCCGCGCGATCGCGAGCCCCGAGTTCGTCACCCGCGTCGAGTCCGGGCTGACCTACGCCCAGCTCGAACGCTACCTCGCACCGCTGCCGGGCGATCTACGCGAGCAATGCCTGGAGACCGCTGCGGAGTCGCGGGCGGCGGCGCGTCTCCTCGGGCGCGATCCGCGCGAGATCGCGACGACCTATGTCGGTTCGCCGCTCCAGCGCGAGATCGTCGGGTGGCGCAAGGACCTTGCTGTTGCGAAGATGCGCCTCGTCATCGCGACGGTCACGCAATGGCTCGAGCGCGAGACCCGGCTCGATCCGGCGATCGCGCCTCACCTCGAAGCGCTCGCGAAGGACACGGGGCCCGTCGGCGAGCGGCTCGCGCGCTGGTTGCGTGCGCACGCATGAAGCAGGGCTGGTTCGAGGAGATGCTCGCCGAGACCGGCTTCGTCCGCCGGTTCCCCGGCTATGCAGGCGTGCTCGCACGGATGGATCCGATCGAGGCCGAGCACGTTCCGGTCGCGGCCGTAGGCCTGCGCCGGATGGACGATCCGAATTCGCGCCTCCGGCTCTCGATCAATCGCGCGTGGTTCGCCGCGCATCCCGAGGCGCGTGCGGGCGTGTTGCTCCACGAGATCCAGCACGTGCTGCTCGGCCACCTGACGAACCGCATGCTCCATCGGGTCGCGCACCCGCTCGCGATGGAGATCGCGATGGAGATCAGCGCCGACGAGCCGATCGCGGGCCTGATCCATGATCACGGCTTCTCGATCGAGGCCTGGGCCGAGGTCGGCATCGCACCCGGCCAGAGCACGCTCGAGCGCTATCGCTTGCTCGTGCAAGCGCTCGAGTGCGGCAAGCTCGTCTACCAGGAAGGCCTCTCCGATCGCTTTCTCGATAGCCATCGCACCGGTCAAGGCGGGCTCGGCGATCTGCTCGACGCGCGCAGCGATCGAGCCTCGGAGCGTAACTGGAACCGTTCGAACGCGTGGCTCGGCCCACCGACCGCACTGGCAGAGCTCGAGCGGATGAAGCTCGCGATCGCGCATCACCTGCGCGGCGATCGCGGCGGCGATGACGACCCGACCGACTCGGATCGTGAGCGAATGCCAAAGCAACTTCCTCGGTTCATCTATCACCAGGCCGGTGCGTCGCACCTCGACTGGCCGCGCGTGCTACGCGAGGCGTTCCCGCGCCGCCGCGTGATCCGCCACGACTACCTGCGCCCGAATCGGCGATTTCCGCAGCGGGTCGGCGAGATTCCGGGCCGCACGCGGCGACCGCCGAAGCCGCGCCTGCTCGTCGGGATCGATACGAGCGGCAGCATGTCGGGTGACGTCCTCGACCGGGTCGCGCGCGAGGTCGGCCGGCTCGCTCGCCACGCGCGGCTGACGATCGCCGAGTGCGATGCCGCCGTGCATCGCGTGTACCCGATGAACGCCGTGCTCGGGCCGTTCACGGGCGGCGGCGATACCGATTTCGTTCCCGTGTTCGACGAAGCGCGCGGCGTGGCGTACGACGGCATCGTCTACTTCACCGACGGCCGCGGGCGCTTGCCGGAGCAGCCGGGCGTCGCGGTGCTGTGGGCGATCACGCACGATGACCCGTTCGTCACCGACTACGGCGCGATCGTGCGCGTGCCCTAGCCGAGCAGCTTGTCGAGCCGGATCGGCAGGTCGCGGATCCGCTTGCCGGTCGCGTGGAACACGGCGTTCGCGATCGCGGCCGCGACGCCGGTGATCCCGATCTCGCCGATGCCCTTCGTTCCGATCGCGTTCACGTGATCGTCCTGCTCGGGGATCTGGATGACCTCGATCGCGGGGATGTCGGCGTTGACCGGCACGTGATAGTCGGCGAGGTCGCGCGTGACGATCCGGCCGCTCCGGCGGTCGCGCACGGTCTCTTCTTCGAGCGCCATGCCGATGCCCCACACGATGCCGCCCACGAACTGGCTGTTCGCGGTCTTCGGGTTGAGGATCTTGCCGGCGGCGAACGCGGCGACGACGCGCGCGACGCGGACGATGCCGAGATCCTCGTCGACCCGAACCTCGACGAAGTCGGCGCCGAACGAGTGGAACGAGTAGAGGTCGCGGTCCTTCAGCACGGTCTTGACCTCGGCGACGATGTCCTTCGAGCGGTCGGTCGTCGCCGCGAGCTTCGCCTTCAGCTGCGTGCACGCCTCGACCACCGCGGGGCCGACCGAGCCGACGGTCATCGACCCACCGGATACCGGTGCTTCGGGCAGAGCGCTGTCGCCGAGCTCGAACCGGACCTTGTCGATCGGGACCTCGAGCGCGTCGGCCGCGAGCTGGGTCATGACGGTGTACGTGCCGGTGCCGAGGTCTTGCGTGCCGGCCTGGATGAGGAACGTGCCGTCGGGCTTCGCGGTCGCCTTCGCACTCGCGGGTTGCTGGTTCGCGGGATACGTCGCGGTCGCCATGCCGTAGCCGATCAACTCGTGGCCGTCGCGCATCGAGCGCGGCTGCGGCTTGCGCTTCGCCCAGCCGAACTTGTCGGCGGCGGCGCGGTAGCACTTGTCGAGTGACTTCGACGAGAACGGCTTGGCCATCTGCGGATCGGTGACCGCGTAGTTGCGCATGCGGAGCTCGAGCGGATCGATCTTCGCGGCGTAGGCGAGCTCGTCCATCGCGGACTCGATCGCGAACGTGCCGGAGGATTCGCCCGGCGCACGCATGAACGTCGGCGTCGGTGCGTCGATCTTGACGACCTTGTGGCTGGTCGAGGCGTTCGGCGACGCGTACAGCATCCGGGTCTGGAGCGCGCTTGGCTCGACGAACTCGTCGAATCGCGACGTCTCGTTGATCACGTCGTGGCGGATCGCGGTGAGCTTGCCCTCGGCGTCGCAGCCGAGCGCGATGTTCTGGATCGTGTGTGGGCGATGACCGACGAGCGAAAACATCTGCGGGCGGGTGACGACGAGCTTGACCGGCCGGTTGACGACCTTCGCCGCCATCGCAGCGAGCGCGACGTGCGACCACGGGGTGCCCTTGCAGCCGAACCCGCCGCCGACGAACTGATCGATCACGCGGACCTTCGCCTTCGGGATGCCGAACACCTCGGCCATTCGGTTGCGCACGCCGAAGATGCCCTGCGTCGCGTCGTAGACCGTGAGCTCGTCGCCGTGCCATACGGCGATCGTCGCGTGCGGCTCCATCGGGTTGTGGTTCTCGTTCGGCGTCGTGTACGTCGCTTCGATCTTGAACTTCGCAGCGCCGAGGCCGGTCGCGACGTTGCCGCGGTTCGAGTCGGACTCGCCGTGGACGATCGCCTTCGACGTGAACGCGGAGCCGAGCGCTTGTTCGATCGAGGCGACCGTGGCCTCGGTCGCGTAGCGAACCGCGATCGAGCTCGCGGCGTGTTGTGCCCGTTCGAGCGTATCGGCGACGACGACCGCGATCGGCTGATCGGCGTACTCGATCACGTCGCTCTGGAGGAGCTGGAGGATCCGCTCGCCGGGGCCGCCGCCTTTCTTGCCCGCGAAGACGCGCGGTGCGTCGAGGTGACTGAGCACGGCGAGCACGCCTGGGGACTTACGCGCGTTCGCGAGCTCGATCCCGGCGATCGTGCCTTTGCCGATCGCGCTCGTCACGATCACTGCATGCGCGACCTTCGTCACGTCGGTGTCGGCCGCATAGGTCGCCGTGCCGGTGACCTTCTTCTGCGCATCGATCCGATCGATCGGTGTGCCGACGCTCTTCACTTGGCACCTCCTGCAACGAGCGCCAGCGTGCGCGCGATGACGCGCCTCGCGAGCTCGACCTTGAATGCATTGTCGGGGCGAGGATCGGCCTTCGCCAGGGCGAGCTGCGCTGCGGCGGTGAACGTCTCGGGCGTGGCCGGCTTGCCGACGAGCGCGGTCTCGACGGCGGGCTCGCGCCACGGCTTGGTTCCGACGCCGCCGAGTGCGACGCGGGCGTCCTTGATCGACCCGCCCTGAACATCGAGTGCGACCGCAGCCGACGCGAGTGCGAATGCGTACGACGCGCGATCGCGAACCTTGACGTAGCGCGACTTCGCGGCGAGCGGCGTGGTCGGCACTTCGATCGCGGTGACGAGCTCGCCGGGCTGGAGCACGGACTCGACGTTCGGGTGATCGTCGGGGACCGTGTGGAACTCGACGAGCTTGACCGTGCGTTCGCCGGCGCGCGACTTGAGGTGGACGATCGCGTCGAGCGCCGCCAATGCGACGCACATGTCCGAGGGATGCGCCGCGATGCAGTCGCGCGAGGTCCCGACGACCGCGTGCATCCGGGTGAAGCCTTCGAGCGCGGCGCAACCGGTGCCGGGCGCGCGCTTGTTGCACGGGCTGACGTTGTCGCGGAAGTACGTGCAGCGCGTGCGCTGCAGGAGGTTGCCGCTGACGCTCGCCATGTTGCGGATCTGACCGGAAGCGCCCGCGCGAATCGCATCGGCGAGGGCAGGGAGCTTCGCGACGACGTCGGGGTGGTACGCGACGTCGGTGTTCGTCGCGAGCGCGCCGAGTTTGATCGACGACGCGCCGGTCTCGATCTTCGCGAGCGGCAAGCCGTTGAGGTCGACGACCTTCCCCGGGCGCATGACCTCCAGCCGCATCAGATCGACGAGCGTCGTGCCGCCGGCGAGCGCCACCGAGCCCGGCTCTGCGAGCGCAGCGAGCGCATCTTGTTCGGTGGTCGGACGGACATAGCTGAACGGGTTCATCCGGTTTGCCCTCCGCGCGCCGCTTTGATCGCGGCGAGGATGTTCGGATACGCGCCGCAGCGGCAGATGTTGCCGCTCATCTGCTCGCGGATCTCGTCGTCGGTGGTCGCGCGGTTTTCCTTGATCAACGCGGCGGCGCTCATGATCTGGCCAGGCGTGCAGAACCCGCATTGCAGCGCGTCGTGCGCGATGAACGCCTTCTGCACCGGGTGGAGGTCGCCCTGGCCGAGGCCTTCGATCGTCGTGATCGGCTTGCCCTGCGCGGCGGCCGCGAGCGTCAGGCACGACAGCACCCGCTTGCCATCGATGTGGACCGTGCACGCGCCGCACTGGCCGGCATCGCAACCCTTCTTCGTCCCGGGCAGGTTCAGCCGCTCGCGCAGCGCATCGAGCAGCGACACGCGCGGCTCGATCCGCAGCGGCCGCTTCGTTCCGTTGACGTCGAGCACGACGTCGATCTCGACAGGCGCGGGCACCGGCGCAGCGGCGGGAGCCGGATCCGGATCATGGTGCTCCTTCTGATGACACGCGGCGAGCACGACCGCCGCGAAGCCGCTGACGACGCACGTCCCGACGAACCCGCGCCGGGTGAACAGCATCGGTGCCGAGCTCAACATCGCCTCGGTCGCGGCGGTCAGCCCCGCGAGCAACGTCGAGTGATCGACGTGGAGCTGGCGATGTTCGAACATCACCGAGCCGTCGTGATCGAGGACGAGCACCGCGTCCTCTCGACCGCCGTGATCCCGGTGGAGCTCCCGCGCTGCGAGCTCGCCGAGCGCGACGAGGTCGTCATCGGGGCGCAAGCGCCAGGCTTGGCGCGCACCGACGATCACGAGCTCGGCGCCGAGCCCGCGGAGGTGGCTGCGCAATGCGCGAAGCTCGGAATCACTCGCACGTGGGGGCAACCAGTCGCGGGCGAACGCGAGCACCCGGCATCCCGGAATCGACATGCGGCTAGCCCGAGCAAGATCGCGGCCGGCGACCGGCTCGAAATTCACGCGCGCGCGGCGTTAGGTCGTGCGCCCGCGCACACGCGTGCTTCAGAACGCCAGGCGCGTGATCGGCAGGACGAGCGGGATCGTGGTCATTGCCGGATCGTTGCGATCGAACAGCCGCTCGTAGCCGCGTAGAACGATATATCCCAAGCCGACGTCCATCGCGGCGTAGACGAGCCGTGCGGGGACCTGGCGCCAGCCCGTCATGCACCACAGGTTGAGGATCTTCGTCACGTCGTTCTGCGGCGAGAACAGCACGACGTCCTTCGCGAAATCGATCCACAACCCGGTCGCCGCGACGGTGAGCGCGAGCTGACCGTACTTGTTGTCGGGCCAGCCGCCGGCGAACACGAGCGCCGCGTAGCCGCCGAGCAGCGCGGTGTCGGTGATCTTCGGCGCGATCAAGAACGTGACTCGATCGCCCGTGGTGTGAAGATCGTGGACGTACGTCCAGCCGAACCGGAACACGTTCGCCTTCGGATCGATACCGGGCGGGAACACGTGGAGCTCGTCGACCGTCGCGCCGACCAGCTTCGCGCCGAGCGCGTGACTACCCTCGTGAAGCGCGACGCCGGCGAGGTAGTCGACCGGCGCCATCGCGAGGCCGACCTCGACAAGCGTCGCGTTCTCGGGCTGTGCGTGTGCCGTCGCGGCGAGCGCAGCGAGAAGAACGAGTGCCTTCACGTGACCTCGGGTGGCGCGACCCACAGCTCGTCGATCGGGACAAAGCCCAGGCGCTTCGCGAGGCGCAGCGATGCGATGTTGCCCTCGTCCGCGCCCCACACCGGCTCGCGGCCGTGCGAGCGCTCGTCGCGGATCATCGCGGCGGCGACGAGCGTGCCGAGGCCGAGCTGGCGCGCGGTCGGCAAGACATCGACGGAGACATCGAACAACTTCGCGCTCCGCCACGGTGCGTACGCGAACGCCGAGGGCGCGCCGTCGACATATGCGGTCCAGATCGGTCCGCGCGTCGCTGCCCACGCGAGCTCGGCATCGGGCGGCTCGCCGGTAAACACCGTCGCGCCAACGGGGTCGGGCAGGGCCTCGGGGTCTGGGAGCGTGTGGAGGATCGCGCGCTCGCTGCGGCCGAAGGCGGGGCGCAGATCGTCGCGCGAGAACAAGAACGTGTGATGGGGATAGCCGGTGCGAAACCGCGCGGCGTCCGCCGGGTCGACCTCGCCGGCGAGCACGACCAACTTCGCCGCATCGTGGCCGAGCGCGTAACCGCCGCCGACCGGGACACGCCAGCCGTCGCGATCGCCGGCGATGCCGTGCGCTTCGACCCAGCGCGGGATATCCGGCAGGTCGAGTGGGGTCATCCGCCGGAGCCGAGTGCCTTGAGCGCGCCGATCGCAGCGTTCGCGTCGTCGAGGAGGCAGCTGTTGCGATACTTCTGCTTCTTCACGACCGCACGCTCGAGCGCCCCGACCGCCTTCGGCGTGTTGAGCGCGCGGATGTGCATCACCGCCTCGCGCCGCTTCGCGCACGTGACTTCCTGTTCGAGGTCGAGACTGTAGGCGGTCAGCCAGTCGACCGAGTCGGCGAGCTTGTAGCGATCGATCACCGGGCGCACCGCGTGGCGGCGGTTGAGATCTTGGCTGACCGCCGCTTTCAGCACCGCGTCGCGCGCTTCGAGGTCGTCCGTGCGGCCCAGCCAGACGTCGAACGCGTTCGTCACGACGTCGGGGTTCTTGTCGGCGGCCATCGCGTGGAGGTTCGCGATGAAGGTCGCATTCGACGCGAGGCTCGGCGACAGCTGCAGCGCGCGGTTGTACGCGGTGAGGCTCGGCCCGCTCTCGTGCCGCGCGGCGTGCGCGTGACCGAGCAACAGCTGCGCGTTCGCGTCGTTCTTCGCCGCCGGATCTTTCTCGATGATGTCGATCGCGCGCTTCGCATCGCCGTGCTCGAGCGCATCGGCGGCCTGGCCCGCGGTCGTGTTCGGATCCGTCGTCGGATCGGTCGTGCCAGGCGTGGTCTCGCCGCCGCCGTGGCGCGTGATGATCGCGAACGTCACACCCGCGGCGAGCGCGAGCAGGAAGATGCCGGCGATCCACGGCCACCGCTTCTTCTTCTCCGGGACCTGCGCGAGCCGTTGCTCCGGCGTCAACCCGAAGATCGGTTCGCCGCTCGGCCCCGTGAACGGCAGGCCGATGCCGACGCCGCCCTTCAGGGGTTGGCTCGCGTTCGCGGCCTGCGCGGCAAGCTTCGCGGGCTCGACGCGCACCGACGGCTCGGCCACCGGCGAGCGCACCGCGCGCACGGCCTCGACACCGGCGCCCATCTTCGTCGCCGCGCGCGCACCCGTATCCGCGACGGGACGCGCGACCGGCGTCGCCTTCGGCGGCGTCTGGTGGAGCACTTCGTCGATCGCGTCGCCGATCTCGTTCTGGATATCGACCGCGCCTTGGTCGTCGACGAGCGGCTGGCTGCCGGTATCGCCCGGGCGCTCGAAGCTGACGTCGGTGACGCCGCCATCCGACGTCGACAGCGCGTTCTCGACCGCGGCGAGGAACACCTCGGCCGACGCGTAGCGATCGTTCGGCTTCTTCGTCAGGCCCTTCACGATCAAGCGCTCGATCGACGACGGCACCGGCTTGCCGCCCTTGATCATGCGCGTCCGCATGGCCGGCACCGCTTTCGCGGTGTGCATCGACATCACTTCGAGCTTGTCGTCCGAGTAGAACGGCGGCTGGCCGGCGAGCATCTCGTACGCCATCACGGCGGCGGCGTAGAGATCCGCGCGGCCGTCCATCTTGTTGCCGAGCGCCTGCTCGGGCGCCATGTAGATCGGCGTACCGAACGCCATGCCCGCCTGGGTCAGGCGGACACCGTCGTCGGAGAGCTCGCCGGTCATCGGCTTCGCGATGCCGAAGTCGAGGATCTTCGCGAAGTCCATGTCGTCGCCGAGCCGGATCAGGAAGATGTTCTCCGGCTTGATGTCGCGATGGATCAGGCCCGCGTTGTGGATGCTCGCGAGGCCGCGCAGGATATGAGCGAGGATGTGGAGCGCGCGGCCCGGCGCGAGCTGGCCCTCTTGCTCGAGCACGTCGGCGAGCGAGCGGCCCTCGAGCAATTCCATCGCGAGGTACAGCGAGCCGTCGGCGAGGCGGCCGACGTCGTAGGTCGCGACGCAGTTCGGATGATCGACCTTGCCGACGGCGAGTGCTTCGCGCTCGAACCGCGAGCGCACGTCGGGCGAGGCGGCGAGCGAGGGATGGAGGATCTTGACGGCGACCTGACGGCGCAGTCCGACGTGGGTCGCGCGAAACACGAGGCCCATGCCGCCGCGACCGAGGGTGGCCTCCAGGCGATAACGCCCGTCGACCACCGTCCCGATCAGCTCGGAGCCATCCGACTCGTCATCGCCGAAAAGGCCGGCGCGCGCGCCAGGATCCGTGGAGTCGTGGGGTGCCATCCCTCCGCCGCTATTGTGCCATCGCTTCGCCAAAACGGCTGCGCAAACCCCCACAATTCCGCATGGTTCTAGCTAACCGGAATGTTTGCGATCTGCCCGACGCCACGCTTTGGCCTTGCGAGGTTGCCAACGTAGATCGGGATATGTAGAGTGCACGCCCTCACCGGCCCAGGTAGCTCAGCTGGTAGAGCAGCGGACTGAAAATCCGCGTGTCGGCGGTTCAACTCCGTCCCTGGGCACTGCAACATTCAAAGGTTCCGATGGAGACGCCGGCCGAAGCCTTTCGCCTCCTCGTGGAATCCGTCCAGGACTACGCGATCTACTTGCTCGCGCCGGATGGCACGGTCCAGTCGTGGAACGCGGGCGCCGAACGCCTGAAGGGCTACGCCGGCGCCGAGATCATCGGCGAGAGCTTCGCGAAGTTCTTCTCGCCGGAGGACCGCGCTTCTGGAAAGCCGCGTCATTTGCTCGAGCGCGCGCTCGCCGATGGCCGGATCGAGAGCGTCGGCTGGCGGTTTCGCAAGGACGGGTCGCAGTTCTGGGCGAGCGCCCTCATCACGACGCTGCGCGATTCGACCGGCAAGCACGTCGGGTTCGCGAAGGTCACCCGCGATCTGACCGACAGCGCGTATCGCGCGTTCGTCGAGGCGTCGCACGCGATCGTGTGGACCACGGACGCCGAGGGCCGACCGAACGCGGACTCGCCGAGCTGGCGCGAGTTCACGGGCGAGAGCGAGGCCGATTGGCGCGGCATGCGCGCGTGGGAGCTGATCCACCCCGACGATGTCGAGGTGTTCCGCGAGGCGTGGACGCACGCGAAGACGAGCGCGACCCGGCTCGAGGCGCAGTTCCGGTTGCGCCGCGCCGACGGCGTGTACGTCTGGGTCCAGGCGAACGCGGTGCCGTTTCGCGATCTCGAGGGCCGCGTGCGCGAGTGGTTCGGCGTCACGATCGACATCTCGGATCGCAAGCGCGCGGAGCTCGAGACCCAGCGCGCGCTCGAGCTGTGGCGGACGACCCTGCGCAGCATCGGCGACGCGGTGATCGCGACCGATGCGACCGGCAAGGTTCGGTTCCTGAACCCGGTGGCGGAGCGGCTGACGGGGTGGAGTGCGAGAGATGCCATCGGCAAGCAGCTGATCGAGATCTTTCCGATCTCGAACGAGGACACCGGCGTCGCCGTCGAGAACCCGGTCGACAAGGTGCTGCGCGAAGGCACGATCGTCGAGCTCGCGAACCACACGGTCTTGCGCCGGCGCGACGGCGTGCTCGTCCCGATCGACGACAGCGCCGCACCGATCCGCGATCCCGACGGCAAGCTCGAGGGCGTCGTCCTCGTGTTCCGCGATGCGACCGAGGAGAAGCGCGCGTTCCTTCGCCGTGCGTTTCTCGCGAACGCGACCCAGGCGCTCGCCGAGGCCGATGACTACAACGACGCACTCGCGAAGATCGCGCAGCTCGCGGTGCCGCGGCTCGCGGACTGGGTCGGGATCGAGATCGCGGACGGTCACGGCAAGACGAAGCAGGTCGCCGTCGCGCACGTCGATCCCGCGAAGGTCGAGTTCGCGCGCGCGCTCGCGGTGCGCTATCCGCCGGATCCGAAGGCGGTGACCGGTGTGCCGCAGGTGATCCGGACCGGCAAGTCCGAGCTCTATCCGGAGATCCCGAAGCAGCTGCTCGAACATGCGGCGGTCGACGCGGAGCACCTGCGGATCATTCGCGAGCTCGATCTTCGCTCCGCGCTGGTCGTCCCGCTGATCGGCCGCAACGAGGTGTTCGGCGCGATCTCGTTCATCTATGCGCAATCGGATCGCCGCTACACCGCCGACGACCTCGCGTTCGCCGAAGAGCTCGCGCGCCGCGCGGCGACGATGATCGAGCGGCGCCGGCTCGAGGAAGATGCGGCGAACGCGAACCGGATGAAGGACGAGTTCCTCGCGACGGTCAGCCACGAGCTGCGGACGCCGCTCCAGGCGATCCTCGGTTACGCGTCGATGCTGAAGCAGGGCATCGCGCGCGATAGCGAGAAGGCGCTCGATGCGATCCTGCGCAACGCGGATGCCCAGGCGCGCTTGATCGAGGACATCCTCGACGTGTCGCGGATCACGAGCGGCAAATTGCGCCTGACGCTGATGCGGGTCGAGATCGCGAGCGCCTTGCGCGCGGCGCTCGACTCGGTGCGCCCCGCCGCGCAGGCGAGGAAGTTGCGAATCGTCGAGCATCTGCCGAGCGAGATCGGGGCGGTCCAAGGCGACTTCGAGCGGCTCCAGCAGATCTTCTGGAACCTGCTCTCGAACGCGGTGAAGTTCACGGAGCCCGGTGGCACCGTCGAGCTCGGCGCGCGGCGCGAAGGATCGTCGCTCGTGATCACCGTCCGCGATACGGGGCGCGGGATTCCGCGCGAGTTCCTGGCGACGATCTTCGAGCGGTTCCGCCAGATCGATAGCTCGACGACGCGGCACAAGGGCGGGCTCGGGCTCGGCCTCGCGATCGTGCGCTCGCTCGTCGAGGCGCACGGCGGCACCGTGTTCGCGGAGAGCGCCGGCGAGGGGACCGGCACGACGTTCACGGTGACGCTGCCGGCGAGCGTCGCGGCGCTCGACCACGCGCGCGCGACCGGTACACACGAGCCGCTCGTGCGCCGGCCGCTGCGCGGGATCCGCGTGCTGATCGTCGACGACGAGCAAGATGCGCGCGACGTCGTCGCCGAGGTCATGGTCGAGGCGGGTGCGGACGTGACGAAGGCGGCGTCGGCCGCGGAGGCCTTCGAGCTACTCCAGACGGATCCGCCGCACATCTTGATCTCCGACATCGGCATGCCGGGCGAGGACGGCTATTCGCTGTTGCGCCGGATCCGCGCGTTGCCGCCGGAGAAGGGTGGCGATGTCCCGGCGCTCGCGCTGACTGCATACGCGCGCCAAGAAGATGTCCGCGCCGCGCTCGACGCGGGGTTCCAGCTCCACGTCGCGAAGCCGGTGAAGACCGACAAGCTGCTCGAAGCGATCAGCGCCTGGGCGCGTCGCTAGCAGTTTCGCGAGGATCCGAGGTCGTGCGATTTCTGTGCGACGAGTCGGGGACATCGTCTCCCGAGCTGCATGATGAAATTCATTGCCGCCGCCGCCATGGTCCTCGTCGTAGCCGCCGCGAGTGTCGGCCAGGCCGGATCGAGCACGTGCTTCAACGACTGCATGTCGACCTGCGAGCGAACCGGATCGCTCGCACGCGACTGTCAGATCGAGTGCACGCAGGAGTGTCCTGTACAGACGCCACCGCCGACCTGCACGACCTCGACCGACTGTTCCGCACACGACCAGTGCGTCGCGAATGACACCGCGTGGTTGTTGTTCTGTACGCCGTTTCCGTGGAGCCCGTACTGCGCCAAGCTGTACTTCAGTCCCGGTGGCGTGAACGCCTGCCCGGCGTGCGTGACGACCACCGTCTGTTAGTGGCCGCTGCCGTCGGGCGGCGCGTCGCTGAATACGAGCGGGTAGTCGACCTCGACCGTGTCGCCATCGCCGAGCGGAGGGAGCTCGAGCGTCTGGATCGTCGAGCGCATGCAGTCGTCGAGCTTCGCCGGCAGCGCGCGCTTGCCGTCGTCGTAGAGCTGCTTCGCATCGATCACGGTCCCGATGTCGGGATCGCCGGTGAGCGTGAAGTGCGCGTGGACCTCGAGATGATCGGCCGACAGCGTCGTCGCGCGCGCATCGCTGTAGCAGTCGGCGAGGAACGGAATCACCTCGCGCATCGCGCCGCGGATCACGTCGCGATCCATCTGGGCCTCGTGACCGGAGCCAGGATTCGCGGAGTCGGTCGAATCCGCGGGGCCGAGCGAGGAGTGACGCGGCGCTTGCCCGGCCTTGCGTTTCGCGCGTGCGGCAGCGATCGCGGCGGCGAGCTCGCGGCGCTCGTCGGCACTCGCGAGCTTGCGCACGTGTTGCGGCGGCGCGGGCAGGCCCGGTGCAGTTGGCGCTTCCATCGCCGTCGGGCCGATCGTCACGGTCGCCGCCGCGGACCCGGTCGATGCAGCGGACGCGTGACCGCGCGGATACCAGTGCCAGATCGCGCCCGCGGCGAGAGCGACGACGATCGCGGCGATCGCGAGCTTCTTCACGATGAATACTCCGAGGGTGAGAGATGCGGTGTGTGCCGGCGGTGCGGCGAGCGGCGCGAGCGACGCGAGCCAGGCCCGGCGATCGCCACCCGTGCGTGCGTCGAGTTGACGCCGCAGTTGTTCGAGCGCGTGCTTGTGGCGGCCGCGCACCGTCGCTTCGGGGATGCCGTCGCGGCGCGCGATCGCGGCGAACGATTCGCCATCGAAGTAATGGTGGAGCAGGGTGGAGCGATACGGCTCGGCGAGTGCGAGCACGAGCTCCGTCAGCATGCGGAACGTCTCGGCGCGCGCGACCGTGTCGGCGACCGAGCTCTGCGGCTGCGCGATCTGCGAGACCGCATCTTCGCGGTTCGCGTGGCGGGTCGCACTGCGATGAGTCATTCGACTCGCGTTGCGCAACACGCGCGCGAGCCACGGCCGCGCGGGCAACTCGGGATCCGGCGGCGTGCGCAGCGCGGCGACATAGGTGTCCTGCACCGCATCGTCCGCGCCTGCACCACCGACCAGCTTGCGCGCGAGATCGCGCAGCCAGTCGGCTTGCGCGAGCAGTGCGGCGAGGTTGTCGGCGGCCATCTATAGAGGACTATGCCGCCCGCGTGCGATCCGTTGCCGAAAACGCATTGTCAGAGGCGTGGGCTACAGATAGCGGGCGCGAAGAGATCCCGACCCCAGATCTAGCGCCGAGAAGTTGCCGGCGTTCATTCCGGCGCGCTAGATGGGGACACTGGGTAGGAGCTTCTAGAGCCGATCGAACTGTCACATATCCGAGCTGGTGCTGACGCCGACACCTCTGTCGACGTTGGCTGAAAAGGGAACCCGGTGGTCATTCGACCAAGACGGGACTGCCCCGCAGCGGTAGGCGAGAACGACCTCCACATCGAGCACTGACCATCTGGTTGGGAAGCGTGGAGTAGGTGCCGGCGACGAGCCGGCGCGCTCGCAAGTCCGAAGACCTGCCAGCACGGAAGCATCCGACACCTCGGGGGAGGTTGTCCGCGCGGCGCTCGCCCAGGCGCCCGACTCCCCCTTCGTGTCTCCACGTTCCCGAAGGAGGACCGATGCAACCCGAGACCACCACAGCACAGACCGCACCCGCGCACCGCGACTCGTCTCCCCAGACGATGATGCGAGTGACCAAGCGCAACGGCACGACCGAGCCGGTCGACCTCAACAAGATCGTCCGCGCGGTCAATCGCAGCTGCCGCGGCCTCGCCGAGGTCGACGCCATGCGCGTCGCGACCAAGACGATCAGCGGCCTCTACGACGGCGCGACGACGAGCGAGCTCGATCGCCTGTCGATCCAGACCGCGGCGTCGCTCGTCGCCGAGGAGCCGCAGTACAGCCGCCTCGCCGCGCGCCTGCTCTCCGCGTACATCGCGAAGGAGGTCGGCAACCAGGCGATCCACGCGTTCAGCGCGTCGATCGCGAACGCACATCAGCTCGGGCTCGTGAATGCGCGGCTCGCGACGATCGTCGCGACGAACGCGCGCAAGCTGAACGACGCGATCGTGCTCGAGCGCGATCACGAATTCGAATACTTCGGCCTGCGTACGCTCTACGACCGCTACCTCCTGCGCCATCCCGAGACCCGCCTCGTGATCGAGACGCCGCAGCAGTTCTTCATGCGGATCGCGTGCGCGCTAACCGAGACGATGACCGAGACGCTCGAGCTGTACCGCCTGCTGTCGACGCTCGAGTACCTGCCGAGCTCGCCGACGATGTTCAACGCGGGGACGTCGCACGAGCAGCTATCGAGCTGCTTCCTCCTCGACTCGCCGGCGGATCACCTCGAGGCGATCTACCAGAAGTACATGGATGTCGCGCTGCTCTCGAAGTTCAGCGGCGGCATCGGCCTCGCGTATCACCGCGTGCGATCGCGCGGCTCGTTGATCGAGAGCACGAACGGCCACTCGAACGGCATCGTGCCGTGGCTGAAGACGCTCGACTCGTCGGTGTCGGCGGTGAATCAAGGCGGCAAGCGCAAGGGCGCTGCGTGCGTGTACCTCGAACCGTGGCACGCAGACATCGAGCCGTTCCTCGAGCTCCGCGACAACACGGGCGACGAGGCGAGTCGCACGCACAACCTCAACCTCGCGAACTGGATCCCCGACCTGTTCATGAAGCGGGTCGAGGCGAACGGCGAGTGGAGCCTGTTCGATCCGAAGCTCGTGCCCGAGCTGCCGGACCTGTGGGGCGAAGCGTTCGACCGCGCGTACGAGGCGGCCGAGCGGGCAGGGCTCGCGGCCAAGACGATCAAGGCGCGCGACCTCTACGCGCGGATGATGCGGACGCTCGCGCAGACCGGCAACGGCTGGATCACGTTCAAGGACGCGTCGAACCGCGCGTGCAACCAGACCGCGAACGGCGGCACGGTCCACCTGTCGAACCTGTGCACCGAAATCATCGAGGTCACCTCGGCCGACGAGGCAGCGGTGTGCAACCTCGGCTCGATCAATCTCGGGCGTCACGTGGTGGATGGATCCTTCGACTTCGCGAAGCTCGCGCGCACCGTGCGCACCGCGGTTCGCCAGCTCGATCGCGTGATCGATCTGAACTACTACCCGATCGCCGCGACCCAGCGCTCGAACATGAAGTGGCGGCCGGTCGGGCTCGGCGTGATGGGCCTCCAGGACGTGTTCTTCCAGCTCGGCTGGGCGTTCGACGCACCCGAGGCGCGCCACCTGTCGAAGAAGATCGCCGAGCTGATCTACTTCCACGCGCTGTCTGCGTCGAACGAGCTCGCGGTCGAGAAGGGCGCGCACCCGGCGTTCGGCGAGACTCGCGCCGCGACCGGCGAGCTCCAGTTCGAAGCGTGGGGCGTGACGCCGGATGACACCGCTCGATGGGACGCGCTGCGCGCGAAGATCCGAGAAAGCGGGTTGCGGAATTCGCTCCTCATCGCGATCGCGCCGACCGCAACGATCGCTTCGATCGCCGGCTGCTACGAGTGCATCGAGCCGCAGATCAGTAACCTGTTCAAGCGCGAGACGCTGTCGGGCGACTTCATCCAGATCAACCGCTACCTCGTCGATGCGCTGAAGCAGCTCGGGCTGTGGTCGGAACCGACGCGCCAGCGCCTGCTCCGCGCCGAGGGCTCGGTCCAAGGGCTGGTCGAGGTACCCGAGGACATCCGCAAGGTGTTCCGCACCGTGTGGGAGGTGCCGATGCGGTCCCTCATCGACATGGCCGCGGATCGCGGCGCGTTCATCGATCAGAGCCAGTCGCTGAACCTGTTCGCGGAGAGCCCGAACATCGGCGCGCTGTCGGCGATGTACTTCCATGCCTGGAAGAAAGGCCTGAAGACGACCTACTACCTGCGCTCGCGCCCGGCGACGCGGATCGCGAAGACCACGGCCGAGCTCGCACCCGCGGCGGCCGTCGCGTGCTCGCTCGAGAACCCCGGCAGCTGCGAGGCGTGCCAGTGATCGCCGAGGGAAGTGGTCCGGTGTCGACGCGTCCGGCGCGGCTCCTCGATCCGGGGATGTGCCTCACGCTGCGGCCGATGGCGTATCCGCAGTTCTTCGAGATGTACCGCGCGGCGATCAAGAACACGTGGACCGTCGAGGAGGTCGACTTCGGCACCGACCTCGCGGACCTCGCGAAGATGTCGGCGGCGGAGCGCCACTTGATCCAACGGCTCGTCGCATTCTTCGCGACCGGCGATTCGATCGTCGCGAACAACCTCGTGTTGAACCTCTACAAGCACGTCAACGCGCCGGAAGCGCGGATGTACTTGTCGCGTCAGCTCTACGAGGAGGCGCTGCACGTCCAGTTCTACCTGACGCTGCTCGATACGTACGTGCCCGATCACGCGGAGCGCAATCGTGCGTTCGCCGCGATCGAGACGATTCCGTCGATCCGCAAGAAGGCCGAGTTCTGCATGAAGTGGATCGATTCGATCCAAGCGCTCGATCGGCTCGACACGATCGCGGATCGCCGGCGGTTCCTCTTGAATCTGATCTGCTTCGCCGCGTGCATCGAAGGCTTGTTCTTCTTCGGCGCGTTCGCGTACGTGTATTTTCTGCGCTCGAAGGGCCTGCTCCACGGCCTGTCGGGCGGTACGAACTGGGTGTTTCGCGACGAGAGCGCTCACATGGCGTTCGCGTTCGAGGTCGTCGCGACCGTGCGCCGCGAAGAGCCCGAGCTGTTCGATGCCCGGCTCGAGGACGAGGTCCGGGCGATGCTCGACGAGGCGATCGCGTGCGAGGCGCTGTTCGCCGAAGATCTGCTCGCCGGCGGCGTCGCCGGCCTGTCGGTGGGCGAAGTTCGCCAGTACCTCGAGTACTGCGCGGATCAGCGGCTCGCGACGCTCGGGATGACGCGGCAATACGGCGCGAAGAATCCTTTCGGGTTCCTCGCGCTCCAGGACGTCCAGGAAGTGACGAACTTCTTCGAGCGCCGCGTGTCGGCCTATCAGGTCGGCGTCGAGGGAGAGGTCACGCTCGATGCGGCGTTCTGATCTCGGGCTCGGCGTGATCGCGATGCTCGTCGCGTGCGGCAGCCACGGCGACCGAGCGCTCGATGCTTCGCTCGACGGCACGCCCGGCGATGCCGCAGTCGATGCGGTCCCCGATGCACCGCACATGGTCCACGGCGTCGCGCTCGCAGACGTCGTCGTCGCTGCACCGGGCGCGAGCGGCAGCGGCACGGGCGATCCGATGCGCGCGGTCGATGGCGTGCGGGGCGGCGGCAGCAACATGGGCGGCGCCGACGTCTACTCGATGGGCTACGGCTCGAATAACTCGATCACGCTCGCGTGGTCGGGTGGCTCGCTCGCGAACGGATCCGGCGCCGACTTCGTCGTGTTCGAGAACCCGTTCGACGAGGCCGGCGGCGGCGTGTTCATGGACCTGATCGTCGTCGAGGTCTCGCGCGACGGCACGACCTGGCGCGCGCTGCCGCACGACTACACGAACAGCATCGAGAACGTGTACGTTCCGGATCCGACGAAGTGGGTCGGGTTCGCGGGCAAGACGCCGGTGCTGTTCAACGTCGACACGAACCCCGTCGATCCGTTCGATCCCGCCGCTGCGGGTGGCGATGCATTCGATCTCGACGACGTTGCGGGCAGCGATACCGAGGCCGCGGCGATCCGCGCGGAGGGCATCAAGTACGTGCGGTTGACGACCGCACCGTCGCAGATCAACCCGCATACCGGTTCGAACTACGTCCACGACTCGCTCGCGAACGGTGCCGATGTCGACGGGATGTACGGCCGCTACGTCGGGATGTGACGGATCACGCCGGCGTGGGTCGCCGCGAAGTCCGCGAACCGCTCGGGATCCACGCACGCCGCCATGATCTCGAGTGACTCGACGAGCCGCGGACCCGGGCGGTTGAAGAACTGGTTGCCATCGGTGACGTAGACCCGGGCGCGCGGACCGACAGCGGGCAGGACGTCGCGCTCGAGGATGGCGCGCTCCGCGAGCGCCCGGTCGAGCGAGAACCCGCACGGCTTGACGACGACGACGTCCGGCCGAAGCTCGGCGAGCCGCGCCGGATCGATCGTCGGTGCCGGCGCACCGGCCTCCGCGCCGACCGCGATCCCGCCGGCGAGCTCGATCAGCTCGGGCATCCACGTGCCACCGAGCATCAGCGGATCGATCCACTCGAGGCTGACGACCCGCGGGCGGGTGGGCGCGGCGCGTGCCGCGATCGCGCGGATCCGCTGCTCGAGCTCTTCGCGCACCGCCGCGCCGCGCTGGTCGCGGCCGATCGCGGCGGCGACTCGTTCGATATCTCCCAGCACGTCGGCGAGCCGGGTCGGGCTCAGGCTCGCGATCCGGATGTCGTCGCGATGCGCGAGGCGCGCGACCGCGGCGCGAACGTCGTCGAGCGACACCGCACAGACCTCGCACAGGTCCTGTGTCACGATCACGTCCGGTGCGAGCTCGGCGAGTGCGGCGTCGTCGATCGCGTAGATGCTCAGCGCGTTCGTGATCACCTCGCGCACCGCCGTGTCGATCGCGCGACTCGAGCCGTGCGGATCGATCCGCGATCGAGTCAACACGCGGCGGTCGCGGATGCCGGTCGGAAAATCGCACTCGTGCGAGATGCCGACCAGCTCGTCGCCCGCGCCGAGCGCACACACGATCTCGGTCGCCGACGGCAACAGCGACACGATCCTCATCGCGCTTCTCGGCGTGCAACGTACACCTGCCATGCATACACCGCGGCGAGCGCGGCGAGGCACGCGACGCCGAGCGTGACGTAGCGATGGACGAGCTGCTCGGTCGACCAGCCGTAGACCTCTTGCAGCTTCGACGGATCCGATTGGCCGACGCCCTCGATCTCGCCGAACGGGATGACATCGCTATCGGACCGAGCCGCCCACCAGGTCGCGAACGTATCCACGAACGCCGCCGCGCCGATCGCGAGGAGGCCCCAGCGCAGGCCGTGCTCGCGGAGCTTCGGGATGAAGAAGCTCGCGATCAACAGCGTGCCGATCACCATCGCACCGCCGTCGCCGCCGAAGATGATCCACGCCTGCGCGGCGTCGACCTCGGCGCGCGTGCCGGCGAACTGGAGCAGCGCCAGCGCGAGCCCGCCGAGCGTGATCCACAGCCGCGCGCGCATCCAGCCATACGCCACGACCCCGAGCTCGACCGCGAGCACGACCACCCACACGAACCCGCGCGACTCGGGAATCAGCGTCTTCCACAGGCCGGGTAGGGCGGTGAATCCGCACCACCAACCGGTGACCGCATGGCCGAGCTCGTGAACGATCATCGACAGGAACGTCCGCTGCAGCATGTGGCCGAGCGGCCACGCGTGAAATCCGACGGCGATCACCAGTGCCGCCGGGATCGCGATCGCGCGGACCTTCCACTCGCGGCGCTCGTCGTCCACCCGCGTCCATCATACCGCCGCGACAGTGCTGTCTGGCACGCTCGGGCACGCCTCAGTTTTTCGAGGCGCGCCGGTGTGACGTCGCCCACTTGCGCTGGCCGCGCGCGTGCATTCGTGACCGGCATGCGTCTCGCCGTGCTCGCTCTCGCCTCCCTCGCCTCGACCGCACACGCCGATCCCGCAACCCCGGCTGTCGCCGCGACCGTCCCTGCGACCGCCGCACCCGCGGAGCACCGCTTCGCGCTCGCGGTCAACGAGCCGCTCGGCTGGATCGATGCCGGTGCGCTCTCCGTCTCGGACTACGGCTCGATCGATCAGCATCAGGTGATTCGCCTGAACGTGTCGGGCTGGTCGCACCACCGGACGCTCGAGGCGGGTGACGCGTTTGCAGCGATCGTCACGAGCGGAGAGAGCGGCGCGAGCGGCAATGGTCGCTACACGACCGCCGGCGCGTCGTGGATGTACTTCCCGCGCCGCGCCTACGATGGCCTGTCGATCGAGCTCGGCGCGCTCGTCCAGCTCCGGCACACGAAGGACTACACCGACGATTTCAGCGACGACGCGACGACGATCGACACGACCCGAATCGCGGGCAGCGCGGTGCTCGGCTGGAGCTGGCTCGGCTGGGATCGCGTGTTCGCGTCGCTCCAGGTCGGCGCGTCCGTCGGTCGCGACTCCGGCAGTCAACTCAGCCACGTCGAGAATCAGATGGATGTCACCACGCCGATCGATCGCGTCGGCGTCGAAGGTGAGGCGTTCATGCGGTTCGGCGTGCTGCTGAACTGACCGTGCTACGGTTCGGCATGTCGACCTCCATCCGCGTCGCGGGCCGCACCGACGTCGGTCTCAAGCGCCAGCAGAACGAAGATGCGTTCGCGATCGTCGACCTCGGCGATCCGCAGCGCGCGCTGACCGGCGAGCTCGACGTCACCGGCAAGCGCGTGCTGCTCGCAGTCTCCGATGGGATGGGCGGCCATCAAGCAGGCGAGGTCGCGAGCGCGATCGTGATCGCGACGCTGATCAAGTCCCTGACCGAGCACGCGGCCACCACGCCCGAGCAGGCGCTCGAGCTCGCGGTCCTCGATGCGAACCAGGCCGTGCGTGCGGCGGCGGTCGCGCAAGACAAGCAAGGCATGGGCGCGACGCTCACCGCCGTGCTGCTCGACGGCGAGGACGCGTGGATCGCCGAGGTCGGTGACTCGCGCGCGTACCTCCTGCGCAACGGCCAGCTCCGCCAGCTCACGCGCGATCAGAGCTTCGTCCAGCTGCTCGTCGACGCCGGTGCGCTCACCGTCGAGGAAGCGAAGACCTCGCCGCGCAAGAACGTCATCCTCCAGGCGATCGGCACCCAGCCGAAGCTCACCGCCGCGATCGGCCGCTTGTTGCTCCGCCGCGGCGACCGCTTGCTCGTGTGCTGCGACGGCCTGTCGAACGAGCTGAGCGATGCCGAGCTCGCTGCGCTGATGGCCGAGCCCGATCCGGCGGCGGCGAGCGAGCACGCGATCGCGCAGGCGAACGCGCACGGCGGCAACGACAACATCACCGCGATCATCGCGCATCTCGCCGGCGACGGCATTCCCGAGACCGCCGCAGGCGAGCACATCACGCAGACGTTCCGCGTCGTCCAGGACTACGGCAAGCCAAACGACAACTAGTGGGTGTAGTTCAGCCAGACGTGGATGCCGCGATACTCGGTGCCCGTCGCTGCATCCGGTAGCGCGGTTCCGCCGGCGAGCTTGCCGAACGTGAACGAAGCGCCGACCGCGAGCGTCGGATCGATCGTGACCACGCCGTTCACGCCGAACGGGATGTTCATCTTGTCGCCGAAGCGCGAGAACCCGCCGAGTGGGCCCTTGATGCCGGAGCCGATGCCGGCGGTGATCACCGGCGAGAGCTTGTAGCCGAGCCCGATCGGCAAGTAGAGCTGGTCGAGGTTCGGCGCTGTTCCGTCGCGCTTGTCGAGCGCCGCGTAGATCGCTGGATTGATCGTCAGCGCGAGCGGTCCCGACGATAGCTTGGTCTTGAACCCGAGCTTCAGATCGACCCAGCTATCGGCGAGATCGAGCGAGTACAAGCCGGCGACCAGCGCCATCGCCGCTTCGCCCTTGACGATCGAGTACAGCGCCTCGCCACCGACGTTGTTGTACGGGTGCGGGCAACCGCCCGACGTGCCGGTCACGCACAAGCCGTCTCCGGTGCCGCCGCGAAACCCGGTCGTGCCGTACGTCGAGTGGACGAGCGAGAACGTCAAATCGGCCGTCGCGCCGATCGAAATATCTGGCGCGATCGAGAACGGCTTGCCGACCATTCCCGACGACGCGTTCAGCTCGAGGTCGAGCTGGACGAACAGCTGTCCCGGATCGAGCGTCAGACCCGGTGCGGCAACCGCGGGAGAGGTCGCCGCACACATCAGCGCGAGAGTAGCGATCCGCTTCACCCGCCGATCGTACACCGCACGCTGTACCGCCGTGCGAAACGGTATCGCTCCGTACGACTGGAGCTAGCGGCGACGCCGGCGCGCGAGCACGAGGCCCGTCGCAGCAAACAGCAACAGCGAGCCGCCGGCGCTATCGCGGCTCGACGAGCAGCAACCGCCGCCGCCACCGCCGGTGTCGGGGTTCGCGACGCACATGCCGGTCATCGAGTCACACATTTGATCCGCGGTGCACGCGTTGCCGCAAGTCGGATCGATGATCGTCACAGTCACCGAGTCACTCGTGTGGTTGACCGCGTCGTATGCGGTCGCGGCGATCACGTGCGAGCCTGGTGCGAGGTTCGCGGCCGTCGTGAACATGTAAGGCGCCGTCGTCGTCGCGTTGACGACCGCGCCGTCGATCGAGAAGTCGACGCGCAGTACGCCCTGATCGTCGGTCGCGGTCGCGGCCACGGTGAAGCCCTGCTGCACGGTCGTGCCCGTCATCGGCGACGTGATGTGGACGGTCGGCGGAACGGTGTCCGTCGGCGCAGCGCCGACGCCGACGGTCGCCCAGGCGAGGCTGACGGCGGTCTTCGCCGAGTTGCCGTACAGCGCCTTCGCGGTGGTTTCGGTCGCGGTGCGGGCCTGCGCGAAGTTGGTGTTGGCCATGAAGTAGCCCTGGGTCAGCGCGCGGTACCAGGTCGCGCCTGCCTCGTCGATGCCGATGCCGATCGCGGTGTACGGCGTCTTGTGGCGCGGGTGCGTGCCGCCCTGGCTCACCAAGTAGAAGAACAAGTTCGCGATGCCCGAGTTGAAATGGACGCCGCCATTGTCGAGCGACTGCATGAACCGCTCGGGGTAGTAGTCCGCCGAGCTGTACATGTTGTTGTAGATCGGCGCGTCGAGCGTCGGGTTCGACATGTAGCGCAGCGCATCGCCCGGCGTGTTCGGCGTGTAGACGTCCTCGCCGACGAGCCACGTGTTGTCGCTGACCATACCGGCGTGGTGCTCCTCGACCACCGCGCCCATGATGTCGCTGCTCGCTTCGTTCAGCGCGCCCGACTCGTCCTGATAGACGAGCATTGCGGTCGCGCCGGTCACTGCGTGGGTGAGCTCGTGCGCGGTGACGTCGAGCGCGCGAGAGAACGTGCCGAACTCGACGCCATCGCCGTCGCCGTAGACCATCTCCTGGCCGTCCCAGAACGCGTTGTCACCGGTCGTGCCGCCCTGACCGTCGTCGAACACGACGTGGACGATCGAATCGAGCTCCGCGCCGGCGTTGTCGTACGAGTCGCGCTGGAACAGCTGATTGTAGACGTCGTACGTGATGCCGGTGTTGTCGAACGCGTACTTCGCGGTCTGCTCCGTCGGCGGGGTTGTTTCGTTGCCGAGTGGCGTCGGATTGGCGCCGGGGAACACTTGGCCGCTACCCGTAAACACGGCGCGGTTCTTGACCGGCTGGATCTGCGGATGGCGCGCGACGACGTTGCCGGTCACCGCGTCGACGTAGACGAGATCGTGAACGAGCGCGTGCTGCGCGCGGACATCGACCTGCCACGCGAGGTGGATCTCGCCGTCGGAGCTCGTGATCACGTAGACGAGGTCGGTGGCGCCGGCGTTCGCCGCGCCCTTTTCGGTCGAGCTGCGTGCGGTCTCCGCGGCGGAGCCAGCGGCGACCGTGGGCGCGAGCGGCAACCCGCTGACGTCGCGCGCGGCGTTCGTGACTTCCGAGATCGTGCCATCGGCGTTGATGTGCACCGCGATCCGGCCGCCGACGACCGGGAGGTCGTTCGCGCGCTGATCGTAGATCACGTGGGTCATGCCGATCTGGTCGCGACTGATCCGCGATGCGGTCAGCTGGTTCGCGGGCACCCCGATCGAGAGCGCGATCATCGGCAGTGCGTCTTGCATCGCGAAGTCGACGTCCGCGAGCGTCTGGATCGGCGCGCGGATCGCGCCGAGCGTGCCGTGAACGAAGTAGGGCTTGCCATCGCCCGCGTGATCGAGCCGATCGATCTTGAACGCGGCCGATCGAGCGGCCGTGTCCGTTGCCGGCGTGCCATCACCACCCGCGACGCAACCAGCGACGCACAGCAGCAGAACTCGAGCGAGGTGTTTCATGACCCTCCTCTACGCTCGAACTGGGGTGCTACTACCCTAAAAAAGGCGAATATTAGATGACGCGTTCGCCGCGCGAACGCATCACGTGGCAAAGCGCAGAAATCTGCTCAACGCTTGCGGCGGCGCCGCAGGACGAACGTGACGCCGAGCACCGCCAGGAGGTTCCCGGTCCTCATCGGGCCGGCGTCGCAACAGCCACCGTTATCGCTCGTTCCGCCGTTGCCAGCGTCACCGCCGTTACCTTTGCAGCCTCCAGTGTTCCCGACGAGTGCCGGGAACGGCGTGTTCGTGAGCCCGGTGGCCGCGACGTTGTCGATCGTCCAGCCGCCGGCACCTTGCGCGTCGTCGCTGCCGATCCGGAAGCGGAGCTGGAACGTCATGCCCGCGAGGTGCGTGCCGAAGTCGAGCGTGACCGAATCGGTCGCGGGGTTCGCCGCGTTCTTGCCGGTGAACGCCTGGCGGCCGCCGATCGGATTGCCGGAGGCGCTCGAGATCGCCGCGGTGTAGCCCGGGGTGACGCCGGCGATCGTCGTGATGTCGTTCCACGTCCCGCCCCCGTCCGTCGAGATCTCGATCACGCCGCCGTCGTACGCCATGTCGCTGAGCTCGAAGTCGTAGGTGTGATCGAACTTGATCGTGACCGGGTCGGTCGCGCTCGCGATCAGCGGCGGCGAGGTCAGCTGGACGTCGTTGTTCGACGCGAGGTCATCGCTGTGCCACGCGCCGTCGAGCGCGGTCTTGCGAACGTGCGTCCACGCCGAGGTCGACGTGCCGCCTGCGGTCCATACCGACGCCTTCGCGTCGAACGTGTCCGTCGCCGACGCGTTTGCTTGGTCGAGTGCGTTCATCGGCAGCGCCAGCGTCGTCGTCACGTTCGCGCACGCCGAGTCGCTCATCAGCGAGATGTTGAAGTCGCCGGCGATCGGGCCGGTCGCGCTTGCAGCGAGCGAGACGTCGACCGTCACCGTCACGGAGGCGCCGGCGGCGAGCGTCGGCGCGAGCGCGGTTACGTTGCCCAGCGTGAGGCCGGGGGTGTCGGTCGTCACGGCGGCGGTGAGGTTCGTGAGGTCCTCGACGCCGGGGTTCGAGATCGGGATCGTGAGGTGCGCGGTTCCACCGGCCTCGAGCGTTCCATCGTTGTTGCAGCCCATCGCGCCGTCGAGCGTGATCGAGCCCGTCGCGATCCAGCCCTTGAGCTCCGCGCTCTCGACGATGCCACTGTTGTCCGCGCTGTCGCGCGCCATCGAGACCGCGCAGCTGCCCATACCGTGGCGCGCGAACGCGAGCGCGATGGTGTGCGCATCGGCAGAGCTCGTCGCCGCAGCGACCGAGATCATCGCGTCGCGCGCCTCCGTCGGCGTCGTATCGACCGGCGTCATCAACAGGCTCGCGACGACATACTTCGCCATCCTCGTCCGCGCATCCGACCACGACGGGCCGGACTTGATCAGCGAGATATAAGCGTCGAACAGAGTCTCCGCCCAGATCTCGCCCATGTTGTGCGCCTCGGCGTTGTTGCCGAGCGTGAGGAAGCCGGCGGGCAATGCGACGCCTGTCGCCATGTGGCGGAACGACAGCGAGTTGAGCGAAGCGTTCGTGCTGTACGGCGCGCGGCGGATGCCGTACCACGCAGGCTGCGAGCTGATGCTGACCGTCGAGTAGATGCCGAGCGGATACGCTCCGTCGTAGTTGTCGCCGTCGCGGACCATCAGCATGAGCGCGTCGAAGTCACCCCAGCCCTCGCTCATGCCGCTACACACGCTCGCGCCGCAGTCGCTGAGGCGGTGGTGGATGTAGTGACCGAACTCGTGCGCGATGACCGAGTTGTCGAGGTCGCCGTCGAGCTCGACGCCCGAGACCCGCGACAGCGAAGCCGTGCCGAGCGAGCTCTCGAGCGCCGCGCCGTCGGCCATCGACACCGATAGCACCGGGATCGTGATCGCGGTGGTGATCGTCGTGTCGTCGGGCATGTTGATCGTGCCGGCCGCGCTGTTCACGAGGATCATGCCGGTGCCGCCGGCGCTCTGGACGTTGAGCGCCTTCTTCTTGAACGTGCACATGCCGCGATCGGCGATCACGATCTTGCCGCTCGCGCTGGCGTCGAGCGCCTGACACGCATCCGTCGCCGGTGCCGTCCCATCGTTCGCGAGTGCGAGCGTGCCGCTCAGCGTGAAGTTCTTCGGTCCGAACGCCGCGGAGCCGGTCGCCGGCGTCGTCGCGCCCACGCTCAGTGTGGTCGTCGTCGTGCCGGTCCATAGATAGACCTGCAGCTTCGGCGACATGCCGTCGGCGGGCGTCGCCATGTTCGCGTTGTTGCGCTGGCCGGCGAGCGCGCTGTCTTCGGCTTCAGCGTGGATCGGGTCACCCTCGACGCCACCGCGCCCGTAGTTGCTCATCTGCGCGTTCGCAGCGGTCTCGGTGAAGCCGTTGTCGTACCAGAAGTCGTGCAGCCAGTTCATCGTGTAGAACAGCTGCGTGATCGCGGCCTGCTGTTGCTCTGTCGACGACAGCGGCTCCGCGGCAAAGTTATACGTGTGATCGAACACACCCGGCGACGATGCCGACCCGCGGAAGTCGCCGGCCGAGAGGCCATCGGGCGCGTTCGCATCGGTGTACGCATCGATGCTGTTGCCGACGGTCGTGGTCGAGCTCGGCGGCAGCCACGGATCTCCGAGGTGGTTGTTGCCGGCCATCGGGATCAGATTCGATGCGACCGGCGACGGATAGGCCGACGACGGAGCGCCGATCGGGTTCGGCGTGTAGTCCGCGAGCGGGCCATCGGCAGGATGCTTCTCGCCGGTGGTGTCGGCCCACACGCGATACTGGTACGAGTCATTCGCGACGAGGCTGCGATGCGAGAGCACGCGGCCGGTGTCGGCGGCGGTCACGGTGTGGAACGCGTCGCCGTCGACGGTCCCGTTGCTCGTGTACGCCTCGGTCACCCACGCGGGGACGAGCGTGTCGCCATCGCGGTGCCAGATCTTCTTCGCGGTCGCCTGCTCGACGTTGATATCGCCGCTCTTGCCGGCGAGGAACTGGTCGCGGCGCGCGAGCATCGCCGGCTCGAACGTCTTCTTGTAGTTGTGGCCGATCGCGCGCGCGATCGCGGTGGTCTCGGTATCGATGAAGCGCGGCTGTGCGCGCGGTGCTTCGCGGCCGACCATCGTGCCGTTCACCGCGACGAGCTCGCCGTTGTCGCGGACGAACACGTGCAGCTCGCCATGCTCGACCTCGATGCCATCGAGCTCCTGGCGGAGGCGAACGATCGTGCCGCCGAGCACCGGCACTTCGCCGAGCGGGATCAAGTCGGGGGCGTTGCCGACGCCCCACGCGGGCGCGAGGCGCAGCGCGTGCGCGATCGCGATCTCGGTCGCGTTCGCGCCGTGCAGGGCAGGGCCACCCTTCAACAAGCGCGGCACGCCGCGTTCGTCGACGGAGACGGGCGTCGCACCGAGCGCGATCGCGGCGGCCGCGGGAGAACCGTAGAACGCTGCGACGTCGCCGCGCGTGGGTGCAGCGGTGTCGGTGCAGCTAGCCGCAAGCAGCAAACTCGAGAGTCCGACCACCCATGCTCTTGTCATCACGGCGCGGACCCTACCGAGGTACAGCTCGACGCGAGCGTGTGCGTGGCCGCTAGCCGCTGACATCCGGCGATCTACTTGATCGCTTCGCGCATCAGCCTCGCGAAGCCTTCTGCGGCTGCGGCTGAGATCGCAGCGATCACCGCGGCATCGAGCGCGGTGCCGCCGACGACGAGTACGGCGATGTTGCGATCTCTCGCGACGAGCGGCGTCACGACCAGGTCGCCGCGCGTCAACCCGAGCGTGACGAACAGCAGCTGATCGACGGGGCCGAGTGCCGCCGCATTCGTCTGCTGTTGCTGCTTGGTCCGCAGCGCCGTCTTGATCGCGCCATCTGCGGGCAGCGTCAGCGGCGGGAGCACGCGGCCGTCGCGGCGAAAGCTCGTCCAGCTCACCGCGACTTCGCCGCGCGGCGTCAAGAGCACGGCCGCTTCGGCGTTCGGCACGAGCTGCGCGACGGCTTCGATCGCGCTCTGCGCGACGCGCTCGCGGTCCGATGTCCGCAGGACGTCGAGGATCGCGCCCGCGTCGATCAACGTGCCCGACCGCGGCGTGATCGGGCCGGTCTTCGAGCGTGCCGGCGCGAGCATCGGCTCGAGGTACTTGCGGCGCTCGTTGTTGCCGTTGCGCTCCTCGATCGGGCCGGAATCCTCGAGCTTCAGCTGCTCGACCCCGAGCGACAGCCGCTTCGGCTCGGACCGCGCGGACCCCGGGGCCCGCAAGAACCGCTGGGGGCGTGCGATGTTGTAGATCCGCTCGAGCGCGTAGCGAATCCGCAGCTCGGGCGCGATCGCGATGATGACCTTCTCCGGCTCGACCCCGAGCTCGTCGGCCACGATCGCACGCTCGCGCGCCTGGAGCGGAGAGGCGACCGCAACGGCAGCGGCGTGCTTGCCGACCCTGCGCAGCGGGATGCAGCCGAACCTTTCAGCATGGTTCGGCGACAGCAACAGCTGGAGCGCGCGGTCGGCGCCGTCGAAGTGGCTCGCGAGCGCAGCGGGTAGGTGCTGCTGATACCCGAGCGCGTTGGACAGGGCGTCGAGGTCGATCCGGCCGAGCTCGACGAGCGCGGTCCCGAGCCGGGCCCCCCACATCACCTGGGCCTGGAGCGCCTCCTCGAGCTGCGCAGGCGTGATCACCTGTGCATCGATCAAGAGTTGCCCGAGCCGCATCGACCCGATCATACGGAACCAGCGACGGAGAGCAACGTGCGACGACGCAGGCCTAATGTCGTGTTATCTTGTAGTCCTCATGGGTGCGTCGGTGAGATCCGTGTTGGTGGTGGATGACGACGAGACGGTCCTCGCGGCGTGCAGGCGTTCGACGAGTCGCGAGCTCGCGATCGACGCGTGTACGGACCCGAACGAGGCCCGTCGACTCGCCGCGGACAAAGACCTGGTGATCGTCGATCTGAAGCTCGGCGAGCACTCGGGTCTCGAGCTCGTGCGCGAGCTACGCGAGGCTCGTCCCGAGCTCGAGATCGCGCTGATCTCGGGGTTTCTCTCCGTCGACAACATCGTCGCGGCGGTGAAGGCGGGCGCGAGCGTCGTGTGCTCGAAGCCGATCACGCCGCGCGAGATCGTGCGCCGGGTTGAAGGCCGGGCGAGCGAGCCGGATCCGGAGATCACGACGCCGACGCTCGACCGTGCGGAGCGCGATCACATCGAGCGCGTGATCACGGACTGCAACGGCAATATCTCCGAGGCGGCCCGCCGGCTCGGCATCTTCCGCTCGTCGCTCCAGCGCAAGCTGCGCCGGTTCTCGACGTCGTAGAAGAAACAAACGCGCCGCGGCAGCAGATGGCGTGTCCGACTGACCATCCGGCTTTTCTGCCGCGGCGCAAACCTTAGAGCTTGATGACCGCGCCGGTCGTCAAGTTGATCGAGTAGCGATAGCTATCGTCGAGCACTGCAGTGGCGGTGCCATTGCCCTCGAACGTGACGTCCGCGTGGATCTGGAACGTCTTCGCCGGCGACGTCTTTCGCGCCGTGATGTCGTACTGGATCTCGCCAGCGGTCGCGAGGCGCGTGTTCTTGTCGATGAACACGGACATGTACGCGGCGTCGTAGTCGAAGTGATACGCCGGCTCGTCGAACGAGAACGAGCTGTTGCCCGCGAGCTTCACGCTCGGATCTTGAAGGTTCATCATCGACCAATCGCCGTGGCGCTTCAGTGACGTCGTGAACGTCGGCAGCGCGAGCGTGCCGCTCCAGTCGACCTTGACGTCGGCGATCTGCGTGCGCGAGGTGCAGCTCGCGAGCGTCGTGCCCTGGCCGTCGCGACACACGATCTCGAAGTCGTACGTGATGCCGCCCCACGCGCCCGCAACGTGGCCGTTGTCGGCGATCGTCATGCCGAGCGGGAGGTCGCCGCTGCCGATCAGCACGACATCCATCATCGCGTTCATGTCGCCGCCGTTCGGCGCGGCAGCGCTCGTACCTACGTTCTGTGCGACGTCATCGTAGTCGGCTGACGATGCAGCGTCGCCGCTCGAGCTGCACGCGACGAGCGGCAGCCCGAGCAGCGAGCAAGAAGCTAAGGTAAGAAGTTTCATGTAGGGGCTATTCAGCAATCGGCGGACCACGCCGAAATGCAGGGCCTTCGAGGCGCGATCGCGTGCGGTGAAAACACGGTGGGCCGACTCGCCACGATGCGACTCGGATGAGCAGTTCGTGAGATCGCCGTGCGCAACATGCGCAGGGCTGACCCCTCGAAATAGTTCGGAGATCCGGCGGTGCGGCCCGGCCGTCTCGACTTTGATGCTCATACACCTCGGGTCGCGTAAGGGTGCACGAGCAGGTGGTCCTTGTATTAAGCGCCTGCGGCCGGGATGCTGCCCTCCGCCAACGGGGAGTAGTTCAATGAGCGACTTCAGCGAACCGATGCCGAAGGAGACCGGGCTGCTAACGCCGGTCGTTGTTCCGAAAGCTGAACATGATGTCGACGTCGACATCGGTGACCTCGCTCCGCTCGATGCCGATCGCGCGGCCGATGGCACGCGGTCGAAGCTCACTGCGGCACCACCGCCCATCCCGGCACGTGCGAAGCGCGGCACGACGATGCCGCCGCCGATGCCGGAGCGCGCAGCGCGCGGCAGTGTGAGCCCGCGCGTCGCGCTCGTCGAACCGAAGGCGACGCCGGAGATGATGGCGTCGTGGCAGATCAATCCCGCCGCACCGCTCGCGACGAGCGAGACGCTGCCGCCCGTGCGCAGCAAGCCGGCCTCGGTGCCGCCGCCGATTCCGGTCAAGGCCGAGCCGGTGAAGCTGCCAACCACGATCGAGCTCGTGCGCGCGCCCGAGCGCCCGGTGATTCCGCCGACCGATGACTGGTCGCTGCCGCCGGTCGAGGTCACGGGCAATGCGCCGAACGTCGCGGCGAACGCGACCGAGCTGCCGGCCCTGCCGGTCGTCCAGCAAGAAGTCATTCCGTCGCCGCGCGAGAGCCGCGTCGCACCGCTGCCGACCTCGCAGGTCGGTGCGGATGTCGCCGACCTCCCGCAGTGGCCGCAGATCGGGACGCCATCGTCGTCGGCGACGCCCGGTGGCTCGACTGCGCCGACGCTCGGCGATGCCCTCGCGGCGCGCCGCGCGAGCGCCGGCAAGCTTCCCGCTCCGCGCGGTCGCACGGCGACCGTTCCGCCGCCGGTTCCCGCCGACGTGGCGCCTGTCGTTGCTCCGATTCCTGCTGCGCCTGCGAAAGCGCCTTCTGCTCGGATGTCCGCGGTGCTGGTTGCACCCGAAGTGGCTCCCCCGGCGAAGGTGTCTGCGCTCGACGGCAGCGATGGCTGGGTGTTCGAGGAGGACTACGAAGAGCGCGCGGTCGATGGCGAGGTCGTTCCGACCACGTACTTCGAGCGCACCGACATGCCGGAGCGCGAGCCGAGGAAGTTCCTCCTCGCGGTCGGCGGTGCAGCGGCGGCAATCGCGGTGATCATCGCGATCGCGCTGCACGGATCCAAGGAGCCTGCGAAGGCGAAGACCGCGGCGGCAACCGCGGCCCCCATCGCAGAGACGGCTCCTGCTGAAGCGCCGGTAGTCGCGCCTGTTGCGGCGCCTGCGCCGGCGGCAGCGTCGGTCGCAGCCGCAGCTGCGCCGGCTCCTGCCGTGGCCGAGCCGGCGCCTGTCGCGGCTCCCCCGGCTGCGAAGCCCGGCCTGACGACGCTGCCGATCACGTCGTGGCCGAACGGCGCCGTCGTGACGCTCGTCGACAACGGCAATGCGACCGTGCTCGGCAAGACGCCGGTCAGTGCCGCGCTCGATCCGTCGCACTCGTACGACGTGGTGTTCGCGGTTGTCGGTCGCCCGACGACGGTGAAGCACGTCGACCTCGCGAAGATGCAGGAGCTCGCCGTCGATCTCGATAGCGAGCCCGGTGCGGCGAAGGCTGCCGACAAGGTCGCCGAGAAGCCCGCCGAGAAGCAGGTCGTCGCCGCGGCGCCGGTGACCGCGCCCGCGCCCGCGCACCATCATCACGAGGAGACCGCCATCGCCGCGACGCCGGCTCCCCACGTGGCCGCGCGCTCGAAGCCGAAGCAACTCGTGCTCGCGACTCCTGACTTCGACACCGGCGCGGCGCCTGCCCCGACGGGTGGCAACGGCATGCTGATGGTCTCGGCGAAGCCGCCGTGCGACATCCTGATCGACGGCAAGTCGACCGGGCTCGCGACCCCGCAGCGCGCGATCTCGCTGCCCCCCGGCGCTCACGCGATCACGCTCGTCAACTCGCAGAACGGGATCAAGAAGACGATCGCCGTGAAGGTCGAAGCGAAGAAGTCGACGAAGCTGATCAAGGACTTCACGAAGTCGTAGACTCGTCGTCCCATGGCTGACGACGACCGCGTGATGGATCTCGAGATCCGGCTCGCGTATCAGGACAAGTTGATCCGCGAGCTCGATGCGCTCGTCCGAACGTTCGGCGCGAAGCTCGACGAGACTCAGCGCGAGCTCAAGGAGCTCAAGCAGAGCCTGCGCTCGCCCGAAGGACCCGCAGGTCCCGCGAACGAACGCCCGCCGCACTACTAGGCGTGTGCGCACATCGTACGGAATCCGAGCAGAGCGATCGGGCTCGATCTGCCGCAACGTGAAACCACCTAACGGAAGATCGCGCTCACACGAGGTCCTGATGTGAGGTGGAAAACCCGTTTCGCAGCACGGGAACCGAGGCGCACAAGCACGGCAAATTCATCATCTAGCCAAACGAATTCGCGGTGGTGATAGTGGAGGCATGGCAAGAGATTCCGACCGCGTGCCTGTGGAGACGCCGGTCGCCGGTACGAACAAGATCGTGATGAACCGGATCGAGGTCGCCGACATGATCCGGCCGACGACGCAGATGGCCCCGCTGTTCGGTGAGGGCACGGCCGATGACGCGCTCGTGATCGAGGAGTCGGTGCCGGCCGTGACCGGCGAGCATCGTGCGATGGTCCCGCGCGATTCGCTCGTAGGCCTCGAAGTCGTCGACCTCCGGATGTCGGGGATGGTGCCGATCGACGACCGCGTCTCGGCGCCGGTCGCGACGAACGACACCACCGCCCCGCTGTCGCTCTCGCAGGTCGAGCAGGAATCGATGTTGGCGATCGCGCGGGTCAACGACGCCGTGCTGTCGGGCGACATCGAGGGTCCGCTCACCACGAGCTCCGCGGCGCCGACGGCGATCGACACGACGAACGAGTCGACCCAAAAGAATCGCGAAGCGGCGACGTCGCTCGGCGTCGCGCCGCTCGAGCCGGCGACCACCGTGCGCGCACCTTTCGTGATCGATACGCCCGTGCAGCGCTGGTCGCCGCTGCCGCGCTCGCAGCCCGTCGCGCTGGCGTCGCCGCCAGACGAGACGGCCGCCGGATCGAATCGCCTGCCGACGACCGGCGCGCACGAGCGCACGGCGATGCCGCCGCTCGATCCCACGTCCGGCATGCCGCGCAATGGGCCATGGCAGGCGATCGCGTCGCTCGCGCGCTCGCTCACGTCGGTGCGGTGGTGGCGGCGGCGCAAGACCAGTCGCGTGAAGCCGCTCGCGCCTTAAGGCGCCTCGGTGAACACGGCCGTCACGGTCTCGAGCTCGCCCGTGTCGGCGTAGCCAAACCCGTTCAAGTAGACCAGACCATCCGGCATCCTGCCGGCGCGCGGGTGCGTCGAGCCATCCGGCTCGGTCAACATCGAGCTCCAGCGCACGAACCGCCAGCCGCGTGCGGCGGTCGCGTGCACGAGCGGCGGCGTGCGTTCGTCGAACTCGAACAACACGGGGCCGCACGCGCCGGTCACCTCGAGCGCCGTGCCGTGACACGCGATGCGGCCGTCCGCGGTCGTCGCGTCGCCGGCCCCGGTGATCGCGACGCGCATCCGCCAGAAGTTCTTCCGCAGATCGTCCGCTTCGTCCGGATCCGACGAGCTTTCGTCGACGCGGCGATCGTCGTTCCGCGTCTCAAGACAGCTCTTGCAGCTACCGAGTGAAGTGCCCAGTACGGCGAGCGCGGCGAGTCGCATCAATCCGGCGTGCAGTCTTTTCCGAAGCAGACTTCGAGCACCGGATGAAGCTCGATCGCGTTCGGCGCCACGCCGTTCTGGCCATGCGGATAATCGAAGAACCCGACGCCTCGCACCGTCACCGTCGCGGCTGGATAGATCGGCGTTGTCGTCACCGCGTACGCGGCGTCGACCTCGGAGCGCGCTCGCGAGACGAAACACTTCCACCCGCTGGTCGTCGTGCAGCTCGGCGCTGGAATCTCGGCGATCAGCGTCTTGGATCCGTCCGACAACACCATGTGGTAGTCGCTGTCGGACTCTTCTTTGAGCTCGGTCAGCGTGACATTGCTGAGCTGCCACACCGTGGTCTCCGTCGGCATCTCGCGCGTGGTGCCGCCACCGGCCGCGGGCAGCGCGACGAGTGCGGCGATCGTGTTCGGTTGCGGGACGAGGCTGATCTGCGACGCTTGCGAGTCGGTGCCCGTCTTGATGTCCCAGCGCTCCGTCCCGCAGCCCATGCCGTTCCGCTTCGGCGAGCCCGGGCCAGGGCACATCATCGCGACGCCGGGCCCGGTGCCGCCGTCGCCGGTGCGACCACCACCATCGTCGCCAGGTCCACCCGAGTCGCCGAGCGTGCCGGCATCGGCACCTTGATGGCTGCCTGGCGATCCGCACACACAGATCACGAGCAGACCGCAGACCCCGCGCGGCGCGATGAACGACATCGCGTCCACGCTAGGTCAGCGCGTGTGCGGCTCACTACTGACAGTCGACCGCACATTGGAATCTGATAACGCGCTCATGAGCCGACATTAAGCAGGCTCGTTTGCGGCGAAGTCTCAACAAGCACGCGGATCGCGAGCTCTCATGCTTCGTCGTCGAGGAGGTGTGAACGCGGCGTTCTACCCGGCGTCGCTTGCGACCGGTCACGGTCGTGCATCGAAGCTTAGTGCGATCCGCGGGTCAATTTGCCATCGTCGTAGTGATGACGCCCGCTCGCGCGCGCGCAGTCGCGCATGAACGCCTCGCGATCGATCGGCGAGATCAGGATGAAGCGCTCGCGGCCGGCTTCGGTCGTGTAACGAACGTCGATCCGGTCGAGCGAGAACGCCGGCGACGACAGCGGGTTTTGCGATAGCTCCATCGAGACGAGGCGCGCCCACGGGATATGGCGGTGAACGATGCCGAAGCGGACTTCGAGCTCCTCGGGTGAGACCGTGTAGCGGATCGGCCAGCCGAGGCAGAGCATCAGCGCGGCGTAGGCGGCGAGGGCGGCCCAGCTGACGAGGATCGCCGTGCGGTCGTGACCGAGCGCGATGGTCAAGCCACACGAGAGCAGCGGGACGAACAAGAGCGGGCGCAGCCACCAGTCGATCTTCGTCGGGTAGATGGTCACCACGTCCGAAGCGTACCTCGCCGCGCTCAAGGCTGCGGCGGTTGCAGCTTCGCCAGCGCCTTCGTGCAGCCGTCGCCGTCGAGGCCGGCCACGGACATCGTCTGCGCACGCGTCGCCTCGAGTCGGGAACGAATGCTCCGCGCTTCACCCGCGTCGAGTGCCGCGAGCGCGGCGGCGTGCTCGTGCTCTTCACGGGCTCTATCGGGGTCGGTCGATCCGCTCGATTTCCGCGGCGCGAGGTCCTCCAACTCCTGCTTCACGAGCCCGATGACGTCGGCGATCGGCGACACCTTGCAGTCCGATGTTCGTAAGACCGCATCCAACGCCGGGATCATGAGCGTATAGCGGTCTCGGAGCGGCAGCGTATCGGCGAGGGACTTTGCAACCTCGATCCAATCATTCGCCGACCACATGCGGTCCCAGTTGGCGTAGATCCTCGCGAGGCTGGCAACACGCCACAGCGTTGCTCCTGGGACCTGGTCTCCCCAATAGTCGCGGCACTCGTGGTCCTTCCAGCAGCGCAACATGTCGTATTGCTCGTGGCAGCGAGGTACACGAGGCATGTTCGAGGGCGGGTTCGCGAGCAAGCGCAGCCGCGCGATCTCCAGGTCGCGCGACTCGCCTGTCGTGTCCGCGATCGCCCGAAGAACTCTCGTGCACATGGTCTTCTCGCTCGGCGCCAAGTCCATGGTCTCGGCGAGCTGGTTGGTCTCGGCCGCATCTTCGAGCCGGCCGACCTCGAAATAGGCCGCGGAAGCGAGGTCGACCTCGTCGAGATCGAGGAAGCCGCCGGCACGCAGGAAGCCCTCGAGATCGTGCGCGGAGCCATGAGCCGCGACGATCGCCGCGACGTCGAGCTTCAACGCGCCGGCGAGATGTTTGTTCGGTGCTCGGCGGACCGGCCCGAGCTTCGCGATCGCATCGCTCCAGTCCGCCTTGATCACGCTGCACCACGCGTCGAGATACTCGACGAGCTCTTGATCGGTCGCGAGGTGACGATGATGTGCACCGCGGGCGCATAGATCGGTCCACGTGATGCCGGGCTCCGCCAACGCCGATGCGATATCGAAGTGCGGATCGAGCTCGGGGTGTTCCGCGACCGTCATGGGCCAGCGGCCAATCTCGTTGACGTCCGGCGGATCGAACGTCGTCGTGAGCGCGGGCCGCGGGACCGCGATGCCAGGCCCGATGTGTCGCGGTGGCGTCGGTGACGGTGTCTCGATCGAGGTGACGGGACCGGTGTGCGGCGGCCTCGACAGCTGCAGCTCGTTCGGTGTGAGCCGCGCCGGTACCGCGAGGGGCTCCGCCGGCTTCGCCCCACATCCCACCAACACCATCACCGCGAAGCTCCTCTTCATCATTTGTGTCCTGCGGCCGCCCTCTTTGCCTCGACAGTGTCAGGCACTGACTCGTTGCGCCTCATCAGGATCGGGATCAGGTACATCGCCAGCGTGTTGAAGATATTGTGCTCGGGCTCGAGCATCTTGCCGATGCCCTGCGCGGTGATCAGCGCGACGAACACGAGCATCATGTCGGTCACGGGGTGGATGTGGTGATTGCGCCCGATCGCGAACATCTCGCCGAACAGCTCGCCGTACTCGAGCTTCGCGGTGTCCTTGCCGCGGAACTTGAGCGCGAACGCCTCGACATCGACGCGCAGCGCGTCCCAGTCGATCTCGCCGAGGTATTTATGAAATCGCTTGAGGTGGGCGACGATGTCCTCGGGCGTGCCCATCGCGATGCACTTGGACATGTCGATGAACTGCGCGAGCACGTCATCCTCGAGCTGTTTCGCGAGCCCGCAGTCGAAGATCACGAGCTTCGAACCGGCCTGCACCACCATGTTGCCGGGGTGGAGGTCGGCGTGAACGAAGCCGTCCTCGAAGCACATCTTGAACATCGTCTTGCGCACGACCTCGGCGAGTTTCGGGTCGCGCGTGTCGGAGGGCAGGGCGTCGATCTTCGAACCGCGCACGAACTCCATCGTCAGGATCCGCTCGGACGACAGCGCCTCGTGGATCTCGGGAAACCGGACGTCGGCGTGGTTCGCGAAGTTGGTGCGGAACCGCGCGTAGTTCGCGGCCTCGATGCGGAGGTCGGTCTGATCGTGAATCGCGTCGACGAACTCGCGGGTGTGGCCGACCGGATCGTTGCGGCGCCATAGCGGGCGCAACGCCATCAGGCGGGCGAGGCCGATCAGGAGCACGGCGTCGCGCTCGACCTGGCGTCGCACGCCGGGACGGAGGATCTTGACCGCGACCTCGCGGCCGTCCTTGAGGCGCGCGCGATGGACCTGCGCGACGGAGGCAGCGGCGACGGGCTGCTCGTCGAACTCGGAAAACAGCTCGTCGAGCGGCTTGCCGAGGTCCGCTTCGATCGTCGAGCGAACCTTGCGGAACGCGAACGGCGGCAGGCGGTCCTGGAGGTGGCGTAGCTGATCGATGATGGCGGGGGCGAATAGATCGGGCCGCGTGCTCATCACCTGGCCCATCTTGATGAACGTGGCGCCGAGCGCACTCATCGTGACGCGCAGCCACCACCCGCGTAACCGCGCGAGTGTGCTCGCTCGTGAGCCACCCCAGACGAACAGAAAGATTCCGAGCCGCGCGAACCCGTAGATGAGACCGAGGACGACCAGGACGATCGTCAAGTAGAGAAAGTGGATGAAGTTGCCGGGCCAGCGCAGCACGTGCGTGCATCGTAGCTCGGGCGCGCCGCCCCGTGATATGAGGTTCGTAGATGTCTCGCTCGGGTGGTCCCAGCGACCCTGAGATCATCCACAGCCTCGCCGACGATCTGCCGGTAGGACTGTGGGTCGCGCGCGCACCGGGCGGAGAGCTCGTGTATGCGAACGCGCGGTTCGCCGAGATCATGGGCCAGGGCGGCCTCGCCGACGTCGCCGTCGGTGGCTACAGCGAGCCCTACGGGATTTTCGGCCGCGATGGCCTGCCGTATCCCGAGACCCGGATGCCGTTCGTGCGCGCGTTGCTCGCGCGCGAGCTCGTGATCGCGGACGACATCGTGATCCACCGCGGCAACGGCGTGCGCGTGCCGGTGCGTGCGTTCGCGCGTCCCGTGATGGACGCGGACCACGCGATCACGCACGTCGTGATTTGTTTCTTCGACATTACAAAAGAGGTCGAGGCCGAGAAGGCGCGCGCCGAGACGGAGCATCGGCTGCACCGCGCGCAGCGGATCGAGGCGATCGGGACGCTCGCCGGCGGCATCGCGCACGACTTCAACAACCTGATCTTCGGGATCAAGTTGATCGCGGCGGAGCTCGCGGCAAAGGAGACCGATCCGAAGAAGGCGTCCGCCCTGCGGATGATCGACGACATCACGGATCGGTCGTCGATGTTGACCCGCTCGCTGCTCGGGTTCGCGCGCCGCGGCAAGCACCGGGCCGCGCCGTTGATGATCGACCACGTGCTCGAGGAGATGCGCGACATGCTCGCGCGCACGTTGACCGGTGTCGCGATCTCGTTCGAGCTCGAAGCGAGCGAGGGTGGCACCGTCATCGCGGACCGCTCGCAGATCGAGCAGGTCGTGATGAACCTCGTGCTGAACGCGCGCGATGCCTCGAGCGAGGGTGGCCGCGTCGTCGTGCGGTCGCGCGCGGATGACCAGTTCGTCGTGCTCGAGGTCGCGGATGACGGTCCCGGTATTCCGGCGGAGCTGCGCGAGCGCGTGTTCGAACCGTATTTCACGACGAAGGATCAGTCGGCGGATCGTGGCACCGGCCTCGGGTTGGCGACCGTGCTCGGCATCGTCGAGGGCCACGGTGGCGCGATCGAGATCGATAGCGGGCTCGAGGGCCGCGGCACGACGATGCGGGTGACGCTGCCGGCGGCCGGTGCGGAGCGCAAGTCGCAACCGCCGTCGCGGTTGAAGCGCGAGTTCGATCGCCCGACCGGCACGGGCCTCGTGCTGATCGTCGACGACGATCCGATCGTGTTGCGCGCGCTGACCCGCGCGGTCGAGTTGCTCGGTTACACGGCGCTGCCGGTCGGCGACGGCCCGAGCGCCGTCCAGTCGCTGCGCGACCGGGGCAACGAGGTCCGCGCGGTCGTGCTCGACATGGTGATGCCGCAGATGAGCGGCCGTGCGACCTATAGCGCGCTGCGCGAGGTGTCGCCGAACGTGCCGGTGCTCGCGATGTCGGGGCACACGATGTCCGACGAGGTCGACGCGCTGATCGAGCTCGGCGTGAAGGCGTTCATCGCGAAGCCGTACTCGATCGACGCCCTGGCCCGCTCGCTCGCCGACGTGATCGCGAGCGCGGCTTAGAGCAGCGCGTCGTCGCCGAGCAGCGCGCGGCGGATCACGGGCAGCGGTGCACCGCCGTGCGACAGGAACGCGTCGTGGAACTCCTGGAGCGTGCCGTTCGGGTGCTGCGCCTGCCAGTCGCGGTGCATCTTCATGATCGCGAGCTTGCCGACGGTGTACGCGAGGTACATCGGGTCGAACGTGCCGCGGATCGCCTGCTGCTTCGCGTTGCCGGGATCGAGGAACGCTTTCGCCGCGAACAGCTGCTCGGCGTCGGGCTCGGAGAGCCCCGCCGTGTGCTCGCCGATCGCGACGACGAACCTGACGTTGCGGAGCAGCGCCTCGGTGAGTTGACCGACGTGCGCCTGCGGCGTGTGGCCGCCCGCGCCGGCGTCGTACATCATCTCCTCGGCGTAGTGCGCCCAGCCTTCACCGGTGGTGTACGTCCACAGTGCTTGCTCGACGCGCGAGTGGATCCGGTTGAGGTGCAGCGCGTGGACGAAGTGACCGGGATAGACCTCGTGGATCGTCGTGAACAGGAGCGTCATCTTCGACGGGATGTACGCGGCCTGGACCTCGGGCGTCCACGTCGGGTCCGGCGGCGAGATGTAGTAGTAGCTCGGCAGCGACTTGGTCTCGAACGGGCCGACGCCCGACAGCGACGCGGCGTTCCAGCGCGCGAACGACGGCGTCTCCTTGACGATCGCGACGTCGGTGCCGGGCACCGTGATGATGTGGTGATCGATCAAGAACGCGCGCATCTCGGTCGCCTGCTTCTCGGCGACCGCGAGCACGTCGGCGGCGGGCGGGCGATCGGACAGCACCTGCGCGACGACATCGGCAACAGGCTTCGCCGGATCGATCGAGTGGGCCGCCTCTTCGATCGCCTTGGTATTGCGATCCAGGTCGGCGCGCGCGATCTGGTCGAGCGTCTTGAGATCGATCTTGATGCCCTGGGTCTCCTCGAGCATCTCGAGGAACTTGTGGGTGCCGAGTGCGAACTGATCGGTCGCGTGCGGCAGCTGTTGCTCGAGCCACGCAGCATGCGCGAGGAATGCCGCCTTGCACTTGTCGAGCGCGGGGCCGAGGTCGGCCGGCGGATCGGTGAACGCGCCGCGGACGTCGTGGTCCGCGAAGTCGGCGAGGCCCTTGAACATCATGATCGCGGTCTCGACCCACGGCTTCGGGATCGGGAGCTTGATCCCGCTCGCGGATTCTTGGAGGTGGGCGGTCGTGGCGTTGCACTCCTTCACGATCGCGGCGGCGCGCACGGCGGGCGGTGCGTAGTCGCGGAGGATGAACGCGTCGAGGTTGAAGTCGTTCGCGGCGTCCATCGGGTTCGTGTGGCGGACGTCGAAGTCGCCGAGGTTGAACGCGGCGCCGCGGACGCCGACGAGCAACGTGTCGCGCTCTTCGCGCTCGAGCGGCGTCGCGGGCGAGAACGCTTCGAGCGTGCGGCGATCCTCGGCGAGCTGCGCGAGGTCGGCCGCGATCGCCGCGGGCGACATCTCGGGCAGCTTGCCGTCGTAGTCGTGGAGGCCGAGGCTGACCGCGTTCGAAGGCGTGATCGCGAACAAGTGGCCGAGCACGCGCTCGGAGATCACCGGCCACGGTTCGGACGTGTGTGAAGACCGAGCGCCGCCGCAGGCGACCAGAGCGAGGAGTAACAACCGACGCATCGCGCGCAGCCTAGCAGTCGCGTCGCCGTACAGGTGCGCTGTCGCAGCCAGGTCGCAGCTGTTACGCGAGGTGCTTCAGCTTGTCGGGGTTGCGGACGCCGTAGATCGCGACGATCTGGTCGCCGTCGAGCTCGAACGCCATCGTCTCGACGCCTTCTTCGGTGTGGAACACGAACCCGGGAAGGCCGTTGATCGTCGTGGTCAGGACGTCCTTCGGCGGCGGAGGAGGCCACTTCGTCATCACGCCGGCGAGGAACCGGAGGATCTTGTCGCGGCCGTAGATCGGGTTGAGCGCCGCATGACGCTTGCCGCCACCGTCGGTGTAGAGGATCGCGTCCTCGGCGAGCATCGCGGTGATCGGCGCGACGTCGCCGGTCGACACGGCGCGCAGGAACGCGTCGCCGAGCCGCGACGTCGCCGCGGGGTTCGGCGTGAACCGCGGTCGCTCCTCGCGGACGTGCTCGCGGGCACGCGCGACGAGCTGGCGACATGCGGCCTCGCTGCGCTCGATCGTCGACGCGACATCCGCGTAGTCCATGTCGAACACGTCGTGCAGCAAGAACGCAGCGCGCTCGAGCGGCGACAACCGTTCGAGCGTCAACAACAGTGCGACCGAGAGGTCGTTCGCGAGCGACTCGGCTGGCGGTTCGATCACCGGCTCGGGCAGCCACGTGCCGACGTACGCCTCGCGCCGCGCCTGTGCGGACTTCATCCGATCGAGGCAGAGCCGCGAGACGATCCGCGCGAGATACGCGCGGGGTTCGACGACATCGTCGGTCGCCGCGGCCTGCCAGCGCAGGAACGCGTCCTGGACGATGTCCTCGGCTTCGGCGATCGAGCCGAGCATTCGATACGCGAGCCGCACGAGGAACGCGCGGTGGGGTTCGAAGCGGTCGGCGGTCACGACGCGACTCTAAGCTGCGCGCGCCGCGGTTGCACGGTCGAACCCGCGACGACGACCTGCTGGCACGCGTGACCGTGGCCGAGCGCGTACTTGAGCGTCGGGAAGAACCGCGCGGCGCACAGCGCGTACGCGCACGACAGCACGGCGCGAGAGCCCCAGCGCCGCTCGATCTCGGCGCGCGGGTCGTCGGCTTCGGGCGAGTGGGCGAGCACGCCGCGCGCGAATCGGATCCCGAGTGCCGCGTCGCCGGCAGCGTCGAGGTCGCCGGCCACGATCGCGCGGACGATCGCGGGATCGACCTTGTCGGCGAGCGCCATCGTGACGATCAGCTGCGTACACGGTCCGCAGTCCTCGGCCACGGTCGCGGTCAGCTTCGCGCCGTAGTAGACGGGGAGCGGGACGTCGCAATGCCATCCGATCGCGTTCGTGATCTTGCCGAGGCGCATGAACGCGCCGAAGTCGGTCACCAGGATCTCGCGGGCGTAGGTGAGGTCGTAGCCGTAGGTCTTCTCGTAGGCCGCGATCTTGCGGCGAATGAACCAGTTCAGCATGCCGATCAGACGAGGTAGCTCGGCGCGCTGTGACATGGTTCGTAAGCGCGCGATTATTTGGGAGTCTCGACCTGCCAGCGGACCACCGGTTCGTCGACATCGAGGTCGACGGGTATCGCGGCGTGCTCGCCGACGCCGAGTGTCCAGGCGTAGATCCGGCCGTGCCACGCGCCGAAGTGCGGCGCATCGAGCGTGAGTGCACCCGTCGCGCAGATCGTGGAGCCGGAGATCGGAGCGCCGGTATCGTCGGCGAGATCGACGGCGATGCGATGCGGCGTGCCGCACTGGAGCGGATCCCAGCTCGCGACGATCTTCGCTTGCGGTGGATCGTTGGATAGCGGTGCATCGACGCACGCGCCGAAGCAGGTCCAGAACGCGAGCGTCATGACGGCGGTGGAGAGCACCCACGCGAATGGTTCGAAGCGCATGCGGCGCGCTTCTTCCAAGGAACGGGCCACGCCGAAGTTGGTATGATCACGTGCGCGAGTGTCCGAGCCGTCCGGTGGATGGACGCTCGTGGCCGGATCGCGGTCGGACAGACTCAGACGATCAGGAGAATCGGGTTCGCGGGGCGTCGGGTAGCGACGCTGATCGCGTGGGCGTACGCGCGAACCTGCGCTTCGTAGATCGGGCGGCGGTGATCGATCTCGGCGTCGGTCTTGAAGTCGATCACGATCCAGGCACCGGCTTCTTCGAACGCGAGATCGACGACGCCTTCGACGAGGCCGTCAGGGTTGGCGACGACGACGGGGACCTCGCGGCGAAGCGCGCCGTGATCGGCGGCGGCGGCGGCGCGCTGCAAGAGCGGGTGGGCGAGGGCGGCGAGCACCGCGACGATCGCGGCGTCGCGCTCTTCGGGAGGTGATCCGACGAGGCGCGCTTGGTTCGCGCCGACGCGGCGGACGTGATCGGCATCGCCGCGAAGCTCGACCGTCGCGAGGATCGCGTGGACGAGCGTGCCGAACCGCTTGCCGCGCGGACGGCCGGCTCGCTTACCGGCGACGGTCTCGAGGCGCACCGACAGCAGGCCCGGTGTTGGTGGTGGCGGCGCCTCACCGGCGTGCGGCGGTGCAGCGAGCTCGGCGGCGGCGGTCACGGTCTTGACCGTGATCGTCGGGCGTGCGCCCGCGGCGAGTGCAGCACTGCGGCGCTCTTGCCATGCGGCGTGCGCGGCGATGCCTGCATTCGCGGCGGCGTTGTCGTTCGCCTCGTCGGCCTGGAGGATCTGTGGGCGGCGCACGCCGCCACCCAGCTTGGTCTCGAGCGCGAGCTGGTGCGGATCCCACCACAAGACCGTGTGCGAGCCGGCGCGAGGGCGATGGATCCCGGGCGAGACGGAGTCGGTCGGCATGCGGTCGGTCTTGGAATTGCGCTCGACGACACTGTCGGCGCCGAACGCGTAGCCGGGCAGCGGCTCGGGCTTGCGCTTCTTCGCCGGTTCGGGGAACACGACGGGGTCGAGCGCTTGGACCCAGCTCTCGCGCTCTTCGTCGCCGACGACGGGCACGACGAGCAGGTCGCGCGCGCGGGTGACGGCGACGTAGGCGAGGCGCTCGCCCTCTTCGCGATCGTGCTGGAGCACCTCTGCCTCGTGCTCGCGCAGCTCGCTCGGCACGCAGCCAGCGAGTGATTCGAGCCAGACGTCGCGATCCTGATCGATGAAGTGCGACGGCCGGTCGGCGCTGAGCGGCGCGGTCGGGTCGCACAGGATCACGACCGGGAACTCGAGCCCCTTCGCGGCGTGCACGGTCATGATCCGGACGCCTTCGGTGCCGTCCTCGACGACGGGCGCGTCGGGTTGGCGGCCGCGCTCGGCGTCGCTCTCGAGCCGCTCGACGAATGCGCGGAAGGAGGTCGCGCCCGTGGTCTCGAACCTGCGGGCGAGATCCATGACGCGAAACAGATTTGCGAGCGCCTGTTCACCCGCAGGCCACACGGCGAGGCCGGCGTGGGCGCGCGTCGCCGCGAGCAGGCGCGCGAGCGTGTCGGCGATCGGGCGGCGGTTGCGACGGAGGTGGAGCTCGCCGAGGATCGCGAGTGCTCCTGCGATCGCGACTTGTGCGCTGGGCTCGGTCGGGACGGCGGGCTTCGCCGGAGGCTGGGGGCTCGCTGTCGCGTCGATCGCGAGCAGCGTCTGGGTCGAGGTCTCGGCAGGCACCGCCGCGACCGGAGCGTTCGCGAGCGCGGCGCGGCGTTCGGGATCGAGCCACGCGAGTGGATGAAGGCGATGATGCGCGTGGCGGAACGCGATCAGATCCTCGTCGTGGAACGCGAAGAACGGGCCCTTCAGCGTCGCGTAGACCGAGAGCTCGTCACCGGGCCACTCGATCGCCGAGAGTGCGTTGCGCGCCGCCGCGATCTCTTCGCGCTCGTGGAACGACCGGCCACCCATCAAGACGTGCGGGATGCCGCGTGCCTCGAGTGCACGCACGTACGGCCGCGTGAGGTCGCGCCCGTAGCTCTGGAACCGGCGGAACATCAGGCAGACGTGGCGCGCTGTGACCGGCACGCGGCCATCACCGCCGCGCTCGGTCACCTTCCACGGCGTCCGGTTGACGAGCTCGTCGACGAACGCCGCGACCGCGTCGGGATACGACGCCTCGATCGCCATGTTCGTGACGCCCCACGCACCGTACGGTCGCGGCACCGGTAACGCGATCACCGCCGGTTGTGGCGCTGGCGCATCGGCCCGGCTCGGCTCGAGAGGCACGTAGTCGGCTTGACCGTTGCCCTGCATCACGGGCGCGAACGCGGCGTTGATCGCGCTCTGGATCGCGGGGACGCTCCGGAAGCTGGTCGTGAGGTACAGCAAGTCGGCGCCGTCGCGGACGAGCCGGTCCTTGATCGCCGTGTACAGCGCGATGTCGGCGCGGCGGAACCGATAGATCGCCTGCTTCGGATCGCCGACGACGAAGAGCTTGCCGGGGACGACGCGCGCGCGATCCGGATCGGCGCAACCGGGGTCGTCGGCGCAGAGCAGCATCAGGATCTGAACTTGAAGAGGATCGGTGTCCTGGAATTCGTCGACGAAGAAGTGACTGAACCGCCGCTGCATCTCGCGGCGGACGCGCGGATCGTCGCGCAGGAGGTCGCGGGTCTTCGCGAGCAGATCGAGGAAGTCGAGCTTGCCCGTCCGCGCCTTCGCATCCTCGTACGCGGTGACGAGCGGTTCGAGCTCGGCGTGGAGGCGAGCGGCGAGGTCGGCGTCGGCCGCGCGCAGGAAGGCTTCGAGCGCGGCGCGGGTAGCATCGCGGCGCAGCACGACATCGGCGCGGAGCAGATCCTTGCCGTACTGCTGCGAGCGGCCGCCGTTCTGCTTCCACTCCCACCAGCGTTTGATCTCGGCGAGCTCGGCTTCGAGCCCGTCGTGGTCGCGTGCGCGCACGTTCTCGCGGCGGCCGAGCTCGGCGAGCCAGCGATCGAGCTTGTGGCAGAGCGCGGCGAGCTTGTCGCGCGGATCGGAGGCGAGGTCGCCGAGCGCGGCGAACCCGGCGAGCTCGTGCAACACGGTGTCGATCGCGGCGTCGCGATCGAATTCGTCGCGCCGCCACGCCCCGGTGAAGTCGCGGCGATCGACGAGCGCCCAGCCGGCGCGGCGGAGCTGGTCGGTCGGGTCCTTGCGGCGGAGCATGCGGCGCACGCCGTCGCTCGGGGCATCGAGCGTGGTCTGGAGCCAGCGGTCGAATGCTTCGTTGTAGATCCGCTCGGAGTCGTCCTCGGCGGCGACCTCGAACAGCGGATCGATCCGCGCCTCGATCGGACGCTCGCGCAAGAGGTCGGCGCAGAACGAATGGATCGAGCCGATCCGCGCGACCTCGAGCTCGCCGAGCGCGGCTTGCAAGCGCTGCGCTTCGCCGTCGGCGGCGGCCTGGCGCGCGCGCTCGAGCTCGGTGCGGAGCCGCAGCTTCATCTCGCCGGCGGCCTTCTCGGTGAACGTGACCGCGACGATCTGCTCGAGCCGGCTCGCACCGGTGCGGATCACGCCGATGATCCGCGCGATCATCTCGGTCGTCTTGCCGGTGCCGGCGGCAGCCTCGACGACGAGCGTGGCCGCGAGGTCTTCGCGGATCGCGCGGCGCGCCTCGGCGTCTGCGAGCGGCGTGGTCATCGCTGCTCCCTGAGCTTCTTGAGCTGGACCAGGCGGTCCTTGTCCTTCTTGCTCGCCCGCTGCTCTTCGTACGGGCCGCACACCGCGCGGAAGTCGCAGTACGTGCACTCGCCCTTGTCGGGTGCGGCCGGGAAGAAGCCTTGCTCGAAGTGATGGCGCAGCGTCAACGCCAACAGATTTGCCGCCGCGAGCGCGGCTTCGTCGAGCGGCACCGTGACGTCCTGGAAGTCGCCGCGGGTCGTGCAGTAGTAGAGCCGGCCACCGGTGACGCGCGCATCGGGAAGCAGGCTCTCGAGCACGAGCGCGTAGAGCACGGGCTGGAGGCTCTTGCCGCCGCCGATCAGCGAGCCGCGCTCGACCTTGGCCTTGCCGGTCTTGTGATCGGTCGCGCGCAGCCGGCCGTCGCGGTCGCGCTCGACGAGATCGATCGACCCGCGCAGCGTGAGGCCGATCGCGGTCGCGACGGGATCGTCGCTGCTCGCCGGATCGCGGCCGGTCTGCGAGTCGAGCCCGAACGCGAGCTCGAACCGCGCCGGCGTCCATTCCGGATCGTCGGCCATCCGGCGCAGCCATTCGCGCAGGTCGGCGCGGATCGACGAGATCGCGTCGTTCCACACGCGCTCGATCGCGGGGAACAGCTTGTCGTGATAACGCGCGGCGACGCGATCGAGCACTGCATCGAGCCGGTCGCGCGCGGCCGGCAGCGCGATTTCGGTGATCGGCAACAAGTCGAGCTCGCGCAGCTCGCCGAGCAGCTCGAACTGGACCTCGTGGACGAGCGAGCCGCGCTCGAGCGGATCGATGTTCTCGATCGGCTCCGGTGCCTCGCGCGCTTCGAGTCGGACGATCGTGCGCAGGACGAACCGGTACGGGCATGCCGCGAATTGCTCGAGCGCGGTCGGCGAGAACGAGCGCAGCGCCGGTGCGTGGGCGGCGAGTGCCGCACGACCTTCGGGCGTCGACACGATGAGGCCGTCGGCGGGCTTCCACGCCTTGACGTCCCAGCGCCGCGCGCGAGCCCGCAACGCGCGCGCGAGGTGGGCGTTCGCGCCGAGCAGGTAGTGGGCGGCGCCCATCTTCGGCGCGGGCTTGCGGGTCTCCGGCAGCAGCGACAGCTGCGCGGGATCGTGGACGAGCGTGTCGAGCAGCGCGAGATCGTGCTCGGCTTCGTCGATCGCGTCGATCGGCGCGGCGGGCGCGGGCCAGCCGATCCGCGCGGCGCCGGTGACATTCGCGCGGCGGCCGAGCTCGTCGAAGCCGGGCAGGGCGCCTTCGGCCGCTTCGAGGATCTCGAGGCCGTAAAACGAGGGGACCCGTGGCCGACCCTGCTCTAGATCGATGCGCGGATACGACAGCACGACGCGATCGGTGGCGGCGCCGATCGCGAGGCGGAGCGCGAGACGCTCGACGACCACGCGGTCATCGCGGCGATCGAGGATCAGCGGCAAACGCTCGCGCGCGAGGTCGAGCAGCAGCGGATCTTCGACGAGCTTTTGCGGAAACATCCGCTCCGCGAGCCCGGGCACGAACACGAGCTCGAACGCGCGCGCGCGCGCGGCTTCGATCGGCGCTACGAGCAGCTTGCCGTAGCGCGAGCTCGGCGGGCGCACGACGAGCTCCGCGAGCCGCTCGCCGAGGACGAGCTGGACCTCGCGCAGCTCGATCGGGCCGACCTCCGCCATCGGTTGCAGTGCCGCGAGCACCGCGAGCACGCGATCCGGTTTGCGCACCGCGCGGGTCGCCAGCGCGCCGAGCAGATCGATCCATTGTCCCCACGTCGCGTATTCGGGGAGCGCGGCGAGGTCGCGGAGCAGCGGCAGGGCGAAGTCGCGGAGCTGGCGCAGATCGGCGAGTGCGCGCTCTCTCCGCTCGCGCCCGGTCTCGCCATCCTCGAGCTGGAGCTGCGCTTCGAGTCCCGCGAGCCTGCGCTCCCAACGATCGAGCCCGCCGATCACGGCGGCATCGACGAGCAGTTGTTCCCATCGCCACGGCGCGAACGCGATGGGCGAGCTCGTACTGGGAGTCGGACTCGGGCCTGCGAGACCGAGCGCAGCCGCCAGCGCATCGCGGCTCGGCATCGCTCCGCGCACGACGAGGATCTCTCCGAGCTCGTCCTCTTCGTCATCGCCGCTCGCGAGCGCGACCGGCAACAGCTCTTCCTCGGGGGGCACCCAGCGGTCGCCACTCGGCGGCGCCGCCGGCGGCTCGCTCGTCGCGGGAACCTCGCCGAGCGACAGATACTCCGCGAACCTCCGCACCGACAGCCGCTCGCTCGCACACGCGAGCAACGCGAGGAACGCTCGCCCGGTCGGATCGGGCAGCCGCGTTCCCTGATCGAAGTGGACGGGAATCCCGGCGCGCGTGAATGCTTCTTCGAGGTGCACGCGATACGACTCGCTCGTCCGGAGCAGCACCGCCATCTTGTCGAAGGGCACGCCGCGCTCCGCAGCGTGCAGCACGCGTCGCGCGATCTCGACGCATTCGCGGCTCTCGCCGGGCGCCGAGAAGATCTCGATGCTGCCGTCGAGCGCCGCGGGTTCCCTCCGCGGTGCGAACAGCTGCTGCTGGACCCGCGCGAGCGAGCCGTCGGCGGTATGGTCGAGCTCCTCGCGCGTGACCCGAAGCGCAGCTTCGAGCGCACCGATCGACCGCACGTCCCCGATCGGCGCGGTCGCGAATGCGGCACCCGCGCGTCCCGCGATCGCGGCGATGAGCTCCTGCTCGATGGCGCTGCGCACCGGCACGTCGATCCACGCCGCATCGAGGCCGAGCAACAACCCGGTGCGCTCGTGCTCGACCGCGACCGCCGTCGCGAGCCGCACCACGATCGCGCGATCGGCCAGCCGCGCACCCTCGAGCTCGAACTCGAGTGCTTCGAGCGCCGCCGCGAGCTCGGGATCGTGCGGCCTCAAGAGCGCCGGCGTCGCGGCCGCGAGCCGGAGCTCGCCGAGCGTGCGCGCGAGCGCCCTCGGCAACCCGGGCTGCCCCGACACCGGCTCGAACCGGCCGAGCGTGCCGTCGCGCCGCATTCGCTGGACGACGCGCGCGCACAGTGCCTCGATCGGCAAGCCGCCGACCGGCGCGAGCTCGCGCTCCACGAGCTCGTGCTTCGCGAGCTCCGCGGCCAGCCGGCCGAGCGTGAACCGGTGCATACCGAACGCCGAGCCCCGCGCGAGCGCGACCGCGCGAATCGCTTCGCCCGCCGCATCCGTCGTCGCGCCGATCACCAACACCTCTCGGCCCGGCTCGCGCGAGGCGAGCCACGCCGTCGCCTCGCGAATGCGAAGCTCCGAGCGAGCCGAAACGACGACGCGACGAGACACCGGCCCCCGACCTTAGCAGGTCGCTCTGCTACGCAGTCGCGGGCGCGCCACGAGGGTCGAGCCCTCGTGCGGTTAGCTCGCGCACGACGGCTGGCTCGATCCCGAACTTGTCGAGCACGGCGCGCAGCGTCGCCCGCGCGTCCGCGTCGAACCGGTTCACCCGCTTCGCGAGGATCAGCTCGTTCTTCGCCGAGTGCTCCCAACCGACGAGCTCCGTTACCGTCACCTTGTAACCGTGCGCCTCGAGCACGAGCCCACGCACGACGTTCGTCAGGTGCGAGCCGAGCTCGCGACGATGCAGCGGGTGTGCGAACAGCGCCGCGATCACGGGGTCGCTCGGCCGCGACTTCTCGAGCTGGCGGGCGACCTCGGCCTGGCAGCACGGCACGACCGCGACGTGATCCGCGCCTTGCGCGATCGCCATCACCAGCGCGTCGTCGGTCGCCGTGTCGCACGCGTGGAGCGCGGTCACGAGGTTCGGCCGCGCATCGGCGGCGGCGATGTAGCCGGTCGCGACCTTGAACCGGTCTTGCCCGAACCGCGCGGCGCGCGCGGCGACCTGCGCCGACAGCTCGGGCCGTGCCTCGATCGCCGTCAACGTGCCGCGCCCCGCTGGACCGAGCACGAGCTCGTACAGCAGGGCGCCGAGGTAACTCTTGCCGGCACCACAGTCGACGACTGCGGGCTCACCGTGGCGGGCCATCGTGTCGTCGAGCGCCGGCTTCAACAGGCCGACGAGGTGGCGGATCTGCTTCAGCTTGCGTCGCGCATCCGCATTGAGCTGGCCATCGCGGGTGAGGAGATGGAGGTCCTTCAACAGCTCGATCGACATGCCTGCGGGAACATCGCGGTCGCTGCGCGGATCGAACTGCTTTGCCACGCGCGCAGTATGACCGACTTACGCGGCCGCGGCTTGGTAGCCGGTGCCCTGCGCGACGAACCGCTCCGGCTTGACCAGCCCGATCAGGCCGCCGACGACACCGGCGACGCCGGTGAGGAGCAGCAGCGTCATGCCGATGCCGGCGTCACCTTCGGCCGCGCTCTTCAGCACCGCGCCGATGCCGAGGCCGATCAGGCCGAAGATCAGCGAGAACGCCGCCGCGCCGCGACCGAACCGCTTGCGCGCGACGCCGAGCCCGCCGATCAGCGTGAGCAACAGCGCGGGCGCGAAGATCGCCATCACGATGCCCTTCATCGCACCGACGTCCTTCTTCGCTTCCGCGCGCGTCTCGACCTCGGCGACCGTGTGGACGCTCGCTTCGTCGACCGCGACCGACACGGTGTCGAGGCCCTTGATGATCTGGAATGCGGAGACCTTGCCCGTCATGTTGTCGCGGTGGACCGAGACGAGCGGGAGGAAGAACGACAGCAGGCCGAGGATGCCGCCGACGAGGACGATGAATTTGGTTGCCTTCATGGCGGCGCCTACTCAGCAACGACGAGGCCAGGTGCCGGGAGCCGTGCGATCGGCCACTTAGCGAAGCGCGCCGTGTCTACGCGGACCCGATCGACCCGACCGCTGGGTCTAAAACGAGTACGTCACGACCGTGCCGTGCTCGCCCGCGACCAGCAGCGTCTTGGCATCGAGCCAGGCCACCGTCCCGAGGAACGCGTCGAGCCCGAGCGGCACCGCGACCCACGAGGCCCCGCCGTCGTGGGTGACCACGACCGCACCGTGCTGGCCGACCGCCGCACCCGTGAGCGCATCCGCGAACGCGACCGCGTAGAGGTCCTCGCCGGTCGCGGATGGCTGCGCGGTCCACGTCACGCCGTCGTCGGTCGACGCGACGATCGCGCCGCCATCGCCGACCGCCCAGAAGTGATCGTCGATGGCTGCGACGCCGCTCCACCATGCGGGCGCGAGCGGTGCCGTCACCTCGGCGAACGTTTCATTCGCCGGCCGCCGCCCGAGATACCCATCGCCAGCGGCGACCGCGGTGCCGTTCGCGTTGCGCGCGAGCGTCGCGATGCTCGCGTCGCGATCGCCGAGCCGGAGCGCGACCGGTTGCCAGCTCGCGGCGTGATCGCTGCTCTCGACCCCGACCCGCAAGCCGGCGCCGAGCAACGAACGATCCGCGGCGCAATCGAGCGACGTCAACCACGCGGCGTCGCCACTCGCCGGTTCCGGCACGTTCGCGAGTTGTGTCCAGGTCGAGCCATCGTCGCCGGATTCGAATAGCGCCATCTCGGCGGCCGCGAACAGATGCGCACCATCGCTGCACAGCGACGTGACGTGCGCGGTCGCCGGCAGCGCACCGACAGGTGTCCAGCCACGGCCCGCCGCGCGAAACGCGCCGCCTTCGCTCGCACCGAGGACGACGCCACTCGCCGTCGCCTGTACCGCGAGGATTGCCTTCGAGGTCAGGATCGACGCGTCGATCCAGCCACCCGCGAGCGTCCCGCGATCCGCGCGTTCACCGCGCAGCAACCACGGCACGAGCTCGCGCAGCTGCCAGCCGTACAACGCGTGACCGCTGTTGCCCTGGCGCCAGTACCAGCGGTCGTCAGCGAGTTGCGCCGCGCGATAGAAGTCGCGCAGGGGCGCGAAGTCTTGCGTCATGTAGTCGCGAAAGCCGCTCGCGGTGTACACGCGCGGTGGGAGCCGCGTGAGCACGGTTGGCGAAGTGTCGCCGTAGCCGCCGTCGAGCGTCGCGATACCGACGACCGGCAGCTCGTCGCCGCGGAGATATTGCGCCGCCATCTCCGCGCCGTTCGCGAAGCCGCTGACGATCACGCGCGACGGATCGATCGCGTAGTGTTGTTCGAGCGTCGCGACCAGCGTCTTCACGAACTGGCGATTGCGATCGAGATCGCCGGCGTTCGCATCCCACCGGTAGACGCCATCGCTGCCGGCGAGCGAGCGCGGCCGGACGAGGATCGCGCCCTCGGCATCCGCTTCGGCGATCGCGTCGTCGGTGGCGAGTTGCTCCTCGGGCACGTCGCTCGCGGCGGCGTGAAAGTCGATCCACAGCGGCGATGGGATGCAGCGCGCGGCTTCCGGGACGTGCAGGAAGTAGAACCGCGTCGTGTTGGCGATCGCGATCGTCTGCGCGTGGCTCGTTCCCGCTCGCGCGGTGCACGGCTGTGGCATCTCGTCTTCGCCGGCGGCGGGCGATCCGGCGCAACCGGCGAGCGCGAGAGCGAACATCCATCTCACGCCTCCAGCATGACCACTCGTCGGCGACGCGCGTATCGCGCTGCGCTTACAGCTTGTCGACGTGCGAGATGCCGGCGCAGCGTCTAGGACGTGCGACAGCGTCGTGTCGCAGCGCGACCGCTACTGCGACGCGTACCGCGATGCGTCTCACTCACCTGCAGCGGCGCGCAAAGCGGCCTGTCGTCCTCGGAAAGCGCGCGTCTTCACGGCGGCGACCGAGATGCCGAGCTCGCGGGAAATCTCGGTCTCGGTGCGGCCTTCGCCGTAGCGCTTCCAGAACACGGCGGGGTACTTCGCACCGAGCTGCGCGACAGCTTCCTGAACGTGGTCGAGCTCCGCGCGCGCGATCACCTGACCGCGCAGATCCGACGTCGAAGGCTGGCGCTCGATCAGCGACACGCCTTCCTCATCGAGCGTCGTGCTCGCCGACACCTCGCGCGACAGTCGGCGCTGGCGGCGCAAGAACATCAGCGCTGCGGTCGCGGTGACGCGATACAGCCACGTCGAGTAGCGCGATTCGCCGCGAAACGAGTCGCGGTAGCGATGCGCGAGCAGGAGTGCATCCTGCGTGACGTCTTCAGCATCTGTTTCGTTACGCACGTACTTCATCGCCACCGACTTCACGTACGCGCGGGTTTCCGCGAGGTCCTGCACCTGCATCTTGGCCCTCCTGCCCAGACCTATACGCAACTGCGACGCCAACGCTGTCCAGCGCCGTGAACAAACGAAATCAACAGCTTAGGCATCTAACCGTGTGGACAACTGTCCAAGGGCATGGACCGTGTCTAGACTTCTAGACAACGGAGATCCGGTGCCCGACGTCATCCGACATGTCCTTGTCGCCGATGCCACCGCCATCGGCGTGACCGCCGCGAAGGAGGCGCTCGCCGGCGTCGATGTCGAAGCGGTTGCGACCCCGGTCGCGGTGCTCGAGCGCGTGGTCGGCTCCGCGTTCGATCTCGTGTTGCTCGATCCGGTGCTCGGTGATGACGAGGATGGTGCGCTCGCACTGCTCCATCGGTTGCGTACCGTCGCGCCGGATACGGTCGTGGTGATCTGGAGCGAGCAACCCACGATCGAGTTCACGGTCCGCGTCATGCGATCCGGCGCACTCGACGTGCTCGACAAGCACGCGGATGGCGCGTCGATCCGCTCCGTCGTCGATCGTGCGATCCAGCACGGCGCACTCGCCCGCGAGGTCCGCCGGTTGCGCGGTGAGGTCGAGCAAGCGCGCGGTCTCGGCGAGGTGATCGGCCAATCGGCGCTGATGCGCCAGCTCCTGCAAGTCATCGATCGCGTCGCCGCGAGCGATGCGACCGTGTTGATCGTCGGCGAGAGCGGCACCGGCAAAGAGTTGCTCGCGCGCACGATCCATCGCGTCGGCCCGCGCAAGGACGGCCCGTTCATCGCGTTCGACTGCTCGGCGCTGACGCCGTCGCTGATCGAGGCCGAGCTGTTCGGCCACGAGAAGGGTGCGTTCACCGGGGCGAACCGCGCGCGCCGAGGCCTGTTCCGCGAGGCCAACGCCGGCACGATCTTCCTCGACGAGATCGGCGATATCGACGCGAGCGTCCAGAACAAGCTGCTGCGCGTGCTCCAGGAGCGCGAGATCAAGCCGGTCGGCGGCGATCGCCCGGTCCAGATCGATGTCCGTGTCGTCGCGGCGACGAACAAGGACCTCAAGCAGCTCGTCGCGCGCGGTCAGTTCCGCGAGGACCTCTACTGGCGCCTCGCGGTCGTGCCGATCCAGGTACCGCCGCTGCGCGAGCGCAAGGAAGACATCCCGCTGCTCGCGGCACACATCCTCGCGAAGCGGCGCGGCGCTGCGAAGAGCTTCGCCGGCAGCGAAGCGCCCTATCCGACCCAGATGACCGCGAAGGCGCTGCAGCGGCTGCAGAGCTATCGCTGGCCCGGCAACATCCGCGAGCTCGAAAACGTGCTGTCGCGCGCCGCGATCCTGTGCGACGGCGAGACGATTCGCTCGCACGATCTCGCGATGCTCGGGCTCGATGCCGGCAGCGTCTCGGGCAAGCACGCGAGCGAGGACGACCGGATCGAGATTCCCGCGATCGATCTCGCGCGGCTCGGCGACGGCGAGGGCCTGAAGGACATCACCGAGCGCGCGGTTCGCGCCGTCGAGCGTGCAGCGATCGCAGCCGCGTTGCGCAGCGATCGCAACCCCGCTGCCGCGGCGAAGCGGCTCGGCATCTCGCGCGCGAGCATCTATACAAAGATGAAGACCTACGGGCTCGGCGCCGACGGTGCCGATACCGCGGAGTGAGCAGCGACCGCTGACGCATCTGGTGTACTCGACGTGGAGACTTCCGACAGGCAAATCCTCAGTCGATGATCAGCGACGTGACGCGACCCTGTTCATCGACCTCGCAGGTCCATTCGCCCGACGGTGGTGCGCCCTCGCAATGACCGGTCGCGCCGGTTTGGCCGTCGTGGTGAAGCAGCGCGCGATCGCACTCGCACATGACATCGCAGTCGCCGCGACGGTGGCAGGCCTTGCCGAGCTGCGGGCCGCGGCACGATTGCCACACGCGCCGGCCCGGTTCCCCCTCGGTGCGGCAGCACGTCGTGCCCCACTGGCGCTCGTCGCGCATGCATTCGATCTTCGGCGGACCCGCCATGACGGGCGGTGCTGGCGGTGCCGGCGCATCGTCATCGGGCTTCACGGGAGCGGGCGGGGCAGGTGCGTGCACGGGCTCCGGCTCCGTCATCTGGCAGCTCGCGATCACCAGCAGCACGGCG
>Ga0105245_10000109_pt1 | contig 79725 bp, 77 predicted proteins | sample KBSM54metaG_FD_81523 | JGI IMG/M metagenome (GOLD analysis project Ga0105245, IMG submission 81523) | Miscanthus rhizosphere microbial communities from Kellogg Biological Station, Michigan, USA - KBS M5-4 metaG | ecosystem: Host-associated > Plants > Roots > Rhizosphere > Soil | place... | reverse complement strand
TCGGCGAGCTGTGGGCCCACGATGCCGACGGCATCTTCATCGAGCATCGTGCGACCGATGCATGCCTCCAGGCACTCGCGCATCTCCGCAGCACGCTCGATCCGTTGCCGCGCGCCGCGGTCGCGATCGGCGGTGCGCCCGAGGACGATCCGTACATCGTACCGTCGTTCATGGCGGCGCTCGTGCTCGGCGCCGCCGGCATGCGCGCGGTCAACCTCGGCCCCGACACGCCGGTCGCCGCGTTCGATCGCGCGTTCGCGCATCACATCCCGGACCTCGTGTGGGTCAGCGCGAGCGCACGGATCTCGCCGGCGCGTGCGAAGACGCTCGAGCGCTGGCTCGCGACCTTGCCCGCGTCGACGACGATCGCGATCGGCGGACGCAGCGTCGAGGATCTCGCGCCGGGTCGCCCCCGCGTCCATCGCCTCGAGACGATGAGCGAGCTCGCCGAGCTCGCAGCGGCGATCCAGCACCGCTAGTTCAGCTGCTCGTCGTACTTCGACACGCCAGGATCGGCGGTCTCGTGCGCTTCGAGATCCGACTGCTGCTGGCATTGCAGCGTCGGCTCGAGCACTGCCGAGCTCGCGTAGTTGATGATCTTCCAGCCGACCGGCCCGGCGACGTGCGACGGATCGCAGTCGAACAAGAACCCGGCGAGGTTCGCGCCGCAGACATTGTCTTGCTTCGCGATCGTCAAGAGGTCCTGGCCGGCGGCGTTCTTGGTGTCGCACAGATCGGAGAAGTTGAGATGCCCGGCATTCAACACGCCGACGAGCCGGCGCGGCGCGACCGAGCCCTGATACGCGGTCTGGACCTGGTTGAAGCTCGCGATCGAATCGAGGCTGCCGCCCATGTACAGCGTCGACTGCAGCTGCGGCCCGGCGGCGGTCGCACCGGCACCTGCCATCGAGATCACGACGCGCACGCCGGGCTTCCCCGATGCGGCGGCGGCCGCACCACCGCCTGCGGAGTGACCGGTCACGGCGAGGCGCTGCGCGGCGACGTGGCCGGCGAGGAATCCAAGATCGCCGCTCGGTTGTGCGAGCCCGGCGATCAGCGTGTCGAGGTTGCCGCTGAGATTTTGCGCGGGCGCCATGCCGCCGCACGCTTGCGCGAGCAGGTCGCCGAGCTTGAGCCCCGGATGATCGGCCGCGATCACGACGAAGCCGCGACTCGCCCAGTGCGTGACGATCGAGAGCGATTGATGGCGGAACGACGCGGTGCCGTGAACGAACAGGATCGCGGGATACGGCCCGTGCCCGGCATCGAGCGGGAGATCGCGCGTGCAATCGCAGTCCTGCCACGGGTTGTCGGTGTCGGAGATCTTCGCAGCCTCGGTCGTCGAGAGCTCCGTACGGATGTCGTAGCGCGCGTGGGTCATGCCCGCGTCCGAGCCCGGCGTCGCGGGATACCAGACCTCGGTGAGTAAGCCGCCGACCATCACCGTACGGGCGCCGACGGGCCAGGGTCCTGGCGCGGCGTAGTCGGCTGGGTTCGCGAGCAGTGACGCGCCATCGCAGCCCGTCACCGTCGTCCCCGGCGGCGGCACGCCGGAGCCGGCGCCGGAGTCGCCACCGATCGGCGGCGAGCCACCATCGTGATGGCTGCTGCATGCCACGGCGAAACAGCACAGCACAAACGCGAGCGTTCGCATGAGGACCTCCGAGCCAGGTGTATCAGTAACTGGATAGTTTAACTATCTAGTTGACTGACGACCGATCGCACGACCGAGGCGCGCGCGGCTCACCGAGGCGAAATTCGCTCGCGTGGCTAGGTCGATGCGACGAGGAATTCTTCCGCGCCGAACGGCGGGCGAAGTCCATCGGCGCGGTTCGCGAAGTAGCGAGCGGTAATCTCTGCGGCGGAGACGTGCTTCGCCGTGCGGAACCCCGCCTCGCGCGCGAGCTCGACGATCTGCGCCGGCGTGTAGAAGCTGATGAACGGCGTGCCGCTCGCCCGCGCACCTTGCCGCGCTTGATCGACACCGGCGCGCGCGGACGCTTCGTTCATTTCGGGCGGGAGCAGAAAGGTCATCACGAACGTCGTGCCCGGCGCGAACGCCGCGACGTCGCGCAGTGTCGCGAGGTTCGCTTCGGCGGTCAGGTACATGCTGACGCCGGCCGAGGCGACGACCGCCGGCTTGGCTGCGGCGAATCCGGCCGCGGCAAGCTGCGCCGGCCACGACGCACCGGCTTCGAAGTCGACCGGAACAAACACGGGGCTCGGCAGGCCGAGCGCGTGTAGGCGTTCGCGCTTCCACGCTTGCGGCTCCGGACGATCGATCTCGAACACGCGGAGGCCCGGGATATGCGCGCGTTGCGCGAACGTATCGAGACCGGCGCCGAGCAAGACGTACTGATCGACGCCGCTGGCGCGGACCAGATCTTCGATGAACCGCGCGCGGCCGACGATCGACGCGCGAAATCCACGCGTGCCTTCGGGGTGCATGTCGCCGCGCTCGCGCCAGCCATCCGGCGGTGCAGCGAGCCGGAGTGCGAGGTCATCTTCGACCACGTGCGGCGCCGGATCGATCAGCAGGTGCAGCGCACGCCACAGCGCTGTCCGCACTGCAGTGGAATCGGGCTCGCTCATCGCTTGCTCCGCTTCTTCGCGCGCGGCTTGCGCTTCACGGGCGCTTCGACCCCGAGCACGCGACCGTCGGGGTCGGCGAGCAACATCTGGAGCGCACCCCAGTGCTGCTTCGTGAATTTGCGGGTGACCTTGCCGCTCGCCGGTGGCTCGAACTTCGCCGCGTCGTCGACGCGAAGGCCGAGGACGACCTGGAGCTGCTGCTCGGGTGGTCGCTCGGCGATGAACACGTAAGGCCCGCCCGCTGGATGGCGGAGCTGGCCCGAGTGGTGATCGGTCGCGAATTCGAGCTCGTAGCCGAGGCCCTTCCAGAAGGCGACGGACTTGCCCCAATTGTGGGTCTCGACGAGGATCCCAGCGATGCCATGCGTACTCATGGTTTCTTGCGTCCCTTCGTTTGCGCGGCCAGGTAGTCGCGGAGCGCGGCGGCGACGATCGACGACAGCGATTGCTCCGCCTCGATCGCGTGGTGCTTGACCTGCCGGATCAGCTCCGGCGGCAAGTAGACGTTGAACTGCCGCATGTCAGCCATCTGCTAGGATGCTAGCATTCTAGTTGGCTAGCGACAAGCGATCCGAATCCGGCGAAATCGCTCCGCTACTGCAGTGCGCCGGTGACGCTCAGCGTGTTCTGGACGCGCATCGTGCCGGTCGTCGCCGTCGCCGCGAACCCGTAGATCCGGACCTCGAGCGCGCTCGTCGCGCTGGCGGTCAACGCCGGCATGCTCGGCACGCTCGTCGAGATCGTGACCGCGTGCGCGAACGTGTCCGCGCTCGTCCCGACCGACGCGTTCGCCGGGCCCGAGCTGCTCGACGACACGTCGATCGCCATCATCGAGAGTGCGATCGAACAGCCCGCCGGCGGCGTGAGCGTCAGCGTGTAGTACTTGGTCCCGTCGACGCCGCCGGTCGCCCAGCCCGTCGAGTTGATGGAGCCCGTTCCCGCAGTCGCGGTCAGCGTCGACGCGCGCGAGATCGCACTCGCGGTGAGTCCCGGGCGATTGGTCGCCGCCGGCGTCGACGTCTGGGTTCCCGGCTGGCCCGAAAAATCCCACGTCGCGAGCACGCCGCTGAAAGCGCTCGAACACGAGCCCGAGCCCGAGCCCGATCCGGATCCGGATCCGGATCCGGATCCGTCCCCGTTCGTGCACAGCCCGGCGACGCACGCGTAGCCATCCGGGCACTTCGGGTCTTCCGTTCCGCACGCGAACGGCGTCCCCGGCAGGTCCGGCGAATACGACGCGCAACCGACGAGCGCGAGTGCGAGCAGCGCCTTCATCGTAGACTCTCCAGATACGCGAGCAGCCGCGGCTTGATCGCCCGCATCGCTCGCGCGCGATGCGACAGGTCGCTCTTCGGTCCGATGCCCGCCTCGGCGAACGTCATGCCGAGCTCCGGCGCGAAGAACAGCGGGTCGTAGCCGAACCCGCCGGTGCCGCGTGGCGCGGTCAGGATCGTGCCTTCGCAGGTTCCGTCCGCCGAGATGATCTCGGTGCCGAGCGGCCCTTTGACATCCGCGAGCGCGAGCACTGCACGGAAACGCGCACCGCGGTTCGTCGCGCCGGTCAGTGCCTCGAGCAGCTTCGCGTTGTTCGCGCTATCGCTGTGCGGCTCGCCCGCGTAGCGCGCGCTGTACACGCCGGGTGCACCGCCGAGCGCGTCGACCTCGAGACCGCTGTCGTCGGCGAGCGCGGGCAGCCCGGTCGCGGCCGAGACCTCGCGCGCCTTCTTCGCGGCGTTGCCGATGAACGTGTCCGCGTCCTCGACGACTTCCGGAATGGTCTTGTCGACCTCGTCGATCGACAGGACCCGAACGCCGGCGAGGAGCTCGCGCAGCTCGACGAGCTTGCCCTTGTTGCGCGTCGCGAATACGAGCGGTCGGGTCATGCCACCGCCGCGCGTTGCGCCGTCACGAGCTGGTGGATCCCCGCGAGCGCGAGGTCGAGCATGGCGTCGAGTTGCTCGCGATCGAACACGTCGTGCTCGGCCGTGCCCTGGACCTCGATCAGCTTGCCGCTCGCGTCGCCGACGACGTTCATGTCGACATCGGCCTTCGAATCCTCGACATACGGGAGGTCGAGCACGACCTCGCCACCGACGATGCCGACCGACACCGCCGCGACCGGCGGCCGCAGCGCGCGCATGTCGGAGAGGTCGCCGGCCTTCGCGAGCTTGCCGATCGCGAGCGCGAGCGCGATCCACGCGCCGGTGATCGACGCGACGCGCGTGCCACCGTCGGCCTGGAGCACGTCGCAGTCGACATGAATCGTGCGCTCGCCGAGGTGCGCGAGATCGACCGCCGCGCGCAGCGAGCGCCCGATCAATCGCTGGATCTCCTTGCCGCGTCCGCCCGGATCGCGCTTCGTCCGCGTGTGGGTCGAGCGCGGCAGCATCGCGTACTCCGCGGTCAGCCAGCCTTGGTTCTTGCCGACGAGAAAGCCCGGCACGCCTTTTTCGACACTCGCGGCGCACAGCACGTGCGTGTCGCCGAGCTTGATCAGCGCGGAGCCCTCCGCGTGCTTCTGAAAGCCGGTGATGATTTCGAGGGGCCGGAGCTGGTCTGGGCGTCTTCCGTCGGGGCGCATCGGGCGGGGAAGCTACTATATGATGGCCAGATGCGGTGCCTCGCAGTCATCGTCGTCGCTGCCGCCTGCCACTCCTCTAATCCGGCCATCACGGATTCGTCACCCGCCGGCGATGCCAGCGTGCTGGACACCACACCGAACCAGTGGGTGTGGGTGCCCGTACCGGGTACGACCTGCGCGAATGGCACGATGGCGGGGTTCGGCGTCAACCGGAGCACGACTCCCGGCGCCGACGTGTTCGTCTACATCGAAGGCGGCGGCGCCTGCTGGGACACCGCGACCTGCACCGCAAACCCGCCGGTCGCGATCAACCTCGACGTCACCTACACGGCCCAGAAGCTCGCGCAGGATGTCGCCGCGCTCACCGTGAACCGCGCCGCCGGACCGCCGCTCGGTACCGCGAACTACGTGTTCATCCCGTACTGCACCGGGGATCTCCACGCCGGCACGAACGTGATGGCGTATCCGGGCGGCCCGACGATCCATCACACCGGCGGTACGAACACGCAGGCGTTCGTCGATCTGATCGCCCCCGCGTTTGCCGACGCGCCGGTCGTGTGGGTGACGGGCTCGTCGGCCGGCGGCTACGGCGCGACCCTCGACTTCCATCGCTTCACCGCGGCTTGGCCGAACGCGAACGTCGAGCTGCTCGAGGATTCCTCGCCGTTCATCCCGTTCCTCGCGAACTACGACAAGATGACGGCCGCGTGGAAGATCGCGTTCCCGCCGAATTGCACCGGCTGCGAGACGAGCTTCACGTCGGTGTTCGACACCGTCGCGGCGGCGCACCCGACGAGCCGGATCGGCCTGATGACGTGGGATAACGACCAGACGATCGCGACGTACTTCGGCTACACGTCGATCGTCAGCGCGCAGGACGACCTGATCACGAACCACTTCGATCACCCGAACACGAAAGTGTTCGAGGCGACCGGGACGACTCACACGATGCTCGGCCAGCTCGCGACCGTGCAATCGCACGGCGTGAAGCTCTCCGACTGGGTCACCCAATGGCTCGTCGGAGATCCAGCGTGGGCGACGGTGCGGCCCTAATGCGTTGACCTTGACTTGAACCTGAACGTCAACGCCACCGTCGACATTGACCTCGTCGCCGAACATCACGCATTGCTGCGGAAGATGATGGGTCGCGCGCGGTCCCCCATCGATCGCAACTGTCGACGTCAACGACAAAGGTGGCGTCGAGGTTCAGGTTCACGTCAACGTTCTTGTCGGCTAGTAGACGAGTGTGCGGAGGCGAGCGACGATCGGTGCGAGGGCGCCGCGTGCGGTCGCGCGCAACAGCTCGGACTGGCCGACCGGCGCGGCGACGAGCGGACCGAACGTGTAATAGGCCTCGACGCCGAGCTCGCCGAGCGCGTTCGTCTCGAGGAACATGTCGCGGGTCCGGCGCAGCATCTCGACGTCGTTCGCGAGCAGCGAGCCGTACGCCGCGGTCGCGACGAAGCACGCATCGACCGAGCCCGACGTCCGCGCCGCGGTGACGACGTGCGTGATCGCGAGGTCGCCGAGGTTGTGGCAATCGTCGTAGGCGCGGACGCCGACCCAGTAGTCGGTCTCGGGCAACAGACCATCGAGCTCGAACGACTGCGTCGAGCCGGGTGCGGCCGGACCGACGTGCGCCGTCACCGGCATCGACGCGGAGAAGTTATCCGCGGTCATCGCATCCGATGCGCGGATCCGGATCTCGTAGCCGCTGACCTGCGCGAGGCTCGGGCCGACGCCGGGCGCGACGAACGACATCTCGACGTCGTTGGTGTGGACGCCGGTCGCGTCGAGTGCGGTCGGTGCGAACGGAGCGGTGTTACCTTGGTTCGGATCGATCGTGACGCGCACGCGGTACATGTCGGTGCCGTCGCTCACGAGCTGTAGCCGCGCGGCACCGGATCCCGGCGTGTCGGTCGTGATCGTCGGATCGGGCGGCCGGATATCGCCGTCGGCGTCGTCGGGCGCGCCGTAGCCGTAGTACGTCGAGGTCGACGCGACCGTGCTCGTCGAGCCGACCGTGAACGGCACGCGATAGATCACCGAAGGCTGGCCGCGATACGGCAGACCGAAATCGCCGAACGTGATGTTCGACGGCGATGGATAGCTCGAAGCGTCGTACGCCGCGTTCGTGTCGAACTCCTTCGCGGTCTCGACGAACAGCACGTAGTCACCGGCGGCCATCGACGCGGCCCACGGCGCTTGCGTCGGCGTTCCACCGACCGGCGTCGGCGCCGAGATGGCGTCGAAGGGATTGATCGCCTTGTACATGTCGACCGACGGCGAATCCTGGCCCTTACGCATCACGTCGGCGCGTGGCGGATAGCCGGTCGTCGCCGACGCGCTGAACTTGCCCTTGTCGGTGTAGACGATGCTCGCGCACGTGTCCGCGTCCCATTGAGCGCGATCGCTCGGTCCGTTCGTCCCGTTCGGAGAGGTGCTGTAGTAGTTCAGCGGCCGGCAGAAGTGGTCCTCGGGCGAGCTCTGATCGAAGTCGTGGCTGAGGTTGTTCTCGGCGCAGAGCGTGTACGCGTTGCCGGTCTGCGCGAAGCAGTAGTTCGGATCGGGATCCGTCGCGCTCTGGAACATCACCGCCGGGAACTGGATGCCATGGCGGTGCGACCACACCGGGAACGTCGTGATCCGGCGGCCGTAGGGCCAGTTCGGACCGCTGTTGAAATCGAACCGGCCGGGCCGGTTGCCGAGGCCGAAGCTGCCGGTCTGCTGCGTGATGTAGAGCGTGTCGACGTAGTCGCCCGCCGCGGTCTCGATCCACGCGACGATCTGCAGCTTGTCGCTCGGCGTGAACTGGACGTCGACACAGCTCGTGTCCGCGCGCGCGGCGGCAGGGAGGCTCAGGGAAGCCAGCAACAACGCGGGGACGACACGCACGCGGCCAGTATGGCCGATTCGCGCGCGGCCGGTTACTGGGAAAGCTCGCGAACCAAGCGCTTCGCGACATCGCGCACGGCCATCGGATAGCCGGTCGTCGCTGCAGCGAGCTTGAGCTCGTGCTTCGGCAAGAGGCGGAGGACTCGCACGGCCTGATCCGCCGACAACCGCGGGTTCGAGAGCAGCGCGCGCCGGATCTCCGGAATCTGCAGCCACGCCCCGTTCGTGCAGATCAGCTCGAGCATCGGCCGAGGCAATGCGCCCATCCGCGCGATCCGAGCGACCTCCGGCGCGGTGACGCGGGGATTCCGTAGGAGCGGTTCCCAGACCGTCTTGCCGTACATTCGCTCGAGCACGATCCGCTCGCTGACTTCGCCGTGCTGCGCGGCTTTGATCTGCTGGACCAAGGTGAGGCCGCGCAAACGCTCGTGGATGTTGCGCGCGACCCGCTTCACCTCTTCGTCGTCGTCGGCCTCCTCGAGTGCCGGCTCCGGTGTGGCCTTCGCGAGCGCGGCGATCCGCGCTTTGACCTCCGGCGCGCATGCCACGAGCTCGCAGCCCGCGCCGCTGTCGTTCACGAACACGACGCGCGCGGCGACGACGACCTCTTCCTCTCCGGCGCGCACGACCAGCTCGACGTCCGCGAGGATCGGCTCGGTGCAGCCGGGCACGAACACGCCGCCTGCTTCGAGGTCGCGCGCGAGCTGCGCATCCTCGGCGAGGTCGAGCACCACTCGCGCCATCGCGAAATTGTACTACTGGGCGTTCGTGATCCGCACCGCGACCTCGCTGGCCGGGCCAGATGGGACATCGTGCTGGTAGCTGTAGGCCGCGCGCCGACAGGCTTCGTCGAGCGTATGCTCGCACGCGATTCTCACGCGCAGCCACATCGCGGCGTGCATCTCCTTGCCGCCCGCGAACCGCCGGAAGTACCAGTCGAGCGTACGCAGCGCCTCGGCGTCCTGGCCGAGCGGGCGATAGAGGAGGACTGCGATCTGATAGAGCGCTTGCGACGCCTCGGGACCGACCGTCGTCGAGTACGCGAGCTTCTTCAGCTTCGCGATCTCGTTCGCGGCATCGCTGTGACCGTCGATGTTCGGCGCGCGCTCGATCGGGATCGAGCGGATCGCGACGCGCAGATCGACGAACGGATCGGCGGGCTGCGGCGCGGCGATCTCGCGATGCGTTACCGGCGCGGCTTCGACATGGTGCGGTTGCGCGCGGACGACCGGAACCTCGGCGGTGTGCGGGCGCATCGTTGTCGCGGGCACGGCGACGGGCGCCGGCGGATCGACCTGCGCGACGACGACCGGATCGAGCTCGGCGAGCGCGAGCAGGCCGCGATCGGTGGTCCAGCCGCTGCCGGCGGCGACGCGCACGACCTGCGCGTGGCGCGTGACCTTGACCTCGCCCTCGGTGACGCGGACCTGGACGTCGTTCGCGCCGTCAAAATCGACGCGAAACTTCGTCCCGACATCTTCGATCTCGGTATCGGCGGCGCGGATCACGAGCGTGCGGCGCGGATCGTGGACGACCGCGAGCTCGAGCCTGCCGCGCTGCATCTCGACCAGCACGCGCTGCGGATCGCGCGTCACGTCGTAGCTCGCAGTGCCTGCGAGCGTCGCGCCGTCGACGGAGATCTTCGAGCCATCGGCGACCGCGAAGTGCTGCGCTGCGGGTGGAGGCGCGGGCTCGGTCGCCGGCACGGCGTGGAGCTTCCAGCCGATCACCGCGGCCGCGGCGATCGCGAGCACGCCGGCGCCGCGCAACCACAGTGCGGAGAAGCTGCGTGGCGCGGGCTTCATTGCCAGCTCCGACACGCCGACGACGAGCCTGCGCTCGATGTTCGTCAGCCGCTCGTCGTCGAGTTGCTCGACGGGGATCCGATCGCGCAACGTCACGATGCCACCTCCGCCGTGCCGAGGAACTCGCGCAGCACCGGATCTTCGGCGGCGGCCGCTTCGACCTTGCCGCGCGCGCGCCACACCCGGAGCTTCGTCGCGGTCAGCGACGAGCCAACGAGATCAGCGACCTCGGCGAGCGGGCGGCCATCGATCTCGTGCAGCGTGAACGCGAGCCGCGCCGCGGCGCCGAGCTCGTCGAGCACCGCGTACAGCCGACGCACGCCATCGCGCGCGAGCTGCCGGCGATCGTCGGTCGCTTCGCCGCCGGGCACGGTCTCTTCGTCGATCAGCGGCGAGGTCTGGATCCGCCGGCCGCGCTGCGAGAGGTAGCGATACGCGACGCGCACCGACACGCGATCGATCCACGTCGCGAGGCTCGCTTCGGCGCGCCAGCCGCGGAGCGACTGGAACACCTGGATGAAAGCCTCTTGCAGTAGATCGTCCATGTCGCGGTTGGAGCCGAGCACGCGAAACAAGCTCGCGTGCACGCGATTGCGGTGACGGCGGAACAGCTCGCGCGTGGCCGCAGGTTCGCCGGTCAAACACCGGTCGACCAACAGCACATCATCGACGTAGGCCGTCGCCACGGTCACTGCCTGGATCGTGCACGAATTCGCACCGCCGGTTACAACGCCTGCGAGCGGCCCGGTTATTTGCGCCGGCGCGCCTTGGTTTTGCGAACCGTTACCGGGGCTTGGCCGATCTCGTCCAGTGGCCCGGGGCAGTCCTCGCGCAACCTACATCCCGCGCACTCGCCGCCGGTCCAGATCCGCTCGTAGAGCGCCTGGATCTGGTCGAGCAGCGGTGCGTCGTCGGTGACGAACCCGAGCTCGAAGTTGCGGCGGCCGCTGCCCTTCGCGCCGAGCCCGGCGCCGGTCCAGTTCGCGCTGCCGAGATAGAGCACGGCACCGTCGACGATCACCGCTTTGAGATGCACGCGTGGACAGCGACGCAGCGCGAGCCCACCCGCGAGCAGGCTCTCGCGCCGTGCGATCTCGGCGCGAAACGGTCGCGACGGAATCTCCGCGTGCAGCAAGCGCAGCTCGACGCCTCGATCGGCGAGCTCTTCGAGGCGCGCGAGCACGGACACGTAGTCGTCCTTCTTGCGGCGCAGGCCCTGGCGCGGCTCGACCATCAGCTCCTTCACGTTCGCGGTCGCGATCCATACGCTGACCTTCGCGTCGAACACCGCGGGTAGCACGCGCTCGTAGTGACCGCGCCCGGCGACGAGCTCCATCGCGATCGCCCGCGCGGGCATCACGATGTCGAGCGGCGAGGGCGGTAGAGCGCTGCCTCGGCGCGATGCTCCGGTTCGGCGTTTCACGAACCGGCGAGCGTACGTGCGATCAGTGCGCCGCGCGAATTACTCGTTGTTCGGCGTGCAGCTCCACTCGACGCCTTCGATCGACCAGCCATCGTCGCCGCACACCGCGGCCGACGCGACCTTGACGTCCTCGCTACCGGTCGGCAGCGAGACCTTCGCCGACGAGTCGTGGACCGCGCGGCGCTTCTTCGACTGCGGCGCGCACACGACCTTCCACGAGATCGAGCAATCGACGGGGATCGTGCACGAGTTCTTGATCTTGAGCTCGACGGTGTCGTCGCCCTTGTCGTTCTGATCGAACGAGGTGCAATCGGCGAGCGACTTCTTCGTGTGACCAGCAAGCGCAGGCAAACAGATCGAGATCGCGAGGGCGCACGTCGCCCAGCGCGCCCAGGTGGTGGAACGCATCGGTCAAACCTCCGGTAAGGACCCGTGCTCGTCGGCGCTGTCATCAGCGGCCGCGCGCGTTTCGGGTTCACGGGCTGAGACACCGGCGGACGCCCGCGGTTCCGCAATTCGTGCAAACTCCCCGCATGGCCAGTCCTCTCGATGTCTTCCGCGCGGATCTCCTCGCCGGTCACGTGGCGCTCGTCACCGGCGGTGGCACCGGCATCTGCCGCGGCATCGCACACGCGTTCGCGCAGCTCGGCGCCGACGTCGCGATCGTCAGCCGCAAGCTCGACGTGATCACGAAGACCGCCGAGGAGATTTCCGCGGCGACAGGGCGCTCGGTGCTCGGCCTCTCCGCCGACGTTCGCGATCCAGAAGCGATCGCGCGCGCGATCGCGGCGACGGCTGAAAAGTTCGGCAAGCTCGACACGCTGGTCAACGGCGCCGCCGGCAACTTCCTCGTACCCGCCGCGGGCCTGTCGCCGAACGGGTTCAAGACCGTGATCGACATCGACCTCGGCGGCACGTTCAACGCAGCGCGCGCGGCGTTCGAGCTGCTGCGCGCGAGCGGCGACGGGCTCGTGCTCAACATCAGCGCGACGCTCCACCATCACGGCACGCCGCTGCAGATCCACGCGTCGGCGGCGAAGGCCGGCGTCGATGCGATCACGAAGAACCTCTCGGTCGAGTGGGGTCAGTTCAAGATCCGCGCGTGCGGCATCGCGCCGGGTCCGATCGGCGATACCGAGGGCATGCGCCGGCTCGCCCCGGGCGACGCGGCGACGAAGGCGAAGCAAGGAATCCCCGCAGGCCGGTTCGGTACGATCGACGAAATCGCCGCCGCGTCGGTATTTCTCCGCTCGCCCGCGGCGGCGTACATCACGGGCCACACGCTCGTCGTCGACGGCGGCCACTCGATCGTGATGCCGCTCGTACCCATGTGATCGCGTAGTTAGCCCTGCGACGGATCGATAGATCCACGGGCATCATGGTGCGTTGGTAGTCTTACAAAGCGAACGAAGCGCGGCCCACTAGCAGGTACGATGTGCGTACCAACTGCTGGTATCCCTTGGCCATTCGTAACGTCGCTCCATGCGTGACCGCGTAGTATAAGGACCTGGAAGATGTTGGAACGTCAGGACATCGATGCGCTGCTGGTGGGTGCGCTGTACGGCGAGCTCAGCTCGACCGAACAAGCGCAGCTGACGGCGCACCTCGAGTCGCATCCGGCCGACCGGAACGCGCTCGATGACCTGAAAGCGGTCCGCGAGCGGTTCACCTCGAGCCGGATCTTCGAGGTCCAGCTCGAGCCGCCGCAGTCGGTCTCGGCGCTGCTGCTCCAGGAAGCGGCGCGCCGCGCACCGAAGCAAGTCCTCGCGGCCGACAAGAAGGAGAGCTGGTTCGATCGGTTCGTCCGCTCGTTCATCGCGCATCCCGCGATGGCCGCAGCGGCGACGCTCGTGCTCGTTCTCGGTGTGGCCGGCACGGTCTACCTCAATGGCGGCGATACCGCGCAGCCGCGGATCGCGCAGAGCGAGACCAAGCTCGCACTCGATCGCGCCGGTGCGCCGGCCGAAGGCTCGTGGGGCTCGGCCACCATGGGCGGCGAGACCAACACGGCGGTCGCCGCGATGGATCCGAACGCGCAACCGGCGGCGACGCCGACAACGCCACCCGCCGATCAAGGCGCGGCGGGTGCTGGCGACTCCTTCAAGCGCGACAGCGTCGCGGTTGGACTCGCCGAGGACAAGATCGCGAAGACCGGCGTCGCGAGTGCGAATGGTGCACGCCGCGACCAGATCGGGTTCGCCGATGACCAGAAGCAAGAGGCCGCGCATCACGCGGCTGCACCGACGAAGGCCGCTCCGAAGGGTCGCTACGTCGAGGTTCCCAAGGCCGCGCCGCAGCCGAAGGATCTCGACAACGAAGCGCAATACGCGGCCGACAAGGACGTCGTCGCGAAGAACGATCGCGCCGAGGAATCGCGCAATCGCGGCGCAGCCGGTCCCGGCGGTGGTGGGATGGCGAGCGGTGCTGTAGCGCCGACCGCACCTAGCGCGACGCTGGCCCAGCAGGATCGCCCTGCCGCACCGCCGCCGCCTCCCGTCACGACCGCCGCCGAACCGCCGGCCCAGAAGCCGAAGCCCGATACGAACTTCGCGTGGGCGAAGGATCAGCACGCGAAGATCATCGCGCTCGTCAAGGACGGCAAGTGCTCGGCAGCCGTGCCACTCGCCGCGACGCTGAAGACCCGCGCGCCGGATTACTACGCGACGAACGTCGCGACCGATCGCTCGCTCAAGTCGTGCATGCAGTACGTCAACGACAGCACGACCGAACGCGCCGCCGAGAAGAAGGCAGCGCGCGCGACCGACACTACGAAGTAATCCGCACGACGACGGCCGAGATGTTGTCGCGCGAGCCCGCGCGATACGCCGCATCGACGAGCGCACGACACGCGGTCTCGACCGGTTGCGCGAGCAGCGCCGCCATCTCGGTCTCGCGCAGCACTTCGCTGAGGCCGTCGCTGCACAAGAGGTAGACGTCGCCCGGCGCGACGAGCGCGCGCTGGACTTCCGGCTCGCCGGTCGCGGTGCCGAGCGCTCGCGTGACGACGTGGCGCCACTGCCAGTCGGCCGCCGGCTTCATCCCGCTCGCCTCGAGCTGCGCCGCGAGAGAGTGATCGATCGTCAGCTGCGCGACCGCGCCCGCGCGCAGCCGGTACAGCCGGCTATCGCCGACGTGACCGAACACCGCGTGATCGTCCTCGAGCCGGAGCACGACGACCGTCGAGCCCATCTCCGCGAGCTCGCCGCTGCGCCGCTGGGCGATCCGCTCGTTCGCGAGCCGGGTCGCGACGACCACCTCGTTCTCGACGCTCGAGCGCGTCGGATCGATCCGGTACGGCCACGTGACGTCGGCATCGCCCGCGGTTCGGCGGACGAGCTCGTGGATCGCCTCGACCGCGAGCGCACTCGCGATCTCGCCGCCTTCGTAACCGCCCATGCCGTCCGCGACGACGAACAGGCCGAGGTCGGGGCGCGCGCACACCGCGTCCTCGTTGTTGGCGCGGCGTCCGGCGATGCTGAGAGCGTAGGTTTCGAGCTGCATGCCCGCTGTAAGAGCGCGGATCGTGCCGCGCCAAGCCCGCGGTGACATGGGCCGACCTGGGGTGGCGGTGCCCCGGAGCTCGCGTATGGTCGGGGTGTGGAAGGCGTCGCCTTGTTTCGCTGGTTGCCGCAGCTCGCCACGCGCGTGCCGTGGGTCCGGCTCGGCGACTGGCCGACGCCGCTGACCGCGATCGAGGTCGACGGCAAGAAGCTGTGGATCAAGCACGAGGGTGACTCGAGCCCGCGCTACGGCGGCAACAAGATCCGCACGCTCGAGGCGTGGCTCGCGCACGCGCAGGCCGAGGGCTACGAGCGGATCTGGGCGATGGGCGCGTACGGCTCGAACCACGCGATCGCGACGGTGCTCCACGCGCGCACGCTCGGCCTCGATGCCGGCGCGATCCTGTTCCCACAACCGCACAGCGAGTGGGCGCACGAGAACGCGAGTGCGTTGGTCGCCTCCGAGTGCGAGCTCGTCCGCCTGCGCCACGTCGTCGAGGTGCCGTTCGCGGGCCTCCGGATCGCGCGTCGCGATCGCCGCGCCGTCGTGATGCCGCCCGGTGGCGCGACGCCGGTCGGCACGCTCGGCGCGATGTCGGCAGCGTTCGAGATCGCGGAGCAAGTGACCGCAGGCATCGCGCCGCCGCCTGCGCGGATCGTGTTGCCGATCGGCAGTACGTGCACGAGCGCCGGCCTGCTCGCCGGGTTCTCGCTCGCCCACGCGACCGGTGCGTGGCCGTGGCCCGTGCCGATCATCCACGCGGTGCGCGTGACCCCGTGGCCGGTGACCTCGCGCGTTCGCACGGCACACCTCGCGTTCCGTTCGCTCCAGCGAATCGCGAAGCTCGGCGGTCCGCGGATCGACGTCGGCCTGGCGACGCTCGTCCGCCGGCTCGTCGTCGACGGCCGCGAGCTCGGCGCCGGCTACGGGCTCGCGACGCCGCAGAGCGAAGCCGCGATGCGCACGCTCGCGAATGCCTCCGCGCCGCGCCTCGACGGCGTGTACAGCGGCAAGGCGAGCGCCGCGTTGCTCCGCTTGCATCGCCGCGGCATCGGCCCGCTGCTGTTCTGGTCGACCAAGTCGACTGTCGTGCTGCCGCCGGCGGCGCACACGACCCACGCACCGGCAGCGCTGCGCGAGTGGCTCGCGTCTTAGGGCGTGCAGACCAGCGCGGTCACGTTCGGATCGGAGAACCGCGGCTCGGTCATCGCGGTCGTGTTCGGCAGCGCGGCGCAGCTGTTGTTCTGCGGCGCCGACTTGGAGACGCACATGCCGTGCGCGGTGTCGTCGGGATTCGCGATGCAGAACGTCGGTGCCTTGCCGCTCTGATCGGGGCATACCGTGGTGCACGCCTCGGTGCAGAATCCTGCCGGCGCGCACGTGCCGCCGGTGAAGTTGCAGTCCACGTTCGCGGTGCACTTGTCGCCGATGAACTTGGTCGCGACGCCGTTCAGCTTCGGCAGCACGGTCTTGTCGTCGAGCCGCGCGAACGTGAAGCCGTCGGCCTCGAGCTCGGTCAGGATCTCGTCGAGGTGATCGGCGGTCGACTGGTGGATGTCGTGCATCAGGATGATGCCGCCGTTGTTCTGATGCAGCTGCTGCATGATGAAGCCGACCATGTCGTGGCGCAGCGAATCGGTGACGTACTGGAACGTCGCCGGCGAGCAATAACCGTGGCCTGCCGCGTAGCACCAGTCGGCGCTATCGATGTGCCAGCCGACGACGGTGTAGCCGAGGCCCTCGACGTAGTGCTTCGCGGCGCAGCTCGCGCTGCCGAACGGGAACCGGAGGTACTTCGCGTTCGAGCCGGCGGCGCGGATCAGCGCGTCGGTCTGCATGACCTCGCTCGTGACCTTCGCTGCGGTCTGCTTCGCGAGGTCGATGTGATTCTGCGTGTGGTTCCCGAGCATGAAGTCGGGGTCGTGCGCGATCTGGCTCGCGATCGCCTTCGCGGCCGCGGAGTAGCGCATGCCGTTGTTGAAGAACGTCGCAGGTGCGTGGTGCTTGTGAAGGATCGCGATGATCTGCGGGGTGGTCGCCGGGTTCGGGCCGTCGTCGAACGTGAGGACGACGTGCTTGTTGAACCCCGAGCGGTCGGGCACCCGGACGCCCGAGCAGTCGTAGCCGTCGGCCTTCGCGTCGGTCGTCGCGTCCTCGTAGGCCTGGTTCATCAGGTCCGAGTCGTCGCAACCCTCTTCCGAATCGCACGTATCGGGGCCGGTCGCGCAGCCGGCATGGGGGAACAGGGCGAGCAGCGGAAGCAAGGCCAGGTACGACTTCATGAGCTGCCCGGCCCTTCAGCAAGCGATGCGCCAACCGATCTCCAGCTTCGGTCGTACTCAAGCTCGTGATCCATGAGGCCGAGCACGGGCGCCGGCTGGCTACTCGCGTCCTCGCGGCAACTCGAGTTGCCCGCCGCTACACAATTCGCGCAGCAATCCCGGATATCTTGGACGCGGTGGAGATCGGCCAGAAGGTTCCGGAGGCCCTCGGCGACACCGCCGTGCTCGGTCCGACCGGCGAGCGCCGGCCGCTCGGCGATGCCTGGCGCGACGCCGACGCGATCGTGATCTTCGTCCGCCACTTCGCTTGCGGTGCGTGCTCCGAGCACCTCGCCGAGCTCCGGCCGCGGCTCGCGGAGCTGGCGCTGCTCGGGGTCCGGGTCGTGGTCGTCGGCAACGGTACGGCCGCGCAGCTCGCGGACTTCATCGCCGGCCAGCAGCTCGCCGGCTACGCGGTCGACGCCGTCACGGATCCGGACCTCGCCGCGTATCGCGCGGCCGGGCTCGAGCGATCGCGGCTCGCGACGCTCGGGCCGCGCGCCCTCGCGAACCTCGGCCGTCTCGCGTTGCAGGGCCACCGCAGCGGGCGCGCGTGCGGCGACCTGTGGCAGCAAGGCGGCACGCTCTACATCCGGCGCGGCGGCGAGCTCGCGTTCGTCCATCGCTCGCAGCGGATCGGCGATCACGCCGCGGTCGCGGAGGTCGTCCAGATCGCGCTCGCGACCCTCGCGGCCGAGGCAGGCGTGGCGTGACGATCGCGTTCCACGTCGCGAACGCGCTGTATCTGATCTCGTACGCGGTGCGCGACATCCTGTGGCTGCGCCTGATCACGGTGCTCGCCGGCGCGATGCTCGTGCTGTCGTTCTTCCTGTCGCCCGAGCCGCCGATGCCGGCGATCTTGTGGAACGCGCTGTTCCTCGTGATCAACATCGTCCGGATCGACCTGTTGATTCGCGAGCGACGCCCGATCCCGCTCGCTGCCGACGAGCAGCACCTCGCGAATCTCGTGTTTCGCACGCTGCGCCCGCGCGAGCTCGTCCGGCTCTTGCGGGTCGGTGCGTTCGTCGATCACGCTGCCGGCGATCGCCTCGTCACGCGCGGCGAGCCACTCGATGCGCTGTTGCTCGTCGTCCGCGGTACCGCCCGCGTCGCGCTCGCGGACCGCGCGATCGAGATCAAGGACGGCACGTTCATCGGCGAGCTCGGCTTTCTCACCGGCAAGCCGCCGGGCGCCGATGTCGAGGCGACGAGCGCACTGCGCGTCGTCCGCTGGCGGCTCGCTCCGCTTCGCGAGTATCTCGACGCCAACCCGGACGTTCGCGCGACGATGCAGCAGGTGCTCGGTAGCGACCTCGCGACGAAGCTACAGCGCTAGCTTTGCCTGCGCGATCAGCGCCTCGGGCGCGCCGAGCGTGCGGAGCGCCGCGAGGTAGTCCTTGTCGATCGCCTGGAACGGACCGACCACGCGCTCGAGCGCGGCGCGGTGGAGCTCGTGCGGGCGGAGCGGCTCGGAGTCGATCTTCTCGATGCCCGTCGGGGTCGCGTGGAGGATCGCCTTGCCGTCGATCACGAGATCGAAGCTCGTGTCCGCTTCGCCGGTCGCGTAGTCGACCGCGCGCAGCTCGCCGGCGCGCTTGGCGATGACCTTGCCATTCGCGATCGCGTACAGCGTGTTGTCGGCGAACACGCCGCCGACGAGCGCGTCGCCGTGAAAGAAGAACCCGCCGAGGTGGTTGAACGCGGCGTAGCCCGGGCCTTCGCGCATCACGCCGGGCAGCGCGACGACCTTCGTCAGCGTCGTACCGTCGAAGGTGAACAGGATCTCGAGCGCCTTCGCATCGGTCTCGTAGCTCGCCCACACGTAGTTGCCGCAGTCGGTCGCGACGTCGACGTTGTACGTGACGTTCGCGTGCGCCTTGACCCAGGTCGTGACGCGCTTCGAGACGTCGTCGGTCAGCTTCGCCGCGGTGCACGGCCGATCACCGAGCTGGGCCGCGAGCTCGGTGAAGAACCGCTGGGCGTCGGGATGCGCGCGCGCGATCAACAGATCCGCCGGGTCGTACTGGTGCGTCGCGACGAGGAATTGCTCGACGTGGTCGCGCACGACGTCCGCCACCGGCTCGGGCGGCATCGCCTTCACGAGGTCGGCGTGACCGGTGATGTCGAGCGTCGCGAAGTCTGCTGCGAGCTGCTCGCGATTCCATCGGCTGCCGTCGGAGAGGCGCTCGAGCGCGTCGTACTTCGCGTAGTACGCGTCCCACGGCGCGGCCTCGGGACACTTCGTCAATGCGAGATCCGGCGCGATGCAGCGCCAGTACGTGCGATGGCCTTCACCCTCCTTCGCCGCGACGACCAGCTTGCCGTTCGTGATCGCGATGCCGGGCAGATCGGTGATCGTGCCGAGCGATCGCACGCTGCCGTCGGGCGCGCGCAGCATCACGCTCGTGTGATCGTGCATCGCGCCACCTTCATGCTCCTCGTCGAGGTAGATCGTGGCGCGCTTGCCATCGCCGGCGAAGTCGAGCGTTCCGACCGTGCCGTAGCCGCCTTCGTCGGCCCATTCGCTCCAGTTGCTCTTCGGAGTGCTCGTGCGCTCCGCGATCACGGTGATCTGGTCGCCGCTGACGCGCAGCACGTAGTTGCGGCGGACCTGCTTGTAGCTCTCCGTCTCGTGCTTCCCGATCCGATCGGCTGCGACCGAGACGAGCACGCCGTCGGGGTCCGCGCAGCCGACGCGCACGAGATAGGTGCCATCGAAGTCGGCGGGCGCGTTGTTCTCGTCGGGCGTGCGCGCGTTGACCCACTTCGCGACGGCCTTCTCGACCCGCTTCTGCTCGGCAGGCGCGAGTGCGACGCATTCGCTCGGCGGCGCCGGCAGCTTGTCGAGCCGTTTGCGCGCGCGCTCCGCGAGCTTCGCGATCTCCTGCACGGCTTTCGGATCGGGCGCGGCCGGTGGCACCGACGTTGTGACCGGCGGCATCGGCGGCGGCACGTACACGGGCGCCGCCGGCGGTGCGGCCTTCGCGACCGGCGGCGGTGCGGCGTCGAGCCGCGGTAGCCGCGGCAGCTGCATCGGCGTGCCCTGGTCTCGACCGAGCGCGATCCAGAACGCAGCGACGCCAGCTGCGAGAGCGCCACTGAACAGGAGCGCGTTGCGCGTCGCGACGAGGCTCACCATCCACTCGTAACGCGCCGTGCTCGCTCGCTATTCGGCTACTCGTCGTCGGGTTCTGGTCCGGCCACCAGGCCGTGCTTGCGAGCGAGCGTGCGCAGGTGCTTGCGATCGATGCCGGACTCGCGCGCAGCGGCGGAAATATTGCCGTCGGTTCGTGCCAGCACGTCGGCGAGGTAGCGGCGCTCGAGGTCGTGCAGGACCGCCGCCTTGGCTTCGGCAAACGGCAGGTCGCTCCGCACCGCGAGCCCGGTGTCGCCGAGCGGCGCCGCGTCGATCCGGATCGCGAGCTCGCCGAACGTCTGCGCGCCGGGTGCGAGTGCGATCGCGCGATCGATCACGTTGCGCAGCTCGCGGACGTTGCCCGGCCAGCCGTGTGCGGTCAGCCGATCGACGTTCGGCCCCATCACGGGTGCGTGCTCGAACCCCCGCCGGCGCAATAGCTCGCGGACGAGCAGCGCGAGATCCTCGCGGCGCGAGCGCAGCGGCGGCAGCGCGACGCGGACGACCGCGAGCCGATACAGGAGATCCGGGCGGAACCGGCCCGCTGCGACCTCCGCGTCGAGGTCATCGCGCGACGCCGCGATCACGCGAACGTCGACATGCTTCTCGCTATCGCCGCCGAGCGGCCGGACGATCCGCTCCTCGAGCACGCGCAACAGCCGCGCTTGCGCGGTCGGCGAGATCCGACCGAGCTCGTCGAGGAACAGCGTGCCTCCGTGTGCGCGGACGATCATCCCGGTCCGCGCCTGCGCCGCACCGGTGAACGCGCCGCGGACGTGACCGAACAGCTCGCTCTCGAGCAAGCCCTCGGGCAGCGCGCCGCAATCGACCGCGACGAACGGTCCGCGCCGCCGCTCCGACGCGTCGTGAACCGCGCGCGCGACCAGCTCCTTGCCGGTGCCGGTCTCGCCCTCGACGAGCAGCGTCGCATCGGAGCCCGCGACCCGCTCGAGCACCGCGAACACTTCGCGCATCGCGAGGCTCTCGCCGACCAGCTCGCCGAAGCGCCGTGCCTGGCTCGGCGGCAGATCGAGCGGCTGCGCTTCAGCTTCGATCCGCAGCGCGGTCTTGCCGGCGAGCAGCGTCGAGCCCGCCGGGATCGTGCTCTCGGTGATCCGCGCGCCCTCGTACCAGGTGCCGTTCGTCGAGCCGAGGTCGCGCACGACGAACCGCGAGCCCTCCGCGCGCACCGCGAGGTGACGCCCCGACACGCGGTCATCCGAGAGCACCAGATCGCAGTCGGCCGCCGTGCCGATCGTGATCTCGGCGTCGCCGACCCGCATCGCGCGCCCGCGATCGGCGCCGTCGATCACGACGAGCTGGCAGCGAATCCGCCCGCTGCCGCCGTCGAGGATGTCGCTGTAGACGGTCGCGCTACGCGCCACGCTTCGCTCTGCGCCGGCGCACGATGACGAGGCCAAGGACGCCGAGGGTCGCGAGCGCGCCGGCGAGGCCTCCGATGCCCGCGAGCTGGGTCAGGATGCGAAGCCCGCGGCCGTGCGCGCGGAGGTAACCTGCGGTCGCATCGGGGTTCGCGATCAGCTCGCGAGGCCACTGGTAGTCGCCGCTGTATTCGTTCAGCTGACCGACGAGCTTCGTACCCGAGTCGGTGCTGTCGACCGCGCCGACCACCGGCAAGAGCTTGTTGCTCGTGACGCATGCGTACGCCTTCGTTCCATCCGTGAACGTACCGGCGAGCTCGAGCTGATCGCACGTGACCTCGACGTAGCGCGACGTGTGACTGTGGCTCGCGAGGAAGGCCGAGTCCGCATGGATCGCTGGAAGCAGCGCGCCCGCACCCGCCCAGGTCAGGCCGACCGACCAGGCCACCGCCGCGACGAGCGCGATCCGCTGGCCCTGGGACACCGGTGCCATCCACCACTTCTTCGGCGCTGCCGGCGCGCGCGGCGCCTCGACATCGACGCCGGGGCGCTTGCCGCAGGTCTTGCACGCACCGTCGGGCCCGATCACGCCGACGCACGCGCCGAAGTTGCACAGCGTGCGGTCGTTCCACTCCGTCGGCGCATCCGCCGGCTTCGCCGGTTCGCGGGGTTCCTCGTCGGCGCCGACCGGCGCGAACGCGATGCCGCGATACGGCGAGCCTTCCGCGTGCTCGCGTTCGATGCCCGCGAGCAGCTTGTCCGCGCCCGCGGCCGCGGCCGGATCGCGATGCTCGACCGCTGCGAGGCGCAAGAGGCCGTATGCGAACAACCCTTCCTCGGGGCTGCGCGCGCCGAAGCTGACGACGTCCTCGGGCGAGCGACCGCCGCCGAGCTTGGCCCAGCGCTCGTCGAGCTGCGAGCGGAGGCCTTGCCGCATCTCGGTCGTCAGCAACTCCGGCGGGCAGTGGCTCCCGAATACGACGCGGTCGGCATCGCTCTGGCGGATCGCGTGCGCGCCGCGAATCGACCGCCACGACCACGCGAGCGCGACCGCAGCGACGAGCGGTGCGGCGATCAGCGCGCCGGTCAGGTCAGGTGAAATCGCGAACGTCGCGACGGCGGCGACCAAGCCCCACCACCGGAGATACGTCGCGATCACGCTGCGCGCGCTCATCCGCGTGTAGAACCCGCGCGAGCCGCTCGTCACCCAGAACGACGACATCGGGATCAGCGGCACGTAGTAGATGTGCGCGAACTGAGTTTGGGCGTGCTCCCCACCATGGCCGTGGACGCGGCCGTACCAACGATGCCCGTAGACGATCATCATCCGAGTGAGTGATGGAATTGCACGCGGCTCTCCCGCGGTCAATCTCTAGATGTGATCGGTCCTGCGCCGTCGTGTTATGCAGTTCGAATGCTGCGACGAGTGATGATCGCGTTGGTGGTGTTAGCGGCGTGCGACAAGGGGAACAAGAGCAACGACACGCCGCCCAAGCCCGAGCGGCTCGAGGTCGGTGACTTCCCCGATAACCCGATGCTCGCATCCGTGCCGGCGGACACGCCGTACGTGTTCGCGACATTCAAGCCGATTCCGCCGGACTACATCCACAAGATGGTCGACGTGTTCGGGCCGATCTATCGCCGCGGCTTCGACGCGTACATGGCGAAGACCCCGAATGGCGACAAGGATGCCGCGACGTTCTTCGATCTCGTCGGCAACCTCGACGCGAAGCGCCTCGACGAGATGGGCCTGTCGGTGAACGCGCGGTTCGCCGTGTACGGCCTGTCGAGCGGATATCCGGTCGCGCGGCTCGAGATCGCGAATGGCGATCGCGTGATGGCGTTCATCCACAAGGTCGCCGATGCCTATCACCAACCGCTGCCCGAGCCGACGCAGCGAGGCACCTGGAAGGTTTGGCGCAACGCGATCCCCGACAAGGACTGGAGCTGGGTCACCGCGCTCGGAACGAAGGAGCTCGTCGTGGCCGTCGCGCCGACAACCGTGCTCGACGCCGAGCTGCCGACGATCCTCGGGGAGACCAAGCCAGCCAAGAGCCTGACGACGCAGCAGATGCACGACCTCGCGAAACGCGATGGCTTCACCGGCCAAGGCCTCGGCTATGCGGACCTCCAGAAGATCTCCGCGCTGGCCGATCGCGATCGCAGCCCGGACTGCCGCGACGCGATCGCGAAGTTGTTCGCACGCGCCCCGCGGTTCGCGTTCGGCTATCGCGACCTCACGCCGCAACAGACGACGGCAGGTGCGGTCCTCGAGCTCGCGCCCGATGCGCTCGCGGCGATGAAGACGGTGACGGGTTCGCTCGCGGGCCTCGACCGCTTGAGCGCGGCGCACCCGGCGATGGCGTTCGCGGTGGCGGGCGACCTCGCCCACGCGCGCGCGTTGCTGCCGGTGATCGCGACGACGGCCGAAGATCTCGGCAAGCGCTGCGAGACGCCCGAGCTCGGCGACTTCGCCGACAAGCTGCGCACCGCCGCGACCGCGCCGCTGCCGCCGGTGTTCGAGGGTGTCCACGGCGGCGTCCTCGTGGTCGATCGGCTGAAGCGCGACGGTGCGAGCTTCTCGAACCTCGACGGCTACGCGGTGGTCCACGCCGATCATGCGGCCGAGCTCGTGAAGCTCGTCTCGGCGAAGATGCCCGGTCTCGACCTGCCGCTCGACGGCAAGGCGCATCCGCTTCCGGCCACCGGCTTGCCCATCCCGGCGAACGCCGCCGCGTCCTCCGACGCGCTCGCGATCGGGCTCGGTGCCGACAGCGACAAGGTCACCGACTTGCTCGGCGGCAAACCGCAGCCCGCGCCCCTCGCGCTGATGATCTTCGACTACCAGCGGATCGGCGATCTGATCCCGAACGATCCGAACGATCCGGAATCCGTCGACGTGAAGCAGCTGATGAGCGCGCTCGGCGTGTTGAACATGCAGTTCTCCGTCGACGACCGCGGCGTCGTCGCGTGGATGACGTTCGGCATGAAGTAGGGATGGCCCGCGCGATCGGACCGTACGAGCTCGTTCGTCGCCTCGGCCGCGGCGGCATGGCCGAGGTCCACCTCGCGATCGCGCACGGCGCGAACGGGTTCCAGCGCGAGGTCGCGATCAAGTTGCTCGCACCGGAGCTCGCCGGCGATCACGAGCTCGAGCGCGCGCTGATCCACGAGGCGACCGTCGGCGGCCGCTTGCATCACCGCAACCTGGTCGCGGTGCTCGGGCTCGGCGTCCACGACGGCAACTACTACGCGGTGCTCGAGTACGTCGACGGCCGCGACCTCGCATCGCACCTCGACGGTCCGCTCGGCGAGGAGCTCGCGCTCTACGTCGTCCACGAGCTCGCGCTCGGTCTCGCGCACCTCCACGCCGCGCGCGACGAACGCGGCCTGCCGCTCGGCTTGGTCCATCGCGATGTCGGTCCGGCGAACACGCTCGTGTCGACGAGCGGCGACGTCAAGCTCGGCGACTTCGGCATCGTCAAAGCGACGATGCTCGCGGATCGCACCGGCGCAGGCACGCGCAAGGGGCGCTACGCGTACATGGCGCCGGAGCAGCTCGCAGGCGAGCCGGTCACCGCGCTCGCGGATCAGTTCGGGCTCGCGGTCACGCTCGTCGAGCTCGTCGCCGGTGCGCGCCCGTTCACCGAGAGCCAGCCGTGGGCGCTGATCGACGAGATCAAGCGCGGCCCGCGGCTCGCGCTCGCACCCGACCTCGCCGAGATCGCACAGCGTGCGCTCGCGTTCGATGCGCGCGATCGGTACGCGACGCTCGCCGGGTTTTCGGATGCGATCGCCGAGGCGCGCGCGCTACGTCCGCGCGTCACGCCCGCCGACTTCGCGGCCTGGGTCGCTGACTAGCTCGGCGCGCGCGATCGGCTCGGGCACCGGCGGTTTCGGCGGCGCGGCAACCGCGATCCACAGCGCGATCGCGAACGTCAGCGCGCTACCGCCGAAGAACAGGATCGATCCGGCGCCGGCGCGTTGGATGAAGAACGACAGAAAGCCGAACGCGCGGACCGTGTCCATGCCCTGCGGCAGCCAGCACGTGAGCACGAGCCACGCCGGCCACGTGCTCTCGTAGTTCTTGATCATCGCGACGAACGCGACGATCGAGCCCGCGATCATGCAGATCACCGGGAACGACAGAAAGCCGAGCATCGAGGCGCCGAACGCTTGCGCGACCCACGACAGCCCGATCAACGACGCGAGCGAAACCCAGAACAGGACTCGCCAGCGCGCCCGCATGTTCTAGTGCGAGTGGCCGTGCCCGTGGTCGTCTTTGGGCGGGACGTAGTCGGGAGGGGCCTGGCCGCCATCGCCGAACAGGAACGCTTCGCACTGTTCCTTGAGGACGTCGTGGGCCTTCTTGGAGGTGAGGTCGAGTCGGTACTCGTTCACCAGCTTCTTGGAGTGCTCGATCCAGTCCGCCCAGGCCTTGGCCGAGATGGTGTCGTAGATCCGCTGGCCTAGCGTGTCGGTAAACGGTTTGTACGGCAACCCCGGCAGGGTTTCACCGAGCTTCGCGCACTTGACCATCCGGCTCATTGGCGCGCATTCGACCACACGGGGTGGTTCGCAGCAAGGCAACCCGCTGGCCGTTCCGCGGGTCTGAAAGGTCCCAGCCGAGCACCTCCGCGGCGTGCTAAGACCAGGAGAACCACAAGGTTAGATATGGACTTCTCAGTTTTCGATCTGTTCGGCCAGGGCGGCTACGTCATCTGGGTGGTCCTGGGGTTCTCGGTGATCGCCGTGGCGGTCGCGATCGAGCGCGCGCTCGCCCAGTGGAACTTCATGACCCGCGCCCGCCAGCTCGGTGATGTCGTCACCCGCGGCCTGTCGCGCGGTGCGATCGAAGAGAGCCGGTCGGCGTGCGAGCGCTCGCCGAGCCCGATGGCCGACGTCTTCCTCGTCGGCTACGAGCGGTTGAAGACGAGCAAGCCCGAGCACGTGGTGACCGCGGTCCATCGCGAGCGCCTCCGCGTGAACCAGCAGCTGCGCCGCTGGCTGTGGATCCTCGGCACCGTCGGCGCGACGGCGCCGTTCGTCGGCCTCGTCGGCACCGTCGTCGGCATCATCAGCGGCCTCGGTCGGTTCCATAAAGGCCAGCAGGTCGGGTTCTCCGATGTCGCCGGCCCGGTCTCCGAGGCGCTCGTCGTCACAGCCGCCGGTATCGGCGTCGCCGTCGTCGCCGTGATCCTGTTCAACTATTTCAGCCAGCGCGCGTCGGCCATCGCGACGGAGATGCGGCTCCTGACCGACGAGTTCCTCGAGCTCTTGCTCGACATCCCGCAGCACTCCGAGCCGAAGCCGCGCAAGGAAGCTGATAGCGAGACCGAAGCGAAGGTGAAAGCAGAGAAGGGAGATAAGGGTGGCACTCGGGAAGCTGCCTGATTCTCCGGACGAGATCGACGAGGGCGGCGAGGGCATCTTCGCCGACATCAACATCACGCCGCTCACCGACGTGTTTCTCGTCATGGTCGTGATCTTCATGGTCACGGCGCTCGCCGAGGTCGACCAGACGCGCAAGCAGGTCGAGACGAAGCAGCAGGAGCAGCAGAGCGAAGAGGTCTCGAAGAAGTCGGGCCTCCGCGTCAATCTCCCGTCGGGCAAGGCGCAGGACATCGACTCGTCGAAGGCGTCGCTGATCCTCACGATCCCGACGCAGGGCGATATCGATATCGGCGGCAAGACGATCCCCGACGCGCAGATCGATCAGGTGTTCGCGGCGGCCTACGGGCGCGACAAGAACACCCAGGTGATCTTGAAGGCCGACAAGAGCGTCGCGCACGGCAAGGTCGTCAACATCATGGAGCGGGCGAAGAACGCCGGGCTCACGCGACTCGCGATCGGTACGAGCGGCGGCTGAGCCGCTAGCGTAGAGTGCGCGGATGAGAGCTCTCGTCGCCGCGCTGTTGATCGCCGTCGGATGTGGCAAGGCCGCCGACAAGCCCGCGCCGAAACCCGGCTCGGCGGCGCCGGCGAAGGCCGCGAACGATCCGTGGAACACCCCCGCGAAGCCGGATCCGGACGGCCTGCCATCGCTCGCCGACCGCAAGAAGCTCGCGGACGCGGCGTGCCCACAGGTCACCGGCGCGTTCTTCTTCGCCGTGACCAAGAACGGCAAGACCTCGCACATCCTCGGCACGCGCCACATCAGCGTCGGGCTCGCGAAGTTCCCCGCCGTCGTCGGCGACACGCTCGATCACGCTTCGCGCGCGATCTTCGAGATCTCGCCCGACGACACGGGCGGCGGCGATCACAAGCCCGAGCCACTCCAGGACGAGCTCGGCCCGAAGGACTGGGCGCACTTCGAGGAGCTGATCGGCAAGACGCTCGCGTCCAACTTCGTCACCGGCGAGCCCGATGCCGCGGCGCTGTCGATGCTCGTCCTCTACGAGGACATCTCGAACACGCTCGAGTCGCAGCTCCAGGACCGCGCGCGAAAGAACAAGATCCCGATGGGCGGCCTCGAGACCAGCGCGTTCCAGGACGGCGTGCTCGCGAAGCTGCTCGACCTCCGTATGCTGAAGGCGACGATCGAGCAGACGAAAGATCGCTCGGAGATCCAGAAGGACAGCCACGACGACCTCGCGCAGTATTGCGCCGGCACCGACGACAGCCCCGGCATGGACGCCGAGACCAAGGGCAAGATGCTGAAGGCCGGCTACACGACCGCCGAGCTCGACGCGATGGACGACATCCTCGTCTACAAGCGCAACGCCGACTGGATCCCGAAACTGTCGAAGATCTTCGAGGACGATAACGTGTTCGTCGCGGTCGGCGCCGACCACCTGATCGGGCCGCGGGGCGTGATCGAGTTGTTGAAGAAGGAAGGGTTCTCGGCTACGAGAATCACCAAATGAAGCTCGCGATCGTGCTGGTGGCGCTGGTGGCGTGTCAGAAGGCGGGTGACGACAAGCAAGCCGCAGGATCTGCGGCGGACCCGTGGGGAAAGGCGGCGGCGGGGAGCGCAGATGATCCGCCGTCGCTCGGCGAGCGCGCCGCGTTCGCGAACGAGGCGTGCCCGACCGTCGCGAAGCCGTGGTTCTTCGAGGTCAAGAAGGACGGTCGCACGCAGCACATCCTCGGCACCCGCCACATCGGCGTCGGCCTCGACAAGTTCCCGCAGGTCGTGCGCGATGACTTCGACGCGGCGACGCTCGCGGTGTTCGAGATCCCTCCGGCCGACAAGGCGAAGCTCGATCTACCGAAGGAGCCGCTGCGCGACGAGCTCGGCCCGGAGGACTGGGCGCACTTCGAGACGCTCGTCGGCAAGACGCTCGCGAAGCGGTTCGTGACCGCCGCGCCTGCGATCGCGGCGCTCGGCGTCGGTTCGCTGTACGAGGACGTCGGCGTGATGCTCGACAAGCAGCTCCAGCAACGGGCCGCCGATCATCACATCGCGACGAACGGGCTCGAGACCATGAAGTCGCAGATCGACTTGCTCGCGAGGTGGCTCGATCTGCGCCTGCTGAAGACGATCGTCGAGAACACGCCCGACCGTGCGAAGATCAAGAAGCTCAGCCACGACGCGCTCGCGCGCTACTGCGCGGGAACCGAGCACGAGGTCGACTTGATGGAAGGCGTCGATACCGCCGCGCTCGAGCGCCACGGCTATACGAAGGCAGACCTCGAGAAGCTGCAGAGCGACCTGATCTACGACCGCAACGCGGACTGGATCCCGAAGCTCGAGAAGCTGTTCGAGCAAGACAACGTGTTCATCGCGGTCGGCGCTGCACACCTGATGGGCGAGCGCGGCGTGATCGCGCTCCTCAAGCAGCGCGGCTACGAGATCACTCGCATCGAGAAGTGACCGGCCAAGCGCTGGCCTAGACCTTGCTGTCGACTCCGCGCATGCGAATTCGATTCGATCGCGGAACCCTGGTCCTCGACCAGATCACTGAGGCCTCCAAACCCGCCGTTCTCGACGGAGCGGTGTGGGATCCCGAGCTCGCTGCGTGGCGCTTGCCGGCATCTCGACTGTCCGAGCTGCGCGTCCGGCTGGCGGACAGTAACGTCCGAAACCCGTCGGACACGATCGCTCCGCCCCGACTCGAAGCGACGTGGCAGATCCCCGAGCTGCGCTGGTATCAACGCGCGGCGATCGACGCGTGGCGCGCCGCGGGCGAGCGCGGCGTCGTCGCGTTGCCGACCGGCACGGGCAAGACCCTCACCGCGATCGGCGCGATCGGCGAGCTCGGCGTCGCGACGCTGATCGTCGTGCCGACCCGCGTGCTGCTCGACCAATGGGCGCGCGCGTTGGCGCAGGTCTGGCGGTTCCCGATCGGCCGGCTCGGCGACGGCGATCAGGTGGTCGCGCCGATCACGGTCGCGACGTACGCGAGTGCGATCTCGTGGGCGCCGCGGATCGGCGATGCGTTCGGCCTCGTGATCGTCGACGAGGCGCATCACGTCGGTGCGTGGTGCCCGCACGAGGTGTTCGACATGCTCGTCGCGCCTGCACGGCTCGGGCTGACCGCGACGCCTCCGGAACCGGGCGGGGCGCTCGACCGCGCGATCGGCCCGGTGAGCTATGCGCTTGGCATCGCGGATCTCGTCGGCGATGCGCTCGCGGAGTTCGATCTCGAGACCGTCCCCGCGCCGCTCGATAGGACCGAGCGCGAAGTCTATCGAGAGTGTCGCGGTCGGTTCAACGAGGCGTACTCGCGGTTCTCGCGCCAGCAACCGGGGGCGACGTGGCGCGAGTTCGTGCGCCACGCGTCGACGTCGCGCGACGGCCGCGCCGCGCTGTCTGCGTGGCGGGCATCGCGCGCGGTGCTCGCGTTCCCGCAGGCGAAGCGCGCGGCGGTCACCGCTCTACTCGCGCGTCACGCGGGTGAACGCGTGCTGATCTTCACGTTCGACAACGCGACCGCGTACGCGATCGCCCGTGCGTTGCTCGTCAATCCCGTGACCTGCGACATCGGCCGGCGCGAGCGCGCGGACATGCTCGCGCGGTTCCGCAGCGGCGAAGCACCGGTCCTGGTCTCGTCCCAGGTCCTCGACGAAGGGCTCGACGTACCGGAGGCCGACATCGCGATCGTCGTCGGTGGCACCGCCAGCCAGCGCCGCCACGTCCAGCGGATCGGCCGCGTGCTCCGACCACGTCCCGGCAAACGCGCGCGCGTCTACGAGCTCGCGACCGGCGCCGAGATGGAGATGGTCGTCGAACGTCGCCGCGGACTCCGCACGAATCGCGCGATGCACGAGGAGGCCGTGTCGTGACCGCGTCGCAGCTGGCGGTGATCGGTGAAGAGGATCTCGACTGGATCGGCGAGGCGATCGAGTTGCTCGCGCTCCACCTCGGCAAGCCGTGGCGCGCGGTATCGGATGCGCTCGACGAGCTGCCGAGCTCGCGCCGGCGGATCACGGCGGTACGCGGCGCACTCGCCCGCTTGCTCGGCGGAACCGGCAAGCTCGCGCCGCTTGCGAGGCGCGTGCGCGGCGCCGTGCTCGGCGCGCCGGTGCTCGATGCGGCCGCACGCGGGGCGCGGATCGAGGCGGCGGCGGCCGCGCTCGGCGTCGATGCGGCGGAGATCGAACCCCTGCTGTTCATGGATCTCCGCGGCGAGCGCCCGATCGCATTTCCGCGCGGCCGGCCGAGCGAGATCGAGGTCGCCGCTGCCGCGAACGTCGTACTGATCCAGCGCGCGCTCGCGCGGGCGCATCGCGTCCAGCTGGCGCTGCGCGGCGATGATGGCATCGTGCTGCGCGCGGCGCTCGCCCGTGGCTTGCTCGTCACCGCGTCGGCGGCAGGGGAAGACGCCAGCGTGCTCGACATCGTCGGTCCGCTCGCGCTGTTCCAGCGCACCGCGATCTACGGTCGCGCGCTCGCGCAGCTCGTGCCGCTGTTCGCGCACGCCGCCGACTTCGAGCTCGTGCTCGAAGGTCCCGACTGGAACACCCGGATCACCGCACCCATCCTGCTGCCGCGCGCGCCGCTCGATCGCGCGGGGACGTTTCACGCGCGTCGGCTCGCGCGCCGGCTCGAGGACCACGATCGCACGCTTCGCGTGAGCGTCGGCCCGGCGCCGGTGAGAGCGGGTAGAGCGCTGCTCTGTCCCGATCTCGCGATCGATCAGGGCGGCGAGCGCTGGTACGTCGAGCTCGTCGGGTTCTGGACCGCCGATTCGCTCGCCGCGAAGCTCGCGCAGTACGCGGCCGCGGCCGTCCGGGTGAAGCTGTGCATCCAGGCGTCTCGCGCGTGTGGCGAGGATGCGGCGATGGACGATCCGAGGATCATCGCGTACGACCGTGCGGTCGACCCGGCGAGCCTGCTCGCGGACGCGCGCTAGCCGTGCGCGATCGCGGCGCTGTCTCGTCGGAAGCCGCAATGGCTGCGCGGACTCCCTCGGCCGTACGCGACTTCGCCTGGTACGTCCTTTGAACCATCCCGATGCATGCTGCCACCGGTGACACCGCTGAAGAAGCCGGATCATCACGGAGGACTGCTTGCCCTCGCGGTGCTGGTCACGATGATCGTCGTGCTCTGGATCTCGCACTCGCCACGGTCGGGGCCCACCGCCGCGGTTCCCAAGCCGCAAGCCTCGGTCGCGACGAAGGTGGAGCAGCCGGTGCTGCAACCCGTCGAGCCGAACCTGCCTGTCGAGCTCGTCGTGGTCGGAGACCGCGAGGTCGCTCGGCGCGTCGTCGCGACCGGCCCGGTCTCGTACGACGGAGCACGGACGTCGCGGGTGGTCGCGCCCGTGTCGGGTTTGCTGCGCGACACCACGCGTGGTCGCACGGTTCGGGCGGGCGAGACCGTCGGCATGCTCTACAGCCTCGAGGTCCTCGGCGCGACCCGCGATCTGATCTCCCAGGTGCGCGAGTTCCGCTCGCAAGCCGCGCTCGACGAGGAGCGACAACGCTTGTATCGCTGGGGGATGCGCCGCGAGATGGTCGCGGCGATCGAGCAGACCGGGCGGCCGCAGGCCTCGTTGCCGCTGATCTCCCGGGTGTCGGGCACCGTCGTGGTGAGGAAGCAGCTCGAGACACCGTTCGTCGAACGCGGCGACGAGATCTTGACGGTCAGCGAGCCGGGGGCCGCGTGGCTCTACGTCGAGGTCCCCGCTGACGACGCGGCACTCGCGCAGCTCGGCATGCGAGGTCGCGTGAAGATCGACGGGATCGCTCGCTCCGTGACCGCACCGATCGCATACATCTCGCGCCGCGTGACCGATGGGACCCGCACGATCCGATTCGACCTCCACGCGACGGAGTTGCGCTATCCGCCCACCGTACAGGCGACGGTCGAGCTCCCGCTCGGCACGATGCATGGCCCCGCGGTCCCCGAAGCCGCGATCGTGCGCGAGCGCGAACGCGCGTTCGTGTACATCGCGGGTACGACTCGGATGGAGCCGCGCGAGGTGACGCTCGGGCCAACGAAGGACGGCTGGTCCCTCGTGACCCGTGGTCTCGCCGTCGGCGACAAGATCGCGGCCGACGCGAAGCTCCTCGTGGGACACACCGCGCGCTAGCAGCCTGCGTTTTCGTCGCTTGACGAGAGTCGACCGCGTGCATATATTCAACTCACCGGTTGAATGATATGCAGGAACAGCAGCTAGATCACGTCCTTCACGCGATCGCCGATCAAACCCGGCGGGCGATCCTGGATCGTCTGACGGCGGGGCCCGCGCGCGTCACCGACGTGGCGGCGCCGTTCGCGATCTCGCTTAACGCGGTGTCGAAGCACATCAAGGTGCTCGAACAAGCGGGGCTCGTGCGGCGGACGCAACAAGGCCGCGAGCACACGCTCGAGCTCGACCCGACGCCGTTGCGCGAGGTCGTGAAGTGGGCGTCGCACTACGAACAGTTCTGGACCGAGCGGCTCGACCGCCTCGAAGCGTTTTTCAAATCCAAAGGGAAGAAGCCATGAAGATGAAGACCAGCGACGTGACCGTATCTCGTTTGATCCCGGGGCCTGCAGCAGACGTGTTCGACGTCTGGCTCGATCCGGCGTGCCCGGGCAGCCCGTGGCACGGCGCGAAGAAGATCATCGTCAACGCGACTGTCGACGGCCTGTTCTTCTGGGGCCACGACTACGAGGGCAAGCTGATGCCGCACTACGGCAGGTTCCTGAAGCTCGAGCGCGGCAAGCTCGCCGAGTACACGTGGATGTCGAATGGAACGAAGGGCCTCGAGACCACCGTGTCGGTCTCGTTCGAGGCGCGCGCCGGCGGCACGCAGGTCACGATCCAGCATCGCGGCTTGCCCGAGGACGAGGCGAGCGATCACAAGGACGGTTGGACGTACTTCCTCGGCGCGCTCGAGAAAGCGCGTCAGAGGTCGTAGCCGACGAGCGTCGCGAGGATCGGCGTCTTCGCATAGGTGCCGAACGCGTGATCGAGCGTCGCTGCGGCACGGTCCGCGAATTCGGGCAGCGCCATTCCGATCGCGGCGGCGATCTGAGGAACGGTGGCGCTCACGTCGATCGTCGTCGTCGCCATGCCGGCGGTCAGGAGGAGAGGGCGAGGTAGCCGCGCACGACGGCCACGCCGTGGATGTGCCGAGCACGAGGTCGCCCAGCGGACGGTCGTAGGCGCCGCGATCGACGAGGAAGTTGTTGGCCTCCAGATGTCGAGCTCGCCGCCGGCCGCGAGATCGAGCGGCGCGTCGGCAGCGGCGACGATGCGGATCCGCGCTTCCCGCAAGACCGCGTGCTCGACGCGCAGCCATCGGGGCGCCGTCGGATCGATCCGAGGTGGTGATAGGTCGGCGGGACACCAACACGCAACAACCGCCGACGTTACAGCAGCACGCCACCGGACGGCACGCCGGCATCGGGCGCGGGCGGCGGCGTGGCACTGCCGGCGGCGCTGCCGGCTTCGACGGGCAGGGCAGTTCCGACGGGAACGGGCGGTGTCTCGGTCACGGCTGCACTGGTCGCAGGCGCGACGACCGCGTTCGGCGAAGGCATCCCGTTCGGTCCGCCCTTCAGCTCGTCGGCGAGGTGATGGACGAAGCTCGACCACGCCGCGGCGTCGGTCGCGTGGCGCGGATGGTGCTGGTTTGCGGTGTCGAACTGCTTCGCGGCGTCGAGCAGGATCGCGGATGCGTCGCGCAGGCGAGCCGCGGCGCGCCAGTACTCGACGTCGCCTTGGAGCCGGGCGATTTCCTTGCGCTGATCGCGGCGATCGGGGTCGCGCGCTAGGAGCAGCGCTTGATCGAGCTGCGTCGACACCGCGTCGAGCGGGTTCGCGATCGCCTGGTTGCCGAGCGTGTCGAGCAGGTCGCGCGAGGTGAGGGTCACCGTCGCACGGTCGAGCAAGAGCTGGAGGTACCACTTGCCGAGCTCGCCGATATCCTCGGTCTCTCGCGACTGGCACTCGGCGTTCGCCGGCAAGAGGATCGGCGCCCACTCGGCACCCGTCATCGGCCGCGAGCCCCACGGTGGCAGACCGCGGCCCTGTTCGGCGATCGCGTGGGTCGCGTCGCACGTGAGGACGTAGCGCTGCGAGTTCGCGTGACCGAGAAACACGAGCGCTGCGACGGTGAGCCCGACCGCGACGGCGATCGAGGCGATCACCATGCCGCGCCGGCTACGCGTCGTCGGCTCGTCGTCATCGCTCGGCTGCGTCCGCGCGCGGCGGCGCGCTTTCGGCGATGGCGCACCGATCGCGTCGTGCAGCGCACCCTCGGCCGCAGCTTCGGGCGGCAACAGCGGCTCGTCGGGTGGCGGAGCCGGCGGTGGCGCGGCGACGGGGCCGGTCGAGAAGATCGGCGCCTCCATCATCGCGAACGGTTCGGGCGGCGGCGCGACCGGCATCGGCGGATACAAGCCGGCGGGTGGACTCTCGGCGGCCTGCTCGCTGTCGTGCGCCGGATCCGCGGGAGGCGGGACATAGCCCGGGTCGTACGTATCTTTCGCGCCGGTCGGCACGGCGTACTCGGCATCCGGGGGCCAGCTGCCCGGCTTGCCCTTATCGTCGTCGCCCGGCATCGGGCCTATCGTACCTAAGGCGCGACTTCGACGCGATTGCGGCCGCGTTGCTTCGCACCGTACATCGCGACATCGGCGCGCTCGATCAAGTCGGGCATCGTCTCGCCCATCCGCCACTGCGCGATGCCGACGGAGATCCGCAAGAGCAGCGCGAGGCCGTCGCCGACGTCGAACGCGCGTTCGGCGACGCGCTGGCGCATGCGCTCGCCGACCTCCCACGCGCGGCCGGCATCGGCCTTCGGGAGCACCGCGAGGAACTCTTCGCCGCCGTAGCGCACCAGCAAGTCGCCGCCGCGGATCGCACCGCGCAACCGGCGCGCGACCTCGGCGAGCACGACGTCGCCGATGCCGTGGCCGTACGCGTCGTTGACCGCTTTGAAGTGATCGACATCGACGAGCGCGACCGACAGCGGCCGATCGCGATCGATCGCGGCTTCGATCTCCTGCGGCAGGCGCTGGTGCAAGAACTCGCGGTTGTACGCGCCGGTCAGCGGATCGGTGACCGCGACCCGGTGGAGGCGAACGTTCTCGATATCGAGCGCGATCGTCGTCGAGATGAACCGCACGATCTCGAGATCGTCGGGATGGAACGCGTTCGCCTCTTCCGAGGTCGCCGTGACGACGCCGACGCGCTCGCCGCGAGCGAGCAGCGGCACGCAGATCATCGACATGATCGGCGTCTGGTTCGCCGTCAGCGTCACGAACCGCTGGTCCTTCGTCACGTCGTTGATGAGGGCAGGCTCGCCGCGGTCGACGACCCAGCCGGCGACGCCCTCACCGATCGCGAACGACAACGTGTGCATGCGCTCGGTCCGCAGGCCGTACGCCGCCTTCGCGAGCAGCCGCTTGCGATCGGCATCGAGCAACATCACCGAGCACGCCTTCGCGCCGATCATCTGGCAGATCAGCTCGGCAATCCGCGACAGCAGGATGCCGGGATCGAGGTCGGAGCCGACGAGCTTACCGATCTCGAATAGCACCGCCGGTAGCTTGGCGAGTTGCTCTGGTTTCACGAGATCTCAGGCCCCGGTCACGTAGCCGATGAACGGCAGGTTCCGGTACTGCTGCGCGATGTCGAGGCCGTAGCCGACGACGAACTTGTTCGGGATCGTGAAGCCGAGATAGTCGATCTTGACCTCGCGCTCCTGGCGTTCCGGTTTGTGAAGCAGCGACGCGAGCGCGATCGAGGCGGGGCGCCGCGTCGCGAGGTTCTCGAGGAGATACGACACGGTGTGGCCGGTATCGACGATGTCCTCGACGACGATCACGTGCTTGCCCTCGAGCGGCCGCGACACGTCCTGGGTGATCTGGACTACACCCGACGACACCGTGGCGTCGCCGTAGGACGAGATGCCGATGAACTCGAGCTTGATCGGCAGCGCGATATGACGCGCGAGGTCGGCGAGGAAGATCACGGATCCCTTGAGGACACCGATCACGACGACATCGTCTTTGCCCTGGTAATCGGCGGTGATCTTGGCACCCAGCTCTGCTACCCGAGCGGCAATGGCTTCGGCCGAAATCAGCTCGGCAAACGGCTCGTGCGAGCGATTCCAGGGGGCGGGCGTGGACGCCATATGCCCACTGTATACGGGAAAACCCAGCACGATCACGCTACAATGGTAACGAGATGGTCGCGCACGTAGGCGTAGATCTCGATCCCGGCTTGAGCGCGCTTCTGGGCGACACGACCACCGAGATCGACGTCGCCCGTAAGAATCGAGTGTTCTGTAACCGGAACCTCCGCATGGACTCGATCGAGATGATCGGGTTCGACATGGATTACACGCTGGCCCTGTACCACCAGGACCGGCTCGAACAGCTGTCGATCCAGCTGACGCTGGACAAGTTGTGCACCAAGCACGGCTATCCGGACGCGATCCGGTCTCTCACCTACGACCCGCGCTGGGCGATCCGGGGCGTGATGGTCGATCGCCAGCTCGGCAACGTGTTCAAGCTCGACCGCCACGCCCATGTGGGGCGCTGCTACCACGGCTTCCGCGAGCTCGATCACGACCAACGCAAGGCGACCTACCGCAACGAGAAGATCAACCTGTCGGCGGACCGGTTCGAGTGGATCGATACGCTATTCGGTCTACCCGAGGCGGTGATGTACTCGACGCTCGTCGAGTGGTACGGCCGCGAGAAGATCACGGTCGACTTCGACAAGCTGTTCGGCGACATCCGGATGGCGATCGACGAGGCGCATCGCGACGACACGCTGAAGTCGGTGATCAAGGCCGACCTGGCCGCGTTCATCGTCAAGGATCCGCTGCTCGGCGAGACGCTCCACAAGTTCCGGTCGAGCGGCAAGAAGCTGTTCCTCCTGACGAACTCGCTCTACGACTACACGACGGTCGTCATGAGCTACCTGCTCGACGGCGAGCGCAAGGCGTATCCGTCGTGGCGCAACTACTTCGACATCGTGATCGTCGGCGGTGCGAAGCCGGCGTTCTTCAACGAGCTGCGCCCGTTCGTCCAGATCGATCCGGATACGAACTCGCCGGTGATGAACGGGCAGGGCCCGGCGGAGGTGAAGCACCTCAGCCGCGACAAGATCTATCAGGGCGGCAACGTCATCGCGTTCGAGCAGATGACCGGCATCAAGGGCGAGCAGGTCCTCTACATCGGCGATCACATCTACGGCGACATCCTTCGCCTGCGCAAAGCGCACATGTGGCGGACCGCGATGGTGCTCCAGGAGCTCGAGCGCGAGATCTCGGTCAGCGATCGGCTCGAGGCGCAGATCCACGATCTCGAGCTCCTCGATCGCCGGCACCGCAACCTCGAATCCGAGATCGACTACCAGACGCTGCGGTTGAAGAAGATCCAGCGCCTGCTCGACGACTCGACCCACGCCGCGATGCACGACCGCCTCGAGGAAGAGCGCCGGATGTCGCGCGCGACGATCGACTCGCTACGCGACCGCGCCGATCTGATGGAGACCGAGGTCGACTCGCTCGAGCAGCGGCTCGATCGCGCGTACAACCCGCACTGGGGCAGCTGCCTGCGCGAGGGCAACGAGAACTCGCGGTTCGGCGAGCAGGTCAACGACTACGCCGACCTCTACACGAGTCGGGTCTCGAACTTCGGCCCGTACTCGCCGCTGCGCTACTTCCGCGCACCGCGCCGGCCGATGCCGCACGAGATCTAAAGGTCGACGTTGACCTGAACCTGAACTTCGACGCCACCGTGGACGTTGACTACGTTCAGGCGAGGTCCGGGACATCGGTCTGGACCGGAGCACTGCTCACTCGCACACAGTTCATCGTAGCGTTCGATTCAGAAGCGGTCTCGCTGCGCTCGTAGACCGGATGTCGACGTCAAGGTCGACGGTGGCGTTCAGGTTCAAGTTCAGGTCAACGTCAACGCGAGCGGGTCACTTCGGCGCGCCCGAACCGAGGTTCGGCGTATCCGAGCCGGCCGCCGAGCCCGGACCGGGCACCGTCGGGCCGACCGGCGTCTGCGGACGCGGTGGCAAGGTCTGCGGCGCTTTGACGCCGAGCCAGCGCGCGAGCAGCGCGGCGACGTTCGTCTCCTCGATCATGTCGGCGGGCGCGGTCATCGCTGCGTGCTTCGCCGGGCGATCGGGTGGGATCAAGATCAGCGGCACGCGCTGGTCGTAGTCCTCGAGCGAACCGTGTGCGGTCGCGCTCGGCTCGTCGTCGTCCATCACGATCCAGCCGCGCTTCGGCAGGTAGAACAGATCGCCGGAGCGTTCCGGATCGAACGTCAGGCACAGCGTGCGCGCGACGCCGGTGCGCTTGTCGCAGTTGCCGGCGTAGTCGCTGACCCGGCCGACGCGATCGAGACCGGGGAACGCGCGCAGCGCGAACATCACGCGCTGGCTCGCCGACGCGAGCTCGCCCTTCGGCTGCGCGAGCATCGCCTTCGAGAAGTAGATGTTCGGATAGTGGACGTTGTCGATCCACTGACCGGGACCGAGCACCGCATAGGCCGCGTGATTCGCGGCGCGCGCGATCTCGCCGAACGTGATCCGACCGCCGCCGACCTTCTCGGGCAGCGGGCTCGCGCCGTGGTCGCTCGTCAGGATCATCGCCCAGTTGCCGGCGCCGACCCTCTTGTCGAGATCGTCGAGGAACGCGCCGAGCTGCTCGTCGAGCTTCATCTCGGCGTCCCACTGCTCCCACGATTCGTGGCCCCAGCCGTGGCCGATGTAGTCGTGCGCCGACAGGCTGATCACGAGCAGGTCCGGCGTCTTGTCGGCGCCGAGGTCCTCGCCCGCGATCGCGGCGCGCGCGGTGTCGAACACGAGCTGGTTGCCGAGCGGCATCGCGAAGAAGGCCTCGTCGGGCAGCTTCGTCTTCGTCGGATCGTGCGGGAACGTCGGGCCGAAATCCTTCTCGCCGACCTCGCCCGGTTGATCGTCGGCGACGCCCGAGAGCTCCGCGAGCTTCTTCGGATCCGACGCGGTCCACACCTCGTGCGCTCGCGCGGCAACCGGGTGTGCCGCGTTGAGCTCGTCGAGCCACTTCGGCGGCGTGCCGGTCGTCGCCCACTTCGCGGTCTTGACGTCGTACCAGATCGGCGTGCCCGCATGACCGAGCGGCAGGATCGCGGCGCGGTCCTTGAGGCTGACCGACACTGCCTTCGCACCGGTCTTTGCCGCGGCGACTGCATCGCCGAGCCCGTTGACGCGCAGCCAGTCGGCGGTGACCGCGCCATCTGCCGCTTCCACGGCCTTGAGCGACACGCCGAGGTCGCGGTGCCACCACTGGTTCGCGAGGATCCCCGACGTCGCGCTCGGCTCGCCGGTGCCGAGAAGCGCGTGGCCCGGTGCGGTCAGCGTTGCGGCGGACGGATGGTGGCCGACGTGCCAATCGCCTTCGCTGAGCGCGCGGGTGAACCCGGCGTGGAACGCGCCGCGCTTCTGCTCGAACGACCACTCTGGCCATTGATCGATCACGAGCAACACGACGAGCTTCGGCGCGTGATCCGGAACCTCGTCGTAACGGTTCGTGGCGTGATGCCCGTTGCATGCCGCCAGCAGCGCGAGCGCGAGTGCGAGTGCCTTCGTCAGGGCGCCGATGTTAGCGCGACGTCCAGGCGCTCCGCGACGTAGTGCGAGCCTCTCGCGCTGGTGTACGCCGCTTCGTATTGCGAGCGGATCGCCGCCGGCAGCTGTTGCTTCAGCCGGGCTTCGTAGAAGTGCTCGTAGAAGTCGTCGGGCCAGACCTCGACACTAACGCTCGCGGTCGTCGCTTCATTCACGCGACCGCCTTTCCACGCTTTCGCGAGCGTCACCTTCGATCCCGGTGGGATCCGGGTGTCGCTGCGCTCGTGCCACGTGCCGTCGAACCAGATGTCGCGGCCGATCCGGATCTCGCCGCGCGCGCCTTCGATCGGCTGGCCATGCGCGTCGCGCAGCTCGATCCGGAGCCACAGCGCGGGCGTCGGCGTCGTCGGCAGGTAGTGGCCGGCGCCGATGTTGATCAGATCCGCAACGACGGTCGCGCCGGTGTGCGTTGCGTGCGCGGCGACGTCGAGCTTGATGCCCTGGCGGACGGTGTCGGCATCGTGGACACCGCGCCACTCGTGCTCGCGATTCGGCATGTGACAGTGCTGGCACTGGATGCCGCGCTTGCTGTACGGGCCCTCGAGCCACTCCTTGTACGTGTCGAGCAGAGGTTTGCCGGCGAGCGCGTTGCGCGGCGGCAGCTGATGGCACGGCATGCAGAAGTCGGCGCGCTCGTAGATCGCGCGCTCCTCGCGCGGATATCCAGGAGCCGCGAGCAGCGTCGGGTCGACGCGCGGTGGACCGTTGCGCGTCCAGCCGCGGACGTGACACGCCGCGCACGTCACGCCTTGATCGCGAAGCTCCGCCTGGTAGATCGCGCCGGGTGCTTGCTCGGCGAGCGGCGCGTGACAGCGCCGGCACGTATCCGCGAGCCCCGCATCGAGCTGCGCGTACAACCCGGGCGAGCCGGCGCGCGCGTGGAGCGAGGCGGTCCACTCGCGGACCTGCTTCGCGTGACAGCGCTGGCACTGGCGCGCAGACAGCGAGGCCTCGGCGGGCGCGAGACTCGCGGGCGGTGGGCCTTGCGGCGCGAGGTGCGTGCCCCAGATCGCGGCATCGCTGCCGGTGCCGGGCCAGATCGCGGTCGCGAGCGGAGCCTTGCGATCGGCCTCGCTGCGCTGCGGATCGATCGCGCTGCGATCGTCGCGCGCGTGCTCGCCGAGCGCGACGACGCGATCCGCGAGCGCCCACAGATCCGCCTCGGGCAACTGTCCGAGGTACGCGGGCATCGCGGTGCCGGTGAGCCCGAATGCGATGCTCTCCGCGGCGGCGCGGCGGCGACCTTCGTTGTCGTCGTGCGCGCGCGGACGATGGAGCGGCGAGGCGGTCAGGTCGTAGGGCCGGCGCTCGCTCGGCATCGCGAGCGCAGCTGGACCATCGCCGCGACCCGTGTCGCCATGACACGCAACGCATCCCGCCTGTGTCCACAGATACGCTCCGCGATCGAGGTTCGCGGGACGCGTCGGCCCGACATCTTGCGAGCGCGCGGTGCGAGCTGCGCGCGGATCGAACGCTCGGATCGTCGCGACGAGCTCGCTCAGCTCGGTCGCGCTCAAGATTCCCGCGAACGCCGGCATCGACGTGCCCGGTGCGCCGCGCTCGATCGCGAGGCGTAGATCGTCGTCGCTGGAGCTCCACTTGTACTGGCCCGCGGTGAAGTCGCGCGGCACACCCCACGTGAACGGCGCGGCGGGACCGCGACCATCTCCGCGCTCGCCATGGCACGCGACGCAATAGCGATCGTACGTGCGCGACCTACCGATCGGTAAGTCGCCAGCACGCGCATCCCCGACGACGAATATCGTCGCGACGATGTAACTCACGAGCCAGTAGCGCACCGTTAGTAGGCTGCAACATGTGCTATCTCAGGTCCATGATTCGCACGAAGATCCTGGGACTCGGTAGCTATGTCCCGGATCGCGTCGTCACCAACGACGAGCTCCGTTTTCTCGATCCGCAGCACGTCCGTCAGGACGAAGTGCAGATCGAGACCAACGACGCGTGGATCCAGCAGCGCACCGGCATCAACGAGCGCCGGTTCGTGCCGAACGACGGCTCGACGTGGACGAGCGACCTCGCGCTCGAAGCGGCGAAGAAGGCGATCGCGGATGCCCGGCTCGAGCCGAAGGACATCGACTGCATCATCCTCGGCACGCTGTCGCCGGACTTTCACTTCCCCGGCACCGCGGTGCTCGTCCAGAAGAAGCTCGGCATCGCCGATCGCGGCAATTGCGCGTGCTTCGATATTCGCCAGCAGTGCTCGGCGTTCGTCTACGGCCTCCAGATGGCCGACGCGTTCGTGCGCACCGGCATGTACAAGCGGATCCTGCTGATCGGCGCGGAGCTCCACAGCCACGCGCTCGACTACTCGACGCGCGGCCGCGACGTCACCGTGCTGTTCGGCGACGGCGCCGGCGCGATGGTGCTCGGTCCGACGGAGACCGACGACCCGAAGACCGGCATCATCTACACGTCCGCGCACGCCGATGGCACCGGCGCGATGGACCTCTATCTCAAGATCTTCGAGATCTCGCGGATGCCGTACCTCGACTACGACCCGCGCGATCGCGAGGCCAACGCGCTGATGTACCCGCACATGGACGGCAAGCGCGTGTTCTTGAACGCGGTGCGCGGCATGGTGATGTCGACGCAGGCGGCGCTCCAGAAGACCGGGCTCGGCTGGGATGACATCGCGTGGTTCGTGCCGCACCAGGCGAACCTCCGGATCAACGAGAAGGTCGTCGAGGTCGCGAAGATCCCACCCGACAAGGTGCTCAACACGATCCAGTTCTACGGCAACACGACCGCGGCGACCGTGCCGCTCACGATCGACTACTGGCGCAACCAGGGCAAGGTGAAGCGCGGCGATCGGATCTTGTCGTCGGTGTTCGGCAGCGGCTTCACCTGGGGCGCTGCGATCTTCACCATCTGAGCGCGACCGCGACGCTGGTGCCGTCGGTCGTCACCGCTGTGCGCTTGCCGTGATAGACGTACAGCGCGACGCCGGCGCCTGCGACGACGACGCCCGCGATCGTCGCGCCGATGCCGAGGTTGCGCTGGTGGATCGCATCGTTGCGTAGGCGCTCGTGATCGTCGAGATAGAACGCGGCATCGGCGGCGTTCGAGGTGCTGTGCGCGTCGACCAGCAGCGCGACGCCGGCGAGCACGCCGACGGCGCCGACGCCGGCGAGCACGTCTGCGGGGACGTCGCGATACCAGACGTAGTGCGCGGGTTCTGCGGGCGGCGGTGGCGGCGGAGTGTTCGGCGTGTTCGTGGCGCCGCCGCACTCGCGGATCCGCTCGCGCGTGAACGCGGCCTGGTCCTTGTTGATGTCGGAGTAGAGATACTTCTGGTAGAGCTCGAGCGCGTGCTTGCAGTTGCCGCCGAGCCGCTCGGATTGTGCCCAGGTGAACAGGAGCGGGACTTCCGGATCGAGGCGATACGCGATCTCGAGCTCGGCGGTCGCGGTCTTGTAGTCCTTCGCGTCGAACGCCTTGTAGCCGAGCACGAAGTGCGGCCGAGCTTGCTCGTTGAGCGAGCGGGCCAGCTGTTGCGTGCGGTCGTCGAGCCCGGTCAGATCGTCGTCGGCGAACGCGCGCGTCGCGACCAATAGCGTGGCAAGGACGAGCGCGCGCATCTAGGGAGGCGGGAGAGCCGAATCGCGTCCCGTTGGGGGCGCGGTGGTCTTCGGCACGGTCTTCGGTGCCGAGTGGTGATGATGCGTAGGCGTAGGCGTAAGCGTAGGCGTAGGCGATTCCGGTTTGGCGGCGGATGTTGGCGTGGGCGTGGGCGGCGCAGGAGCAGGCGGCGCAGGCGGAGCCGTTTGCGTTTGCGTTTGCGTTTGCGTTTGCGGCGGCGGAGCCGGCTGCTCCACCTTCATTTCGACCGGCGCCTCCGGCTGGGTCTCGACCGGCTCGGGCTGCGCCTCGATCACTGCGGCCGGCGCACTCTTCCCACCCGTCGCCAACAACACGATCGCGAGCACCGCTGCCGCGAGCAAGCCACCGACGATCAGCTTCTTGCGGCGATCCTCGTTTGGATCGAACTGCTGGCTCACCTTGTTCTCGCGCCACTCGCGCGGCGCGATCGGGAAGGCCGTCTCGGGGCGCTGGACGACCGGCACGCTGTCGGTCGGCATCCGCATCGGACCTGACCCCGTGATCGTGCGCGCGACCAGCGGATGCGACGGCGTCAGCGAAGCCGCCCGCGGCATCCCTCCAGAAGGGCTCGGCGCGATCGGCATCGGCACGCCGGGCTGCGAGTGCTGGCGCGGATACGGCGTGTGGTCGCCGCGATTGACGACCACCGACGGCGCGATCGCGATCGGCTGCGACGTGTACGCCGTCGTCGTGATCATGCCTTGCGTCGGCTGCTGGATCGAATCGTCGTCTTCATCGTCGTCGTCGAGGAACGAGATCTCGTTCTCGCTCACCGGCGTCGTCATCTCGACGATGCTCGCGGTGGTGACGTGATCCATCAGCGTCTGGCCCGAGGCCTGCGCGTTCTTCCACGCGCTGATCTCGTCGGCGAACAGCTCCTGCATGTGCGCGCGCAGCGCGATCACCGATTGCTTGAGCCGGAGCTCGCGCGCGAGCTCCTCGAGATCGAGCTGGAGCTCTTCAGCGGTCTGGTAGCGCGTGTCCGGATCGTTCGACAGCGCCTTCAGCGTGATCCGCTCGAGCTCCTCGGGACACTCCGGCCGGAGCTCGCGCGGCGGTTGCGGCGTCGAGTTGATGATCAGCTGGATCGTCGCGAGGTCGTTGTCGCCCTTGAACAGGCGCTGCGTCGTGATCATCTCCCACAGCACGATGCCGAGCGCGAACACGTCGCTGCGGCGATCGACCGTCGAGCCCTTCGCCTGCTCGGGCGACATGTACGCGATCTTGCCCTTCAGCGTGCCGGTCCGCGTCTTGACCGAGCTCGTCGCCGCCTTCGCGACGCCGAAATCGACGAGCTTGATCGCACCGTCGTACGAGATCAGGATGTTCGACGGAGAGACATCGCGATGGACGATGTCGAGCAGCGAGCCATCTGGCTTGCGGCGCTCGTGCGCGTAGTGGAGCGCGGCAGCGACCGCGTGGACGATGAGGACGGTGTGCTCGATCGGGAACTTCTGCTCGAACCTCGCGGTGCGGCGCAGCGTCGAGCGGACGTCCTGACCATGGATGTACTCCATGGTGAAGAAGTAGTGCGCGTCGACCTTGCCCATGTCGTACACGTGGGCGATGTGCGGATGATCGAGCGTCGCGGCGAGGCGCGCTTCGTCGAGGAACAGCCGCACGAACTTCGGGTTCTCCGCGAAGTTCGGCAGGATCTTCTTCAGGACGACGAGCTTTTCGAAGTTCTCGGGCCCGACCGTGCGCGCGAGAAACAATTCGGCCATGCCTCCACGCGCGAGCTTGCGCAGGATCTCGTACGAGCCAAGGCGAGTCGCCTCGGGCCGTTGAGGATCGGTGGCCGGCACCACGCCCGGATCATAGTTCATGACTCGATGAGGATTCGAATGATCCGACGAGGATCATCGTCTGCAAACGACCGTTACCACTCGATCAACAAGTGCACACACATGTGTGCAGGTTGCACTTGAGGTGCACGGCGCCGAGCTAGACTGCAGCGCGTGAACCTGTTGCGCCGACGAGAGTGGCTCTGGGTGCCGCTCCTCTACGCGATCGTCGTCGCGTGGATCTATCGCGACCTCTGGCATCAGCACGGCGGCGCGACCGGACTCGGCTGGGACACGATCGACACGCACGGTCCCGATCTGGATTTCTTCGCACGCGATCTGCGCGAGGGCCGGTTCTCGCTGTGGAACCCCTACGACAAGGGGGGCTATCCGGTGTTCTGCGATCCGGTGTTCGATCGCTACTACCCGCTGAACTGGCCGTTCGCAGCGTGGGGAGCGATCGCCGGCACGGGCTGGTGGTTGGTCCAGTTGAAGGTGCTCGCGCATCACGTGATCGCCGGCGCGCTGATGCACGGCTTCCTGCGCTCTCGCGGGTTGTCGATCCGCGCCGCGCTCGTCGGCGGCATTGGCCTCGTCGCGTCGGCGCCGCTGCTCACGCACAAGGCGTCGAACATCCTGTGGCCGCTGATCTGGGTGCCGCTCGTGTGGATGGCGATCGACTGGGCGCTCGCTCGACCGAAGTGGTGGCGCGGCGTGCTGGTCGGTGGCGCGCTGGTGCCGGTGTTCACCGCCGGGTCGCCGCCCGGCGTGCTCTACGCGGCACTCGTGATCGCTCCGTACGCGGGGCTGCGCTTCGTCCAGTACGTGCGCGCGCATCACACGCGCGAGGATCTGATCGCGCTCGCGTCGACGGTCGGACCGGCGCTCGCGATCGCGGCGCTGATGATCGCGGTCACGGTGCTCCCCGCAAACGAGCTCGTCGCGCTCGGCTCTCGCGATCGGCTCGGCAGCGGCCCGAGCTTCGCGCTCGGCGGCTCGATGTACTTGCCGGCGGCGCTGCGCGGCGTGTTCGTGCGCGGCGCGGGACCGTTCGAGATCTATTGCGGCGCCGCGGTCGTGATGCTCGCGTTCATCGGCATCGCGCTGCGCCCGCGCTTCGATCGCGATGCGCCGCTCGCGCTCGCCGCGACCGCGGTGCTCGGCGTGATCCTCGCGGCTGGCACGACTGCGTTCTTGCTGCCGGTGCTCGTCGATCACGTGCCGCCGTTCGTGCTGTTGCGCGTGCCGGGCCGCTACAAGCTGCTGACCGCCTGGGCGCTCGCCGCCGGCGCCGGCTATGGCGTCGCCGCGCTCGAATCCGCGGTGACCGACGCCGCGCTGCGCAAGCGCGCGTGGATCGTCGCCGGCGGTGCGGTCGTGATCGCGATCCTGTGTGTCGCGATCGCCGGCGCTCCAGCGACCGTGAAGGATCATCCCGCGTGGTGGTCGATCGTCGCGACCGCGCTCGCAGCGGGGCTCGTGGTCGGCGCGCTGCGCGAGCAACGCGTGCTGTGGGCGTTCGCGATCGTCGCGCTGCTCGATGCGCCGCTGTTCACGTTCGTCGAGCCCGGCGCACCGGTCGCTGCCGAGCCACGCCAGACGCATCCTAACGATGCCGAGGTCGTCGCGAAGCTCGATGGCGTCAGCGATCGCTGGCGGGTCTACGACGAGTTCGTCCTCGGCGAGCGCGCGGGTGCGCGCCTGCGTATCCGCGACTTCCGCGGCTATCCCGCGATCGATCCGATCAGCCTGCATCGCTACGTCGACGTGCTCGAGTACGCGAAGCTCGATCCGCAGATCCTCGCGGACTTCAACGTGCGCTATCTGCTGCTCCAGCCGCATTGGCGCTACGGCGCGTCGACGAGCTTTCCGCATCTGCCCGCGACCGGATTCCACGCGCGTCCCGACGTTCGCGGTCTCTACGAAGCGGACGATCCTGCACCGCTGATCGCCGCGTACGGCGCGGTCACGATCGTTCCCGACTCGAAGCCCGATCACGTGCTCGCCGCCGTGCGCGGTGTGCAAGAACCGGACGGTTCGCGGCGCCGCGCGATCGTCGAAGCGAGCGACGCCGGGGCATTGCCACCCGACGCGACGACCGGGATCCCGAAGTTTTTTTCGGGAACGCTCGAGTCGTACGAGCCCGACACGATCAGGTTCACGATCGACACTTCAAGTGCAGCGCTGGTCGTGTTGAACGAGCTCGCGTTTCCCGGCTGGCACGTGATGGTCGATGGAGTGCGCACGACGGACATCCGCGTGAACTATTTGCTCCGCGGTGTGTGGGTGAGCGCAGGACATCACGAGATCGAGTGGACGTTTTCTCCGCGTCATTGGCGATTCCTCGTCGGTGGCTACGCGATCGCATTGCTAGTCATCCTCTTCGCGCTTGTGTACGGTGCTCGCGAAAAGAGGAGGCGATATGAAGTGCGTGATCGTGATCCTGGCGAGCTTGCTGATCACCGCGTGCGGACCGAGTAGTCGCGGTAGCGGCGATGACTTCGGCAACGGCGATGGCAACGGCAGCTGCAACATGCACATGTGCTCTGCCGATCTGCATGACGTCGTCGACTGCAACGGTGCGGTGATCCAGACGTGTGCGAGCGACCTCGGTTGCTCGGGCGGTGCGTGTGTCGATCCGTGTCAGGCCGCAGCATCGGAGACGAGCTCGGTCGGCTGCGACTACTACGCGGTCAACCCCGACTCGTACATCACGACGAATGGCTCGTGCTACGCGGCGTACATCGCGAACACGTGGTCGACGCCGGTCTCGATCAACGTCGAGTACAACGGCCAGCAACTCGACACCTCGACGTTCGCGCGGATTCCCGTCGGCGCGGGTTCGGCGATCACGTATCAGCCGCTGATGGGCAACATGCTGATGCCGAACCAGGTCGCGATCCTGTTCCTCGCGTATCACCAGGGTCTGCTCACGACGCCGTGCCCGAACGGAATCACGCCGGCGTACGTGAGTGCGGATGCGGCGGTGCATGGCACGGCGCGCGGGCATGGCTTCCACATCACGACCACGGCGCCGGTCGTCGCGTACGACATCTTCCCGTATGGCGGCGGGACCTCGGCGGTGACGAGCGCGACGCTGCTGTTGCCGACGTCGGCATGGGACACGAACTACGTCGCGGTCGACGCGTTCGAACAGGCGAACGTTCATACGATGGACTCCGACAATTCGTCGCCGCCGTTCATCGAGATCACCGCGATGCAGGACGCGACCAACGTGACGATCAAGCCGACCGTCGCGATCGTCGGCGGCACCGGCGTCGCCGCAGCGACCGTGGGCTCGAACGCGACGTACACGTTGGCCAAGGGTCAGGTCCTCCAGTTCACGCAGAACGCAGAGCTCAATGGCAGCGTGATCACGTCGGATGCGCCTGTCGGGTTGTGGGGTGGCCATACTTGTATGAACGTGCCGAACCCGGTCGTCGCGTGCGACGCCGCGCATCAACAGATTCCGCCGGTGCAGGCGACCGGAAATCGCTATGCCGCCGTCCGCTACCGCAATCGGTTTCCCAACATCGAGGAGTCACCGCCGTGGCGCATGGTCGGTGATGTCGATGGCACCACGCTGACGTACAAGCCGTCGCAGCCGGCGGGCGCACCGTCGACGCTGAGCAAGGGCCAGACCGTCATGTTCAACTCGCCGGGCCAGTTCACCGTCGAGAGTCAGGACACAGATCATCCGTTCTACATGGCCGGCTACATGACCGGTTGTCAGGCCGTCAACGACGGCAGCGACTGCCGCGGCGACCCGGAGTACGTCAACGTCGTGCCGCCGGATCAGTTCCTGAAGGCGTACACGTTCTTCACCGACCCGACGTATCCGGAGACCAACCTCGTGTTGACGCGCGAGCGCGACGGCGGCCAGTTCGCCGATGTCACGATCGATTGCGTCGGCACGGTCACCGGCTGGCAGCCGATCGACGCATCGGATCAGATCGAGTACGCGCGCGTCGATCTCGTGACCGGAAACTTCCAGGGCGTCGGCAGCTGCAACAACGGGCTCCACATCGCGAGCAGCTCGAACAAGTTCGGCCTCGTCGTGTGGGGCTGGGGCAGCACGGCGAGCGGGCTGTTCAGCTCGACGTACGTCAGCTACGCCTATCCCGCCGGCGCGAGCCTCAAGCACATCAACCACGTCGTGATCGAATAACAAACGCGACGACGACCACCGCGAGCCAGAGCGGTGGCGTCGTCGCGGCGCAGCCCCCCGGCGGTGCCGGTGTGATCACGGGGTGCGGCGCGCTCGGTGCGAGGCCACGCACGGTGCCGTCGTAGCTCGCGGCGACGAGCCACTCGCCGGACTTCGCGAGCCCCGCGAGCACGGGCGCGCCGATCGCGATCCGCGCGAGGGGTGCACCGGTGTGCAGATCGAGCGCGGCGAGCTCGCCCGCGGTATCCGCGATCCACACCCGATCGCCGTCGATAATCGGCGAGGACTCGTAGCCGGATTCGCGCGCGCCGCGATAGTGCGTCGCGCGCAGCGGGCTCGGCAGGCCGGCGTGGCGCCACAGCTCCGCGCCGGTCTTCGCATCGAGCGCGACGACGTCGCGATACAGCGTTGGCACGATCAGGATCCCGCGCGCGTACGCCGGTGTACCGATCGTCGCGTTGCCCCACTCGAAGCCCTCGTCGGGGGCGAGCGCGGCGTGCCACTCGACCTGGCCGGTCGCGAGCTCGAGCGCGGTGACTTCATCCGCGGCGTCGACGACGAACACCGTGTGATCCGCGATCACCGGCGTCGCGTTGATCCCGATGGTGTCGGTCGCCTCGCGCTGCCACAGCGGCGCACCGGTCGCGCGATCCCAGGCTTCGACGCCGCCGAACAGCCGGTTGAACGTGCCGACGACAAGGCCATCGCCGACCGCGACCGCGGCGAGCGACTGACTGTTCTCGCCCTCGGGCACCGGATCGGTGTGCCAGCGGCGATGACCGTCGCCGGCGGCGAGCACCGCGAGCTCGCGTTGATGGCCGATCATCACGTCCGCGCCGTCGGCTGTGACCGAGGCGAACGTCGCCGCGGCTTCCGGCGCGGTCTCGGGGCGAAGCGCATAGCGCCAGCGCTCGGTGCCGGTCGCGGCGTCGAGCCCGAGCACGACGCCATCGATCTGCGGCACGACGACGCGATCGCCGACGACCGCGACGCCCCCGCGAACCTGGATCGGCGTGACCGCGCGCCACAGGATCCTTCCCGTCGCGAGCTCGAGCGCGACCACGCCGCCGGTGTTGCCGTTCGCGAGATCGGTGACGGTGACGTAGACGACGCCGTTCGCGATCGCCGGCCGCGCCGAGAGCACGTGACCGCCGACCGCCGTGACCCAGCGCGGCGCGAGCTCGCTGCCCGGTGCGGGATCACACGCGGTGATCGTCGCGGAGGTCGTGATCCGCGTGCTCGGCGTTTCGGCGGTGACTTCGATCGAATGAGCGCCGGTTGTCAGCGTTGGCAACTCCGCGCGCCAGTCCCAGCCACCGACCCAGCGCAGCGCGATCGGCGTGCCGCCGTCGAGCCGAGCGGTCACGATCGGCGTCGCCGCGTCGAGCTCTGCCGCGACGACGAGCTCCGCGCGATCGCGCGGGGCGCACTGCGTACGCGCAGGCGCCATCACCGACAGCACGGGTTCGTCGACGGTCGTGTGGTGCTGCGAGCTCAGCTGATCGTGCGCGAGCGTGAACGTGCGATAGCCGGCAGGCGTGAAGTCGAGCCCGCCCATCACCAGCGGCTCGGTATTGAATTCGGTCACGCCATGATGCGCGACGACGCGGTTCGAGTGCGCGTGACCGGTCAGCACGTAGTGGACCCGCAGCTGATCGAGCACCGCGAGGATCTGTGGGCTCGGTGGCGCGTGGGTCAGTGCGATCACCGGTTGCTTCACGCGGTGGAGATCGCCGGCGAGGAACGCGACGATGCCATCCTCGTCGAGCGCCATGTTCCACACCAGCCAGTGGACACCGGCGAAGTCGAACGAGTAGTTGTCGGGGCCGACGCGCTTGGCCCACATCGCGCCGGTGTCGTACCAGTCGTGGTTGCCGGGCACCGGGATCCACGGCACGCCGAACAGCTCGCCGAGCGCCTGCTCGACGTTGTCGAACTGATCCTTTGTCCCACCCTGCGTGATGTCGCCGAGGATCGTGAACAGCGCGGGATGATCTGCGGTCGCGCTCGCGATCGCATCGGCGAGGCCCATCAAGTACGTGCCGGGGATCCCGAAGTGCGTGTCGGATGCGACCGCGAACTGGATCGGTTGCGCGATCGGATGCGCGAGCCGATGGACGACGAGCTCGATCGCCTTGTCGCTCGGCCACACCGCGAACACCGGCTCGGGGCGAAAGCCTTCGGGCACGCGGACCCACACCATGCCGGTCGCATCGTCGGCGACGAGCAACTCGAACTCGCCGGCGGCGTTCGCCTCGGTGAAGATGGTCGAGCCAAACGCCACGACCGCATGGCCGACGGGGTGGTGCGCATCGTCGACCACCCGGCCGCGGATCGTCGCGGCATCGGCGATGCCGGCAAACAAGATCACGAGGAGACCGAGCGAACGCAGGCAGTGATTCTAGTGGCATGATGGCGCCGTGACCAAGCGGTTCCAATCGATCGCACCGGACGTGATCCTCGGCGAGGGCGCGACCGTGCACGAATTCGTCAACCTGTACGGCTGCAAGATCGGCGCGTATTCGCGCGTCGGTGCGTTTGTCGAGATCCAGCGCGACGTCACGATCGGCGCGCACTGCAAGATCTCGACGCACTCGTTCATCTGTTCGGGCGTTCACATCGGCGATCGCGTGTTCGTCGGCCACGGCGTGACGTTCGTCAACGATCGCGTACCGCGCGCGTGCAACGCGGACGGCTCTCCGAAGGGTCCCGACGACTGGAAGCTCGAGGAGACCTGGATCGAAGAGGACGCCTCGATCGGGTCCGGTGCGACGATCCTGTGCGGCATCCGGATCGGTAAGGGCGCGCTCGTCGGCGCCGGCGCGGTCGTGACGAAAGACGTGCCGGCGGGCGTGACCGTCGTCGGCAATCCGGCGCACCCGCTGTGACGCTGGCGAGCCTCTCGATCGTCATTCCGGCGTTCGACGAGGAAGCCTCGATCGAGCGAACCGTCGCAGATGCGTTCGAGGTCGGTCGCCAGATCACCTCCGCGCTCGAGGTGATCGTGTGCAACGACGGCTCGCGCGATGCGACCGCCGCGCTCGCCCGCAAGGCCGGTGCACGCGTGCTCGATCGCCAGGTCAACCGCGGGATCGAGGCGTCGATGCGCTCGCTCTACGCGCATGCCTCTCACGACTGGGTATTCCTGATGTCGGCGGATCGCCAGTGGCCGATGACGTCGCTCGTCCCGATGGCCGAGGCTGCCGAAGGCGGAGCGGACTTCGTGATCGGCGTGCGCCCGAACAAGCGCGAGGTCTACACCCGCTATCGCCGGATCGTGTCGTGGGGCTACGAGCGGATCGTTCGCGCGCTCGGCGCACCAGGCGGCGATCCGGGCTCGATCAAGCTCGCGCGGCGCGAGCTCTTGCACGCGGCGGTCGCAGCGCGCGGCGTGTTCGCCGAGGGCGAGCGCGTGATCCGCGCGGCGCGAGGTGGTGCGCGCGTCGTCGAGGTTCCCGTCGAGTTTCACCGGCGCGGTGCAGGCAAGGCGACCGGTGCGCGCCGCGATGTCGTGACCCGCGCGCTCGTCGACGCGGTGCGGGTCGCGAGCTCGCTGGCGCTCGGCTGGCCGCGGCCGGAGACGCCAGAGCCCGACATCTAGTTCGGCCAGCGTCCCGGCGCGATCGCGCTCGACCTCGCCGTGCCGTCCCCTAGCGATCGCGGGTCACGAACACGACGAACGAGATCAGCACCAGCACGACGCAGATCATCGCGACGAATAGCGCGCCGATCGCTCCCATGCCGCAGTGCACGCCCTTGTAGCCGGGCGGATACGGGTCGGTCGTCGCAAGCTGGTAGCAGCGCAACACGCACGCCGCGAAGAACACCGTGATACCGAACCACACGCTCCGCGCGTACCGCTTCGGGCCCATACCCGTAGAACGCCACGTGCCGGGCAGCGCATTCGCACGACTTTGTCCTCGAATGTCGCGAGCCGGTGACGCTATCAACCCAATGGCTTCGCGAGGTTGTGATCTGCGACCACGAACCAGTCGCCGTCGATGTCGCGCGCGTGGCCGAGGAGCAGGTGCTCGAGCGGCGCCGCACTCGGGAAGAAGTGCAGGTGATAGTCGACGGTGTAGCGGTAGTAGCGCTGGCGCGGCACGACGACGATCACGCGGCGCGCGACCCGGCGGAGCTCGCGCGCGGCGGCGTAGAGATCCGGAACGTGCTCGAGCGTGTGCGCGCACACGACGGTATCGAACGCGCCATCGCCGAACGGCAGGTTCGGCAGGCTCGCGAGCGCGACCGTGCAGCGTGCCCGGCGAGCGGTCTCGGCCGCGGATCCAACCGTGACCTCGAGCGCGGTGACGTCGTGCGTCGCGGCGAGCGCCTCGGCAACCGCGCCGTTGCCGCTGCCGACCTCGAGCACGCGGCCTCGCGCGGCTTCGCAGATCGCGGCGATCTGTCCCGGCGTCGTGTCGGTATCGCGGTACCGGCCGCCGCCAGCGGCGAGCGCGGCGTAGGCATCGGCGAACTCGCGAGGCGACATCGCGAACGCACGCTCCTTGAAGTCGAGGTCGAATGCCGGGCCGTGGAACGTGGTCGCCATCCAGCGATTGAGCGGCCTCCACTCGCGGATCACGGGCGGCAAATAGTCATCGAGCAGTCGGCGTACGACACTCGTCACACGACGGTCGCGCAGGCGGTCGCGCAGGCTCACGCCACGACGCTACCACCCTTGACGCATCCCGACGGCCATGTGACGGTTCCGCCGCGTGAGCCTACGTATCGGCGTCATCGGTTACGGCTACTGGGGTCCGAATCTGGTGCGCAACTTCGCCGCCGGTGCGCGCACGAAAGTGCTCGCGATCGCCGACGCGAATCCCGGGCGCCGCCAGATCGCACAGATCCAGCACCCCCACATCCAGGTCGTCGAGGATGCCGCGGCGCTGATCGCGAACCCCGACATCGACGCGGTCGCGATCGCGACGCCGATCTTCACGCACTACGACCTCGCGAAGCGCGCGCTCGAGGCCGGCAAGCACGTCCTCGTCGAGAAGCCGCTCGCTCCAAGCGCGGCCGAAGCCGAGGAGCTCGCTCAGCTCGCCGAGGCGAAGAAGCGCGTGCTGATGGTCGATCACACGTTCGTCTACACGGGCGCGGTGAAGAAGATCCGCGACCTCGTCGCCTCGAACGAGCTCGGCCGCGTTCTCTACTTCGATTCGGTCCGGATCAACCTCGGGTTGTTCCAGCCCGACTTCAACGTGATCTGGGACCTCGCGCCGCACGACCTCACGATCATGGACTTCGTCCTGTGCCAGACGCTCGGCGTGAAGCCGAAGTGGGTCTCGGCGATCGGCGTGTCGCACTACGGCCGCCACGAGAACCTCGCGTACGTCACCGTCGGCTTCGAGGACCAGCTGCTCGCGCACGTCCACGTCAACTGGGTCGCTCCGGTCAAGACGCGGCGGACGATCATCGCCGGCTCGAAGAAGATGGTCGTGTGGGACGACACCTCGCCGGTCGAGCCGGTGAAGGTCTACGAGAGCTCCGTCGACGTCCAGCACATCGACAAGGAGTCGGCGTACGCGCTGAACGTCCAGTATCGCTCCGGCGACGTCCACTCGCCGAAGCTCGATGGCCGCGAGGCGCTCGCGAGCATGGTCCAGACGTTCGCGGCCGCGTGCCTCGACGGTGCACCCTCTCCGTCGGATGCGATCGTCGGCGTCCGGATCGTTCGCATGCTCGAAGCCGCGCAACGCTCGCTCGAGCGCGCGGGCCAGAGGGTCTCGCTATGAAGGTCCCGTTCGTCGATCTCGTCGCGTGGGCGAAGCCTTCGCGCGAGGACTACCTCGCCGCATTCGCCCAGGTCCTCGACACTGGCGCGTTCGTCGGCGGCCCGCAGGTCGCGTCGTTCGAAGCCGCGTTCGCGAAGTTCTGCGGCGCGCAGCAGGCGATCGCGATCAACAACGGCACCGATGCGTTGCTCCTCGCGCTGCGCGCACTCGGCGTCGGCCCCGGCGACGAGGTGATCACCGCCGCGAACTCGTTCTTCGCGACCGCCGAAGCGATCAGTCACGCCGGTGCGAAGCCGGTGCTCGTCGATGTCGACGACGCGACGCTGCTGATCGATCTCGACGCCGCGATGAAGCACGTCACCGCGAAGACGAAGGTCGTCATCCCGGTCCATCTGTTCGGCCAGCTTTGCGACATGGAGCGGGTCCGCGCGTTCGCGAACCAGTTCAAGCTGCGCGTCCTCGAGGATTCGGCGCAAGCGCACGGTGCGACGCGCGGCGGGTTCCGCGCGGGCTCCGCCGGCGATGCGGCTGCGTTCAGCTTCTACCCGACGAAGAACCTCGGCGCGATCGGCGAGGGCGGGGCGGTGACGACGAGCGATCCGATCGTCGCCGAGTCGGTGCGCCGTCTTCGCGATCACGGTCAGGCCGGCCGCCACGATCACGTCGATATCGCCTACAACGCGCGGCTCGACTCGGTGCAGTGCGCGTGCCTCGAGATCTCGCTGCGCCGGCTCGCAGCCGCGAACGAGACCCGCCGTGCACGCGCTGCTCGCTATCGCGCTCGCCTCGGCAACGCGGTGAGGTTCGTGACCGAGGCGCCCGACAGCTCGCCCGTCTATCACCTGATGATCGTCCGCGTCGACGCCGCGAAGCGCGACGCGATCCGCGACACGCTCGGCAAGGCCGGCGTCGCGACCGCGATCCACTATCCGACGCCGATCCATCTCCAGCGCGCGTACGCGCACCTCGCGCAGGGCCCTGGCTCGTGCCCGGTCGCCGAGCGCTCGGTGAAGGAAATGATCTCGCTGCCGATGTTCCCGGATCTCACCGAGGCGCAGGTCGACTACGTCTGCGATCAGCTCCTGGCGGTGCTGTGATGCCGATCTTCCACGGCCGGCTCGGCGCCCAGCTCAGCTCGAGCGAGCGGATCTTCCGGCCGATCATGGAGGGCACCTCGAGCTCTGCGTTCGAGAACGTGATCGCCACGGGTTCGATCGTGCCGTGGCACCAGCACGCGCACGAGGAGATCATCGTCTGCCTCGAAGGACGCGCCGAGTGCACGTTCGAGAATGGCGCGCCCGAGGTCTACACCGCCGGGAGCGTCGTCGTGATCCCACCGCTCACCCGTCACACGCTACGTGCGCTAGAGCCCGTTCGCCAGCTGTCGTTCTTCTCCGGTGCTGAACCCGGCACGGTCTGGGATACCGACGGCGGCGACGTCACTTCATAGAAATTCCCGCGGTATCGAATCGGCTCGACGTAGCATCGAAGCTGCATGGCACGCCCGCACGTAGTCATCATCGGTGGCGGCTTCGGCGGCCTCGAGGCGGCGCGCCGGCTCGCGAAGGCTCCGGTCCAGGTCACGCTGCTCGATCGCCGCAACCATCACCTGTTCCAACCGCTGCTCTATCAGGTCGCGACCGCCGCGCTGAACCCGAGCGACATCGCGTATCCGATCCGCGCCGCACTCGCGAAACAAAAGAACGTCCGCGTGCTCCTCGCAGAGGCGCTCGCGATCGATCCCGACAAGCGCACGGTCACGCTCGAAGGCGGCCTGCTTCACTACGACTACCTCGTCGTCGCGACCGGCGCGACCCACTCGTACTTCGGCAAGGATCAATGGGCACCGCTCGCGCCCGGGCTCAAGTCCGTCGAGGATGCGCTCGAGATCCGCCGCCGGATCTTCCTCGCGTACGAAGCCGCCGAGCGCGAGAGCGACCCGGCCGCGCAGCGCGCGTGGCTGACGTTCGCGGTCGTCGGCGGTGGCCCCACCGGTGTCGAGCTCGCGGGCGCGCTCGGCGAGATCGGGTTGACGACGCTGAAGAAGGACTTCCGCTCGATCGATCCGACCGACGTCCGCGTCGTCCTGTTCGAGGGCAAGGATCGCCTGCTGCTCGCCTATCCCGACAAGCTGTCGGCCGCCGCGAAGAAGTCGCTCGAGAGTCGCCACGTCGACGTTCGGCTCGACACGCTCGTCACCGCGATCGACGATCGAGGACTCACGGTGAAGGCGCCGCACGGCGAGGAACGGTTCGCCGCGCGGACGATCCTGTGGGCCGCCGGCGTTCAGGCGTCGCCACTCGCCGCCGGTCTCGGTGCGCCGCGCGATCGCAGCGGTCGCGTGATCGTCGAGCCCGATCTCTCGGTGCCGAACCGCCGCGAGGTGTTCGTCGTCGGCGATCTCGCGAAGATGATGATCAGCGACGGCGTCGAGGTTCCCGGCGTTGCCCAGGGCGCGCTGCAAGGCGGCCGTCACGTCGCGCGGATCATCGAGCGCGAGACCCGCGGCGAGACGTTCGAGCGCCCCGCGTTTCGTTATCACGACAAGGGCAACATGGCGACGATCGGCCGCGCCGAGGCGGTCGTCGCGACGAAGCGGGTCGCGATCCACGGCTACATCGCGTGGCTGATGTGGTGGGCCGTCCACATCTTCTTCCTCGTCGGCTTCCGCAACCGCGTGCTCGTGATGCTGAACTGGATGTGGTCGTGGCTGACGTTCCAACGCGGTGCCCGCTTGATCACCGGTCCGGTGGGTCCGCTGCCGCCGATCACCACGATCGACGAGCACGGCGGCCTGATCATGCCGCCCGCGAGCAAAGCCGTAGAAGTCGAGTCGCCGCCGCCGAGCTAGTAGCGCGTGTGATCGAACGGCTCGAAGTGGAAGCCGAAGTTCAACGCGAACGTCGCTTCGTCGCGGCGCACGATATCGCTGCCGGCGAGCGCGCCGACCGTCACGTGCGGGGTCAGCCACACGTCGAGGCGACCGCGCGCTTCGACGATGCCCATGCCTTGGCTGTTCGAAGCGATGCCGGGCTCCGACGTCAGCGTCGTGTAGCGCACGCCGGCCGCGAGCTCGAGTCCACCCGAGAACGCACCGGCCATGAGACGCGCACCACCGACGAGCTTTGCGGCCGCGAGCTCGCCGTCGATCTTCTCGCCCATCGGCATCGTGCCACCCGTCGTATCGCCGCGCGCCGCGGTGGCGTTCGAAGGACCGAGGCTCGCGTCGAACGAGCCGATATCGATCTCGGCGCCCAGGTAGAACATGCGGTTGAGCGTGACCTGCGGTGCGAACCGCACGTACTCGCCGCGGTAGGTCTGACCGTTGCCCGGATCGATCCGCGTCGCGCCTGCGCCGAAGTCGAGCCACATGCCGCTCGTCGATGGCGGTGCGGGCGGCGCCAGCACGAGCGCTTCGGACGGTTGGGCCGAAGCGACACCGGCGGCACCGGCGACCAAGAGGACCACGAGCGTGTTACGCATGCTCGCGATACTAGCGCTGCTCGTCGGGAGTTTTCGATCAGATTCGCGTGACGGCATGTGAAGCGCTGGTACGCATCGAACCGGCCGGAACTTCAGCGCCGGTCGAGCGATGGCGGGTTGTAGCGCTCCGCGGGAGCGGGCGCGGCGGTCCCACCGCTGATGAAGACGGTGCCGTCGCAGAGCAGCGTCGCGCTGTGGCCGGCACGCGGCACGGACATGTGATCGGTCGCGACGACGTCGACCGAGCCGTCGATCGGATCGAGGCGGGCGATGAACGCGGTGTCGGTCACGGTGCCGTCGGCGGTGTGGCCGCCGGTGAGGAGCACGCGACCGTCGGGCAGCGGCGTCGCCGCGAGCTCGGTGAGGCCGGCGTTCGGCGGCAGCTTGCCGACATCGGTAAATCCCGCATCGGTCGTGAACAGCTCGAGGTTCGGGATGGGACCGAGCGTGTTCGGCTTGTTGATCGGATCGACGACGCCGGTGCCGCCGATGATCAACACACTCCCGTCGGGCATCCGCACGGCCTGATGTCCGGACCGCGGATAGACCATCATCGGCTTGAACGTCGGCGAGATTTCCTCGCTCAGCGGCTTGAACAGCTCGCTCGTCGCGATCGGAAACTTTGTCGCGTCGAGGCCGCCGGCGACGAGCACGGGCGCTCCGACGTCGTCGCCGAGCCGAGTCGCCGTGTGTGCCGAGCGCGGGAAGGACAACATCGCGCGGAGCACGCGCACGGTAGCGGTGCCGTTCGCGATCGTGACCTCGTCGACCGCGTTCGAAGGGGTGCCCGCAGCGAGGCCGCCGATCGCGATCACCCGGCCGTCGGTCAGTGCAGTCGCGGTCAGCGCGGTGCGAGCCATCTGCGCGTCGTCGACGCGGTCGACGCGACGGCCGGTCGGCGCATCGGGTTCGACGAGCTCGATGAACGTGGCACCGTTGCCATTGGTATCGGCGCCGCCGATCAGCGCGATCCGCGTGTCGCCGCCGGTGCCGAGCTGCGCGGCGACCGCACCGCTGCGCGGCGTGACCTCGGGTGGCGTCGCGAGGACCACGAGTGCGCCGGTCTGTGGATCGAAGCGCTCGATCGAGCCCATCGGCGCCATCGTCGTGGGATCCGCGCCACCGAGGATCAGGCCTGCGCCGGCGACGTCGGTGATCGCGACGCCGTCCATGCGCGGCACGGGCTGGAGCGGGAGATCGAGGTCAGCGAACTTCACTTCGCGCGAGAAGAACAGGTGCGGCGATGGCGGCGTCGTGCCCGATGCGGAGATCGAGATCGCGCAGGTCCGGCCGTAGGCGATCTCGCTGGAGCCGACCTTGCCGGTCATGTGGATCACGAGGTCGTCGCCGAACGGCACGCCGGGGAGAGAGACGGTGGCGCCCTTCGCGAACGTCTGCGACACGAGGTCGGCGGCGGCACCGGCGTCGGCGACCGACAAGACGAGCTGATCGAGTGGGAACGCGGACGCGGAGTCGTTCGCGGGAACATCGATCACCGGCGAGACGGTGACCGTGTTGTCGGCACAGGCCGCGAGCAGGATCACGAGCCCGAGCTTCAAAACGTGAAGCCCTTTCCAGTCGGCACGACCGTCGCGCGGGTCGCACCGGTGTCTTCGGCGATCGCGGCGGTGATCGGGATGACGATCGCGGCCGTCACGATCACGGCGCCCGCGACCCAGGCCCAGCGCGAGCGATACCAGGCCTCGTGCTGGACGACCTGCGGCGCGAGCAGGTTGTCGACGATCGAGGCGACCGGCGCGAGGTCACCGCGCTCGACCGAGGCGCTGCGGCGCTCGCGCTCGCGACCGTCGACGCCGACGAGCCGGATCGTCGCGAGCTTGCCGTGGACCTCGACGACGATCACCGCGTGCGCGTTCGCGGTGCGCGCCTGGACCAGCACTTCGGTCTCGGAAGGCGGCTCGTAAGGCTTCGGGGTCACGCTCGGGTGGCTATCGAGCGTCGTCAGATCGACGCGGCTCGACCACGGCTCGTAGTCGGGGCAAGTGACCGCGAGGTAGTGCGGCCCGGTCGGCCGCAGCACGGCGCCGGCGACCGGTTCACCGTCGACGATCGCGGTGCAGCCGGGCGGCGCGTCGACGGTGAGCTTCGAGGTCGGGTGCTTGACCTGGACGTCCTCCTGCACGCGCGCGAGCAGCGCCGCGACCTTCGGCGCGTATTGCGCCGGATCGAGCGTCCGCGACGGGTAGATCACGAGCGCCTCGACGAGCTCGTCCCACGCGCCGCTCTCGTCGCCCTGCGCGGCCTTCGCGAGTCCGCGGTACAAGTACAGATCCGAGAGCTGGATCCGCGTGAGGCCCGCGGCGCCGGTTTTCTCGACGAGGTCGCGCGCTTGATCGAGCGCGCGCTGCGCATCGGCGAGCCGGCCCTCTTCGTACGCGGCGATGCCACGCTTCAGGAACTCGCCGGTCTCGGCCTGGGCGGGGGGGGCTGGCGAGCGGTCGTTCACCGCGACGCCCCGCGCCCGACCGACGGCGGCGATCGGCTGGATCGACGTCCCGGGCGCCCACACGACCACGACATCTGCGGTCGGCGAGGCGGGCGCAGCTACCGCAGGGGCTCCAACGGCGAGGGCCGCGAGGACCAGAAAGCGCCTCACTCCGAGGGAGTTTCGCACAGGCGCGGCGGTTCTCGCAGGTTCCGGAGCGGCGACGCTATACTACGGGCGGTGAGTCGAGCGCTCGGCCGGTACGAGCTCCTGCGGCCGATCGCACGCGGCGGTATGGCGGAGGTGTTTCTCGCGCGCCGGCGCGCGGCTGGGGTCGAGAAGTGGCTCGTCGTCAAGCGGATGCGCCCGGAGCGGGCGACCGACGCGCGGTTCCTCGAGCTGTTCGTGCGCGAAGCCAAGCTGTCGATGAGCCTGGCCCACCAAAACATCGTGCCGGTGTTCGACTTCGGCCGGATCGACGACCAGGTGTTCATCGCGATGGAGCGGGTCGAAGGCCGGGACCTCGGCTCGTCCCTGACCCGCGCTGGGGCGCCTTTACCGCCGCTGCTCGCGGCGTTCGTGGCGGCCGAGTGCTGCCAGGCGCTCGACTACGCGCACCACCGGCGCGGTCCCGACGGTGCGGCACTTGGCATCGTTCACCGCGACGTCACGCCCCGCAACGTGATGCTGTCGTGGTCCGGCGAGGTCAAGCTGACCGATTTTGGCATCGCGGCGCTCGCCGGCGAGAAGTCGTCGGTGATCGGCACGCCGGGCTACATGGCGCCGGAGCAAGCGCGCGGCGAGCCGCTCGATCCGCGCGCGGATGTCTACGGCATCGGCATGGTGCTGCGCGAGGCGCTGACGGCGCAGCGGCCGCGCCCGGGCGCGGAGCGCGAGGCGACGCTCGTCGCGGCGCGCGCCGGCACGCTCGTGCCGTGGCCCGAAGGCTTTGCCTCGCCGCTCGTCGCGATCGTCGATCGGGCGACCGCGGTCGATCGCGAGGCGCGCTACCCGGATGCGCGCGCGATGCTCGACGAGCTCGACGCGTTCATCGTCGGCGAGCGCGCGGCGAACAAGTCGGACGCACCGGCGCGGAGATTGGCAGCGTGGCTGGCGGAGACGTGGAAAGAGGAGCGCGAGGAAGCGGCGATCGACGAGGCGATCGAAGGCTCGCATCTGTACAGCTTTCTCGACGATGGAGCGCTGGATGCGATCGGGACGGGGACCGAGAGGTCGATGGCCGCGACCGCCGACGACGTACCACCGCCGGCACCGCCACCGCCGGTCGTACAGGCGCCGCCACCCGTCGAGACAAGCTCTCCCACGATCTCGCCCCGGTACCAGCGCATGATCGTCGTGCTCGGTGCGATCGCGGTCGCCGGTGCGCTGGTGATCGTGGTCGATCGGCGCACGGCCCACGGGGTCGCCACACCGGCCGACGCGCGCGTCGTTCTCGTTCAGCCGATCGACGCCGAGGTCGTAGCGGTTGCCGCACCTCTCGATGCCGTCCCGGTGATCCCCGACGCACCGCTACCACCACCACCCGATGCGGCGGTCGAAGTTCATCGCCCGCGTCCGCGCCCGGTGCCGACCGTCACCGCGACGCCACTTGCACCGACCGAGACCCACAAGGTCACGATCAACAGTCGGCCGTGGTCGTACTTCACCGTCGACGACGCGCCGCTCCAGCACCAGACGCTCGAGGTCGTGCGGCTGCCGCCCGGTCCGCACGTCCTTCACTTCACACGCGACAAGCTCCACAAGGACGTCGCCATCACGGTTCCCGCGGACGACACCCTGACGGTCGTCCAGGACATGTCGCACTGACCCCCTTGCGCGCCGCCGCGGCGGACTTAGGTATCGGGACAACGAGGTCCCGATGCCCACCATGGAAGTCACGCATCTCGCACGCGAGATCAAGACAGCCCTGGAGCTCGCGATCGCGAGTCAGGCCCCGAGCAAGCTGATCGATAACCTGGCGGTGGTCGCCGGGCTGCTCGAGGCATTCACCAGCCTGGCACTCGACGAATCCGCGACTCCGCTCTTCATGACCACTTGCGAACGCGGCAAGGACGCGCTCGCAGAATGGAACCTGTGGCGCGCGACGCGAAGAACGCCGACCGGGTGATCAATCGCCGGCCGCGGCGCGCTTGCGCGTGAGGATCTGCTCGAGCGTCTTTAGCTCGGCGGGTTTGGTGACGTGCTCGTCGAAGCCTGCCGCGAGCGCGGACTCGACGTCGTTGTGGTTGCCGTAGCCCGACAGTGCGACGAGCAGCACGCCATCGAGCTCGGGGCGCTTGCGGATCTGCTGCGCGACCTCGAAGCCGTTCATCACGGGCAAGCCGATATCGATGAACGCGACGTCGGGGCGCTGCGCGGTGATCAGCTGGACGCCGTTCGCACCGTCGCACGCGTCGTAGACGACGTGATTGCGCGCCTCGAATAGCTCGCGCAGCATGTCGCGGGCGTCGTCCTGGTCGTCGATCAACACGATCCGGCACGCGCTGCTCGGGCGGCCGAGCGTACTCGCGGGAACGATCGCGCGGCCGAGCGGCAGCGTGACGAAGAACGTGCTGCCCTTGCCGATGCCGTCGCTGTGGACGCGGATCGCGCCGCCGTGGAGCTCGACGATCGTCTTCGCGAGCGACAATCCGACGCCGAGCCCACCGCGCGACCGGTCGAGCTTCTGCTCGGACTGGACGAACAGCTCGAAGATCTTCGGCTGGAGCTCGGGCTCGATCCCGTCGCCGTCGTCGGAGACCCGGATCTCGACGTGCTCGCCCTCGACGCTGACATCGAGTCGGACGTGCGAGCCCGAAGGCGAATACGTCGCGGCGTTCGACAGGAGGTTCGTCACGACCTGGGTCAGCCGGCGCGAATCGCCCTTGACCGGCAGCTCGCTGCGCGGGAGCTCGGAGGCGAGCTGGATCCCGCGCGCGGAGAACGCCGGTGCCGTCGCCTCGACCGCGGTCTCGATCGCATCGTGGAGATCGATATCCTCGGCCGCGACCTGGAACTTCGCGCTCGTGATCCGCGAGACGTCGAGCAGATCGTCGAGCAGCTTCTTCATGTGCGTCGCCTGGCGCTCGATCACCGCCTGGCACCGCGCCGTAGCCTTGTCGTCGTGCGCGTTCTTCATCAGCGTCGTCGCGTTCATCACCGCTGCGAGCGGATTGCGCAGCTCGTGCGACAGCATCGCGAGGAACTCTTCCTGGCGGCGGCCGTGCTGCTCGGACTGGACGAGCAGCTCGTTGACCTGCTTCTGCTGGACCTCGAGCGCGTGCTGGGTCTCGACGAGCTTCGTGATATCGCGGCCGCTCGCCGCACAGCCGACGACGCGGTCGTGGCGATACATCGGCGACAGCAGCACCGAGACCTCCGCGAGCGTGCCGTCCTTGTGACGGCACATCGTCGCGACGTGCTCCACGGTCTCGCCCTTCGCGACGCGCGCGAGCAAGCCGGCGAGCTCGCCCTCGCGGCCGGGCCGCATCAGGATGCGCGCCGGTTTGCCGATCACCTCGTCGGCGCGATAGCCGAACAGATGCTCGGCGCCGCGGTTCCACGTCGTGATCGTGCCGTCGAGGTCCTGGCTGAACATCGCATCGTCGGCCCATTCGACGATGCTCGACAACTGCTCGACCCGCACGCGCTCCTTGTCGAGCGCGGTGAGGTCAGTCAGCGTCAGCACGACGCCGCAGATCGGCGCCTCGTGGCCGTTCGAGCGGCCGATCCGGTAGGGCAGCACGCGCAAGAAGTACGGCGTGCCCGCGCGATCGCGAACCTCGTCCTCGACGACCTTGCCGGCACGCAGCGCCTGCTCGATGTCGTCCATCAGTTGCGGCCGCTCGATGTTGTGCGAGAAGTCGCGGATCTCGCGGCCGATGTCGTGCTGCTGGAACCGGAACACGCTCGCGATCTTCGTCGTGAACCGGCGGATCCGCAGCTCGTCGTCGAGGAACACCGTGCCGACATCGGTGCCCTCGAGCAGGTGCGCCATGTCGGCGTTGAGCTCCTTGAGCTCGGTGATCTTGTGCTGGTACTCGGCGTTGACCGTGTAGAGCTCCTCGTTGACCGAGTGGAGCTCTTCATTCGTGCTCTGGAGCTCTTCGTTCGAGGCGACGAGCTCTTCGTTCGTCGCCTGCATCTCTTCGTTCGAGGTCTCGAGCTCCTCGATCGTGGCCTGCAGCGTCTCGCGGGTGTACTGGAGCTCGCTCTCGAGCGTCGACATCCGGCGCGCGGACGCCTCCGCCATCGGGATGTGCGTGCTCGCCGCCGGATCTTCGACGGGATGCTTCGCGTGATCGTCGGACGTCATCTCGCGGAACGTGACGAGCACGTTGCGCGCGTTCGTCCGCGGGTGGAACAACGGCTGTGCCGTGACCACGCAGCGGATCTCCTCGTCGCCGCGATTGACGCGGACGCCGGAGAACGTGACCGGTGCACGATCCTTCAGCGCGCGCTGCATCGCGCCCGCGATCACCGTGCGGACGTCCTCGCTCAGCAGCTCCATCACGTTCGTCGACGGGCGGCGGCGCTTGACCTTCAGGAACTTCTCGGCGCCGCCGTAGGTGTCGACCAGGTTGCGATCCTCGTCGATGAGGAGGCCCGGCGGCATGAACAGCTCGAGCAGCTGGTCGTACGTCGACAGGATCAGCGGATCGATCCCGGGGCCGCGCCCCATCTCGGGCAACGCGAGCGGCTTGCGCGCCTGGAGCTGAGGCAACCGGACCTGACTGAGCAGATGGACGTCGCGGCGCTTGCGGAAGATCTTCCAGTGCTCGTCGACGGTGGTGAACTCGTCGCTCAACACGCCGGTGCTCTCGCTCGCGCCGAGGAACAACGTGCCGTTCGAGCACAGGCCGAAGTGGAACAGCGACAACACCGTGCGCTGCGCCTGGGGCTGAAAGTAGATCAGGAGGTTGCGGCACGATATGAAGTGCATCTTCGTGAACGGCGCATCCTTCGTCACGTTGTGGCGCGCGAACACGATCACCTGGCGCAGCTCGGGCACGACCTGATAGCCGCTCGATCGCTTCGTGAAGTAGCGCTCGAGGCGTTCCTGGGTGACGTTCGCGAGCTGCTCCTCGCCGTAGATGCCGGCGCCCGCGTAGTCGAGCGAGCGCTGGTGGACATCGGTCGCGAGGATCTTGAGCCGCACCGTTCGGTTGCGCGCCTTGAACGCGTCGAGGAACAGCATCGCGAGCGAGTACGCTTCCTCGCCGGTCGCGCAGCCCGCGATCCACACGCGGAGCTCGTCCTCGGGCTTGAGCGAATCGAGCAGTGGCGGAATCACCTGGTGCTCGAGCGCCTCGAACGCTTCCGGATCGCGGAAGAACTGGGTCACTCCGATCAGGAGGTCGTGATAGAGCCGGTTGAGCTCGTCCGGATCTTCCTCGAGTTGCGCGACGTACTCGGGCAAGCCGGCGAGTCGCAGCATCTCGACGCGCCGCTGGATCCGGCGGCCGACCGTCGTCATCTTGTAGAGCGAGAAGTCGATGCCGCAGTGATCGCGCAACATGCGGAGCACCGAGTCCATCATCGGGTCTTCGCTCAGCGTGGGTTGCTCGGGCCGCGGCTCGACCGGCTGGAGCCCGCGCAGGATCCGCGCGAGGTCGGCCGGGGTCTCCTGATGATCGACGACACCGCTCTCGGTCGCCGACAGCGGCATACCGTCGAACTTCGCGGTCACCGTGGTCTCGGCGAGCACGAGGCCGCCGGCGCGCTTGATATCGACGATGCCGCGCGAGCCGTCGCTCCCACTGCCCGACAGCACGACCGCGACCGCCATCGAGCCGAGGTCCTGCGCGAGCGAGCGGAAGAACGCGTCGATCGGCAGCGAGAACTTGTGCGGCTCCTTGTCGGTCAGCCACAGGTGATGATCGCGGATGATCATCTCCTTGCCCGGTGGCATCAGGTAGATGTGATTCGCCAGGACGGGCATGCCGTCCTCGACCAGTCGCACCGGCATGTCGCTATGCCGCGCGATCAGCTCGTCCATCAAGCTGCGGAAGTCGGGCGAGAGGTGCTGGACCACCACGAACGCCAGCCCTGTATCGGGCGGGAGCTCCGAGAACATTTGCTCGAGTGACTCGAGACCGCCGGCCGAGGCGCCAACGCCAACGACTCGCCCTTGCGTGACTTCCGTGCCGGTGCCTTCCACGACTCTGGGCTGGAATTTCAAATCGCGCGCCAGCCGCTATCTAGGCGAACTCCGCAATGTGCGCTGCTGACTATGCGCTTGGCCGTTCAGCGGGAGCACACCTGTGTCACGCGAGCACGGGATGCGATGTATATGGAGCGCATGATCCTGGTTACCGGCTCGGCCGGCCACCTCGGGGAAGCGCTCCTCCGCACGCTGCGCGCGAGCGCACGGCCGTGCCGCGGGCTCGATCGGGTCGCGTCGCCGTTCACCGACGTGGTCGGATCGATCGTGGATCCCGCGGTGGTCGACCGCGCGATGGAGGGCTGCGACCAGGTGATCCATGCGGCGACCCTCCACAAGCCGCACGTCGCGACCCACAGCCGGCAGGCGTTTATCGATACGAACGTGACCGGCACGCTCAACCTGCTGGAGGCGGCGGTCCGCACTCGCGTCCGCGCGTTCTTGTTCACGAGCACCACGAGCGTGTTCGGCGATGCGCTCGTGCCTCCGCCAGGTGCGCCGGCGGCGTGGATCACCGAGGACGTCGTCCCGGTCGCGAAGAACATCTACGGCGTGACGAAGCTCGCGGCCGAGGAGCTGTGTGCGCTCGCCCATCGCAACCAGGGGCTCGCCTGCCTCGTGTTGCGGACATCGCGGTTCTTCCCCGAGGGTGATGACGATCCGAAGGCGCGCGCGGCGTACACCGACGCGAACCTCAAGGCGACCGAGTACCTCTATCGCCGCGTCGACGTCGAGGATGCGGTCGACGCCCACCTCGTCGCGCTCGACCGCGCCGCGCCGCTCGGGTTCGGGCGGTTCATCATCACGGCGACGACGCCGTTCGTGCGCGGCGATGCCGCGGAGCTCCGCACGGATCCCGAGGCGGTGCTGACCCGCCGGGTGCCCGGCTGGCGCGACGCGTACCGCGCGCTCGGCTGGAAGCTGCTGCCCTCGTTCGATCGGGTCTACGACAACACGCGCGCTCGCGAGCTCCTCGGCTGGCGGCCACGCCACGACTTCGCGTCGGTGCTCGCACGCGGTGGCGACGTCAAGAGCCCGCTCGCGCGCGCGATCGGCGAGAAGGGCTATCAGAACGAGCCGACGACGCCGAGGTGAACTGCGAGCTCGTCGGGTAGATCGCTGAAGTCGTACTCCTCGACGCTCGCCTTGATCCGCACGCCGGAGACCACGCGGATCGCCGCGGCCGCGGTGTAGCGCAGCAGGATCGAGCTCTCGCGCAGCGTGCTGGTCGAGAGGACGTTGCCCCACCGGCGCAGGCCATCCCATCGCGCGATCAGATCGACGCGCCCGACCGGGACCTCGGCTTCGGCGTAGAACCCGTCCTTCAAGATGTGATCGTCGAAGTGGCCGTCGACCGGGCCGTACTTGAACCGCGCGAGCGGGTCGTCGCCGAGCGCGATCTGGGTGCGCCGGACCAGATACTCCGCGCGCAGGAACACGTGATCGACCTGGAGCACCGCATCCGCGCCCGCGATCCAGAACGCGAGCTTCGCCTGCGGATCGTAATGGCCGGCCATGCCGCTCGCGCCGAGAGCGAGCGTCGCATCGTCGGCGAGCCGGAGCGTGAGCGCCATCCGCGCGCCGACCGAGGGTTCGGAGTTGTTATCGACGTAGTAGCGCTCGCCCGAGCGCGACAGCGTGTAGTCGAAGTCGTAGCCGTCCGCGTTGCCCTTCGGGCCGCCGATCGCGTAGGCGGCGTAATCGAACTGGCTGCCGCCGAAGAAGTGCACGCCATCGAGCTCGATCCCGTTGTCGACCCACGGCGCGGGCAGCACGCCTTCGTTCCAGTCCTTGTAGTTCAGCATCCGGCCCATGTCGTAGGGCAGCGGCTTGTCGCTCGTGCGGTGGTTCGCGGGATCGTGGCGCTGGGGGAAGCTGCCGAATGCGGGCGTGAACCGGCCGACGCGAACGTTGAGCTCGTCGGCCGCGCGCAGATCGAGATACGCCATGCCGAGCTCGGGGCCGTGGCACGCGACGCACATCTTGACGTTCGCGCTGACCTTGTCGGTGAGATCGACCGCGAGCTTCAGCGAGGTCTCGACCGTCGCCGCGTCGAGCGAGGTCGGCCGCGCGAGCTGCTCGGTCGGCACCGCGAGGTAGTCGAACTGGATCGAGCCCGCGAAGTTGCGCTGCACCGCCTTGTCGGCATCCGGCGGCGCCTCCGCGTGCGCCAGTGCGACGAACAGCATGATCGCGAGCAGGATCTTCATTTGGGCCCCAAGCTGGCGAGCCCTTCGGCGCCGAACGAGCGGAACACGAGACAACCGAGGATCGGGCGCTCCTCGTCGGGCAGGATCCCGCTCTGCGGTTGCAGCCGCATGCGATGGACGTACGCCTGCCAGTGCGTCGGCGAATCGACGTGCGCCGACAGGATGCGGTCGACCGTGTGACAGCGCGTGCAGCGATTCTCCGCGAGCGCACAGCCGAGTCGGACGTCGACCGGCGCGGTCGGCGGCGCGTCGAGGCGACCGGTATCACGCGCGAACAGGAAGCATGCCGACAGACTGCACGCGATGACGACGAGCGCGAGCCTAATTGTCATGCGCGCCCTCGATGATCCAGTCAGAGATCACGGTGAGGTCGTCGTCCCCGAGATACTCGGGCCCGTCGAGCGGCATCCGAGAGCCGTACGGAGGGCCGGGCTCGAGCTTCTGGTAGAGGATGCTCGAGCACGCATTGCCGGGGATGACGATCTGCGCCATCGAGCGCGAGCCACCGGCGCGCAGCGTGTCGTAGCTCGTCAGGTCGAGCCCTCCGACGACGAAGCCGATCGGCGTCATGCCGCCGGGCGTGTGGCACTTCGCGCAGTGATACTCCTTCATGATGGGTACGACGTCGTTCGCGAACGACTCGTCGTGCGAGGGATTCGAGTCGACGTTGCCGCACGGTTCGTGCGTCAACATCCCGACGCTCGGCTCCAGCTTGTCGAGACAGCCGGCGAGCAGGAGAACGACCAGGTACTTCACGAGCCTCCTTGCCGCGGGCAATCGCGCAGGTCGGTGGTGGGCGAGAACGCGAGGACGGTGCCGTCGACAGGATTCGGATCGAAGAGCTGCGCTGCGTCTTTCAGATCCGCGACCGCATCGTCGTGACTGGTATCGATCGAGCCGGTCGACGTGGGCACGACAACGTCGATGCGCTGGCACAGCGGTGAGCCTGCAGCCGCGAAGATGTCGTTCGTGTCGACGATGTCGCCATCTCCGTCCATGTCGACGCCGCGGATCGGCTCGGACAGCGGTTCCTGGCCGTCGCGACGCAACACGTAGCGCGGGGAGCTCGCGACGTTGACGCTGCTCGCGAGCGCGACGTCGCCGAAGTCGAAGTACGCGACGGTGTGATGCTCGTAATAGCAAGTCTGCGCCGGCGGTAGTGGGGTGACACTGCCCATGTCGAGCCGCACGTCGGCGGCGACGATCGGATAGTTCACCCCCATCCCGGTCGGCTTCGGCGTCGCGATCAAGCCGTCGCGCTCGGCCTCTTCGAGCGCGGTCGACGACGTGATCTGCTCGCCGTTGTACGCGGCGGTGACCTCGACGTCGAACACCGACCAGAACGGCGAGTAGCCCGCTTCACCCGGAATCGTCCCGATGATCGGCGGGTGGTCGAGCGGGACCTGGGCGCGCATCAACACGTAGATCGGCGCCGCGTAGCTCGGCGCGGGCCCGAAGTCCCACGTGTGGATCTGCATGCCGCCGGCAAACGCGGTCAGGCGCGGGACGATGCCGTCGACGTTGTCGTGCATCGCGATCGTGTCGGCATCGTCGCCGTCGATCGGCGGAATCACCGTCCCCGCGGCCACGATGTCGCCGCTCGCAGCGAGGTCGTCGCTGACCTGTGGTCCGAGGCAGCCTGCGACCAGCGCGAGTGCCGCGAGCTTCACGTGCCCTCCGGCGTGAAGTGGAGGACGAACGCGACATCGACGCTGCCGACATCCGGCGCTTGCTCGGCGCGCACGTTCGCGAGCTCGCGCTGTACGCATGCCTTCAGGCCGGCGAGGCGAGGGTCGACGAGCTCGATCCCGTGAGCGCGCTGGCTCTCGTCGATCTCGAGGCGCGTCGTGATCGAGATCGCCGGCGAGCTTCCAGCCGCGGTTGCCGCCGGGCCGTAACACGCGCGAAGCTGCGGCACGACGCGATCGAGCGCGCGCCGGATCTGCGCCGACGTCAGCGCGCCGCGCACCGACAGGTTCTCGATCGCGAGGCTCGCAGACGTCGCGATCTTCTTCGGCGCGACCGGCACGGGCGCGGGCACCGGTAGTGGCGGCGGTGGTGCGATGACCGCGACGCTCGCGTCGGTGGGTACCGGCGCTGGCTCGCTCGGCTCGACGACGACGGCTGCTGGCACCTCGACGTGCGCCGCGGCGACGCGCTTGTGCGGATGCGGATGCGTGACGGCATGCGCGACGTGCACCGGCGCGGGTGCGGGCGGCGCGGGTGGCGGGGCAGGTGGCGTCACGACGGGCGAGGGCTCGGCGTGGACAACGAGCGGCGGCGGCGGCGGTTCCCGCGCGATCACGGGCGCCGGCGTCTCCGCCTCGGGCCATGCGACATACGCGAGCGCTCCACCCGCGGCGATCACCGCGAGCAGTGCGAGCGGCAACCAGCGCGTCCGCTTCACCGGTGCTGCCGGCATCGCGATCACCGCGACGCCACGTGCTAGCTCGAGCTCGATCGCGACGAGCTCCTCGAATACCTCCGTCGTCGACGTCGGGCGATCCTCGGGCGAGCGCGCCATCAAGCGCTGGACGAGCCGCTCGAGCCGCGCGGGGATCCTCACCGGGACGCGTGCGCGAGAGGCGATCGTGGGGCGCTCCGCGGTCGCGTTCAGGTGCAGCGTCTCCATCAGGCCCGCGTCGAACGGGACATCACCCGCGAGCATCTCGAACATCGACACGCCGAGCGCGAACAGGTCCGCGCGCGCGTCGACCGCGTCGATGCTCTGCATCTGCTCCGGAGCGGCGTAGACCGGCGTGCCGACCGCCGCCCCCGCGGTCGTTAACCGCGCTGCGGCCGCATCCGGGTCCGCGTGGATCGCGAGACCGAAGTCGACGATCCGCGCGCGCTCGCCGCCCGGTGGCACGCCGGGAATCGGCGTCGCGCGCGACGCGTCCTCTTGAACGATGATGATGTTGTCGGGCTTGAAGTCGCGATGGACGAAGCCCTGCTCGTGCGCGTGACCGAGCCCCGCGCACAGCTGCTGCGCGAGCGCGATCGTCCGCTTCACGCTGAGCGGGCCTTCTTCGACGATGATGTCGGCGAGGTTGCGGCCCTCGATGAAGTCCATCGCGATGAACAACAAGCCCGTCTCGGTCCGCCCGAAGTCGCTGACCGAAACCACGTTCGGATGAACCAACCGGCTCGCCGACTCCGCCTCTTGCGTGAACCGCAGGCGCATCGCCATCGTCGCAGCGAGGTCGCCGCGCAGCACCTTCAGCGCGATCTGCTTGTGGTGGAGCAGCGTGTGGTGCGCGCGATAGACGCGGCCCATGGCCCCGCCGCCGATGAACGCGTCGACGCGATAGTGCGACACGTCCGTACCGACGAGCGGATCGCCATCCATGACGTCGAGCGCTCCGCCGTCGTTGGGACAGCGTAGAAAGTCGGAGACATAGACCGCACGACAGATCGTGCAGTACCGAACTCCTCCCCCGATCACGGGCTGCGCGATCACGCGCCCCAGAGTTCAGTCGCTCGCGAAGTCGCAACGAAACCTACGAGACAGTCTGTTTTGGGGTACCCGGGGCAGCCGAAATGTACGTGTAGCGCGCCTCGGCGAGCGTTAGAGTCGGGGCGTGGTGCTCGTCGGGTCGTTTATCGCCGCGATGGCGATCGCGTGGGTGATGGTACGGCGGAGCCAACGCGTCGTGCGCTGGCTCGCGATCGCGGCCGTGATGTTCCTCGTCGTCGCCGCGCTCGCGCGGGTCGCTGGCGACGGTCGCACCGCGCGCACCGCCGCTCGGCTCTACGACGCCGGCGACATCTCGTGGAACGACTATCGCGCGGCGGTCTCCGCCGACGAACGCGCGCAGGAGACCGCCGGCCTGATCGGCGCGCTCGCGGTCGTGTTCTGCTTCGGCTGCGGCTCGCTCGTCCGCCGCTCGCACGCCACCTAGTTCGGGCGCTGCTCTTGCGGCGGCCGCTGCTCGAGCGCCGTGAACCGGCGATGCGTCTCCGCGCGCAACTCGCCGAGCTCGCGCAACAGCGTCTCGATGTTCACTTCGTTCTTCAGATTCACCTGGAAATCGGTCTCCGCTTGCGCGCGATCCTTCAGCGACTGCCGGTTCTGGCTCATGACGATCAGCGGGCCCTGCAAGCCGACCAGCACCGCGAGCGCGAGGTTGAACAGCTGATACGGATACGGATCGAACTCGACCGATCCTGCATTCAGGACGACCCACATCAGCGTCGAGCCGAGCAGGAACAAGATAAACGCCCAGCTACCGTTCAGCTCGGCGACCCGATCCGCGAGCTTCTGCGACCACGTCAGCTTCGACTCGATGTCGTGGACCACGTTCTTCGCAGCGCGCTGCGACAGCATCTCGTTCGTCTCGCGCAACCGCCCGGCGAGCGTGCGCAGCAGCGTCATCGCCGCGTGCGGCCGCTGTCCGAGATACGTGGAGAGCGTCTTGCGATCGAGCTCCAGCAACACCGCATCGGTCGTGGCGACAGCGCTCGCCGAGCGCGGCTTGTCATCGAACAGCGCGAGCTCGCCCAGATACTCGCCCGCCGAAATGTCCTTCAACGAGATCCGGCGCGACGCCTCGCCCGGCAGGTGAATGTTCACGTCGCCCGAAGCGACGATGAACATCGAAGTGCCCTCGTCGCCCTGGTTCATGATCATCTGACCCGCGCTGAACTTCCGTTCGACCAGCGAGCTCGCGAGTGCGTGCCGGTCTTCCTCGCCGAGGTCTTCGAACATCGGGATGCGTGCGAGAAGCTCCGTGTGGCTCATCCTCCCAACACGTTATCCGAAACGCGGCACATGCGTTGCTACTCGTGTCCTACATGAAGGAAATCGCGGACGCGCTGGAGCTGTTGACGGCGCAACACGACGACATCACGACGCTGCTGGCCGACCTCCCCGACCTCGAAGGCGAGCGGTTCGCGCTCGGGCTCGGAGCGCTGGCAGACAAAATCGCCACACACCTCGTGGCCGAGGCCGAGCTCCGCAAGACTCTCCACCTAACCGCCGCTGGCGACGACCGCGCGATCCAGCGCGCCCTCGCCAGCATCTTCGTGCTCGAGCTCGACGCCGTCGAGATGCGCGACCGGATCCGCGACCTTGCGACCCTGTTCCGCTCTCACGCAGCGACCCAGGAACAGGGCATGTTCGTGGCCCTGGCCGAGACCATCGCCCCCGACGTCCTCGAAGATGTGGGCGCCCGGCTTAGCAAGTGGTCATCGCGAGCCAGTGTGATGGCGGCTTGAATCACAGCCTGTCAGGCTTGTTTTGGTTGAAGATGCCGGGATGCGCCTCGTCCCCCTCGCAGTCCTCGCATCCCTCACCGGCTCCGCCTGGCTCGTGGCCTGCGGCAGCAGCAACAACAACAGCACCACCGATGGAAATCCGGGTGGCAGCGGTGGGAGTGGCGGCAGCGGTGGTAGCGGTGGTAGCGGCGGCAACGGCACGCTGACGCTCTCGGGCATCGCGAAGGAGATCAGCACCAGCGGATCGACGCCGCTGCCGGGCGTCGCGATCGTGGCCTACAACGCGAGCGACGACAGCATGCTCGGTTCGGCGACGAGCGGTTCCGACGGCACGTTCTCGATCTCGGTCCATGCGACTTCGGTCGACGGCTATCTCAAGGGCACGTACCCTGGAAACTACAAAGTCACGTACCTGTATCCGCCGCACGCGATCACCGCGGACTACGCGAACGTTCCGGTTTACATGGTGTCGACCAACACATACGGCGCTGCGAACTTCCTGCTCGGAAACTCGGGCCAGGGAAGCAATAGCGGAAAAGGTTGGGTCGCGATGCTCGTGGAAGACGCGAACGCGGCACCGGTTGCGGGCGCAGCGATCAGCAGCAACCCGATGGGAACCATCGGCTACAACGGATCGAACGGTCTTCCGACCACGACCGGAAGCGGGACCGGTTCCGATGGCATTGGCTACGATGTGAACATCACCGCCGGCACCGTGATGGTGTCGGCGACGAAGACCGGTGCGACGTTCCAGTCGCACTCGATCAAGGTTCGCCCCGACGTCATCACCCTGACGCTCGTGACCGAGTAGCGACGCGGCGTTAGCTAGCGGAACTGATTTCATTTCTTTCGACGCAACCCGCACCACGTCGGGCCGATATGCAGCGATATGCATCGAAGCCTCACGTTCTTGGTCGGAGAGTTGACGTACGACGCGCAGCGCCAGCACGCTTATGGGATGCGATTCTTGGGCGCTGTGGCGTTGTTACTCGTGGCATGTACGAAACCAAATCCTGTCGTTTGCTGCACGTCGCCAGCTGATTGCAACTCCCTGGGTGCGATGGAGACAAGCCGCCCGTGCACCGACGGGTTCGTTTGCATCAACCACGAGTGCAGCACCGCACCTCCATCAGATGCGGCACCTGCGTGCACGATGGATTCCGATTGTCCAACTACCGCACCGCACTGCACTACGACAAACGTTTGCGTCGAATGCACGACTTCATCGCAATGCAGTCCCTCATCGCCGGTGTGCGATTCGGACACGTCGTCCTGCCGTGCATGTGCCGCGGACTCCGAGTGCTCGAGCAACGCCTGCGACACGAACACGGGGCTCTGCATCAGCGCATCGAATGTCCTCTATGCTTCGCCAAACGGAGCGGACGCTGCTAGTTGTACTCAAACCGACCCTTGTTCGATCACTCATGCAATCGCTAGCGTTGATTCTGGGCACGCAACGGTAAAGCTAGCGGCTGGCACGTATACCCCGCAGCTATCGATAACGGGGAAGACCTTCATACTCCACGGCGTTGGAGCGACCCTCGCACCGAACCAGACTGGAGCTACCACCGCCGTCACTGTCGGAGTGGGAACGCATCTGAAAATCATAGGACTGTCGATCACTGCGTCGTCAGGAAGCGGGATTGACTGCGGCCCCTCCGATCCGAACGCCACACCCGTTCCGTCACTCGAATTGGACAACATGAATATTGATACGGAGCAATTCGTGTTGTTGGCCTATCCCTGCTATCTCGTCGTTCGTCAAAGCCACTTCAACGCGCGAACTGTTAGCCCAGCGGCTTTCATAGCTAGCCCGTCCACCGCAACGTTCGACCGGTGCGTCTTTGAAGGCGGGGGCGTCGAATCTGCAGGCGCTGGGGCAAGCGTAAGAGTTTCCAACAGTCTCTTCTTCAATCAGATGAGCGAGCAAATGACGGGGAGTCCAGGCCCGCTCAGCGGTAAGAATTTTGGAACTGCGACCGCAGGTGAAGCATATGCGTCGTTCTCGACGTTTATCGGCTCGAGTCTCCTTTGCGGTAGCGGCCTTCCGGCTTGTGCCGGTGGCACTGGTGATGGCGTCTGTATCGACAACTCGATCCTGACGAGCACCTCCGGAGATGCGGTGCAAGGCGCCGGATGTAGTGTGTCGCATAGCATCGCAATGCCACAAGCTGCAGCGTTGAATGGATCGAGCAACCTTGTGAACGTCGATCCTCTGTTCGTCGGCGGTGGTTCGTTTGCGCTGAAGAGTTCGAGCCCCGCCGTAGACGCTGCAGATCCCAACGCTGTCGACAACGTCGATCTCGTGGGCACGCTGCGGCCGCAAGGTCCACGCAACGACATCGGTGCGTACGAATACAAGCCGTGATGAGGTCACGGCTGGAGGATCAACTTCGGTCCCCAGCGCTTGTGCAGCGTACCTAGGTCCGCCGCGCCTCCGTACCCTCGCAGGATCAGGCGCTGCAACCTGCCGAGCTTCGCCGATCGCGTGAACGCTTCGACGGTGCTCGGCCCCACGTAGTAGTGCGGGATCTCGAGCTCGACGAGCTTGTGAGCGATCTGCGACGACGCGATCACCGCGACGTCACCGTCGGGGATCCGGACGCGGAGGTGAAGCACCGCGAGTGCGCGCCAGTTGCGCGACGTCAGCAGCTGGCGCAGCTGATTCGGCGCGTAGGTCTCGATCAGGCGGAACGCGTGCAGCGTCGGCAACCACGATGCCGCGGCGAGGCGATCGAGATGGCCGGCGCGACAGCTATCGAGCTCGAGGTTGCGCAGCGCCGGTAGCGATGCGCTCGCGAGCGCACCGAGGTCGTCGAGATCGCAGCGATGAAACGCCAGCTCGGGCACCGGTGCGACGAGCGGCGAACCAGCGAAAGCAGCGAGCGCAGCGGGCGGCAACGCGCAATCGCGCAAGCGGAGCGCGGCGAGCGTCGGGATTCCGGCGTGGTCCGCGAGCGAGGCAAGCTCCGCGGTTGTCGAATCGGTGAGCACGAGCCGGCGCAGCGGCGTTCGCACGAGTGCAGCCGCGGCGGCGAAGTCTGCTGCGGTGGTCTTGAGCTCGTCGGGGAAGCCGCGGTGGAACATCAGCGTCGCACCGCGCGCCCGCTCGACCGCGTCGTGGCGGCGCGCTGCGGTCACGCGCGCGGGATCGAGGCCGTGCTCGGCGACCCATGTCGGGCCATGCGCGCGCAGGAGGTCGAGCTCCTGCTTCGCGAGCTCCTGCGCTTTCTCGCGGATAAGCGGGCGCGCGAGCGCGCACTGGACCGCGATCAGCTCGCCGCGTGGATCGCCGCGCTCGGTCAGCCAGTCAGCGAGCACCAGGCGTGGGGTGTCGTCATCGGGACGAGCCAGAACTTCGTCGATCAACTCGGGCTTCAACACCGACCTACTCGGGACCGGGGCCGGGAACATCGAACGCGCTGATCAGTCCGAGCCTTCTCCACCCGACGTTCAACAGCCAACTCGAGGGAGCCCACACCCATGGTGTTATGTATGTCGGAGGTTGGACGAACCGCCCGCCGCGATCCTCACGCTCCTTCCAACCCTCGAACGTAGTGGCGCTCGAAAACGGATCGAGCTTCCACGTTCGCGACCGCTGACCGCGATCCTCGCCGTGATGGCGCCAGTTGTTGAGGACGTAGCGCAAACAGTTACGGACCTGCGTCGGCGTCTTGAGGATCCGCACGTGATAGCGGTCCGGAAACACGCTGCCCCGCCGCCGCACACCCTCGGCATCGCGGATCAGCGCGTTGATGTGTTTCGCAGCCGAGATGCCAAATGTCTGCATGCCCTTCGCGAGCGCCAACCGATCGCTCGCCTCGACCAGCAAGTGAATGTGCGTGCGCTGGACGCTGAACTGGACGACGTGGAAGCTCGCTTCGAGCTTGGCCACCGTGATCAGCGCTTCGCGGATCGCGTGAAACATCTCGTCCGTGCGCAGCGACCCGAGATCCGGATGCGCGCGAAGAATCACGTGCGCAGGCCAGCTCGCTCGCAACGCCAATCGCCGCTTATGGCGCTCGCTCGCACGCGGCCCTTTCTTGGGGCGCCCCACGTTCCTGCGGCGCTCTCCCTTTCGCGCACCGCGCAGCTGTTGGTGCTTGTCGAGCTTCTTCGAGTAGGTCGGAAAGCTCTGCTGTTGATGCCGTACGAGGCCCCGCCGCGCCATCCCCACACGGTAGCACTTGAATTCGAGGCGTCAATCAATTTCGCCGATATTTCACAAATCCGGCGA